>Ga0070699_100000675_pt1 | contig 31931 bp, 27 predicted proteins | sample KBSK1503metaG_FD_65473 | JGI IMG/M metagenome (GOLD analysis project Ga0070699, IMG submission 65473) | Corn, switchgrass and miscanthus rhizosphere microbial communities from Kellogg Biological Station, Michigan, USA - KBS K1-50-3 metaG | ecosystem: Host-associated > Plants > Roots >...
CGTCGCCGACGGTATGGTGGTCAAAACCACCACCGAGCAGGTCGGCAAATACCAGAAGGATGTGCTGGGGTTCCTTCTCATCAACCACCCGCTCGACTGCCCGATCTGCGACAAGGGCGGGGAGTGTCCGCTGCAGGACCAGACCTACCAGTACGGTCCCGGCGCCAGCCGCTTCGATTTCCCCAAGGCCCATTTCGACAAGGCCGTCCCGCTGTCGGACAAGATCCTTCTCGATCGCGAGCGCTGCATCCTCTGCTGGCGCTGCACCCGCTTTAGCGAGGAGATCTCGGGCGAGCGCGAACTGGCGCTGATCCAGCGCGGCACGAACACCATTATCGGCACCTTCGACGACGAGCCGGCCCAGTCGAATTACCAGGGCAACTGGACGGAGATCTGCCCGGTGGGCGCCTTAACCTCGCGGCAATACCGCTTCATCAGCCGCCCCTGGGACCTCGATCGCACGGCCAGCATCTGTCCCGCGTGCAGCATGGGCTGCAACATCCAGATCGACGCGCGGAGCAACCGCATCGGCCGGTTCCAGTCACGGGAGAACGTCGCCGTCGACGACAGCTGGCTCTGCGACCGCGGCCGGTTCAGCTTTCCGAATTTCCAGCGCCAGGGGCCGGAGCGCCCCCGGGTGCGCCGTAACGGCACGCTCGAAGAGGTCTCGTATGAGGAAGCGATCGCGTTCACCGCCGACGCGCTCAAGCAGGCCGGCGGTCAGGTTGCCGGCTGGGCATCGCCGGCCGACACCAACGAGGAGCTCTTCCTCTTCGGCCGGCTGTTCCGCGAGGTGCTGAAGTCGCCCCACCTCGATCACCGCAGCACCGTGGTGCCGGACGCCGAGCCGGACGACATGACCTTGCCGATCGCCGACATCGAGCGTTGCGACCAGGTCGTCGTCCTCGGCGGCCAGGGCGTGATCGACGCGGCGCCCGTGCTGCACCTCCGGTTGTTCAAGAGCGAGCGCAAAGGCGTCAAGGTGCACGAGGTCGCGACCGCCGACGGCAAGCGCGCGCTCGACGCCATTCCGGCCGAGGCGCAAGTCGTTGCGATTCTTGCGACCGAGGCGGACAAGCAGGCAGCGGTCGATCTCCAGGTCAAGCTTGCCAGGAAGGTCAAGGGCAGCGTGCGCCGCCTGATCGTCACGACCGGGCCCAACGGGCGGGGTGCGAAAGATCTCGGCATCCTGCCGCACCAAGGTCCCGGGTACGTCTCATTGAACGGGCAGGCGGGGAAGGGGAGACTGCTGTGGCCGGGGGCTGGCGTCAAGGGGCTCTACGTGCACGAGTCGAGCCCGCTCCACGGCTTTGTGCCGACCGACGCCGAATCGATGTGGCTCTCGACGCTTCCGTTGGTGGTCTTTCACCGCTTCAGGGCGTCGTCACTCGACGAGGTTGCGCACGTGATCCTCCCCGGCCACGCCTTCACCGAAAAGTACGGCACCGTGACCAACATGGAGGGCCGAGTGCAGCGGATCAAGCGAGGCATCGACGCCGAGTGGGTCCGCGAGGACTGGCTCGTGCTCCAACAGATCGCCAACCGGCTTGGTGCCTCCTGGGCCTACGAGTCGGTCGACCAGATCACGGGCGACCTGGTTCGCGCGCTTCCCCCGTACGCGGCCGTCAACCAGGAAGCGCGCGTGCTCTGGAGTGAGCGCTAATGACGACCGAAGTCATCGTCGTCACCCTGATCAAAGCGGCGATCGTGATCGGCGCGCTGTTGACCGGCTTCGCCTACCTCACGCTCTTCGAGCGCAAGGTCCAGGCACGCATGCAGCAGCGGCCCGGGCCAAACCGGGTCGGCCCCTGGGGACTGTTGCAGCCCGCCGCCGACGGGCTGAAGCTGTTCTTCAAATCGAGCAGCGCGCCCTCGGGCCGCGACCGGTTTCTCTACCTGCTCGCACCGATGATCTCGATCATGGCGGCCCTCGCCAGCTTCGCCATCATTCCGATCAGTGGACCGGGGCCGGTCAACCTGTTCGGCCATTCGATCGGCTGGTACGTCATGAACGTCAACATCGGGATTCTCTGGTACCTGGCGGTCACCTCGATCGGGGTCTACGGCATCTTCCTCGCCGGCTACTCCTCGAACAGCAAGTATTCGATGCTGGGCGCGCTTCGGTCGTCGGCCCAGATGATCAGTTACGAGATGGCGCTGGGCCTGTCCCTGGTGCCGGTCTTCATCCTGGCGGGATCGGTCCGCCTGGTCGATATCGTCAACGCCCAGCACACCTGGTGGTTCATCATCCCGCTGCTTCCGGCCTTCTTCCTCTACCTGATTGCCGGCATCGCGGAGACCAACCGGGCGCCCTTCGATCTTCCCGAAGCCGAGACCGAGCTGGTCGCCGGGTATCACACCGAGTACTCGGGATTGCGGTTCGCGCTGTTCTTCATGGCCGAGTACATCAACATGATCATCGTCAGCTCGATCGCGACAGTCGTCTTCCTCGGGGGCTGGTGGGGGCCCGCGGGCATCCTCCCCGGGCCCTGGTGGTTCGTGCTGAAGGTGGTGGTACTGCTCTACGTCTATGTCTGGCTGCGAGCGACGCTGCCGCGGATGCGCTATGACCGGCTGATGGCGCTCGGCTGGAAATCGCTCTTCCCGCTGTCGCTGGCGATGATGATGGTCACGGCGGTCGTGGTGGTCGCGGCGCAGGGAGTGTTCTGATGTCGCTGAAGGAGGTCCTGCTCGGACCGATCTATATCGCCCGCGCGCTGGCGACGACCTTCAAGCACAACGCCAAGCCAATCGTCACCATCGAATACCCGGAACGGCAGAAGGCCGTCCCGCCACGGGAGCGTGGCAAGCACATCCTCCACCGCTACGCGGATGGACTCGAGAAATGCGTCGGGTGCGAGCTGTGTGCGATCGCGTGTCCGGTCGGCTGCATCGTCGTCGAGGCGGCCGAGAACACTCCGGAGCACCGGGTCTCGCCCGGCGAGCGCTACGCCAAGCGCTACGAGATCAACCTGCTGCGCTGTATCTACTGCGGATGGTGCGAGGAAGCGTGCCCCTACGATGCGATCACGATGGGTCCGCGCTATGACCTGGCGGATGACCATCCAGACAAGTTCATCGCCGTCAAAGAGGACCTGCTCGAGCCGCTGAGCGCGAGCGTCAATGACACGGCCGTCCCGTCCGGCGCCCCCTCGGCGCAACCGGTACCGCGCAAGTGGTAGTCGGGTTCGCAATCGTCGCGGCCTGGGAAATCGTCACCGCCGCCGGCGTGGTGGGCTTCCGGAAGCCGATCTACAACGCGCTCTCCCTGGTCGCCAACATGCTGGGGCTGGCGGTCCTTTTCCTGATGCTGAACGCCCAATTCCTCTTTGCTGCGCAGCTGATCGTTTACGCGGGCGCCGTGATGGTCCTCTTCGTCTTCATCATCGCGCTGATCAACCCGGAATCGGACGTAGCCCTTCCGCGGCGAGGCACCGAGTGGATCTACGGCGCGGTCTTCGGGGTGATCTTCGCGGCCCTGCTGGTCACCCTGCTATTCAACCGCGGACTCACCGGGCGGCCGGGGACGCTGACGCCTGAGGCGATCGCCGCCGTCGGCAACGTCCAGACGGTCGGCGTTGCCCTCTACACGAAGTTCCTGTTCCCGGTCGAAGTCACGTCGTTGCTGCTGCTGATTGCGGCGGTCGGGGCGGTCTACCTGGCGATGCGGAGGGTCCGCTGATGCCGGTTCCGGCTTATAGCTTCCTGCTGCTGAGCGGCGTGCTGTTCACGATGGGGGCGGTCGGCTTCCTGATCCGTCGCAACCCACTGGTTGTCTTCATGTGCATCGAGTTGATGCTCAACGCCGTCAACCTGGCGTTCGTCGCGATCAGCCGCTATCTGAATTCGCTGGACGGCGTGATCTTCGCCTTTCTCGTGATCACGGTCGCGGCGGCGGAGGTGGTGGTGGGCATCGCGATCATCGTGCAGGTCTACCGCGCCGGCCGGCCGATGGATGTGGACGATCTCGACTTGATGAAGGAGTAGGCGGGACGATGGATACGCTGGCGCTGCTGGTCCTGCTGACGCCGCTCGCCGGCTTCATCGTCAACGCGCTGTTCGGACGCCTCTTGCCCCGACGGATTGTCGGCTGGATCGGCGCCGGCAGCATCGGGCTTGCCTTCGTGCTCGCGCTGCTGGCCCTGAGCCAGGTGCTCGGCGGGCATCGCCTCGACCAGACCTACTTCACCTGGTGGCAGAGCGCCGACTTCAACGTTCCCTTCAACCTCTATCTCGACCAGCTCTCCACCCTGATGATCCTCGTCATCACGGGGGTCGGCTTTCTGATCCACGTCTACTCGATCGGCTATATGCGAGAGGACCCCGGATACTCGCGCTTCTTCGCCTACATGAACCTCTTCGTCTTCACGATGCTGCTACTCGTCCTCTCCGGCAACCTGCTCTGGCTGATCATCGGCTGGGCCGGCGTTGGCCTCAGCTCCTACCTGTTGATCGGTTTCTGGTTCGAGCGCACCTCGGCGGTGTTCGCGGCGCGCAAGGCCTTCGTGATGAACACCATCGGCGATGTCGGGATGGTCTTCGCTGCCTTCCTGATCTTCCTCAACCTGCGGGTGCTCGATTACCAGGGTCTGTTTTCCCGCGTCCACCAGCTGCCCAAGGGTGGCGGCGTTATCACCGCCATCTGCCTACTGCTGCTGCTCGGGGCGGTGGCGAAATCTGCCCAGCTGCCGTTGCACACCTGGTTGCCTGACGCCATGGAAGGTCCGACCCCGGTCTCGGCCCTGATCCATGCCGCGACCATGGTGACCGCGGGCGTCTACCTGGTGGCGCGCATGCACCTGCTCTACGACTGGGCGCCGACCGCCGCGGCCACCGTCGCCGTGATCGGCGGCGTGACCGCGCTCTACGCGGCCACGATTGGGACCGCCCAAATCGACATCAAGCGGATCCTCGCCTACTCGACCATGAGCCAGATCGGCTACATGTTCCTCGCCGTGGGGATCGGCGCCTACACCGCCGGCATGTTCCATTTCATGACGCACGCGTTCTTCAAGGCGCTCCTCTTCCTTGCGGCGGGCAACGTGATCCACGCCTTCCACGAGGACCAGGACATCCGCCACATGGGAAATCTGCGCGCCGGCCTGCCGATCACCTTCTGGACGTTCTTGATCGGCACGCTCTCGATCAGTGGCTTCCCGCTTCTCGCCGGCTTCTTCAGCAAGGACGAGATCATTCGCGGGGCGCTCAGCGCGGCCGGTGGTGAGTACGTCCTGGGCATCCTGGCCCTCATCACCGCCGGTCTCACGGCCTTCTACATGTTTCGACTCTTCATCGTCGCCTTCGGTTGGGAGTGGCTGGCGCACGACGACCGGCACCTCCACGAGGCGCTGCCGGTCCAGACCATTCCGATCGTCATCCTGGCCGCGGGCGCGGTCGTCGGCGGCTACATTCCCGTCGCGAGCTTTCTCTCGCCGGTGTTCGGCCAGCCGGCCGAGGTGGGCACGCTGGCGTTCTGGGGTCTGGCGGGGTTGACGCTGGCCGCCTCGGCAGTCGGCTTCGCGGTTGCCTACGTGTTGTACGCCCGTCGACCGGAGTTGGCGGTCGCCTGGCGGACGCGGCTCGGCCCGATCTTCACGCTGGTCGAGCACAAGTACTACGTCGATGAGCTTTACGACCGGGTCTTCGTTCGTCCTTGCCTGGCCCTGGCGCGCTTTCTCAACGACATCGTCGAACCGCGCGTCATCGATGGGGCGGTCAACGGCATCGCCGACTTCTTCCTGCTGGAGGCCCGCGAGTTCCGCCTCATCCAGACCGGCCGCGTCAGCAGCTACGCGCTCTGGACGCTGGGCGGCGCCATCGGGATCGTCCTGGTGGTGGCCGGCTTCCTCGGCTATCTGCCCGTGAGGTTGGGCGGATGAGCTGGTATACGCTGCCCGCCAGCGTCCCCTGGTTGACGCTCGCGCTGGTGATCCCGCTCGCCGGCGCGCTACTGGTGGCGTTGACGCCAGGCGAGGTCCGCCGCGTCGTCAAGCAGATCGGCGTCCTCAGCGCCGTGATCACGCTGGTTCTCGTGCTCGCGATCATCGGCGGGTTCCAGCACGGGTTAGGCAATCTCCACCTCCAGTTCGAGGAGACGCTGCAGTGGATTCCATCGGCGGGCATCAGCTATCACCTGGGGGTCGACGGCCTCAGCCTCTTTCTGCTCGGGCTCAATGCGCTGCTCTTCCTGATCGCGATCGTGATCGTCGATCCACTCATCCCCCGGCTCAAGCAATTCATTCTGTTGATGCTGATCCTCGAGACCGCGACCGCCGGCATCCTCCTATCGCTCGACCTCGTCCTCTTCTATGTCTTCTGGGAGGCGATGCTGGTTCCGCTCTACTTCCTGATCGGCGTTTGGGGCGAGGGCCGGCGCGTCTATGCGGCCTTCAAATTCCTGATTTACACGGTCATCGGCAGCTTTGCCATGCTGGTCGCGATCCTTGCCGTCGCCGCGATCAGCTTCTCCCAAACCGGGCAGCTCAGTTTTGACTGGACGGTGCTGGTCCAGCATCCGGCTGCCGGTGTCTGGCATCTGCCCGCCGGGCTGGGCACGATCGGTATCCAGCAACTGCTCTTCATCGGCTTCGGCCTCGCCTTCGCGATCAAAATGCCGATCTTCCCGCTGCACACCTGGCTGCCGCCGGCCTACACCTCATCGCCGATCCCGGTCGTGATCGTGTTCGCGGGCCTGGTCTCGAAGCTCGGCGCCTACGGCTTTCTGCGCTTCAACCTTGCCCTTTTTCCGGATGCCGCGCACAGCCTTGGCGGCCTGCTTGCGGTGCTCGCGACCATCGGCATCCTCTATGGCGCCTTCATGGCGCTCGTCCAGACCGACCTCAAGCGGCTCGTGGCCTATGCCTCGATGAGTCACCTCGGGTTCATCGGGCTCGGGATCTTCGCCGGCAACCTGCTCGGAATCGAGGGTGCGCTGGTGCAGATGATCAACCACGGGGTGATCATCGCTGCGCTCTTCCTCATCGTCGGCATGATCGAGCGGCGCGCCGGCACGAGGCTCCGTGCTGAGCTCCGCGGCCTGGCGGCGACCGCCCCGCTGTTTGCTGCCCTCTTCCTGGTGGTCTCGCTCGCCGCCCTGGGGCTGCCCGGCCTCAACGGCTTCGTCGGAGAGTTCCTCATCATGCTGGGCGCCTGGGCGTCGTTCATCCCGATGGCGGTGGGCGCCGGCATCGGTGTCATCCTGGCGGCCTGGTACGTACTCCGCTTCTACCAGGGCAGCACGCAAGAGGCGCCGCCGCAACCGGCTGGCTTCGCTGAGCTGCGCGCCGCCGACGTCGGCGTGCTGGCCCCGCTGCTGGCCTTGATGGTCCTGATCGGTGTCACCCCCGCGTTCTTCCCGGCCGCGGTCGACGCCACCGTCAAAGCCCTGCCGGTGCTGTTGCGATGACGATCAACCTCAGCGGTCTCGGCATCGACTACGGCGCCATCCTCCCCGAGTTGGTCGTCGCGGGCACGGCCATCGTCGTGCTCTTCCTCGAGCTCGTGGTGCCACCCGATCGCCGCCGCTGGCTGGCCGCCGTGACCGTGGTCGGCCTGTTGGGCGCGCTGGTTGCCACGATCCCGCTCTGGGGCCAGAACCGGACTGCCTTTGGCGACACCGTGACCGCCGACAGCCTGGCCGCCTTCTTCAATGTGCTGCTGATCGTGATCACCATCCTCACGGTGGCGATCTCGCCCCGCTACCTGCAGGCTCTGGACCTTGACTATGGCGAGTACTACATCCTGATCCTAGGGGCCACCGCCGGGATGATGCTGCTGGCCGCCGCCACCAGCCTGATGACGATCTTCCTCGGGATCGAGCTGCTCTCGATTTCCCTTTACGTCCTCTCGGGGTTCGCGCGCACGGCGCTGCGTTCACAGGAATCGGCGCTGAAGTACTTGTTGCTGGGCGGCTTCGCCACCGGCTTCCTGCTCTATGGCATGGCGCTGATCTACGGGGCGACCGGCAGCACGACGCTTCGCGGCATTGCAGCCTTCACCACCGCCACCCCCTCGAATGCCGGCGGCAACGTTCTGCTTTTGCTCGGCATCGGGTTCCTCTCAGTTGGGCTGGCCTTCAAGGCGTCGGCCGCGCCATTCCACATGTGGACGCCTGACGTCTACGAGGGCGCGCCCACGGTCGTCACGACCTTCATGTCGGTCGCCACCAAGTCGGCGGCCTTCGCCGCCGTCGGCCGCGTCTTCATCGCGACCTTTCCCTCGATCTCGAGCCGCTGGTACTTCCCGCTGGCGTTGATCGCGATTTTCTCGCTCTTCATCGGCAACCTGGTCGCGATCACCCAGGACAACATCAAGCGGATGCTTGCCTACTCGGGCATCGCGCACGCCGGCTACATCCTGCTGGGCGTGCTCCCGGGAACGGCGCAGGGCTTCTCTGCCACGCTGTTTTACATCGCCGCCTATTCCGTGATGAACTTCGGTGCGTTCGCGGTGGTCACGGCAATCACCGCGGGCGGCGAGGCAAGCGCTGACCTGTCCCACTGGCGCGGCCTCTTCTACCGCCGGCCCTTCCTCGCCACCGTGATGACGATCTTCATGATCTCGCTGGCCGGCATTCCGCCGACGGTCGGATTCTTCGCCAAGCTCTTCGTCTTCCAGGCCCTGGTCAATGCCCAGATCTGGGCGCCCTTGATCGTCGCCGTGATCATGACGATCGTCTCCTTCTATTACTACTTGCGTGTGATCGTCGTCATGCTGGCGGCTCCGGATGAAGCGGCAGTGGAGAAGCGACGCCTCGGGATTCCAACCAGTGCGGCGCTGGGCGCCGCGGCACTGGCGACCCTGGTCCTCGGGATCTTTCCCGCGGTCGTCCTCGGCTGGGCGACCCGCGCCGCGTCTCTACACTTCTAGCGTCCGATGAGCCTGCGCGCCCCTGCCCCCATGATCGCGTCGCCGGATCAGTCCCTCTCGCCCGTTGGGGGAGGGCAGGGTAGGGGCCTCGGGGTCGCGGTCGCCCTGCGCATGGCAGCCGGCGCCTGGCGCGAGCTGCGCAAGATGCGTACCGCCATCATCCTGCTCGCCATCCTCGCGGTGCTGGCCACCATCGGCACGCTGTTGCCGCAGATCCCGCAGAACCCGCGGGGCGTGATGGGTTACGTGTTGCGCCATCCGGCGACCTCCCCCTGGTTTGCCCGCCTCGGCCTGTTCGACATCTTCAGCTCCTGGCCCTTCATCATCGTCGCCGTGCTGATGTACACCTCCATCGGCGCCAGCATGTTCATCCGCGTGCCGGCCGCCTGGCGGCGTGCCACGGACCCCGCGCAGCGCAATCGAGGGCTCTGGGCGGAGGTCGCGAGCATCGTCTTTCATGGCAGCTTCTTCATCCTGCTGGTCGGCGTGATCTTCGGCAAGGCGGCCGGCTTCCTCGGTAACGTCGCGGTGGTGGAGGGGGATTCCTTCACCGAGGCGCGAGCCAACTACGACAACCTCAGCGAAGGCGTGCTGGCTACCCAGCACGCGAACTTCCAGGTGAAGGTCGACAGTTTCAGCGCCACCTACTGGCCGAGCGGCACACCCCGCGACTTCACCTCCCGGGTGCGTATCTACGATGGCGGCGGACTCGTCGAGGCGAAGAGCATCCAGGTCAACCACTACGTGGACTACCGAGGGGTGAAGATCTATCAGGCCGGCTTCGGATGGGCGCCGACCCTTCGAATCGAGACCCCCGACGGACGTGTCGTCGAGGACAGCCCGACGATCTTTGTCGGCGACCCGCAGTTCGCTAACGGCGTCATCAAGGCACCCTCCGCCGGGCCTGGCGATCAGCAACTGGGTGTCACGGCGATCTTCATGCCGGATCCGCAGATCCAGGACCAATCGATTGCCCCGGGCACCCCGCAGCTGCGCAACCCGATTTTGCTGGTGCGGCTGTTCCGCGGTGATCTGCACCTCGACCGGCCGCAAAACGTCTTCGCCCTGGACACCAGCAACATGGACCTGCGCTGGCGCGGCGCTCTACGGGTCGGCGAAAGCGTGGTCACGCCCGACGGCTACAAGCTGAGCTTTACCGGGCTCAAGCGCTACACCGACCTGACGATCAACAAGGATCCGGGGATTCCGATCGTGCTGGCCGCCTTCGTCATCGGCCTCTCGGCGCTGCTGATCAGCCTCTACCTGCCGTTAATGGGGCCCGAGCAGCGCCTTTCGCCCTCGCGGGAGCTCACCGGCTAGCGCGCGGGCGCCTTTGCGCGCGAGACCGCGGCGGCCCGCAGGCCGGTAAAGGGCCGCCGAAGATAACGGGGACCGCAACGTTGCGGTGGTCATATGGCTAGGACAATGGTCCCTTCGACCTACCTTCGCAATGGCTCCGGTGCCGCATCCTAATGGGCGGTATGCGGTTCCCACGTGTTCGCTATGCCCGGCGGGGGCAGGCCATCGTCGAGACAGCGATGGTGCTGCCGATCTTGATGTTCCTCGTCATGGGCAGCGCCGACCTCGGTCGCGTCTTCTACTACGCGGTGTCGGTCACGAATGCCGCCCGGGAGGCAGCGAGACAGGGGACGTATTTCGAACCTTTCTCTAACAGCAATGCTTACGACAGCTATTCGCAGGTGCTGGCAGCGGCCCTGCAGGACGTTCCCGGTGACGTCACGCTCACCGTACCCAGCATCAGCCCCTCCCACTGCCTGACCGGCTCGCCCTCGAGCTGGTCGGCGTATTACCCCAGCCAACCGAATACCGGCAACGTCTTCATCTGCTTCGATGGCAATGACGCGCAGACGACGGCCGCCACCCAGACGATCCAGGTGACGATCCTCTACAACTTCCAGCCGGTCACGCCCATGGCCCAGATGATCGGTGCCGGCACGGTCCATGTTGAAGCCTCGACCACGATGCAGGTGCAAACCCGGCTATGAAGCGGACGCAGAAGGGGCAATCGCTCGTCGAGATGGCCATGATCGCCCCGTTCCTGTTCATGATCCTGCTGATGGCGGCCGACTGCGGTCGCGCGGCTTACGCCTATGCGACCCTGGCTGCGGCCGCCCGCGAAGGGGCTCGTGCCGCGATCACCACCGGCACCAACCGTCCAAACGACCTGCGGGTGACCAGCACCGTCGAAACCTTTGCGTATGGCCTCACACTGAATACGGCGAACTGCGTCAACGATCCGCCGCCGGCGAGCCCGGCCCTGCAGCCGAACACCGGCCTGGTCTACGTTGGGGCGGGCAACGGCAACACCACGCCGAATGCTCCGGCTAGCCAGGCCCCAGCCCCGGTAGGTGTCTGCGGAGCGGTGGTTCCTGCCTACGCCGGTCACTACCCACTGATGGTCACGATCAAGTACAGCTTTCAGCCGCTGACGCCGTTCGGCTCGCAGTTTTTCCCCAACGGGATCGTCATGACTGTTACCAGCACCATGAGTACCGAGTACTGATGCGGCGATCGTGGTTGCGACGGCAGTCAGGCCAGGCCGTCATCATCGTCGCGATCGCGGCGCTGCTTCTGACCGCAATCTTGATGCTGGCGCTGGACGGCGGCGGCATCTACCTTGACAAGCGCCAGCTTCAGAATGCGGCCGACGCGGCGGCCCTGGCGGGCGCCGAGCTCCTGATGGGCCTCCCGCCCAGCTACACGGACATCCACAACCAGGCGATCAACAACCTGGTCCGAAACCTTCCTGGCACGAGCACTTTCGCGACCGTCTGCAATCCGTCCTGTCCCAGCCTGCAGACGATCGGACTGCCCGGTGGCAACGGCGTCGGAACCCTCGACCTGGGCGCCGGCTATTATGCCGAGCTTTCGGTGAAGACCAGCTATACCTACCAGGTCACGGTCTGGCACACGCACCCGGTCGCCATTGCGCCGGTCCATGGATTCCAGTCGACGATCGACCTCGCCGCGCGCGCCAGCGCGCAGAACGGGAACCTGCCCTATGCGGTCGTACTGCTGCAGGACCAGATCGCCCAATTCTCGAATCTGCAGGTCAACGGGACCCCCGGGGGGCTGGCGCTCTCCACCGTCGCCGGGGTTACCGGCGGGAGGGGCGGGGTGTTTTCCAACGAGAGCATCAACCCGGGGACCGGGACCATCGGCTTCTCACCAAACTGCAGCAGCAACCTTCCGTCGCCAGGAGCCGGTGATCTATGGGCCGTGAACGAGTCCGCCGCCGACACCGGCCGGGTCGCCACCCAGACCGGCGGCTGCGCGCCGATCCCAACCCCCTACCCGCTGGTTGCGACGCACATTCCGTACCCGTCCTATGCCGAACCGGTCCCTCCCAGCAACCCGACCCCCGGGGCTGCGATCGTAACCGGCCAGACACTGTTTCTCTGTCCCGGGGTCTACACGGCCCAGATCACCGTCCAGGCATCTGGCATCGCCGTCCTGCTTCCGGGCGTCTTCCATGTCTCGATCGGCGGAGTCAGCGTCTTCGGCACGCTCCGCACCCTGAAGTCCGATGGCAGTGACTTCCCGATTCCCCCAGGGTCGGTGGTGGGCGGCTGCACCGTCCCGGCTTCACTGCCTTCCGACACGGGGGTGATCGTCGAGATCACACCGGGCAACTCGTCCGGCTCCATTCTCTGCAACAAGCACCAGTTCGTGTCATCGGGGGGCTCGAGTTATATCTCGCTGGCGCAATCGCCAAAGTACTTCAACATCAACGTCTATATCGAGGCCATGCCGAACTGGCAGACCATCTGCACCCAGACGCCGCTCGGGACGAACGTCGTCAGCATCACCGGGGGCGGCTACTACAACATCGGCGGGATCATCTACGGGCCGGCCGACAACATGAAGATCAACGGCGGCGCGGCCGGCTCCGGCGTCGGCCAGATCATAGCCTGGACGCTGACCCTGGGCGGTAACGGGGCCATGAACGAGGTCTTCAATCCCGCGTACCTTCCCTACATGAAGGGCCTGACCCAGTAGGCTCGTCACCAGCGCGTTACCCGTGAAGCGATTGGGTAACAAGCGGATGCACTGGTTGAAGCCGCGTATCCCGTAAGACTCGGCGTAGGAACGCGTCACTAAGGTTGTGGCTGTGCTCAGGCGACTTCCTGCGCGGCATGGCCGCGCTCACCACGCCCAATCACTGGTCGAATTTGCGCTGATCTTGCCAATCATGGCGCTGTTGTTCCTCGGCGCTGTTGACCTGACCCGCGCCTTTTACTATTACATCGCACTGGAAAATGCCAGTCGCGAAGCGGCCCGAGTCCTGATCGACTTCCCCTATGAGTACGATGATTCTGTCGGCTGCACCGCAGGGAACCGGGAGGGGCTGCCCTGGGTCAACGTCAGCTGTGCTACCGGGACCCTGGTCATCAGCCCGGCGGCGAACACCGGAGTAAATCCCCCAAAGCGCCTCCCTGGGCGCAAGGCCATCACGGTATTCGCTACTGCCAGTTTCACACCGATCACGCCACTCATGCAGCAATTCACGGGCGGGACGATCACGTTGCGAGCCCAGACAACGATGTTGACCTGGTACTGAAGATGTTGATAAAGATTCGCGAGATGGTCCGGCGGCGAGCTGCTCAAGGTACGGTGGAATTTGCGTTGATGGCTCCCTTTTTCTTCCTGTTGCTGGTGGGCGCTATCGATTTCGGTCGCGCCGGCTTCTTTTACGTCGTGAGTTCGGAGCTGGCACGCAACGGTGCACGTATGGCGGTCGCCTACGACACCGGGTCAGGAATCACCGATGCCGCCGTCACGAGCCTGGTCAACCAGCAGGCGCAGTCCATGACGTTTGCCGATCTCACGCAACCGGCGGCCTGTGGCACCTCAACACCGCCGAGCCCTCTTACGTCCTGTTATCAGCCCGCCGTCGGCCGCGGTTTTATCTTTATCGACCGGTCTGGACAAAGCTCGTTCCCAAAGTACCTGCAGGTCTCGATCGTATACCACTTCGAGGCAACCACTCCGATGGTCCGAGTCCTGATGTCGACCAACTATTTTGTGGCAACCGCCACGATGGAGACGGAGTATTGATCACCTCCACGCGTGAACACCTGCGCGGCCAGATCGTCGTCACCTTTGCCCTGGCATGCGTGGCGCTGGTCGCCGTCGTTGCACTTGCAATCGATGGGGCCAGAGTGGTTGTCGAGCAACGTGGTATGCAGAACGGCGTTGACGGCGCTGCTCTCACCGGCGCCCTCGACCTGGGACCGGGCGCGGCAGCTCCGCAGTCGGCATGGGCGATCGATGACGCCGTCTACGGCGTGGAGCGGTCGCTCGGCATTGACTTCTCGAACAACTACACCGCTCCGAGCTCCTACAACGTGGCCCACCGGCTGATCGGCGGCGCGACCTCGTGCGTGCCTAATTCCTGCACCTCACCGACAGGACCTTTTAACCCAAGCAACGCCGCCACCAGTCCTTGCTGCAATGGCTGGGTGGATCGCACCGGCGCCTACACCCTCACCATCACGACTCCGTATAACTTCAAGAACAGCGGGGACGATGAGGCATTCATCTATGTCAAACTGACGCACCAGTTCCCGCTGGTATTCAGCTCATCGCTCTACCCGACTATTGGTGTCAGCGTCACGTCGATTGCCCGCAACCACGCCATCCCCTACGCCATCTTCGCCTTCAAGCACAATGACAACGCTGACATCTATCTGAACGGGTCCACGACCTTGCAGGCGAACAAGCGGGTGGGTGACAATGGCAGCCTCAGGTCGAGTTCCGGCAATGTCACGTTCACCTGTAACCCGCTATATGGCAACCAGTATGGAGGCGACCTCTGGGAGTACACGCCGACGTCCTCGGCGTCTATCAACGCCACATCCGTCGCCGAAGGCTCCTGCGGCCTCCCCACGCTATCCCTGAATAAGCCCCTCGGCTCCTACGAATACCCGCCCAACGTCAACCTGCCGCCAGATCCCAGCAGCGCGGCGCTCCAGTCGGGTACGGTGGCGAACGGTACGACCGCCATGTTGATTCCGACGCGGAGCCTGGACCCGACCCAGCCGCTAGGCCCCAAGTACGGGAACATCCAGGTCAATGGGACACTGATCCTTCAACCAGGCGTGTACTTCTTTGAAGGCACCAGCAGTCCAGCCGGGCTGAACGTCGCCGGTAGCGGTACGATCGAGACGGGGGACTGCTATCTGCAGACCCTCCCCAACTGCAGCCCCGTACAGGCGAAGACAAATGCATGCGGCGGGTTCACAGGCAGCGTTCCGAACAACAGCGTGCCGATTACTCCAGTTGTCTCCTGGCCGGGTATCACCAACAACTTTCACTGCACCACCGACGCGGATTTCGGGGTCCTGCTCGTCTTCTGGCCGGCGGGCTCGGATGTCAACGCGACTTCCTGCACCAACCAGAACCCCTTGCTCAGCGGAAACTACTACTGCACCCAGGCTGCCGGCTCATCGGGCAGTGTGAATACGATGGCTATCTCCGGTGGGGGGAACATCTATCTGACATCCACAGCCAAATTCCATGATGTCTCCTTGTTCGTCGACCCAAACCATGCCGGGGACGGCTGGAACTTCACCACTCAGAGCAGCATGTCCGGTTCCGGCTGTAGCTCACAGGTCTGTGCCAAACAGATCGGTCTTGGTAGCAACGTGGTCTCGATCAACGGCGGTGGCAGCATCAGTATCAACGGCGCCATGCTGGCGCCGAACGACAATGTGACCCTCGGAGGGTCGCCGTCCGGTTACGGGTACGGCCAGATCCTCGCGTATACCATCACCATCAAGGGCTCCACCGGCGTGGTCGAGAACTACAACCCTCTTGCCCTTGCCTACGTTCCCGTTCTCGTGCAGTAAGTTCGGCCGCCTTCCTAAAATGGCTGCGTGCGTCTGCCGGTCGGCAATCGAAATGCGGCCGGGGTGGCGCTCATCATTGGCTCGGCCTGTTGCTTCGGCACTCTTGGTGTCTTCGGGAAACTTGCCTACCGTTTGGGTCTCACGACGCCGCAGCTCTTGAGTTATCGTTTCGCACTGGCTGCGCTCCTGCTCTGGCTGGCCGCGGCCGTCATGCGCCAGGGTCTTCCGCCGCGCCGAAGCCTTGTCGGACTCACGATCATGGGGGGCGCCGGCTACGTGGGGCAGTCGGGCAGCTACTTCAATGCGTTGCATTTCATTCCGGCGTCGACCAACGCCCTGCTGCTCTACACGTTTCCGGTCGTCGTCACGCTGCTCGCCGCCCTTCTCTTCGGCGAGCCGCTCGGCTGGACCAAGCTGATCGCCTGCGGCGTGGCGTTTCTCGGCACGCTGCTCGTCGTCCAGGCGCAACTGCATGCTGCCGCGCCGATCGGCATCGTACTCGGACTCGGCTCTGCCGCGTTCTATTCCGGTTACATCCTCTATGGAAGCCGCCTGCTGCCTGGCCTTCCACCGGTTTCCGCCACTGCCATGATCATGACCGCGGCCGCCGTCGTCTGGAGCATTTTCGCCGTGGCTACGGGCCAACTCGCTGTCGCGTGGACCATGCCGCGCCTGGCGCTGATCGCGAGCTTTGCGGTGCTGGGCACGACGATCCCGGTGCTGACGTTCATCCTCGGCCTGCGCCTGGTCGGACCCTCACGCGCGGCGATCCTCAGCACGTTCGAGCCGGCGAGCACCGTGCTCCTGGCCGTGATCATCCTGGGCGAACTCGCCAGCCCGCTGCAATATCTGGGAGGTGCGCTGATCATCGCATCGGTGCTTCTGCTTGAAGGATCGGGTTGGGTTGCCACGCGGGTGCTGGCGCAGGCAACCCGTGAGTAGCTCGTTAGACCGGATCGGGGGCACCGTGCGCCTACACCGGGACTACATCCCATCGACTTCGAAGTTGGTTTAAGTCTTTTGCCAGCCGGACCGATGCAAGATGAGCTGACCCGGATCTGGATCCGAGGCCGCGCTAACTTGCTGCTCGCGGCCGGTCGCTGGCTCGAAGTCGCGGCCTGAGTTGGACAGCGTCTGCCAGAGTCATCCTTATAATCCGCGCTGCTGCCCCCTTAGCTCAGTGGACCAGAGCGGGTGCCTTCTAAGCACTAGGTCGCAGGTTCGAATCCTGCAGGGGGCGCTTTTGTTCGTGTCTCAAGACATCCCGGACGCCTGTCGCAAGACATGATGGACGGGCCAGGCCTTTGCGCGAGCCGTCTGACTGCCAGTGACCTCGAAATTACAAATAGCTTTTTACTGTGCTATTTGTCACAACAATATTGACAAATGCGAATCTGAGTGTACTGTGGCGGAGTACTGATTCGATCGCGGCGGCGACACCGGTAAGACGCAGGAACGTTTGAAGAGGTAAGCGCAGGCGGCGCCTGTGGCGAAGCTTGTGTCGACCGGCCCGAGTGGGCAAGGGGACGCCAGGGTGAGGGAGGGGTCCGCGGCCGTGGTATCAGCCAAGGTGCTGATCCCGCAAATGCAATCGCTCGCCCGGGAACGGGTGGACGCGCTGCTCGAGCGTATCTGGCAGCATCGGGTCGGGCTCGTCGTCGCGCCGGCCGGCTCGGGGAAGAGCACGCTACTGGCCGGCTTCGCCGCGTCCGCCACGGTCCCGGTCGCCTGGTATCGCGCCGAGAGCTGGGATGCGAAGACCAGTACGCTGCTCAGCCACCTGGAGTCGGCGTTCTCCAGCGTCCTTGGGCGAATCCCGGACCGGTGGGAGTCGATCGAGGCGGCGGCCCGCGCGCTGGAGACCTGGCCCGGGCGCCGCGCTCTCCTGATCATCGATGATCTTCACACGCTGGAGGACAGCCCGGCCGAGCTCGCGCTCGAACGGCTGATCGACTACGCCCCGCCTAGCATCACGTTCCTGATCGGCTCCCGCGCGCTTCCTGGCTTCAACCTCTCGCGACTACGGGTCTCGGGCGCCCTGCTCGAAATCGGGAGTGAGGACCTTCGTTTTCGTTCGTGGGAAGTCGAACGCCTCTTCCGCGATTTCTACGGCGAGCCGCTTCCTCCCGAAGAGCTCGCTGAGCTGGCACGGCGGACCGAGGGTTGGGCCGCCGGCCTTCAGCTCTTCCACCTGGCGACCCGCGGCAAGTCGCCCCAGGAGCGCCGCCGCATCCTGACCGCGCTCGGAGGCCAGTCGAGGCTGACGCGCGAGTACCTGACCCGTAACGTCCTCGACCAGCTACCGGCCGAGTTGCGTTGGTTCCTCGTCCGCACCTGCGTGCTGTCGCGCCTCACCGGGCCGATCTGCGATACCTTCCTCGAGCGAACCGGTGGCCACCAGGTGCTGGAGGAGCTCGAGCGCCGTCAGATCTTTACCTACGCCACCGACGACCGGGGCGGCTACCGCTATCACGAAGTGCTCCGCTCCCACCTCGAACAGGTGCTGGTCGAAGAGCTGGGAGAGATCCAGGCGCGCGCCGCCTACCAGCGCGCCGGATTGCTGCTGGAAACTAACGGCGCCTTTCCCGATGCCGTGCAGGCCTATTCGCGCGGCGAAGACTGGGAGGCGGTTGACCGTCTTCTGCATCGCCAGGGCGGAGAGGTGCTGGAAGGACCGGACACCTGGATCGATGCCTTGCCGCCCGCGCTGCTGCGGCAGGACCCGTGGCTGATGCTGGGTAGCGCCCGACGGCATCGCGCCGAAGGGCGCTGGCGGCAGGCGATCGAGGCCTACCATCGGGCCGAGCGCGTCTTCGGCTCGAGTGAAGCAGGCTTGCTGTGCGCCAAGGAGCGCAAGGCGCTCGCCGGCTGGCTCGAGCCGGCGCCGATGCCGGGCAACGATTGGGCGGGCGTTCTGCGCAAGGCGGTCGCGCACGATCCCCTGGCCGTGAAGCAGGCTGCCTCGCAGTTGCCGGAGGCGACCGGCAAGCTCGCGGCCGGCCTCATCTGTCTGCTGGCCGGGCAGGTGGACCAGGCGCGCCGTCAGCTGAATGCGGCCGCCGACTGTCGCGACGCGCCGGTCGCCCTTGCCACCGCCGCGCGCCTCTCGGCCGGCGTCGCCGCGCTCCTCAGTGGCGACCTCCAGGGCGTCTTCGATGTCGACGAGTCGGCGGAGGGGGCGGAGACACTCGGCATGGGATGGGTGGCCCGCCTCGCGCGCGCCGCGCTGGTTCTCAGCGGGCGGCCCGGCAGCGCGGCGGAGGCGGAGGCACTTTGGGTGGCCAGCGACCGTGACGGCGATCGGTGGGGGAGCGCGCTCATCGGGCTGATGATCGGTTGGGCCGCGGTCTACTCGGGTGACACGGCGCTGCCGCCGCTGGAAGCGGCAACGGAAATCTTCCATCAGCTCGGGGCCGGGGTCCTCGAGGCCTGGTCGCGGGCGTTACTCGCCCTCGCACTCGCCCGGAGTGGTGTGCCGGAGGCGCGTGACGCGGCCTTGCAGGCCGAGAATCTCGCGCGCTACAGTGGCGCGCCTGGCGCTCGGTTCTTTCCTTACCTGGCGCTGGCGGAGATCGAACCCGATCGCGCCGCGGAGTATGGCGAGCTCGCGACGGCGGTCCAGGAGGAAAGTGGCCTCGCGCCGCTGACTTCCGCCGTGCCGGTGCCGGCGCCCGAGAACGTCATTCGCATCGGCACGGTCCGCTCGGTCGCGTCACTGAGCATTCGCTGCTTTGGTGGGTTCAGCCTCGCGATCAAAGGCCGGGCGGTCGACCTGACGGCGGTCAAACCACGGGCGCGCGCGGTGCTCCGGCTGCTGGCGGTGCACGCCGGCACCCCGGTTCATCGCGAGGTACTTGGCGCGGCCTTCTGGCCGGATGCCGATACCGACACCGGAGCGCGCAACCTTCATGTCGCCGTTTCGTCGCTTCGCTCCTGGCTCGAGCCCGGCATGAGCCGCGGCGGGTCATCGATCCTGCTGCGCCACGGGGATGCCTACCGTCTGGCATTGCAGTCGGACGCGGAGGTCGATCTCGTGCAATTTTCGAAAGCGCTCGCCGGGGCGCGCGTGGCGCGGCTGCGCGGGGAGTCGGAGGCGGCGATCGTGCACTTCGAGCAGGCCCTCGAGCTGTATAGCGGCGAGTTGTTACCCGAGGACGGCCCCGCGGAGTGGGCGATCGAGCCGCGCGAACGCTTTCACGCCGGCGCGCTCGAGGCGGCGCAGGGCCTGGCCGAACTGCTGCTCAAGCGCGGCGACCCGGCGGCGGCGGCCCGTGCCTGTTCGACCGGGCTGTGGATTGACCGGCTGCATGATCCGCTCTGGAAGCTCCTGATCGAGGCGCGCGAGCGTGCGGGCGATCGCGTCGCGGCCAGCCGCGCGCGACGTGACTACGCCAGGGTCCTCGAGGAGCTCGGCCTCGGCGCCACCGCGCGATCCTAATCCTTCGTCTTGAACTCGACTTCGGTGATGGCGACCGACGAGACCGACGCGCCGGCCGGGGCGTATACCGACTGGACGTGGATCTCGACGAAAGCCACCTGCTTGGTTTTCGTGTCGTCGAGCGCATAAAACTGCGACTGGGTCGCGTCCTGGTCTTTCAGGGTCAGGTCCGTGGTGTAGCCGTTGGAGAAGACCAGGTGCACGGTGTGCGGCCGCGGCTGCGAGAGAAACAAGTCCGTCGGCGCGGTGCCTGAGGCACCCGATCGAAACCCGATCTCGGCGAGGTCCTGAGGACCGCTGAAACGGAGGACCAGAACCGGCGCGTGGTCGCTGGCGAGCGACGCCCAGTAGGTGTTGCTGAAGCGATCGATGGCGAGCATCGGGGGGTGGCCGGCGATCGCCGTGGTAGCGGAGGCGCCGATCGGCGTGACCGGGTCGTAATTCGGGTGGACGGCTTTGCGGATTGCGGTGAAGGCAGACGTCGCGCGATCGACGACGGCATTGTGAAAGCTGGGAATCAAGAGGAAGGCCAGCGCCGCAACCACGATCAGGGCGACAATGGCGAGCCGGATGACACGCCAGACCCCGCCCATTACGTTCGGCGGGCCGACGCGACTTGGCCGCCAGCCGGCCTCGCGGGTTCGGACGCCGAAGACCTTGTTGAAGAACCGGCGGTACCAGGGGAGCCGGACGGCCAGCGCCTCGTCCAGCGAATTGCCGCAGCGGCGGCAGAAATGGCGGACCGGGTCGTTGCCCTCGCCGCACTGGCCGCAGATCAGGTCACCCGGGTGGCGCCGGGTGGGGGCCTCGAGAACGCGCGGCGCCGTGCGCGGCCGGGCGACTGTGGGTGCGACTGAGATCGGGCGACGGGAAGCCGGCTCATCGGCCGGTGGCACCGGGGCGGGGGCTGGCGCGCCCGCGACCGGCGCGCCGACGCCGGCTAGAACCGGCTGGGGCGCCGGGGTCGTCGCCGCGGCACCCGGCGATTCCTGACGAACCTCCCTCGCACCTTGCGGGGGAGGGTCGGGGCGGGGGGTAGCCGAGGTTATGGGTACGACGCGAACGGCGGGCGGAGGTGCAACCGGCTCAGGTTCAATGGGGGCCGCCGGCCGGGCCGCCGCATCTTCGATCCCGACGGCTTGCTTGACCCGGTCGATCAAGCCGAGCCGGGCCGGCTCAGGCTCCGGTTCGGGCGCCGGGGGCTCGGGCTCCGGCTGCGCGACCGCGACGCGCTCGCCGGTCCACTCCAGGAACTTCCCGCATGACCCGCAGAACGTGTCGTTGTCCTCGTTGCGGTGCCCGCACTGTTTACAGACGATCACCCGGTGGTCACCTCCACAGCATCCGTTACTTTGGCGCGTTTGACAATCTCTACTTTATGTGTGACATGGGCCGGTTTGGACGCCATGACCAGCGCGTCCAGCCTGGCCAGGTTGATCGTGGCCGGGTCGTCGACCGTGACCCGGACCAGGAGGGCGTAGTTCGGCGATCCGGGAAGCGCGGCGCCGGCGCTGGTTGAGATCGCCACCCCGCCGGTTTCGTGCAGGTCGACGCTGCCGCCGGTCAACACCTCCACCTGCTCCTTGAGCCCGCCGGCCGTGCCGCGTAGCCGGTAGAACTCGAAGGCTCGGCTGACTAGCGCTCGGCGTCGCGCCGTCGACCAGCTCTCGTCGAGGACGATGCCAAACCAGCCGCCCAACCACTCGAGGAAGTCCTCGGGCGCGAGCCAGGGGTCGAAGTAGGCGGGGAGGTTGTCGAGTGAGGCGAAGATCGGGGCGAGCGCCGCATCGAATGCGGAAACGAAGCGCTGGGTGAAGTCATCCTCCTGGAAGAGCGCCGGCAGCGATTCGCCTAGCGGGTGGGGACTGATCAGGTTGCGGACGAGGCCCCGCTTCTCATTGACGGCGGCGGTGGCGATCATGCCCCTTCCACCAGGACCTGGTGCTCGTACGAGAACACGAGCGCGTGCGGCTCGATCACCAATCGCTGTACGGCCTGGCCACGCTGCCCGGTCACCGGGTCGGCGCCAAACAGGCGAGCATCCTCCACCAACTCGGTGCCACGCAGCCCTTGCAGCACCGAGTAGACCTCGCCAACGTGCACGGGACGGCCGAACGGCCAACCGCTTCCGTCTGGGCCGCCGCTGATCGGGTGGAAGTAATGGTAGAGCGCGTCGAGTGCGTCGCTCTGCAACCGAGCCGGGTTGGCGCCCGGCCGGGGGCGCAGCTTCGCCACGACCGTGACCCCGCGGTAGACCGGGGGTTCGACCATGACTCGGGTGCCGATGACGCGCGATTCGTCGAGCCGCCGGCTGATCCGCTGGAGGGTCTCCTCGGCCGGGACCAGTTGCTCGAATCGAAGCCGGCCGTCTTGACTGCCGGCGGCCGGCACCACCAGGATGCGAACGCCGCCGGCCTCCGCCCCGTCGCCGGCCGTGACGCAGCGAATCCGTGCCACCTCCGGCGCCGCCTCGCGTCCGAGGTGTTCGTAGTCTTCCATCGTGACCGCTCGATCGCGCGTACGGAGCACGATCGGGCCACGCACCTTGGCGTTCTCGATGTCTTCGCCATCGACTCCACCCTCCGCGGCGCGCCGATTCTGCAATTTCGAGATGTACGGGATGGAGGACTTCAGTACGGTGATCGAATTGCGTGCCACGTTGCCGCGGCGACCGCCGCCGATCAGGTAGGAGCGGATGCGCAGCCGGGAGGCTTTCGGGGGCACCGCGCCGTAGCGGCGCAACGCGCCGTCTGGCTCTCGTACGCCGGGTCCGAGGTGGACTTCGCCGGTGACGGCGTCGAGCACGAAGTGGTGGTCGTCCGGCTTGCTCTCGACGAAGTCCTGCACCTGCTTCCACTCCTGCCAGCCGTCGATGTCGCTCACCTCGAGGACCGCGCCCGAACCGCCAGGCACGACCGGCCGGCGCTTGAGCGAGTACCGCTGCCCGGGGACGCCCTCGGATACCCCCAGCAGCTCGTTCTCCACCAGCTCGGCGTTCACGGCCTCGGCGGTGCCGCCAATCGTGAACGCACTCAGGCCCTTGATGGTCGGTGAGGCGCTATAGCTAGGTTGATCGACCTCGGGCTTGAGCACACGCGCCCGCAACCAACCGGCCCGTTGCTGCTGGATGACGGACACCGTGTGACTCTTGGGCACGTGAAGCACGAGGTCGCCGTCGCGGTTCAAGCCCCCGGTGCCATCGCGATCGACCTCGCAGGCGGCCCAGGCATAACCATCCCAGGCTTCCCACAACAGTGGGGGGTTCTCCGGGTCGACGCCCACACCTTCGATGTCGCACTTGAATCGCAAGGTGACAGCGCACGATGGAGCGGCATCGGAAAGGCCGACCAGCAGCGCGTCGTCTGGCTTGGGGACCTTGTTGAAGCAGTAGAACGAGGTCTTCGCGAGCAGGGCCTCGGTGTGATCGCGCACCTCTTTCTCGCCGGCCAGTGATGAGGCGAGGTAGCTCAACGAGGTCGGCACGATCGGCAGGTCGCCGACGGTCGTAAAGGCGATCGCCTCGTCGGTGTCGGTGCGAAGAGTAGCCACCTGGGTGCCGGGACGGATGTGCACCGTGGCCGGTTGCGGGCCGGCGAGCCAGAAGGTGATCGCGGCCCGCGCGGCGGTGGGCGGGAAGAGACGCACGCCGATCAACTCGAGGAACTTCACGTAGTTGCGGTCGGGGACGCGGTTGAGCCGGTAGAGCACCTGGTCCGTCATCCAGGCGAAGGTCTCGATCAGCGTGACGCCCGGGTCCGACACGTTGTGGTCGGTCCACTCGGGACACTTCTGCTGGACGAGGCGCTTGGCATCGTCGACCAGGTCCTGGAAGCGTCGATCGTCGAGGTTCGGGACCGGAAGTGCCATGATCAGCCTCCTCCAACCGTGTTGTGTTCGGTCATGTCGACTCCGCTGGGATCACATAGAAGGGGAAGACCAGGTTGCGCGGGTCGTTGGTCTCGCCGACGCCGTAGCGGATGTCGATGTAGATGGTGCTCGAGTCCTCGGTATCGAAGCTCGCGATAACCTCCCGGACGTCGATTCGCGGCTCCCAGCGGCGAAGTGAGGCGCGCACCGCGGCGGCCACCCGGGCCGCCGTCTCGGCGTCGGCGCTGTCAAAGACATAATCGTGAATCTCGCAGCCGAACTCGGGGCGCATCGGGCGCTCGCCGATCGCAGTGCCGAGGATGAGCCGCATGCTCTCTTCGATTTCTTGCTCACGGGTTACGAGCGCGATTCGCCCGGTGGCATCGGTTCGCACGGGGAAGGCCCAGCCCGAACCAATGAACTCTTCGCTCATTGCGCCATCACCTTGGTCTGTCCGGCCGAGGCAATCATCATCGGCGTGCCCGTCGGCACGCAGGTCCCCGCCACCGGCGGGAGCGCGAGCAAGACCGGCATGCCACCCACGAGGACCTTCGTGCTGCCCGACGGGATGATGCCGCTGACGCAGGGCCCGTTCGCCGCCGGCGGCGGCGGAAAGGCGCAGCCGGCGACGACGTACGAGGCGGGGATGGTCACGACGGGCTGACTCCCAACCATCACCTTGGGGCTGACCGTGGTGCACTGCGCCTGGCCCCCGTGCATGCAGGTCACCGTTCCGCCCATGTTGACGATTGGTCCTGGCATCACATCACCTGCAGGGCGCCGCTGTTGACGTCAACCATCGCGCCGGTGACCTTCAGCTGTCCGCTGGCTTTGACTTCGAGCTGCGGTCCCCCGTCGAGGGTTGCCCCCGAGCCGCCCTTCATATCGAGATTCGTCCCGGCTTCGACCTTGAGCCCTTGCCCCGCCTTCAGGTTGAGGTTGGCCTGGGACTCGAAAATCATGTCCTTCTGGCTCTCGACATGAATCTTTCCCTGCGACTCGATATGAATCTCGGAGTTTGTTTCGTTGAGCGAGATCTTGAGCTTGCCGTCGCTGCTGATGAAGGCAATGCCAGCTTTGCTGGCATCGTCGAAGAAGATGAACTGGTGGCCCTTACGCGAGATGAAGCCGCGCCGCTTGACTTTGCCGTTGTCGAAGAGGCCGCTCCCTTCGTTGGGCTTGTCGACTCCGTTGTAGAGCTGGCCAACCACGAAGGGACGGCGGATGTCGCCATGCTCGAAAGCGACGAGGACTTCGTCGTTGACTTCGGGGATCCATAGCGCCCCGCTGTTGGGTCCGGCGCCCAACTGTGCTAACCGCGCCCAGTCGGACTCATAGCTGTCATCCAGCCAGGGAAATTTCAATTTCACGCGCGCCGTGTTGTTCGGATCGTTGTTGTCGGTCACGATCGCGATCACGACGCCGTTGATCGGCTGGCCGCCGGCGGAGGCATGCCCGTTCGATGCGCCAAGCGAGGCGAGGCCGAGCAACGATCGGTCCTGCCGGCCGCTGACCACGAAGTGGGTCCGGTAGCCGTTTTCGGCAAACACGTGACGGGCGCCGCTGAGCGTGTATTGCCCCTCGAAGTGGTCGCCGACAACACCCACGCTGACGGTGCTGCCCGCCTTGAGGTTCGGGTTTCCGACGGCCACCCCATCGGCCTCGGCAAAGGACCCCGAAATGATCTCGGCGATCGATGATGCGGCGCCGTCGACCATCGGCTGTTGCGGCAGAGGTCGGTTCACGGCCGTGAAGGTCTGTCCGCCGAAGGTGCTGGCCAGCGCGCTGGGCTTGTCCTTGATCCCGGCGGCGACCGTTGCGGCGGACGCGGACCCGATGACAGCCTGCTTCTGGACCGGGTCCCAACCACGGACTTTGATGGTGCTCACCTGCTCCGCCGACGTCACGCGCGGACGGAATTCGATCAGGTCGTCGCCGAAGACCAGCTGTAGGGGATCGGTATGACTCTGGTAGTCGCCTTTCGAAGGAGCGCCGGAGGACTGTATCGGCTTGCGGAAATAGAACTTGCCGTCTTCCATGCCCATCTCGTAGCCGATCTCGCGCGCTCGCGACTTGAGGAAGTCCCAGTCGGACTGATTGGCCTGGGAAACGTGATCGTAGGTCACGCTCGTGGAATCGATCGTGCCGACCTGCAGGCCGGCGCGCTGGGCAACCTGCCGGGCGATGTCCGAGTCGGTCACGTTCTTGTAGGTCTGTGTCTGCCGCCCGCGGTGCATCCGGTGCGAGAGGTCGTAGCCCCGAAGGATCGTGCGCAGCCGGGTGGCGTCGTATTCCGCCTCGAACCCAGTGACCTCACCCTTGACCAGGGTCTTGGGGCTGCCGCCGGGCGGCGTCATCTTGATGGTGACCGTCGACCCGATGGTGGCATGCAGCTGAGTGATCACGTCGCGAGCCGGGTCGTGGAAGGTAATCGCGAACATACTGGGTAGGTGCTGGTGATGATCGACGACAACCTGCTCGAGCAGCGACTCCGCCGCACCGGAGAGCGTGGATCCGTCGATGTCAACGTCGGGCCAGAGATGATAGGGCTGCGTCATCCTAACCCTTACTGATCTCCGCCGCCTCGTCGGCGCTTGGGAGAAGGATGCGGCTGCCGTTTGTCAGCCGCAGCGGGTCATCGATCTGATTGAAGAGCGCTACGCCTCGCCAGAAGTTCGGGTTTCCGTATTCCTCGTTGGCAATCGACTGCAGCGTGTCGCCATCCGAGATGAGATGAGTCCGGCGGGCGTGGATCGAGCCTGAGGTCGGGTTCTGGGGGCCGTCGGGGTCCGAGATCTCTTTCAGGCTGATGTCGGCGGTGGCCCGAAGAGGGTTGCCGGTGCGACCGAACATCGTGTACTTGACGTTGACCTTCTCGAGGTAGAACTTCCGGTCGGCGAGCTGGCTGTTGCTGCCCCAGAAGAAGACGAGCGGCGAGGGCTGGTGCTTCTCGGCGCTGACCGATATCCGGCTCGGCGCGCACCAGGCGAAGAGCTGGTCGACCTGCTTGGTCACGTCGCCAACGGCGCTCTCCCAATCGTCGAAGAAGATCTGCATGCTGATGGTCTGTGGGTCGCTGCCCTTGTAGTGGGGCTTTCCCCCCGCCTTGTCCTTCATGTTCGGTGGGGTCTCCCACTTGGCACTCTTGCTGACCGAGTACTCGCTGGGGTTGAACATGAATTCCAGGGTCCCCGCCCCATCAGCCGCCTGCAACTTCGCGCGCACCATCTTCGACATCTTTTTTTGTTTCCTCTTAGGTAAGGAATCCGTTGTGGGCGAGTTCGAGTGTCTCCGTGGCGACCTGGTTGGCCCCGATGTCAAGCGACGGTCCCGTCCATTTCACGGGGAAGACGCCTTCCAGGTTCCAGGTCGCGATCGGGTGGCCCTCCGAGTCGAGCGCGGAGATTTCCGCGGTCTGCCGTTTGACCTCGATCTTGATCTTCGCGATCCAGTTAGCGACCTTCCTCGTGTCCTGGTTGATGGGCCGGGTGAGCTTGATGTTCTGGTACTTGGCGCGCCCCGGGATCCGATGAACAAAGGCGTTCTCGCCGCCCTCCTTGTACTCGAATACGTCGAATTCCACGGAGAGGCCGTCGCACTTCGACCAGTCGCCCAGGTCAGCGCCACCGTCGAGCTTGACCCTGAAACGCATGCTTTGACCGATGGGGTGATCTGGCATCATTGCCTCCTTAGCGCAGGTCGGTCAGGAAGCCGGCGCGCTCCCGATCGACCAGCAGTTCGGACTTGAGTCGGGTGCGGATCTTGTCGTAGAGCTTGCCGGCGAGTTCGTCCATGTCGGTTTCGGGTGCTGTGTGGCTGGCGAGCGCGGGGCCTTCGGCTGGTGACGGTGCTCGGGTCGGAGCGCTGCCGGCCACGGGGGACTGCGAGTCGGGCCATTGGCCTTGCACGACGTCAAAGCTCGACTCGCCTCCTGGCTCGAACGGTTCTGGCGCGGCCTGGGCGGCGGCGCGCTGCACGGGCGCGAGCGGGAGCTCCGCAGCGCGGCCGAGCGACGGCTCGGAGTACGTCTGGACGGGGAGGCGCCAGCCGAGCGACGGCTCGGACTGCGTCTGGACCTGGAGGCGCCGGCCGAACGACGGCTCGGACTGCGTCTGGACCGGGAGGCGCCGGCCGAGCGACGGCTCGGACTGCGTCTGGACGGGGAGGCGCCGGCCGAGCGACGGCTCGGACTGCATCTGGACCTGGAGGCGCCGGCCGACCGCGACCGAGCTGTCGGGAAGGGTCGGGCCGTACCGCGGCTGCGGCGACACGTGGGTGAGTTCCGGTAACAACAGGGATCGCGTCGGCACAGTGCCAAATGAGCCATGCGATGACGGCAGCCGGTTGTCGTCGCTTGGGGTCAAGGGCTCTGGGCCCAACGGTTCCGCGAAGCCGATGCGCTGCGCAATCGGATCAGCCCGCTCGTCGGTCGGGTCGCTACCGACGAAACCTCCGATCGGTTCCCGGAGGTCAACCCGTCCGGCTTCTGGCGTGCGTTGCAGGGCCGTCGGCCGGAGTGGCCGCGCCCCAACGAGCGGGGCCAGTGGCACTCCCTCACCCCTCGAGGGGGAGGCCGACAATCCCACTACCGCGGTTGCGGCGGAGGCCGGCAATGCCACTCCCCCGCTTGCGGCGGAGGCCGACAATCCCACTCCCCCGCTTGCGGCAGAGGGCAGGGTGCGGGCTCCTAGAATCTCTCGCCCCACTTGCGGGGAAGGGTCGGGGTGGGGCGTTGTCTGAACTATTTCTTGAGCCGGCTCCTGCTCGGCAGAAATATCCGACGCTCCTGCCGGGGAAGGGTCTGGCAATGGCATTCTTTGAACCGTCGCCGCAGCCGATAGCGGAGCCAGATCCAATCGCTCCCCTCTTGCGGGGGAGGGCCGGGGTGGTGGGTTCAGCGGCAACAATCCGGCAGAAATCTCGATCGCCCGTTGTAGGGGAGCGTCGACGGAAAGCTCCTTGCGCGGGGGTGGCGAAGCGTCGGGGCGGGGGGTTGGCCCGGACTCGCGGGTCGCGAGCGGCAGCTCGAGGCGCGGTGCGCTGGTGGGCCCCGCGGGTGCGGGCGCACTAAGCTCGGCGTCTGCTGGTTCGCCCTCCCCTTTTGCGGGCGAGAGTTGTGGCGGAGGGGACGCCGCGAGGGGCAGCTCCGTCGACTCGGCGGTCGCGCGTTGCACGGCGCGATCCGGGACCCGCTTGATGGGCGAGCCCAGTCCGAGGCGGCGGGCCTGACCGAGCGTCAGCCGCGGCGGGGGCACTGGTCCGTCGGGCGCGTCGGGGCGGCTCGCCGCCGGCCAATCGGGGACTGGCTCGATTCGCGAGCGGCGGGGTCCCGTCTCGACGGGCATCGGTTCGAAATCGGCTGAAAGGGTGGTCAGGCGCTGCGCGACCGGCGCAGCAGCCACCACGGGTAGTTCCCTCACCGCGCTCGGCGGCGCGGCGGCGGGAAGAGGGGAGGGCCGCGTCGCAGGAGGCGCGGCCCCGTCCCCATCCCACTCCCCCGACTCTTCGATCGCGCTCTGCACACGGCGCTGCACGCGTGGGCGCGGAATCATCGCCGGGCCGTCGTTGCGCGTGGTCGGCCTGGCGAGCGCCAGCACGATGCCGGCAGGCGCTTCGGCGCTGACCTGATGGCCCATCGGCTCCGTGCTGACCGACGGATCGTGATGGGTCGCCAGGTCATTGCTGAAGCGATCGCTGGGCGCGGTCAGCGGATGCGCACCGATCAGGCGCTCGATGGGTGGCAGCCCGATCCAGTCGCGGCGGATCACCGGCGCCGGCGCCGGGCGCGATCCCGAATCGACCGGCGCCTCAGTCTTGCGTGGAAAGGGCCACACGGCTCAGCTCTCCTGCTCCTCGGCAAGGCGCCGATTGATGCTGGCGACTTCCTCGACGACACGCTGCCGCACCGGGTGCTCTAGGTCGAGGATCTCTTCGAACGACCAGTGCAGGTGATAGGCCACGTACGCGATCTCCTCGAAGAGACGGTCGGTCGCGTACGTCACGACCCCCCCAGGCGCTCACCTGCCATGTCGACGGTGAACTGGTGCTTGCATTCCGGACAGGTGACGGCCGCCTGCGTGTGCCCCTCCTGGTTGATCCGCCGGTAGAGGTCTTGCAGAAAGGCGAGGTCGGAGGCGAAGAGCCCCTCGATCGTACCGGAGGTCACCTGCGGCACCGAGCCGAGCCTGGTGACCACCCGCGACAACAACAGCACCGTCAGGTAGGCCTCGTTCTCGCGCACCCGCGGGTCGCGCTGCGGCAGGATCTCGTCGCGCGCCGTCGCCAGCCGCATCACCCCCTCGCGGTGGATCGCGCCGGTCTCGTCGACGTAACCGCGTGGTAGGACGAAGGCAAATTCCGTATGGAGGGGTTGAGCGGAGGTCGGACGCCCGACCTCCGCCATGCTGGATACCGGACTCACTTCACCCGCTCGAACGATTCCATGACGATGGTGGCTTCCTCGGTCACGACCTCGTTGGAACCGGCCTTCAGGGCGCCGGTCGACAACTTGGACGGCCAGGCGTTGACGAAGTTCCAGCGAGCGATCTCGCCATTCTCGAAGTCGTAGAGGATCACGGACCCGTTCTTCCGCGCGTCCTTGATCTTGCCGTCGAGCGCGGCCTTGTGCCACTTGTAGAGGTCCATCGAGACGTTCTTCGCGCGCTTGAGCGTCAGCGTCGGTGTCTTGTGCGCCCCCGGAATCTTCTTGATGATCATCTTGCCGTCGGGGCCGTTCTCCTTCAGCTCGGTGACGTCCATCTCGGACGTCAGGCCGCTCAGTTCGGTGAACTGCGCGATGGTCGTGCCATCGACCTCGATGGCGAAGTTACGTGCCGCGATTGCGTCGTTGTTCGAAACATTCGGAATACCGGCTGGCATTTATACCTCCTTATTCGCTGAGTGACGTGCCGCCCGAGAACTGGGCGATCTTGAAGACGACGAACTCGGCCGGCTTCACCGGCGCGATCCCGATTTCGACGATGAGCTGGCCGGCGTCGATCGTCTCTGCCGTGTTGTTCTCACCGTCACACTTGACGTAGAAGGCCTCGCCCGGCGTCGCGCCAAAGAGGGCGCCGTCGCGCCAGACGCGAACCAGGAAGGAGCTGATGGTGCGCTTAACTCGTTCCCAGAGCGCCATGTCGTTGGGCTCGAAGACCACCCACTGGGTACCCAGCAGGATGGAACCCTCGATGTAGTTGAACAACCGTCGCACATTGATGTAGCGCCAGGCCGGATCACTGGAGAGCGTGCGCGCGCCCCAGACCCGGATTCCGCGGCCCGGGAAGGCCCGGATGACGTTGATCCCCTGCGGGTTGAGCAGGTCATGCTCGCTCTTGGTCACCTGCAGCTCGAGGGAGATCGCGCCGCGAACGACTTCATTGGCCGGTGCCTTGTGCACGCCGCGCGTGTCATCGCTGCGCGCCCAGATGCCGGCCATGTGGCCGCCCGGAGGAACGAAGTTCGCTTGGCCGGCAAGCGGGTCGAAGACTTTCACCCAGGGCCAGTAGAGGGTGGCGTACTTGGAGTCGTAGCCGGCCTTGTCGACCCGCCATTCGCGGATCTGCTGCGCGTTGAGGCCGGGCGGAGCATCGAGAATCGCGACGCGGTCGCCCATCAATTCGCAGTGGGCGATCATCGCCAGCTGGACGGCCTTGACCTGCTCGGAGTCGATCATGCCGCGCTGGTAGGCGGCCATCAGGTCGGGTACGCAGAGCATGGTGACGGTGTCGACAGCCTCGAGACCGGCGAATCCGGTGCGGTCGGCCGAGTTGCCTACGTACTCGTCCGGGGTGACCCGGGCAGGCATCGTCGCGCCGCCGCCCTGAAGCGTAACCTTGCCCGGGGCGGGGACCTTCTCCAGTGCGGCGGCGGTCCCGATCTCCTCG
>Ga0070699_100000676_pt1 | contig 31923 bp, 30 predicted proteins | sample KBSK1503metaG_FD_65473 | JGI IMG/M metagenome (GOLD analysis project Ga0070699, IMG submission 65473) | Corn, switchgrass and miscanthus rhizosphere microbial communities from Kellogg Biological Station, Michigan, USA - KBS K1-50-3 metaG | ecosystem: Host-associated > Plants > Roots >...
GCGGTTCTCGGCGTGCAGGAGGGCTTCGGCACCAATCGGGCGGTCGGCTGAGCGCAAGAGCCGCAGCGCGGCCTGCCGGCCCCGCGATGAGTTGCTCGAACGAACGCACTGCCAGTGGCGCAGTGTCGCGCGCCTTCCGCGGCGTCTCGCGCGATCTGCCGACGCCATGCTACGCTTGTCGCAGGGCGGCAACTCTATGCTGTCGCTCCGTTTCGGAGGACCCGCGATGATGCCAATACGCGTTGTGATGCGGGCGTGCGCGCTCGCGCTTGTTGCGCTGTTCACTCTCACGCCGGCGCGGGCGGAAGATCAGCTCAAGGTCGCCATCGGCCAGATCAACAATTGGGAGAACCAGGCACCGACGCTCGGCCAGGACGCGGGAATCTTCAAGCGGCACAATCTCGTGCTCGAGAATGTCGGCACGCAAGGCGCGGGCGAGACCATGCAGCCCGTCATCGCCGGCAGCGCCGATCTCGGCGCCGGCGTGGGCGTCGCCGGCGTCATGCGCGCTTTCGCCAGAGGCGCGCCGCTGCGCATCCTGCTGCCCGCGTTCACCGGGACCGGAGACCTGTTTTGGTACGTGAAAACGGAGTCGCCTCTCAAGACCATCAAGGACATCACCGCCAACAATATGATTGCCTATTCCACCAGCGGTTCGAGCTCGAACAACCTCGTGCTGGCATTCGTCGACGAGCTTGGCGTCAAGGCCAAGCCGACGCCGACCGGCGGGCCGGCCGCCACGCTGACCCAGGTCATGTCCGGCCAGATCGATATCGGCTGGGCCGCACCGCCGTTCGGCATGAAGGAGATCAAGGAAGGAAAGATCCGAATCCTCATCCGCGGCAGCGATGCACCTTCGCTGCGCGGGCAGACGGTGCGAACCATCATCGTCAACGCCGACGCGTTGAAGACCAAGCGCGACGCGATCATGCGTTTCGCCCAAGGCTATCGCGAGGCCGTCGATTGGATGTACTCGGATCCCAAGGCGATTGCGATGTATGCCGAGAAGATGAAACTCGATCCGGACCTGATCGCAAACTCGATCAAGGAATTTCAGCCGAAAGAGGCATTGCAGACAGACGAGATGAAGGACATGGCGGGGATTCAAAGGGACGCGGTCAAGCTCAAGTTCATCGATGCGCCGCTGACCAAAGAACAACTTGCCGAGCTCATCCAAATCCCACCGCGCGCGAAATAAGGAGCAAGGCCGCATCCGGGACAGGCGGCCTTAAGCTAACGACCATGAGGGCGACCATGCGCAATCGGCGCTGGCTGTTGTCGCTTGTGCTCGCGGGGTCCATGGCGGTTGCCGGCTCGGGAGCGTCGGCGCAGGACACGCTCAAGGTGGCGATCGGGCAACTCGGGCTGTGGGCGGTCGATGCGCCGCGGCTCGGACAGCGCGCCGGCATCTTCAAGAAGTACGGCCTCGTCCTCGATATCTTCGGCACCTCGGGCGGGGGCGACACGTTGCAGGCGGTGATTTCCGGCTCCGCCGACCTCACGGTCGGCATCGGCACCGCTGCGGTCTTGCGCGCCTATTCCAAGGGCGCGCCCATCCGCGTGATCGGGGCGAATTTTACCGGGGCAGGGGATCTCTATTGGTACGTTCGGGCGGATTCGCCCCTCAAGCGCCTCACGGATGCCAGCGACAAGACGACCATAGGTTATTCGGCGAGCGGATCTTCCAGTCATAACGTGGTCCTTGCGTTCCTGCAGGAGCTCGGCGTCAAGGCGGCGCCGACGGCGACCGGAACGCAGCCTGCGACGCTCACCCAGGTGATGTCCGGGCAGATCGATATCGGATGGAGCGCGCCGCCGTTCGGATTAAAGGAATTGGCGGAGGGCAAGATTCGCATCGTCGCCAACGGCAACGACGTGCCATCGCTGCGCAGCCAGACCGTCCGCGTCGATATGGTCAATGCCGATGTTCTCAAGGGCCGCAGCGACGCGGTGCTGCGTTTCGTGCGCGCTTACCGCGAGACCCTGGATTGGATGTTTTCCAGTCCCGACGCGATCAAAATCTATGCCGAGGAAACGAATGTGCCGATCGAGCTTGCGGCCATCACCCGGGACAAGTTCCAGACCAAGGCGGCGATGCGCAATGATCGGCTGTCGGACCTCGACGCGGTCATGGCGCAGGCGGTACGGCTGAAGTTTCTGGACAAGCCGCTCAGCAAAGAGCAACTCGCCGAATTGATCCAAATCCCGCCGCCTTGACGCGGCGCCTGAGGACCATCGGCTCCAAATGCAATCGGCGCGCTTCCGCGCTTTGCCCGCGCTAAGGCGCCCGGCGTCCCGTGAACGCGGGCGGGCGCTTTTGCAGGAACGCGCGCACGCCCTCGGCATAGTCGGGCGTGAGGCTCGCCTCGCGCTGCGACTCGCGCTCGAGGTCGAGCTGGGCGTCAAGATCGTTGCCCCAAGCCTCATCGAGGGCGCGCTTGATCAAGGCAAGCGCGACCGTCGGCGCCGCGGTGAACTGGACGCAGAGCTGGTGCGCCTGCGCCATCAGGTCGGGGTCGTCGAACGTTTTCCAAATGAGGCCCCAGGATTCCGCCTTGTCCGCGAGGAGCGGCTCGGCCGTAAGCGCAAGCCCGCGGGCGCGGGCGGGGCCGACCAGCCGCGGCAGGAACCAGGTGCCCCCGCAATCGGGGATGAGGCCGATCTTGGCGAAGGCCTGCACGAAGCTCGCCGAGCGGGCCGCCAGCACGATGTCGCAGGCGAGCGCGATATTGGCGCCGGCGCCGGCCGCGACGCCGTTGACGGCGGCAACCACGGGGAACGGCAACGTGCGCAGCTTGCGCACGAGCGGGTTGTAATAGGTGTCGAGCGTGCTCCCGAGCACGGTTGTCTTGCCATCCGCGGTCATCCGCTCGCGCAAATCCTGCCCCGCGCAGAAGGCGCGGCCGGCGCCGGTCAGCAAGAGCGCGCGGCAGTCGCAATTCTCTTCGGCCTCGGCGAGCGCGCGCTTGAGCGCCTGCTGCATCGCCTCGTTGACCGCGTTGAGTTGCCGCGGCCGGTTCAGTGTGATGACGCGATAGCCGGCGCGTCGCTCGACCAGGACAGGTGCGTCTTCCATGGGCGCCTCCTCGTGAACTTCGACAGCCGCGATTGGGCCACTCCATGGTAGCGCGCCTCCCCGGCGAAATCGCCTGCGACCTTGGTGACGGCCGCCCTGGAACGCGCGCCCATATACGAATCCAGCGTGCGTTCGGACGACGGCTCGTCCGCGACCCTTTTGCTCAGCGCGCCGTCATGGCCCATTGCATCTTGGACCGAAGACTATAAGAGAAATCGACATGCGACGGCCGATAAGCGCATCGAGGGAGGACCGCAAAATGACCCGCACATCACCCGCCAATTCCGCCCACGTCACCCGCCGCAGCTTCGCCGCCGGCGCGGGGGCCGCCGGATTGCTCGCCGCGAGCGCGCCACTCGACTTCGCGCGCGCGCAGGGTGCTCCGCTGAAGGTCGGTGTTCTGCTGCCGCGGTCGGGAGCACAAGCCGGTATCGGGCAGGATTGCCAGCGCGGGGTCGAGCTTGCGCCGCCGATCTTCAAGGGGCTCGGCCTGCCCGAGGTCGCGATCATGAACGCCGACACCGAGACCAACGTGGAAGTGGCGCGGGCGCGGGCTGAAAAACTGATCAACGACGGTGCGCAGCTGCTGGTCGGCGCCTTCGATTCCGGCCAGACCACGGCGATCGCGCAAGTCGCCGAGCAGAAGGGCATTCCAATCGTCATCAACATCGCCGCCGCACCCCCGATCACGGAGCAAGGTTACAAGTTCGTTTTTCGAAATTTTCCCACCGCGCCGATGATCCTCGGCGACGCCTTCACCAATCAGAAGGAACTGTTCGACGCGACCGGGGCGGCGCCGAAATCGGTGGTATTCATGCATGTCAACGACACCTTCGGCACCTCGATGCAGCAGGGCATCAGCGCGGTGATGCCCCGTTTCAACATGCCTTACAAAATCGTCGAGCAGATCGCCTACGATCCGACCGCGCGCGACCTGTCCGTCGAAGTGGCCAAGGCCAAGGCGACGGGCGCCGAAGCGCTGCTCATGGTCAGCCGTCTCAACGACGCGATCCTGATCACCCGCGAACTGGTCAAGCAGCGCTGGTCACCCATGGCGGTGCTCAGCATGGGGCCGGGCTGGTACGAGGACCAATATCTTAAGACCTTGGGCAAGCTGTCCGACGGCCCGATGAGCTTCGTGCCGTGGTACGACCCGCACAAGAAACTCGCCCAGCAGCTCGAAGCGGCCCTCGCCAAGGCCTATCCCGGCATCAATCTCAATACCAATCATGTCTTCACGTTCGAGGCGCTGCTGGTTGCGGCGGACGCCTACAAGCGGGCGCGCTCGAGCGAGGCGAAGGCGCTTGCCGATGCCATCCGCACGACCAACATCACCGACAATGTCAGCATCGGTCCCGGCATCCAGTTCAACGACAAGGGCCAGAACGACAAGCTCAAGAATGCCGCCATCCAGAACCGCGGCGGCAAGCTCCTCACGATCGCGCCAAAAACCGCGTCGAACGCCAAGCCCGAATTGCCGATGAGCCCGTACGACCGGCGCGGCTGAGACGCTCGCACGCTGATCCCGCTCCGGCCGCACCAGCGGGCGGAGCCTTGTCGTAAGAGCTTTTTAACGCCCGTCTTCGCGGGCTATGGGACGGGCGCAGACGCCCTCGAGGCAGGACCGATCGGTGGCCGCAGAGATTTATTTCAACGTCGCGGTCAGCGGTCTTTTGACCGGCCTTGTCTACGGCCTGATGGCGGTCGGCCTTTCGGTCATTTTCGGGGTCGTGCGCGTCGTCAATTTCGCCCATGGCGAGATGATGACCATCGCCATGTACCTTGCCATCGTGCTGTTCAGCAGTCTCGGGCTCGACCCGTTGGTGATGGTCGTTCCGCTAGCGGGCGTGCTGTTCGCGCTCGGCTACGCGATGCAGGCGGGCATCATCAATCCGTTCATCACCCGGCCCGAGCACAGCCAGTTCATCTTGCTGGTCGCGGTCGCGATCATCATCGCCAACGTCCTTCTGATCGTGTTCGGGCCCGATGCCCGCAACGTCCAGACGTCCTATGCGTTCGATAGCTTCCTGGTCGGGCCGCTGATCATCGACGCGACCAAAGTGTATGCCGGCGCGGCGACCGTCGTGATCACCGCCGCCCTGGTCGGCTTTTTTCGCCTTGCGCCGCTCGGCAAGGCGATCCGGGCTTGCGCCGACAACTATACCGGCGCGCTGGTGGTAGGGCTCGACGTCAAGCGCCTCTATGCGCTCACGTTCGGTCTCGGTGCTGCCTGCGTGGGAGCGGCGGGCGCCATGCTCGTGCTGCTAGTCGATGTGACGCCGGCGCTGGGACCTGCCTTGACGCTGCTCGCCTTCATCATCGTCATCACCGGAGGGCTCGGCTCGATGCCGGGTGCGCTGCTCGGCGGCGTGCTCATCGGACTCACCGAGGCGATGGCCGGCCTGTTCTTCACGCCCTCAGCCAAGAGCATGTTCTCCTTCGGCCTGCTCGTGCTGGTGCTGCTGTTCCGGCCGCAGGGCATCTTGGGCAAGAGGCTGTCATGATCGTCCGGCTGTTCGAGGGCGTTCCGCGCCGCGGCGTTGCGCTCTTGGCGGCGCTGCTCGTCGTGCTGCTGGCGGCGCCCTGGATGGCCAACGACTATCTGCTCACCGTCCTCATCATCATCCTCTATTCCGCCTATACCGGCCAGGCGTGGAACGTGATGATGGGCTTCGCCGGCCAACTCTCCCTCGGCCACGCCATCTATGTCGGGCTCGGCGGCTATGCGGCCGCGGCGCTCTACGTCCATTTCGGTGTCGGGCCGTGGCTCGGACTGGCCGCGGCGATCACGGTCGCTGTGGCGTGCAGCGCCGTCATCGGCTTCCTCGCCTTCCGCTTCGGCGTCGGCGGCGTCTATTTCGCGATCCTCACCATCGCTTTCGCCGAGTTCGCGCGCATCGGTTTCGATCACTTCGGATGGGTCGGCGGTTCGAGCGGCTTCTTCTTGCCCGTCGCCAACTATGCGCGCAACGATCTTTGGAACCTGCGCGGCAATCCAACGATGTTCTACTATGTGATGCTCGCACTGACCTTCGCGGCGTTCGTGCTTTGCCACGTTCTGCTCAAGAGTCGCGTCGGCTATTACTGGCAGGCGATCCGCGAGGATGAGATTGCCGCGCGCTCGCTCGGCATCAACACGTTTCGCTACAAGATGTACGCGGTCATCATATCCGCCGGCATGACTGCCGTCGCCGGCGTGTTCTTCGCGTTCTATTACAACAATTTGTTCCCGGAGCAGGTGTTTCACATTTCGCGCTCGATTGAGCTGATCCTGGGACCGATCATCGGCGGCATCGGCACCCTGTTCGGCCCCCTCATCGGCGCATTTCTCCTGACCGGCCTGTCCGAGACCATGCAGGAAATCTTGACCGCGCTCGGCCTCGACGCACCGGGCGCCAAGCAGGTCTTTTACGGACTCTGCTTGCTCGTGGTCGTGTTGGCGCTGCCGGACGGCGTGTGGCCGTGGCTCGCCGGCAAGCTCGGCGTGGCGGGGCGGCGCGCATGACGGCGCTTCTGTCCATCGATGCGGTCAGCAAGCGCTTTCGCGGGCTGCTTGCGGTCGACAATGTCAGCCTTCGCGTGGCGCAGGGCTCGATCTTCGCGGTCATTGGCCCCAACGGTGCCGGCAAGACCACGCTGTTCAACATCATCGCCGGCATGTCCGCGCCCGACCGCGGCTCGATCGCCTTCGCCGGTGAACGCATCGACGGACTTACACCCGACGAGATCTGCCGCCGCGGCATCGGCCGCACCTTCCAGTTGGTGCGGCCGTTCCCAGCGCTTTCGGTCGAGGACAACGTCGTCATCGGCGCGATGTTGCATCGGCACGATCCCGCGGTGGCGCGCCGGCGCGCCCGCGACGTGCTCGGGCAGCTCGATCTGTTCGGCAAGCGCCACCAGCTGGCTTCGGCGCTGACGCTGCCGGATCGCAAGCGCCTCGAAGTTGCGCGCGCGCTCGCGACCGATCCGAAGCTCCTGCTGCTCGATGAGGTGATGGCGGGGCTGCGGCCGGCCGAGACCGACCGCATGGTTTCCGTCCTCACGGAGCTCAACCGCGAGGCCGGGCTTACAATCCTTCTGATCGAGCACGTCATGCGCGCGGTAATGGCGCTCGCCGCGCGCGTACTGGTGCTGCATCACGGCGCGGCGATCGCGGAAGGCGCGCCCGACGCCGTCGTGCGCGAGCCCGCGGTGGTGCAGTCCTATCTCGGCGCGGAGGCAGTCGACTGATGCTGTGCGTCGAGAACCTCGATGTCTTTCACGGCGACGCGCAGGCGCTCGACGACGTGTCGCTTGAGATCGGAGAGGGGGCGATCGTCGCCATCGTCGGCGCAAACGGAGCCGGCAAGACCTCCCTCATCCGCACCATCGCCGGCATGCACCGACCCGCGCGCGGACGCATCGCGTTCCGCGATACCGAGATCGGTGGCTGGGAAAGCCACCGGGTTTGCAATCTCGGCATCGGCCAGGTGGCGGAAGGCCGGCAGGTATTTCCGACCCTCTCGGTCGCGGAGAATCTCGACATGGGCGCGATGCTCCCGCGCGCGCGCGCCGCCCGCGCGAAAAATCTCGAACGGGTGTTCGCGCTGTTTCCCATGCTGGCCGAGCGCTTGCGTCAGGCGGCGGGCACGCTTTCAGGCGGCGAGCAGCAGATGCTGGCGATCGGCCGCTGTCTCATGGGCGCGCCGGAACTCGTCATGTTCGACGAGCCGTCGCTGGGGTTGGCGCCGGCCATCGTGCAGCGCCTGCTGCGCACGATCCGCGATCTCAACCGCGAAGGCCTCACCTGCGTGCTGGTCGAGCAGAACGTCGCGGTCTCGCTCAAGCTCGCCGCGCAGGCCTATGTGCTCGAGAACGGGCGCATCACGCTCTCCGGCGCGGGCGACGCGCTGTTGGCCGACGACCGCGTGCGGCGGGCCTATCTCGGACTATGAGGCGATAGCAGCTTGCGCGGCGCGGCCTGTCGATGCAAGGTCCGGCCCCCCCGGCGTCGTGTCAAGGAGGTCGTGATGAAGCTTTACTTTGCGCCCGGTGCCTGCTCGCTCTCGCCCCATATCGTGATGCGCGAGGTGGGCGCCAACTTCGACCTGGAGCAGGTCAACAATCAGGAAAAGAAAACCAAGGCGGGGGCGGACTATTGGACCATCAACGGCAAGGGCCAGGTGCCCGTGCTCGAATTCGACAACGGCGAACGTCTGACCGAAGGCCCGGTGATCGTGCAGTGGATCGCTGACCAGTATCCCGCCGCCGGGCTCGTGCCTGCCGCCGGCAAGCCCGAGCGCTATCGCGTGCAAGAGTGGCTCAATTTCATCACGTCGGAGCTGCACAAGAGTTTCGGCCCGATTTTCCGCCCGACCACGCCCGATGCCTACAAGGCCATCTCCAAGGAGAATTTGGGCAAACGCTTCGACTGGCTCGACAAGCAACTCGCCGGCAAGCAGTACCTGATGGGCGACAAATTCACGGTCGCGGATGCTTACCTGTTCACGGTGCTGCGTTGGACCGCGCGCATCGACATGGACCTCGCCAAGTGGCCCAACCTCAAGGCTTACGTCGACCGCGTCGCCGCGCGCCCCAAGGTGCAGGAAGCGCTCAAGGCGGAAGGCTTGAGCAAGTAACGAACGACGTTCGTCATCCCGGATGCGGTGCGGCGCGAAGCCACGGCACGTGGCGATCCCGGGCGTGCATTCCACCACTGCGCCAAAGTGCGTCGTTAAGAGCGTCTACGTCTGTCGACGCGCGTGAACGCGCTTGCGGCTTCGTGCTGCGCTGCGCCCGGGATGACGCTCCGCGTCACCTCGCTGGCGGGCAGATCGTCACCGTCAAGCTGCCCACGCCCTCGATCTCGCATTCGAGCTTGTCGCCAGGGACGGGGCGGCCACGCCCGACGGCGTTCCGGTCATGATGATGTCGCCAGCCGCGAGCGCGACCATTTCCGACAGTTTGCCGACGACCTCCGGCACGTTCCAGATCATCTGTGCCAGATCGCCCTCCTGCCGCAGCTTGCCGTTGGCCTTGAGCGCGATGCGACCTTTGCTGGGGTGACCGATCTTGCTGGCGGGCTGCAGCGGGCCGCAGGGGGCGGAGCCATCGAATGCTTTGCCGATCTCCCACGGTCGCTTCATGTCGCGCGAGGCGATCTGCAGATCGCGCCACGTGAGGTCGATACCGACGCCGTAGCCGTAGATGCAGTCGAGCGCCTTATCGAGCGGGATGTTGCGGCCGCCGGACTTGAGCGCCACCACCAGCTCCACCTCGTAATGCATGTCCTTGGTAAGGGGCGGATAAGGCACGCTTCCCCCATCCGCCACGATGGCGTCGGCGGGTTTGGAGAAGAAGAACGGCGGATCGCGCACGTCGTGCCCCATCTCGCGGATGTGTTCCTCGTAATTGCGGCCGACGCACCAGATGCGCCGCACCGGAAACATCTTGTCGGTGCCGGCCACCGCGATGACGGCCTGGGTCGGCGGCGTGATGACGTAGCTCTTGGCGTCAGCGCTCATGATCGCTCTTCTTACTTGTCGGGAATTCAGGCGGAGGAGGCGATGGCGACCGGCGGGCTCGGTTCCTGCTCCCGCAGCTGCAGCCGGTAGAACGACGTGTAGCGCCCACCCTTGCACAGCAGCTCGTCGTGACGCCCCGATTCAACGACCGCTCCATCCTCGATGACGAAGATGCGATCAGCATCGACGACGGTATGCAGGCGATGCGCGATCACGATCGTCGTCCGCCCCTCACAGAGGTGCTCGATCGCGCCTTGAACCTGGCGCTCGGATTCGGAATCGAGCGAAGCCGTCGCCTCGTCGAGCAGGATGACTGGCGCGTCCTTGAGCAAGGCGCGTGCGATGGCGATGCGCTGGCGCTCGCCGCCAGCGAGCTGCAAGCCGTGCTCGCCGACCTGTGTGTCGTACTCGCGGGGGAACGCCGTGATGAAGTCGTGCGCATAAGCGGCCTTGGCGGCGGCGATGATCTCGGCCTCGCTCGCACCCAAACGCCCGAGCGCAATATTCTCGCGCACAGAGCCGCGAAACAAGAAAACATCCTGCCCGACATAGGCGACTTGACTGCGCAACGAGCGGCGCGACACCGCCGCAATGTTCTGTCCGTCGATGACGATGGCGCCGCTGTCGACGTCATAGAAGCGCAGGATCAAATTGAGAATCGTCGTTTTGCCGCCGCCCGAGGGGCCGACCAATGCGCTGACATTGCCGGGTTCCGCGACGAAGGACAGATTCCTGATCACCTTCTCGCCCGGGCGATACGCGAACTGCACGTTCGCGAATTCGACCCGCGCCTTCGAAAGCTTCAGCGGCGGCTTGCCTTCGTCGGCCGGTTCGGTCGCGGGATGGTCGATGACGTCGAACAGGATGCGCACCCCGACCAGCCCGCTGTTGAGGTCGATATTGAGCCGGGCAAGGCGTTTGGCTGGCTCGTAAGCGAGCATGAAGGCCGCGAGAAACGAGAAGAATTGACCGGGAGTGGCCCCGGTCTCGATCACGCGGAAGCCGCCGTAAACCAGTGCGCCGGCGATCGCGAATCCGCCGAGCGCCTCCATCAGCGGGCCCGAGCGGTAGGCGACGCGCGCCCACTTGTTCGATTCGTTCTCGAGGTCGGCGACACGAGCGTCGAAGCGGGCGCGCATGGCCTCTTCGAGCGTGAACGCCTTGAGGATGCGCATGCCCTGCAGGCTCTCCTGCAGCGTTTCGAGAACGCGCGCGCTGCCGGTGAACTGATGATGCGCAATCGTCTTGATGCGGCGGATCATCTTGCGCAGGATCAGCATCGCCGGGGGTACCACGATGACGCTGAGCATGGACAGCACGGGATCTTGTACCGCCATGACCGCGGCAAGCCCGACGAGCGAAAGCAGATCGCGGCCGATCGACGTAATGAAGAGGTTGAGCACGTTGCTTGCCGCGGCGGCGCCGGTCGTGAGCCGCGCCATGAACTCGGAGCTATGGCGGTCGGCAAAAAAACCGACGTTATGCTGGAGCAGCTTCGCGAACATTCGCTGCTGATTGTCGGCGATGATCCTGTTGCCGATGCGTGCGAGCACGACCGCCTGGCCATAGGTGGCCATTCCCTTGATCATAAAAATCACGGCGGTCACGAGGGCGAGGATGACGATGCCGGGAAGGTTCTTGTGGACGTAGGCCTGGTTGATCACGTCGCCGACCAAATAGGCGCCGAGCGCAGTGCTCGCCGCGGCAATTCCCATCAGGCCGAATGCGAGCGCATAGCGTCGCCACTGGCCGGCCGCCTGCTCCACGAGCAGCCGTCGGACCAAAGCGCCGGTGCCATTGGGGTCCGCGAACAATCGCTGAAAATACGAGTTGAGCATGCACGATCCGTTGCGCGGCCCGACTGCAGCGGCGACGCGTGGCGAGCCGTTCTTGCCCAGGCAGGAGCCCTTTTCAAGCGGAATCGACGAGTTCGCAAGGGGTCAGCTGGCGCGCGTCAAAAGCTTGCGCTCCCATGCCAGCGCGTGGCACACGATGGTGGCAGGTCGTTGAAATGCGGCTGCCATTTGAGCAAAGAACGGGCACGGTCGGAAGCCGCCACGCTGTGGCGCCGCCGCTGACCAGGACCGTCATGCTGGGGACCCGCTGACATCGCCTGCCGTTGCTGGTTCGGGTGTCGGGAACATCCGGTTGGAGGCGTGCATGCACGTGCTGGCGTCCGCTGACAAACCGGCAGACGCCGCACCGGAGCGGCGTGGCTTTTGACGATGCCCGACGTCCTGTTCATCAAGACCTCCTCGCTCGGCGACGTGATCCATCACATGCCGGCGCTGACGGAGGCGCGACGCCAACGGCCGGCCGCGCGGTTTTGCTGGGTGGTGGAGGAGGCGTTTGCACCGCTCGTGCAGATTCATCCCGCCGTCTCGGACGTCATCCCGGTCGCATCGCGCCGCTGGCGGAGGGCACCCCTTGCACCGTCGACGGTGCGCGAGATTGCGAGCTTCGGGCGCGCCGTGCGCACGCGCCGCTACGACGATATCATCGACACCCAGGGGCTTGTGCGCTCCGCGCTGATGGCGTGGCTCGCTCGCGGCCGCCGGCACGGCTACGACGCGAACAGCGTTCGTGAGCGAGCGGCGTCGTGGTTCTACGATGTTCAGCATCGCGTCGCGCGCGACCTCCATGCCATCGCGCGCAATCGCATGTTGACCGGCCTCGCGCTTGATTATGCCCCCGGTGACGCCGTCGACTATGGGCTCTCGCGCAAGGGTATCGCGGAAACGACCGGAGAGCCCTACGGCATATTGTTTCATGCGACCGCGCGGCCCGAAAAGGAATGGCCGGAGGCGTCGTGGATCGCACTCGGTCGTGCGCTGGGCGGGCGCGGCGGTTCGCTCTTGCTGCCGTGGGGGACCGAGGCCGAGCACGCGCGCAGCAAGCGTATCGCTGCGGCGCTATCGAATGCCTGCGCGCCCGAGCGGCAGCCGCTCGACCGCATGGCGGCGCTCATCGCGGGGGCATCCTTCGTCATCGGCGTGGATACCGGGCTCATCCATCTCGCCGCCGCGCTCGGCGTGCCGCTGGTCGCGATCTTCACCGCGAGCGAGCCCGGCCTCACCGGGCCGATAGGGCATGGCCCGATCGTCGTGGTCGGCGGCAAGCACGAGCAGGCGTCTGTGTCCGAGGTCGTCGATGCCTTCGAAAGGCTGACGTAGCGTTTGGAGGCTTGGAGCACCCGAGCTGCGTTCAAGCTCTCAGATCAGCACGCGCTGGCCCAATCGCTTGGCGAATAGATATGGCCACCCGATCGACGGAAATGTCGCGCATGCAGCGATGGTGGCCGAGGCGGCAAGCCGGTTTATGGCAGGGCCGGCAGGGCAGTTCGCCCGCGATTTCGATCACGGCGGCGATCGGGTTGAGCGGAGCCCAGTGCCATGCGCTGGTTGGGCCGAAAATTCCGATGGCCGGGGTGCCGAGCGCAGCCGCCACGTGCAGCAGACCGGAATCGTTCGATACCGCGACGGTTGCCGACGCGAGCGCGAGAATCGCGTTGCGCAGGTCGGGACCGGTGAGGTCGCGGATATCGGCGCCGTCGGCGATCTCGCCCGCAAGCTCCTTTTCCCCTGGTCCGCCGATCACCCATATCCAATGGCCCTCGGCAGCCAGCCGGCGCGCGAGATCGGCGTAAGAGGCAACGGGCCAACGCTTGGAGGGCCCGACCGCGCCCGGCGCCAGCGCAACGACTGGGCGCCCGTCGGGCACGAGCCCTAATCGCTGACGCCAAGCGGCGCGTTCGGACGCGGGCACTTTGAGTTCCGGCAACGGCCATTGCGCCGGCGCCGCCTCGCCCTTGGGCAAGGCCAACATGGCGCAGCGGTCGGCCATGCGCGGGAGCCGGCGCTCGCCGAAGCGCAGATCGTTGATCAGGCCGAAGCGGCCTTCGCCGACAAAGCCGGTGCGGCGGGGAATTCCGGCGAGCGAGGGCGCTAGCGCGGATTTCCAGGTCCGCGGCATGACTAGCGCTTGGCCATACCCTTCCGCCCGCAGCCTATGGGCGAGTGCGCGATGCTGGCTCAAGGCGAGACGCTTTCGCGGCAGGTCGGCGACGATGCCCTTGCGCACGCCCGGCATGTAGTCGAGCAGCGGCGCGACCATCGAGGTCGTCAAGATGTCGATGGGGATGCTTGGAAATCGTTGTTTCAGTAACTTAACGACGGTGTGGCAGCGAACAAAGTCGCCGATCCACATGTAGGGGACGATCAAAATGGGCGATTCGGACATCAGCTCGTCACACCCCATGTTACGCCAACCGAAGAAAAGTTCATTATTTCGATAAAGAGACGAATATAAGTTCATTTTTTAATCCCCGCCCACCGCGTACGGGGCCGGCAAGCCGTTAGCTTGCCCCTGCCAGCCTGTCCAGTGCGGCAGGACGCGTCAGGATTGCCCCCGACTCCGATCGGGGAAGTTGCACGCCTGGGCGCCCTGGGGCAAAGGGAGAGGGCAGCACTGGCGGCGGGGACGGATGTTGTTGGTCACCGGCGGAGCCGGGTTCATCGGGTCCAATCTGGTCGCCGGCCTTAACGAGGCCGGGCGGACCGACATCGTGGTTAACGACGCGCTCGGCGACGCCGGCAAATGGCGCAATCTCGGTAAGCGCCAGCTCGCCGACGTGGTGCCGCCCGGCGAGCTGATCGGCTGGCTCGACAGTCGCAAGCTCGAGGCGGTCATTCATCTCGGCGCCGTCTCCGACACCACCGCCACCGACGCTGACGCCGTCCTCGCCACCAATTTCCGCCTCTCGCTCAGGCTCCTGGACTGGTGCACGGCGACGCGCACGCCGTTCATTTATGCCTCCTCGGCCGCGACCTACGGCGACGGCAGCGAGGGCTTTGATGACGACTGGTCGCTTCCAGCGCTGCGGCGGGCCAAGCCGATGAATCTTTACGGCTTTAGCAAGCATCTCTTCGACCTTGCCGTGGTCGATCGCTTCGCGAACGGCGCGAAGCTCCCACCGCAATGGGTGGGCCTCAAGTTCTTCAACGTGTTCGGCCCCAACGAGTATCACAAGGGGGAGATGACAAGTTTGGTTGCCAAGCGCTTCGACGAGGCGAAAGCCGGCAAGTCCGTGCGCCTGTTCAAATCCCACCGCGACGGCGTCGCCGATGGCGAACAGAAGCGCGACTTCATCTATGTCGACGACGCGGTCGCGGTGATGCGGTGGCTGCTCGACACGCCGTCGGTGTCGGGGATCTTCAACGTCGGGACCGGCAAGGCGCGCAGCTTCCGTGACCTGATCACCGCCATGTTCCGCGCGCTCGGCCGGGAGCCGAATATCGAATATGTCGACATGCCCCCAGCGATCCGGCACCAGTATCAATATTTCACCCAAGCCAAGGTCGAAAATTTGCGCCGGGCAGGCTACAACGCTGGCTTCACCCCGCTCGAGGAGGGGGTGAATCGCTATGTCACGTTGTTTCTCAACCAGCCCGACCGCTATCGGTGACGGCGGCAGGCACCGGCAAATTATCTAGCGATTAGTGCCATGTTCAATTTCGAAGACGCGCTCAAGCTCATTCCCGAACAGACCATCGTCTGCGTCGGAGATCTGATGCTCGACGACTTCGTCTACGGCGAGGTTTCGCGCATCTCGCCCGAGGCGCCAGCTCCGATTCTGGCAGTGACCCGCAACGATCTCACCATCGGTGGCGCCGGCAACGTGGCGCGCAACATTGCGGCGCTCGGCGCGCGCTGCATTTTCCTCGGTGTCGTCGGTGAGGATGACGCGAGCCGCACGCTGATGCGCGCGCTCGCCGCCGAGCCTTTGATCGAGCCTCATCTTGTCATCGATCCGGCGCGTCCGACCACGCGCAAGGTTCGCTTCGTCTCCGAGCATCATTCGACCCATTTGCTGCGCGCCGACTGGGAATTGGCGCAAGCGCTCAATGCCAAGACCGAGAAGGCCCTGATCGATCGCACCCTGGCGGCATTGCCGCGTGCGGCGAGCGTCGTCCTGTCCGACTACGCCAAAGGCACGCTGACGCCGCGGGTCATCCGTAACGTTATCGATGCGGCGAAAGAGGCAAAAATACCGATCATCGTTGACCCCAAAGCTGTCGACTATTCTATTTATCGCGGTGCGACCGTGATCAAGCCGAACCGCAAGGAGCTCGCGGAAGCAACGCGCCGGCGCGCGGATTCCGATGAAGACGTGATTGCGGCGGCGTCGGAATTGAATCGTCTGCTCGGAACGGACGCCGTTGTCGTTTCGCTCAGCGACGCCGGCTTGATCCTGGTGCCGGCAAACAGTGCGGCGCTCCACGTGCCTGCCTACCCGGTCAAGCTCAGGGACACGTCGGGCGCGGGCGATACCGTGGTTGCCGCGCTCGCGGTGATGCTCGCGACCAAGGTGGACCATGAGCCCGCGGTGCGCGTGGCCAACGCCGCTGCCGCGGTGGTGGTCGGCAAGCGTGGCACCGCGACGGTCTCGGCGGCGGAGCTGCGCTCGCGCATTCTTCCCGCCGCTTCGCTCGCACCCGAGGAGAAGGTCGTGTTCGACTGGTCGGTGCTCGACGAGCGGCTCGCCGAGTGGCGGGGCCTGCGCATCGGCTTCACCAATGGCTGTTTCGATCTCCTGCACCCCGGCCACATCAAGCTCCTGTCCGAGGCGCACGCCGCCTGCGACCGGCTCATCGTCGGACTCAACGACGATGCTTCCGTGCGGCGTTTGAAGGGCGAGGGGAGGCCGCTGCAGGAGGTGCACGCGCGCGCCGAAGTGCTGGCGGCGCTCGAGGCCGTCGACCTCGTCGTCATCTTCGGCCAGGATACGCCGCTCGAGTTGATCCGCCGCGTGCGTCCCAAGGTCTTGGTCAAAGGCGGCGACTACCGGCGCGAGGAGGTAGTGGGGCACGAGCTCGTCGAAGGCGAAGGCGGCGAAGTGATCCTCATCGATCTCGTGCCCGGCTTCAGCACGACCAAGATCGTCCGCCAATCGCGCGCGCCTGCCCGAGTCAGGGGCTCTTGAGGCCGCACGGAGAAGGCTGTGCGCACGACCTTGCCCGATGGACGCGAGCAGAAGCTCGTGCGAGAGTTTTTCGGCGGCGCGCGGTCGGGCTTCTTCGTCGAGGTCGGCGCCAACCGCCCGCAGCAGGAATCGCAGACTTGGCACCTAGAGCAACTCGGTTGGACCGGCGTCCTGATCGAGCCGCAGCCTAACCTTGCCGACGATCTGTGGCGCGCGCGCTCTGCCAAGGTGTTCGCGGTGGCCTGCTCCTCGCCGCAGAATGCCGGCCGGCGCATGGGTCTTCACCTCGCCGGCGCCTTGTCGTCGCTCGATCGCGACCGGATGGCACCGGGTGTGGAACCCGAGCGGGTTATTGAAGTACCGGTGAGAACGCTCGACGACATTCTGTTCGAAGCTAGCGCGCCGACGCGGTTCGATTTGCTGTCGATCGATGTCGAAGGCCACGAGCTCGAGGTTTTGAGCGGATTCGATTTCGCGCGCTGGCAGCCGCGATTGGTCCTGCTCGAAGATCACGTCGGCAATCTCAAGAAACACCGGTTTCTGCGGGCCGCCGGCTACCGCCTGATCCGCCGCTTCGAAAACAACGGCTGGTATGTTCCCCGCGACACGACGATCGGTGTGGTGCCGCGGGAACGCTGGGACATCGTTCGCAAATACTATCTGGGTCTGCCGTTCCGCGTCGCCCGCAACGCGTCGCGAACCTTGCGCCGGCGGCTGCGGAAGCGGTTTATCCCCTAGCCTCCGGCTTGTTGGGTATCATCGCGCTTTCGGAGACGTCGCGTTCTCGCGCTCCGCCGCAGCCGCGGCAGCGTCCGCGGACGTCGGGGGCGAGGAGGGTCGCCGTAGCGGCGCGCTCGGCGGGAACGACCAGGCCTTCATTTCCTCGTAGCGCTTGGCGTAGCGGTAAAATGTGCCTTCGAAATTCCCCAACGCGATGACGAAACCGGCCCAGCCGTCACGGTAGCCATGCTTGAACAGATAGTGCTTGATGAAGGCCCATATGCCATGACCGAGCGCGCTCCCCATCGAGGCTCGCTTTCCTGAAAGCTTTCGCACGCCGAGCGAGGAATAGCGGTTCATCTTGCTGATAAGCTCTTCGAGATTACGAAACGGAAGCTGCCAGATCGCGCCTTGCAATCGTCCGAGCGGCCGTTGCGTCAAGAGTTCGTAGCCTTCGTGCACGGGATCGTCGTCGTAGCGCATCGCACCCTTGCGGAAGAGCTGCGGCTGACGAAAATTCGGGTACCAACCCGAACCCTTGATCCAGCGTCCCATCATGTAATTGCGGCGCGGCACGAGAAAGGCATCATGGGCCGGCGTGGTCGACAGGACGGCAAGAATCTCGTCGCGAACTTCGGCCGTGCAGCGCTCGTCCGAATCGAGGCTGAAGATCCATTCGTGCCGGCATTCCGCGATGGCGCGATTGCGCAGGTCGCCGAATCCGTAAAATGGGAGCTGAACGACCCGAGCGCCGAGACTTTGCGCGATCTCGGACGTGCGGTCAGTGCTGCCGGAATCGGCCACCACGATCTCGTCGGCCCACAACACGCTCGATACCGCGTCCGCGATTTTTTCGGCTTCGTTGAAGGCGAGGATATAAGCCGATATTTTTTGCATGTTTCCTCGTTATTGAGCCCGAATGCGGTGCACGCTATCACAGCGGGGCAGGGCATGCAGGATGAAAGACTGGAGCAGTACCGACGTGCCTGATCTGATCTCCATCATCGTCACGACCTATAATCGCGAGGACGCGCTCGAGGCGGTCTTGTCCGCATTGTCGCGCCAGAGCGATCGTGGTTTCGAGGTCGTGGTCGCGGATGATGGCTCGCGTCCCCTGACCGCGGCCCTGGTGGAACGCTGGCGACCGCGTCTGGGTGTTCCGCTCGGTCACGTGTGGCAGATGAATAGCGGTTTTCGCGCTGCAGAGATCCGCAACCGCGCCATCCTCGTCTGCCGGGGCGACTACTGCATCTTCCTCGACGGCGATTGCGTCGCTCGCGCCGACTTCGTTGCGACCCATCGCAAGCTCGCCGAACGCGGATGGTTCGTCACCGGAAACCGCGTGCTGCTTTCGCCGACCCTCACCGCGGCCGTGCTGCGCGACGACCTGCGGCCTGAAGGCTGGAGCGCATCTGGCTGGATCCGGCAGCGCTTGCGCGGCGGCGTCAATCGGCTGGCCGCCGTGCTGCGGCTGCCGCTCGGGCCGCTGCGCAAGTTACGATCGCGCCAGTGGCGGGGCGCGCGCTCCTGCAATCTTGCGGTTTGGCGCTCCGATCTCGAGCGCGTCGACGGGTTCGATGCTTGCTTCAGCGGTTGGGGCCGCGAGGATTCCGACCTGCTGATCCGATTGCTGCGTTGTGGCCTGCGTCGCAAGGACGGTCGCTTCGCGACCGGCGTCATCCACCTCTGGCACCCGCAGGTCGACCGCGCGCAACTGGCTGCGAATGACGCGCGGCTTGATGCCGTGCTGCACAGTGACCGTGTACGCGCGGAGCGCGGATTGTCGGCGCTGCGCGAAACCGCCGAGGCCGACGAAAATGACCGCCAAAATGACCACCATGTCCGAGCGCAATCCTGAATCAATCGTCGTGAAGGAAGGCGTTCGCGCTCCGCGGCTCGGGCAGATCGCCGATGGGCTGGTCACGGCGGTTGCGGTTTCGCTGCCGTGGTCGACCTCCGCGAGTTCCATCCTGATCGTGCTCTGGCTCATTGCGCTGGTCCCGACCCTCGATGCCGCCTCGGTGCGGCGCGAACTGCTGTCGGCGGCTGGCGGCCTGCCGGTGCTGCTCTGGGCGCTCGGCGCCATCGGCATGTTGTGGGCCGACGTGAGCTGGAGCGACCGCGTCGCGGGGCTGAGCGGATTTCACAAGCTGCTTTTCGTTCCGTTGCTGCTCGCGCAATTCCGCCGCTCCGGCCAGGCGAAGTGGGCGATCCTCGGTTTTCTCGCGTCCTCGGTCGTGTTGCTGATCGTCTCTTGGGCGCTCGTGCTCACACCCGGTCTGACGTGGCGTGGGCACAAAAGCCTCGGTGTGCCGGTCAAGGACTACATCATGCAGAGCGTGATCTTCGCGATTTGCGCCTTCGGCCTGCTCGGGCAGGCCGCCGAGCTGTGGCGCACGCGGGCGTCGCTCTCGCTCGTGCTCGTTCTTGTCGCAGCGGTGTTCGTCGCCAACATCGCCTATGTAGCCACGGCGCGCACCACCCTCGTTGTCATGGCGGTCATGTTCGTGTTGTTCGGAGTGCGGCAATTCGGATGGAAGGGCGCGCTCGGTGCCGCATTGATCGGCGCCGTGCTGACCGGCGCGGTGTGGGTATCCTCGCCATATCTGCGCCAGCGCGTGTCAGCTGCCGTGGAGGAGCTGCAGATTTACGGCGCCGGCGACGTGAACACCCCGACCGGGCTGCGGATCGAGTACTGGAAGAAATCGCTCGCTTTCATCGCCGAAGCACCTCTCATCGGCCATGGCACGGGGACGATCCCAGCGCTCTTCCGGCGCGATGTGACGGCTGAGACCAATCCCGCGCTGATCACCACGAACCCGCATAGCCAGATCCTGGCGGTGATGATCGAGCTCGGTCTCGTCGGCGCCGTTGCGCTCGTCGCGATGTGGCTCGCTCACCTCGCTTTGTTTCGCGACGGCACGCTGATCGCGTGGTTCGGGCTCCTGGTCGTGACCTATAACGTCGTGTCCTCGTTGTTCAACTCACACTTGTTCGACTTCGGTGAGGGCTGGCTTTATGTCTTCGGCGTCGGCCTCACCGGCGGTATGATGCTGCGCGCGGCGGACGCGGCGGCAAAGGCCGAGGAAAAGACATGAGCGCCCCCAAAGTATCTTGCCGCGAGATATGTTGGTGCCCATCGCGGTCGCCGCGCCGAGTGATCACCATCCTCGGGGGTCGCGCCTTTTTGAGGAGAAGTCCCATAGGTCGTTCAAGTGCAAGACCGCGAGCAAAACCCTGAGCGGATCTTTCCGCGCCGTGGGAGTTACGATGACGAGCCTCGACCTGCCTGAGCGCCCGCGCATCCTGGTGATAACGCTGCGCCGCCTCGGCGACGTGCTGCTCACCACGCCGCTCATCCGCACGATGCGGCGGGCATTTCCGCGGGCGAGGCTCGACATGCTGGTGTTCCGCGACACCGAGGACATCCTCATGGGGAACCCGGACATCGATCATGTGGTGTCCATGCCGACGCGGCCTTCTGCCGGGGAGACGCTCGCCGTGGTTCGCAGCCTATGGCGCCGATACGATCTCGCTGTTTCAACGCAGGCCGGTGACCGCCCCACCTTTTTCGCCCTGGCGGCGGCGCGTCGCCGAATCGGGCTGGTGCCGCATTCGGGCAAGACCGGGGCGTGGTGGAAGCGGCACGCGCATCATATTGCGGTGACGGCCGAGCCCGATGGCCATCGGGTCACACAGCTCTTGCGCCTTGCCACTGCGCTCGGTCTCGACCACGCGCCGGATATCGTCTGTCCGCAGAATGGCACAGCTGGAGAGTTCGCCCCGCGCACGCCCTACGCCGTCCTGCATCCCAATCCGTTCTATCGCTACAAGCGTTGGACCGACGCCGGCTGGCGCGGGCTCGCCCGCGGACTTGCGGCGCGCGGGCTTGCCGTGGTCGCGACCGAAGGGCGCGAGGCCGCCGAGCAAGCCTATATCGATAGCTTTTGGGGGGCCGACGACCCGGCGATAATCCGCGTGCGCGGGCGTCTCGACTGGGCGGGCCTGACAGCCCTGCTCAAGGGTGCCGCCGTCTATATCGGCCCCGATACCTCCATGACCCATCTCGCCGCCGGTAGCGGCTGCCCGACCATCGCGCTTTACGGTCCGACCAGCCCCCGCCTGATCGGACCGTGGCCGGTCGGCGGCCTCGCCCAACCTTGGGATCATGCCGGCACGATCCAGCACCGCGGTAATGTCTGGGTGGTGCAGAATCCCCTCCCGTGCCTGCCGTGCGAGAAGCTCGGTTGCGAAGGCCATCTCGAAAGTTATAGCCGCTGCCTCGATGAGCTGCCGCTGCGCTCGGTTCTCAATGTGGTTGATGAGGCACTGGGACGCTCGCCGCCCTCCGGCACCAGCTAACTGATGCGCGAAGTTCGAGATTCGTGGCGCTACGGAGTGAGATAGCGGAAGCCGTGAGGGGCCGCTCTGGAACTTCAGCCAGGACGATAGACGCAATGCCAAAATCGAGGGCTCGGAGGCCGGAGAGGAGAGTTTTCGCAAATCACGCAGCAATGGAGAGCAACGGTCACAATCTCGATCGCGCCACCGTCGACGATTTCGGCCGGGAATGGCAGCGCTTCGACCAGAGCGGCGTTTCGAGTGCGGAAGTGCGGCGCAGGTTCGGCGAATATTTCGCGCTCTTCCCCTGGGACAGTCTGCCGCGCGATGCCGTCGGCTTCGACGCGGGCTGCGGCAGCGGGCGTTGGGCCGCACTGGTCGCGCCGCGCGTCGGCCGCCTCCACTGCATCGACGCCAGCGCCGCCGCGTTGAGCGTCGCGCAAAAGAGCCTTGCGGGCCTGGGCAACGTGGACTTCCACGCGGCGCCGCTCGATGCCATGCCTTTGCCCGACAACAGCATGGATTTCGGTTACAGCCTCGGCGTCCTCCACCATTTGCCCGATCCCGCAGCCGGTCTCGCCGCGTGCGTGAACAAGCTCAAGCGCGGGGCGCCGATGCTCGTTTATATCTATTACGCCTTCGAGAACCGGCCGGCGTGGTTTCGTCTGTTGTGGCGAGCGAGCGACCTCTTGCGCCATGCGCTTTCGAAGGCACCCTTTCCCTTGAAATCGGCGACTGCCGAACTTCTTGCCGCTTGCGTCTACTGGCCGCTGGCGCGTGGGGCGCGGCTATCTGAGCGGCTGGGCGGCAACGTCGCCAATTGGCCGCTCAGCGCCTATCGCGGGCGCAGCTACTATGCCATGCGCACCGACGCGCTCGACCGCTTCGGCACGCGGCTCGAGCATCGCATGACGCAAGCCGAGATCAGGGTGTTGATGGAGAACGCCGGGCTCGGCGAGATACGGTTTCGCGATGGCGTGCCATTCTGGTGCGCGATCGGGCGCAAGACCTAGATCGATGAAACCATCGAAGAGACCAAATCAAGGGCCAACCTTTTTCGGGGTGGGAGGTGGTGGCAAGTCAAAAGGCTCAAACGTCTGCTTGTAGCATTGATCGATGACGATGCCGATGCGCAAGTCGATAATCTTGTCGCCCTGAATGAACAAGGCATAATTCTGCGGTTTTCCGTGCGCGTCGACCTTGAGACAGGTGAGCCAGGCCGGGCCCTTGAGGTGATCGACCAGTCGGACCCCGGAAATTTCGAGGTCACCGACGGACGCCACATTGGGGATGACCCCCCTGACATTGTCGGCGACGATGCGGCGGTAGTTCGGCTGCTGCAGGTCGATCGCGGTAGCGGGCGGCAAATTCTGGACCACCTCGCTCGCCGAGCAGCCTCCCAAGGTCACTGCAAGCGCCACCAGATATGCACGCACAGCAAGTCGACCCAGATGCCCTTCGTGCGCGGCCATTCGCCAAATTTTCTTCCCATCGCCCCGACTGCAAGCTGCCGTCCGCCCGAAACGCGTTCATTTAGTTGTATGACGATCGCAAGCTATCCGGCGAAGCGTGTCGTCGGCATTAACCATATGGTTCCAGAATGCGGCGATTGATTGTTACCGGGCCGCCGGGCCACAGCTGCGCGAGGTAGCGCTAGCGCCCAAAGGCCGGTATTGATGGGCGCTCGGCGCCCCATTTATATCGGGACGATGATCCGCTTTTCGAGCTTCACGCCACGGATGTGGCTCATTCTGGTGCACGACCTCCTGGCCACAGCGGCGGCGGTGGTCGCGAGTTTCTTCATTCGTTTCGAGGAGGCCGGGCTTACCGAGCGCTGGCGATTCCTGGTGATTCTGCTGCCTGCCTTCGTCGTCTATTCCGGTTTCATCTACGGCGTCTCTGGCCTCTACAAGGCGAAGTGGCGCTTCACCTCGCTGCCCGACCTCTTCAACATCGTGCGCGCCGCGACGATACTGGCGGTAACGCTGCTCGCGCTCGATTACGTGTTGCTGGCGCCGAACGTCTACGGCACGTTCTTCTTCGGCAAAATCACGATCGTGCTCTATTGGCTGCTGCAAATCGCATTTCTGTCGGGCCCGCGCATCGCCTATCGCTATTTTCGCTACACCCGCACGCTTCAGCATGCCAAGGCGGGCGGTTCGACGCCGATCCTCGTCGTTGGCCGTACTGCCGATGCCGATGTCCTGCTGCGTGCGATCGAAAGCGGAGCGGTCACGAAGATCCGTCCCGTGGGCATTCTGTCGCCGTCCATGGCGGATCGGGGCCAAGCCATACGCGGCATTTCCGTGTTCGGCGGTCCAGACGATATCGAGGGCGTCATCACCGAGCTCAGCAAGCGCGACATCAACGTGACACGGCTTGTACTCACGCCGAGCGCCCTCGCGCCGGAAGCAAACCCCGAAACGGTCCTTATGCGCGCCAGGCGTCTGGGGCTCGCCACCAGTCGCCTTCCTTCGCTCGATGATGGCGGCGAGGCGCTGCGGCTCGCGCCTGTCAATGTCGAGGATTTGCTGCTGCGGCCCAGGGTGAAGATCGATTACCATCGACTCGAAGGTTTCGTGCGGAACAAATCGATCATCGTGACCGGCGGCGGCGGGTCCATCGGCGCCGAAATTTGCGATCGCATCGTGACCTTCGGCGCGGGTCGCGTGCTTGTGATCGAGAACTCCGAGCCTGCTCTGCACGCCGTGTTGGAAATGCTCGCGGCCAAGCAGTCGAGGGCGAAGATCGAAGGCCGTCTTGCCGACGTGCGCGATCGCACCCGCATCTTCCGCCTGATGAATGCCTTTCGGCCCGACATCGTGTTTCATGCGGCCGCGCTCAAGCACGTGCCGTTGCTGGAGCAGGATTGGGCGGAGGGCGTCAAGACCAATGTGTTCGGCTCGGTAAACGTTGCCGACGCCGCTGTCGCCGCGGGCGCGGCCGCCATGGTGGTGATCTCGACCGACAAGGCGATCGAGCCGGTGTCCGTGCTTGGCGCCTCAAAGCGCCTCGCGGAGATGTATTGCCAGGCGCTCGATAACGACTTCGCGCGGCGCGGCGGCGCACACGAGCGGGCCATGCGGTTGATCGCGGTGCGCTTTGGCAACGTGCTCGCCTCGAATGGTTCGGTGGTGCCGAAATTCAAGGCGCAGATCGAAGCCGGCGGGCCGCTCACGGTGACGCATCCGGAGATGGTGCGCTACTTCATGACCATCCGCGAGGCCTGCGACCTCGTGGTCACGGCGGCAAGCCATGCCCTCGAGGCCGGACAGTTGGGCGTGGCAGTTTACGTGCTCAATATGGGCCAACCAGTGAAGATCGTCGATCTCGCCGAGCGGATGATCCGCCTCTCGGGACTCGAACCCGGACGCGACATCGACATCACCTTCACTGGCATCAGGCCCGGCGAGCGCCTGCAAGAAATCCTGTTCGCGCGCGAGGAGCCGACCGCCCCGATCGGCATCGAGGGCATCGTTGCCGCCAAGCCGGTCAGTCCATCGCTGGAAGCGATGCGCGGCTGGCTTGCGGCGCTGGAACAAGGCCTCGCGCGCGAAGACCGCTCCGTGATCTTCGGCGTGCTGCACGACGCGGTGCCGGATTTCGGCGGGGAGGCGGCCTGAATTCTGCATCTCGTCGCGGCGCCCGACGCGGCCCTGCGTGATCTTGCGAGGTCGAGCCTCGGTCAGCCCGACGGCGCCGGGAACCGTGTTGGGAAGGCCAGCGGCAGCAAAATCTCTGCTAGCGTCGGTTCTTGACGCCAGCAAGGACGGCAAGCAGCCATAAGATGATTGCGGCGCTGGCGCTCAGCATCGCCAGCGATACGACGATGTTATGCGCCGCGACGGTGACGAGCGCGAGCGCGGCCAGCGCCAGATTGGCCAGAAAGACGCGAGTGACGATCTCGCGCACCGTCAACCCACAATCGGTGGCGCGCTGATAGAAATGCGTCCGATGAGCTTGCCAGAACGCCTCGCCCCGCACGAGGCGGGAGATGAGGGTGATCGTCGTGTCGGCGAGATAATAGAGGGGTAGGATGAACGCCGCCGCCAGATGACCCATTGCGGCAACCTGCACCAAGAGCCAGCCGAGCAGAAGCCCAATCGGCAGGCTGCCCACATCGCCAAGAAAAACCTGCGCCGCCGGCCGATTGAAGGGCGCGAAGCCGATTATCGCACCAACGAGCGCGGCCGCGACCAGAGCGGGCAGCGGTTCCACCGCGCCGACAAGGCCGAGCAGGACGATCGCGCCTGTCACTGGTACGAATTCGGCCACGGTCATCCAGTCGATGCCGTCCATGAAATTAACAAGGTTGACGAACCATACCCCGGCGAGAAAAAGACACGCGCGCTCGATCGACCACGGCACTTGCGGCAGAATTTGCAACTCGTTCGGCAGCGCCGCGATCACGGCGCCGACGGCGATGCATTGCAGGGCGAGGCGCGCTGCAGCCGGCAACGAGCGGATGTCGTCGATCGCGCCGACCACCACTAGCAGCGCGGTCGCCGCGGTCACGGCCAGGAATTGACCGGTCTGATTGTGCAGCAGGGCGGGTGACAAGGCGACCGCACCCCAGGCGACCACCAGCGTCGCGATCACGACAGCGATGCCGCCGCCTTGCGGTGTCGGTTGGTAATGGGACGAGCGGGCGTTGGGCTGCACCATTGCGTAACGCTCAAGCCATGGCCGCAGAAGCAGCATCAATCCGAAGCTCAGGACCAGCGCGACAAGAGCGGTCGGTCCGAGCACCCAGAGACGCTCAATGGCTTGCTCGATCATTGTTTTGCTGTTCGCCCGATCCAACCGTCCGCACGATAGCATTCCGACGAATACCGCACATCAAGGCTCTACGAGCTTCGCGGTTGCATTTGCCATCGCGAGACCGAACCCGCTATCTTGCGCCGGGGGCTGCGAGACTGGGGTCATCATGTCGAAGAGGCAAGTTAGAGATCGTCGCTTCCGGTTTGGCGACAACTGGCTCGACTTTGCTCGCAGTCTCAGCGCAAATCAGCTTAGCGAGGCAGAACGTTCACTTCGACGCTCGCTTGAACGCGACACCCTCGCGGGGCTGAGCTTTCTCGATATCGGCTCGGGCAGCGGGCTATTTTCACTCGCCGCCCGCAAACTCGGCGCGCGCGTGCATTCGTTCGATTTCGATGAAGACTCCGTCCTCTGCACTGCAGGATTGCGCGACCGCTATTTCGCCGGTGACGGCGAATGGACGATTGAGCAAGGCTCGATCCTGGACGGCGAGTACGTGCGCGGTCTCGGCACATTCGACGTGGTTTATGCTTGGGGAGTCCTGCATCACACCGGAGCCATGCGTGACGCATTGGGTGCCGCCGCTCGCCTGGTTGCATCGGGCGGCGTGTTTGCATTCGCGCTCTATCATCGCACCCTGATGTGTAGTCTCTGGAGATGGGAAAAGCGCTGGTACAGCGGCGCGTCGTTGGAAGCGCAGCGGCGCGCACGTGCCGTCTATGTCGCGCTTTTTCGGACTGCCTTCTTCTTCCTGACGGGTCGCGACTTTCAGTCTTATGTCAGCAACTATCACAGCGTCCGTGGAATGGACTTCATGCATGACGTGCACGACTGGATGGGCGGCTATCCTTATGAATCGATCCTGGCTCCGGAAGTGGACGCGTTGATGCAGCCCCTCGGCTTCGCACGTACCCGCGCCACGGGCACACCCTTGACGACCGGCATCTTCGGATCGGGCTGCGACGAGTACCTCTATCGCCGAACCGGCTGAAAGCCTTAGAACTCGCGAATCTCGCTTGCAGCGACCCGAAATGCCGTCCGTCGACGCCCGCGCTTGGCCATGATGGCGGTGCTCGGCTACACTGCGGGTTTCATCACGTCCAATCAGGTCGATTGTACCGCTGTGTTATCCCTTGATCACCTCGACGCAATCAGAGGGGCGGAACTAGAAAAGATTGCTACGTTGTTTCCAGCCGGCGCGCGCGTTCTCGAAATCGGGGCCGGTACCGGTAAGCAGGCTCTGGAACTGCAACGGCGCGGTTTCGAGGTTACCGCGATCGAGATCGCGGATTCGAACTATGCCGCCCACCGCGTTTTTCCGATCAAGGATTACGACGGTCGGACCATTCCATTGGCGGATGCCAGCGTCGACGTTGTATTCTCGTCGAACGTGCTGGAGCACGTAGCAGACCTTTCACGCATGCATGCCGAGATCCGCCGCGTGCTGGCAACGGGCGGCACTTGCATTCACGTCCTGCCGACCCACACGTGGCGGTTTTGGACTACGCTGACATCCTATCTCGAGGCGATCTCGTTTTTCGTGTCGTCGGTGCCGCAGCTCGTGCCGCGGTCAGCGCCACGTGCAACCGAGATGCGACGATTGGGAGAGGCCTGGTACCGGACTTCCCGGCACACCGTCGGTCTCTGCCTTCCACGGCGGCATGGGGCGCGCGGCAACGTTATCTCGGAGCTGTGGTTGTTCCACCCCCGCTGGTGGCGGCGGAATTTTAAGGACAACGGTTTTGCCGTCGTCGCTGATGGACCGGTGGGGCTGTTCTATACGGGCGAGGTCCTGTTGGGGCTGCGCCTGGGGCTTGCCAAGCGCAAACGCTTGGCACGCGTGCTCGGCAGTTCGTGCCACTTCTTCAAGCTTGTACCGGTGCCGTAAGTGCCACGTGATCCGGTTGATGCTGCTCACGCGAACTCGCGGGCGATCTCCTGCGCCGGCCGCCCGGCCGTGAGCTGACTGAGGGTGTCCTCAGTCCTACGCACCATGGTGTCAACACTGTAGTTCGCGACGATCCTTTCGCGAGCGTCGTTCCGCAAGCCTGGATCTTGCGCAAGGCGTTGGCTTAGCCGCCGCCAGGCCGCGCAAAGCAGATCGGCATTTTTTGGTGGCACCACTTCGCCGAGTTCGCCGGTGATCAGACGCACGTCGCCCACGTCGGTGGCGGCGACGGGGACGCCGCAGGCCATCGCCTCGCCGACCATGTTGGGGAATCCTTCGCCGAACGCCGAGGACAAGGTAGCGATGTCGAAGGCGTTGTAAGCTGCTCTCATGTCGCCGATGTCGCGGACCCACATCACTCGGCCTGCAAGCCCAAGCGAATGGGCGAGAGTCGTGAGCTGAAGGCGATAGGCGGCGGGCCCATCGCCAACGCACACAAAGCGCGCATCGGAATTCTCGCGCGCAAAGCTCGCGGCCGCCTGGAGCAGGTTGGCATGATCTTTCATCGGGTCGAGCCGGGCCGCACAACCGATGACGAAGTGATTGTCGGAGAGGCCCCACGCAGCGCGCACCGCACGACCGGCCTCCGCATCAGCTCGCATCGCATCGGCATCGATGCCGTTCATGATGACCGCGATACGATCGGCAGGCAATCCACGCCTGATCGCGTCGGTGCGTACGGCGCGCGCATTGGCGATGGCGAGGTCGGCGCGCCGAGAAAGCCATACTTCCGAGCGGTAGGTGAGGGCGTTCAATGCGTCGTATTGATCGAGCTGCACGCCGCCGGCGCGCAGCCCGAAAACGAGTTTCGTTTTGAGCCGTGGCGGCAGCAGGAGCGCCGCGAGCGTGGTCTGGGTCGGAAGAAAGGCATAGACCAGATCGGGACGTTCGCTCAGAAAAAGCCGCCGCAGTCTCGCGAGCGGAGCGAACGCGTGCCAACGGCTCGACTTGCCGATCGAGAGGACGCGCGTGCCGCTGCCGCCGAGCAGCGCTTCGAGCGCCCCATCGGCGTAGAGCACGATGACTGCCACGTCGTGTCCGCGCCGCGCTAGCCCCGCGGCAAGCACGGCGAGTTGGCGCTGACTGCCGCCGACGCCCAGGTCGCGGATGAAAAATAAGACCTTCATCCCAGCCACTAAGCGTACATCGCCGCCCAACCGCAAGGGGAACCGATCGCACGAAACCTGCTATTTTGAGTGACCGTGCTTGCTCGTTCGGCCGATGCCGACCTATGGTCCTCGTGTGTTACCGTCGAGGAGGCGCGCAGTGCAGTATGGCGCGTTCGTCATTTCGCTGGATTTCGAGCTGTTATGGGGCGTGCGTGACAACCGCACCATTGCGGATTACGGCGCCAATATCCTCGGTGTCCGCCAAGCCATTCCCGCTCTGCTCGACCTCTTTGCCGAGCGGAACATCGCCTGTACCTGGGCGACGGTCGGGCTTCTGTTTTTCGCGACGAACACGACGATGCTCGCCGCACTCCCCACGCGCAAGCCGCGCTACACCAATGCGCGAATTTCCTCCTACCATTATCTCGACGAAGTCGGGCCGGACGAGGAGCGCGACCCCTATTACTACGGACTATCGCTCATCAAGCGGATTCTCGACCACCCGGCCCAGGAGATCGGCACGCATACCTTCTCGCATTTCTACTGCTTGGAAGAGGGGGGAGATGTCGAGGCCTTTCGCGCCGACCTGGAGGCTGCGCGGGCCGCCGCCGCCCGTCTCGGGGTCAAGCTTGCAAGCATCGTATTTCCCCGCAACCAAGTCGATCCGGCTCATCTGTCGGTGTGTCGCGAATTTGGCCTGCGTGCCTTTCGCGGCAACGAACGCGTTTGGTTCCACCGCGCACGCAGCGAGTCCGAGCAGACCCCTCTGGTGCGCGCGTCCCGCTTGGCCGACAGCTATCTGCCGATCGGCGGTCCACACGATCATGAGCCGGTGCTTTTCGATGGTATGGTGGATATTCCGGCCAGCCGCTTTCTGCGACCGGCGGGAAAAAGCGCGGTGTTGGAGCGGCTGCGCTTGTGGCGGATCACCTCGGCAATGGAGACGGCGGCCCGTCGCCGAAAGCTTTTTCACCTATGGTGGCACCCGCACAATTTCGGGGTCGATTTACAGGAAAACTTGGCGTTTCTGCGCGCCATCCTCGATTGCTTCCGCACCTTGCAAGAGCTCTACGGCATGCGCTCGATGACGATGGCGGCGCTCGCCGACGATGTTCTTGATGCGCATGGACAAAGTGGTGGTGTTCGCGCGTGAAGGCGAGATGGGCCGCATCGGCCGGCTTGGTCTTGCCCCTATGCGGCCCTCCAATTTCTATCACCGTTGAGACGAGGATTTGCTACGCTCGGCTGGCACGCGCTTTGGCCGAGACGAACCGGGGACGGGTTGTCAAACTCGCTGCGGCTGTTTATCGAGCAACAGGGCAAATGGCAGACGATCAATCTCCGTGGACATGAATCCTGACGAGAAGTGGTCACGCCGCAGAGCCGTCGAAGTCCACGATGAAACTGCAGACGGGTTTCTTGCCGAGTATCGCGGCGACAATATCTTCGACTCTCCCTTCCGATATGGGCGCCATCTCATCAATCGGGCGTGGGCGCGCTGCGTATCGGAATTGCCGCAGGGGGCGACGTGTCTCGATATTGGATGCGGCGTCGGCGCCCATATGGCTCGTCTGCTTGATCAAGGTTTCGAGGTCACCGGCATCGAACCGAGTGCCGAGATGCGCCGACTGGCGGCAAAAAAAATACCAGCCGATCTTGTTTCCGACGGCTCAGTGCTGCAATTGCCGGCATTGGACTCCTCGATCGATTTTGTCTACGCGATCGAGGTTTTTAGATACCTCGACGCGCGCGATAACGCTCAAGGTCACCAGGAGATCGTCCGCGTGCTAAAGCCAGGCGGGATTTACTTCGGCACCTACGTCAACAAGTGGGCTCTGGATGGCTTCCGCCAGCTTTCGCAGTTTCGCAAGCTTAAGGAGCGCTTGACCCGCGCGCCGCGGCGCTACCACGTCGAATTCGAAACGCCATCGTCCTTGTGCGACAAACTGAGAGCGGCAGGATTTTCGCGGGTCACGGCGCATGGCGCGATGTTCGCGCCGCTGCGCGTCCTTCACAAGATTTCTACGCGCCTTGGCGCCGCCGTGTCGAAGCTCACGATGCCGCACGAAACGTGGCTTTCCGACTATGCACCATTTCGATCGGTTGCCGGTCACTTGATCATAGTCGCACGCCGTTAGACATTAAGCGAGTTGACGTGGGGTATGGTCGAGCACGATCGGTCGCGTGCCGTAAGTTTGACGGGCGTAAGCACCTGTCCTCGGCCAAGCGGCCTACGAGGGCTTGAGCAGAAAGCCGGAATATCTACAAGGTGAAGTTACCGCTACTGTCCGAGGAAGAGCGATGTGCGGCATTGCCGGCATGATCGATTGGCGCGCGGCGACACCGGCCGACGCGCTGCGTTCGATCGGAGAAGCCATGATCGAGACCGTGCGGCATCGCGGGCCGGACGCGGGCGCCGTGTGGGTCGAGGCCGAAAGCGGCGTGGCGCTGGGCCAGCGCAGGCTCGCCATCATCGATCTCAG
>Ga0070699_100000678_pt1 | contig 31777 bp, 27 predicted proteins | sample KBSK1503metaG_FD_65473 | JGI IMG/M metagenome (GOLD analysis project Ga0070699, IMG submission 65473) | Corn, switchgrass and miscanthus rhizosphere microbial communities from Kellogg Biological Station, Michigan, USA - KBS K1-50-3 metaG | ecosystem: Host-associated > Plants > Roots >...
CTGGATCGATTGAGAAGGGATCCCCACCTCGAAATGCACACCCGAGGGGGATAGGTGGAGTCCGGCTTCAGCCGGACTTCACGCATTCTGAGGCGATACGCAGAATTGATCGAACGCCGCCGTCAGACGTTCCGCAATCTGACGTGCATCACGGTTTTCGATGTCGCTCCGCTGCAGCATGAAAACCAGCTTGCCGTCTCGCAGCAGCCCCACCGAGGGTGACGACGGCGGATACGGCGCGAAGTAGCCTCGCGCGCGATCGGTCGCGTCGATATCCGCTCCGGCGAACACGGTGGCAACCAGATCCGGCCGACGTTCGTGTCGCAGCGCAATCGCAATCCCAGGCCGCGCTTTGCCCGCCGCGCATCCGCAGACCGAGTTCACAACGATCATGGTGACGCCAGGCATGGCGACGGCGGCGTCCACATCCGCCACCGTGCGCAGCTCACGCGCGCCCAGGCCCGTCAGCTCCGCGCGCATCGGCGCGATGAAAGGTTCTGGATAAGGCATACGTTGATTGTAGTCGATAGCTTGACCGATGCCGCTTTAGCGGCGCGAACCCTCTTGGCCTGCCGAAGCCGCGCAGCGGCGAAGGCGGCTTGGGTCCGCTTGAGGGTTACACACTGTCGAGCACCTGCCGCATCTTCCGCAACAGCTCTTCGGGCGTAAACGGCTTTTGCAGGAACGATGCCCCTTCGGCAAGCAGCCCGTTCCGGACGATCGCGTTGTCGGTGTAACCCGACATGAACAGCACCCGCACGCCGTCGCGGATCGTCGTGAGCTGTTCCGCGACATCGACACCGCTCGGACCCGGCATGATCAGATCGGTCACCAGCATCTCGATCCGCCCCGTGTGCGCGGCGGCGAGCGAGAGCGCCTGGATTCCATCGGCGGCTTCGATCACGGTGTAACCTGCGCGCGTCATGATCTCGCGTGCCAGGCGGCGGATCATCGGGGCGTCTTCCACCAGCAGCACCGTTTCGCTGCCCTTCGACCACTGCCCTCGCACGGGCTCGGTGGGTGTTGCGTCTGGACGGTCGCTCAGGTCGACCGGAAGGTAGACCTTGAACGTCGCGCCGAAGCCCGGCTCGCTGTAGACCCAGATGTTGCCGCCGCTCTGCTTGACGATGCCGTACACGGTCGCGAGGCCAAGGCCGGATCCCTTCCCGGCGTCTTTGGTCGTGAAGAATGGCTCGAAGATACGCGCCTGCAGTTCCTGCGACATGCCGACGCCGGTATCGCTCACCGAAAGCCGCGCATAGCGTCCGGGACGCACGCCGACATGCGTTGAGCAGTAATCGCGGTCGAGGGTGACCTCCGAGGTTTCGATCGTCAGGCGGCCGCCTCGCGGCATCGCATCCCGGGCGTTCACGACGAGATTCGCGATGGCCGACTCGAGCTGGCTCTGATCCGCCCTGATCTCGGGCAGATCGATGGCGCAGACGATCCGCAGGTCGATGTTCTCGCCAATCAGCTGGCGCAGCATGCCCGCCATCGCGTTGACCGTCTCATTGAGATTCAGCCGCGTGGGATGCAGCACCTGGCGCCGGCCAAACGCAAGCAGCTGCCGCGTCAGCGCCGTCGCGCGGTTGGCCGCTGCGAGGATCTCTGCGGCATTGCGCGAGGCCATCTCGTTTTCCGACACCTGCTCCGCGACGAGCGTGCCGAACCCGACGATGGCGGTCAGGATGTTGTTGAAATCGTGCGCGATGCCGCCGGCAAGCTGGCCGACGGTCTCCATCTTCTGCGCCTGGTAGAACTGTCGTTCGAGCCGTTCGCGATCGGCAAGCACCGCGGCGAGCTGCGCCTCGCTCTCTCGCAGCGCTTCCGCCGCCTTGAGCTCGACGTCGCTCGGCCGACGCGACGTGCCGGGGACTCTGCCTCCATACGGGACTGACTCCACGACGTACTCGCGGCCCGTGTGACTGCGCAGCAGCGACGCGATCAGCGCACGCGTTTCGACGTCAGCGTCAACGACTAAGAGGCGGATGGGATCTGGGAGCGTACTCTCGAGCATTTACGCTATACCGTGGGTAGAACCGCCACTTCGGCTATGTTCAGGAATGTTTCGACGTGGTCGCGGGCGAACTTGCCCTGCGCCGCCTCTTGCAGCACGTGACGTGCGGCCTGGTCGGGACTCAATGCCGGACGGTAGGGCCGGTTTGAGGTCAGCGCGTCGTACACGTCTGCGATGCCGACGATCTGCGCCAGCAGCGGCACATCGTTGCCTTTGAGGCCCTGGGGATAGCCGCTCCCATCGAGCCGCTCGTGGTGGCATCTGATGATCGGGCGCACCGTGCGAAGCGATTGGAGCGGCGCGCAGAGCGAATCGCCGATATCGGGATGCTTCTTCATGAGCGCGAATTCGGCCGGCGTCAGGGGCCCGGGCTTGAGCAGCACGGCATCGGGGATACCGACCTTGCCGACGTCATGCAGATAACCGCCACGATGTAGCGCCTGGAGATCGGTGCCGCCCAGGCCGAGAGCCTTGCCGAGCGCCACCGCTTGCTGCGCCAGCCGCTCACAGTGCCCGTTGGTCGTCGGGTCGCGCGCCTCGATCGTCAGTGCCAGCGTCATGAACGCGGCCTCTGCCGAATCGAGTACGTCGAGGAGATGCTTCATGCGCGTCAGGGATCCGACCCGCGCGCGCAGCTCCATCGGATGGACTGGCTTGGAGAGAAATTCGTCGGCGCCCGCCTCGATGCCCTTGATCCGGTCCTCGAGATCGCTCAGACCGGTGACCAGGACGACGGGAGTCAGGCGCGTCGCCGGGTCGGCCTTGAGGCGGCGGCACACTTCGAGCCCATCGAGCTTGGGCATCGTCACGTCGAGGAGGATGACGTCCGGATGGAATTCGTAGACTGCCGCGAGCGCGGCCACGCCATCCTCGACCGCAAGAACGTCATAGCCGTCGGCGGCGAGCATCTTCTGGTACAACGCCCTGATGCTTTCCGTATCGTCCGCGACAAGCACACGGCTTGGGCGAAGCGCCGGTGACGGTGGTGCGAATTCGATCAAACGGAATACCTCATCTGCAATCGCCGCGCTACGAGAGTGACTCGACGCGCGACGTCATCGGTATCCGCTGATGCAGGCCATGCCGCTCCAGTTGCCGGTAGAACGCACGGCGGCTGATCCCGAGCAGACGGGCGGCGACGGCCTTGTTGCCACGGACCTGCTGCAGCGTACGAACGATGTGTTCACGCTCGACCTCGACAAGTGGCGCAGGATTGCTGTAGCTGCGCAGTCCCGTGGACACGTCCACGGCCACCGCCGCGGCCAGGACCGGCGTCTGCTCCTGCATGCTGCCCGCAAGATCACCTTCGCCGACAAAGTCGGTTTCGGCCAGAATGCACGCCCGCTCGATCACGTTCCTGAGCTGCCGCACGTTGCCGTCCCAGCCGGCGTCGGCAAGTAGACGTTCCGCCCCGGGCGTCAGTCCTACGAGAGGCTTGCTAAAGCGCTGCGAAAAGCTTCGGACGAAAGCGGCGGTGAGGTACGGGATGTCCTCGCGGCGATCCCGAAGTGGCGGCAGCCGGACCTCGACGATATTGAGGCGGTAGTACAAGTCGTTGCGGAAACGCCCTGAGGAGACTTCGACGAGCAGATCGCGGTTGGTCGCGGCAATGAGCCTCACGTCAATCTTCTTGGGCTCGAGCGACCCGACCCGCTGCACCTCGCCCTCCTCGAGCACGCGCAGCAGCTTTGCCTGAACGGGAAGCGGCAACTCGCCGACTTCATCGAGGAACAGCGTGCCGCCATCGGCGGTTTCGAAGAGTCCGGCCTTGTGATCGGTCGCTCCGGTAAACGCACCACGGACGTGACCGAACAGCTCGCTCTCGAAGAGGGTCTCCACGACCGCCGAGCAGTTGACCGTGACGAACCGCTTCGCGCTGCGCGGGCCGAGCTTGTGCAGCGCGCGTGCGACCAGCTCTTTTCCCGTGCCGGTGTCGCCCGTGATCAGCGCTGTGCGCACGTGCGGCGCCAAACGGCGGATCAGGCCGAAGACCTCCTGCATCGCCGGACCGCGGCCAACCATGCCGCAGAACTCCAGCCGCTGCGCGAGGTCGCCTTCGAGCGTCAGTACTTCCCGCCGCTGGTCCGCCTCTTCACGCGTCGTCGAAAGCAGCTGTCGGAGGCGTTGGAGGTCGAACGGCTTTGTGAGGTAGTCGAGCGCGCCAAGTTTGACGGCTTCGACCGCGCTGTCGATGGTGCCGTAGCCGGTCATCAGCGCCACCTTGCAGCGGGGGCTGATGTCCCGAATCGACCGGAGCACATCGAGGCCTGTGACCCCGGGCATCCGCAGGTCGAGGAGCACGAGCTCCGCGGGGCGATGCCGCAGCTGCTTCATCGCGTCCTCGCCGTTGGTCGTCGTCGCGACGTCGAACCCTTCGGCCAGAGCGATGGTGCCAATCAGCGTGAGAATTGCGCGGTCGTCGTCGACAACGAGCAGCCGCGGGCGGTGGTTCTGCATGGTGTGAATCTGCCAAAGCGAGCGCACACAGAAGCGTGTGACGCAGCACAACTTGAGCAAGGGTGGCTCCAAACCGCCCGGCCGGCCGCACGCGCACCTGCGTGGTGCCTAAGCTGCTCTATCGACTGGAGTTGACTGCGGCTTTAGCTGCTGTAGGACGGGGGATTACACCGGAAATCCAAGATATCCGTGCGTCGGCGGCACACCCCACGTGCGCCAACGCGCATTTTCGGCGAAATCTGGCCCCGTCGAGGCTCAGCGCGGGCTCGTCGCCACAACTCCCAACTTCCAAGTCCCAACTCCCAAGACGATGTCGTTGCGACAACGAGCCTCTTGGGAGTTGGAGGTTGGTAATTGGGCGTTGGATCAGCGCAACGAGGGACCGTGTGTCCGGAGCCATTGGCGAGCCGCGCGGTACTCCGAATACGCGTCGGCCACCAGGCGCCAGTAGGCCGGTGAATGATCCATGCGCTTCAGGTGCATCAGCTCGTGGATGAGAACGTAGTCGCTCACCCAGAGCGGCATCAGCACCAGGCGCCAATTGAGACAGATGTGACCGTCGCGGCCGCATGACCCCCACCGCGACCGCTGGTTGCGCACGCTCACGCGCGACACCGACAGGCCGTGTTGACGGGCGAGCTCGATGAGGCGCGGCGGAAGTTCACGACCGGCGTGCTCACGCAGGGCGCGGTGCTCCTCCACCGGAGCTCCCCCTCGCGGCAATCGCGCCCGTTGCCGCGCGACCCACTCGGCATGCTTCTGCGCGAACGCGTCGGCCTCCCGCCGAGAGCCCCCTCGCGGAATCGTGACGCGCACGCGCCCGTCGATGTCGACGCGGAGGACGTACCGGCGCGCGCGACGATGGCGTACGTAATAAACGGGAGCGATTGCGACTACGCTTGTTGGTGCGAACGTGCCGTCGAACGGAAGTCCCAACTGCATCCGTAGACTGAGAATAGCCTAATAGTGGCTTCATAACAGGAGGTCAAAAGGTCTGGAGAAATCTATTTATGAAACAACCTCTCCTGACCTCCTGGTCTTCTGTAGAAAAGCACTAACTAGTGATGACCGAGGTGATCCGCGTCGATTCCGCCAACCCCGATCCACGCGCCATCGAACGCGCGGCCGCGTGCCTCCGTCGTGGTGGGCTCGTCGCCTTTCCAACGGAGACAGTATACGGTCTCGGCGTGCACGCCCTCGATCGCGAGGCCGTACTCAGACTGTTCCGCGCGAAGGAGCGCCCTGCGAACGATCCGCTCATCGTGCACGTATCGACGATCGACGACGTGGCTCCGCTCGTCGCCGAGTTGCCTTCCTGCGCGTACGCGCTTGCGGCGCGTTTCTGGCCGGGCCCCCTGACGATCGTCGTGCGGCGGTCACGTGCGGTGCCCGACGAAGTCACGGCGGGGCTCGACACAGTGGCTATCCGCGTGCCTTCCCACCCGGTCGCGCGGGCCCTCATATCTGCCGCGGGAATTCCGATCGCGGCCCCGAGCGCAAACCTCTTCTCGCGGCCGAGTCCGACCGACGCGAAGCACGTGATCGCGGACCTCAACGATCGGATCGACATGGTTGTCGACGGGGGCCCGACCGAGGTCGGGGTCGAGTCGACCGTCGTGGATCTGTCGCAGGCTTCTCCCGTGATCCTGCGGCCTGGCGCCGTAGGCCTTGACATGCTGCGAACCGTGCTTCCGAATATCGAGTCGCGCAATCCGGCGATCGAACCCTCTGCGACACCGCAGTCGCCCGGTCTGATGTCGAAGCACTACGCTCCCCGGGCGCCGGTAACGCTCTACGAAGGCGACGCCGAGGCCGCGCTGAGCGCGATGGTACGCGACGCCCGCGCGCTCGTCGGTGGAGGAAAGGCGGTTGCGGTGCTCGCCTTCACGGAAGACATTGCTCGACTCGTCGATCTGCCCGTACACCTCGTCCATCTCGGCAGCGAAGGCCAAACCGCGGACGTCGCAGCCCGGCTTTACGCGGCGCTGCGCGAGTGCGACGACCTCGGAGCGGATGCTGTCCTTGCTCGCATCGCCACGACTCACCACGCGCTGAGTGCTGCCGTCCGGGATCGGCTCCACCGCGCGGCCACCCGCATCGTGAGCGGCGCGGACCTTTAAGGTCCGGGACCTTCGCGGACCTAAAAGGTCCGCGCCGCGAAGCTAAGTGCGCGAGTGTTGGGAACTGCGGCGCGGACCTTCCAGGTCCGCGGATCCTGTCACGGCTCGCGCGAAGGAGACGGCGGCCCGTCTCGCCGAACCGGGGTCCAGCCGTCCTCGAAGCGGGCGCGAAGAATGAGGTTCACGACCTCGCCATAGCTGCGGACGCCCGCCTCCACGCGGTTGGCTTTCAGGTACTGGTCGTAGATCTTCCAGCTCGCCCGCTGCAACGCGGGAATCTCGTTGCGGCGTAGCCTCGCGATGACGGCGTTGATGTCCTCGCGTGGCCCGCGCTCCAGAGCGGCGTTCAGTCGCTCCCGATCGCGAGCGTTTACTTCGCCGCCGATCTGCCAATAGAGATAAAACCAACCGCTGTACTGCGCGGCCGGCGACGCACGAACGCACGTCAGCCAGCCTACGAAGTTCGCGTCTGCTTCGGTGGCGTACCCGGCCAGGTGTCCCCACTCGTGCGCAGCGACCAATGGCCGCTCGAAAGGCAGGAGATCGGGATTGACGAGCACCTCGAGTCCGAACGGATTGACCATCCCATCGACGCCTGTCCATCGAAAATATGGACCGAGAAGACTGCCCTTCAAACGTCCAGGCTCCGCCGGAGGCGCATCGCTCAGCGCGCGTTGGACCTCTGCAAACGCGGCGCGCAGATCAGCGTTCCGCCATTCGGGTCCAAAAGGCGGCCCGGCGTGTGCCGCTGTGTACAGACGATTCATCTCATCGATCGCTTTCAGTCCGAGCTGAACGACATCTTCGGACGAGGGCGCCACGCCATCGAGCACGAGCCGAGCCGGCATCGGGACACGGCGATAATTGAAGCCCCATAACAGGAGAAAGAGGATGTAGAGAACGGCGCCGATGGCCGCAAAATTCGCCAGCGTGCGAAGGATTCTCGCCGGCGTACGCGTCCGCCGCGCATCCCGAATCGCCCGGGTCAGTGTCACGACGGTCGCGACCGTAAGCCCCACGAGCAGGACGTCCAGAATCGCGAAAGGCAGGCGGTTCGACAGCGGCGTGATCGAGCGTTGAAGCCCCGGATAGAAGCCGATTGAGTAGCGCTGCTCGATGATGGCGGCCGGCCAAGGTGCGAACGCGCACGTGAGCGCGCCAATACAGGCGGCGAGCTCGACTATTGACACCGGACCTCCCCACCGCCGCCGACGCCTTTCCACTTCGAGGCGGATTGTAACCGGCCACCTCTCAAGGCTCGTGGGGCAACGGTCTTGCTCATCCGGTCAGTTCAAGGGGGTTTTGCACTCACAAGTGCCTGAATCCAATACGGTTCGGCTCCTCCGTGACGCCGAGACCGACAGAAGTCCTTGCTGGTGGTTACCATGACCCTTCTCGATAAGTCCGCTGAAGTAAGCGCTGAGCTCGACGCCGTTGAACTCGCCAACCGGCTGAAACACGGCGACATGCCGATTGCCGAGGCTCCTGGCCTCGTCGCGCCAGGCGATCAATGTCATTTCGTCGCGCCCGCTCGCTTCGGGCGTCGCCGCTCCGACCACTACGGCCACCTCGTGCTGAGCGGCTGGTGCCTTAAATTCCGCGGCACGATCGACGTGAGCGTCGGGTGGGGCGAAGTAGCCGAGATTCATCGCGTCGGCTGCGATATTGTCGTGTCGCTCGAGGAAAGCCGGCGCCTGCTGCGCTTCTCCTGCTATTCAGCCGGAGAAGCCGCGCGCGGCGGGGTCATTGCACAGTACTTGGCCAGCAGTGCCCGTCCACACGCGGTTGACACCCACGCCGAGTATCACGCCTCGGTCTAGCAGAGCACCACTTCTCTGCCTCCTGGTTGCGGCGCTGCTGCTGGCGCCGCGGCCATCCGTCGCGTACTCCGTCCTCGCGCACGAGTCGATGGTCGACTCCGCCTGGGATGACGTGATCGTGCCGATGTTGAGGGCCCGCTTCCGCGGGGCCGACGCGGCGACGATCACGAACGCGAGGGCGTTCGCGTACGGCGGCTCGGTCATTCAGGATCTCGGCTATTACCCCTTCGGGAGCCACTTCTTCACGAACCTGGTCCACTACACCCGGTCGGGCGATTTCGTCGAATCGCTGATTCGCGGCGCCCGCGACGTCAACGAGTACGCGTTCGCGCTCGGCGCGCTGGCGCATTACACGTCCGATACGACCGGGCATCCGCTTGCCGTCAATCGCTCCGTGCCGCTCGTCTATCCGAAGCTCCGCGCGAAATTTGGCGACGAGGTGACCTATGTCGAAGATCCGAAGAGACACATCATGGTGGAATTCGCGTTCGACGTCGTCCAGGTTGCCAACGGCGCCTTCCTCCCTGAGGCGTACCACGACCTGGTTGGTTTCCAGGTAGCGACCGACCTGCTCGACCGCGCCTTTCACGAGACGTACGGACTCGAGATGAAAGATGTCTTCGTCAGCGAAGACCTGGCGATCGGATCCTTCCGCTACGCCGTCGGCACACTGATTCCCCAGATCACCCGTGTCGCGTGGGAGAAGAAGCGGTCCGACATCGAGAAGCTCAGGCCGAGTGTTGAGCGCAGCGCGTTCGTCTACACCTACACGCGCAACCAGTACGAAAAGGAGTTCGGCAAAGGCTACAAGCGCCCGGGCGTCTTCGCCCGGTTGTTCGTGTTCGTCGTTCGCGTGCTGCCGAAGATCGGGCCGCTGAGGGCGCTGGCGTTCAAGGCGCCGACGCCCGAGGCGGAACGGCTGTTTGGCGAGAGCTTCAAAGCGGGACGTGAGCGTTATCGCGCGCGGCTCGAGGCCGCCCGCGAGAATCGCCTGAACCTGGTCAATGCCGACTTCGATACCGGTGAGCCGACGGCCCGCGGAGAATATACGCTTGCGGACGAAACGTACGCCGAGCTGCTCGATCGGCTCACGTCAAAGATGCCGATGACCGTCCCTGACGCGATGCGCGCGGAGATCCTCCGCTTCTACGGGACGGTGGACGTCTCGAAGGCGCGTGACAAGAAGGAACGGAAAGAGCTGGAAAAGATCGAGAAGGAACTGGCGATGCTGAAGCAACACCTCGAAGGACGCCAGACCACCAGGGAATGACTTTGTCTTAACCAGTGATTCGCGGACCCAAAAGGTCCGCGCCGCAATGGTCGTTAACCTCAGAACGCGTTGCCGATGTACGGCAGCATGCGGCCGAAGTAGATCACCCCGATCCACAGGCATATCTGCGACGCGGCGAGGACTTTGACCGTGACCGGAGGCGTGTCGCCAGGCCCCATCTCCCAAAGCTCATCGTGCCACGTCACGTACAGCACGTTGCCGCCCGCGAGGAGGATGCAGAGCATCTTCAGGTGAAACGAGGTGTTCTCGATGTATTGAAAGGCCTGGCCGATGAAGAACATCATGCCGGTCACCGAGTTCGCGATAAATCCCCACACCCCCCACGGCAATAGCCGGCGAATACCTTCGAGTGGCGCACCCTGCAGCCACCCCATGAGCCGCATGTTCGCGACCAGCACCACTCCGAACAGCAGACACAGTCCCATGAAATGAATCGTCTCGAGCGTCTTCCACGCCCATGGGTGCCTGTATTGATACTGCGTGATGAAGTTGCTGGCGAGCCACGTCGGCGCGACGACCCCCGCCGTCACAGTCGCGGTTGGATCGGCCATTATTTCCGGGTGCCGGATTTCGCCGCCGATGTTGGCGGCACCGGCCATCAGCGCGAGCGTCACGACTGAGAGCAGGAGCACGGCGGCCGTGTTGGCGGTGCCAGACGACACGTTCCGGCGTGACCGCCACAACCCGTACCACGCGACGATGCCAGTGGCTTCCATGAAGATCAACGCGAAGAGCGCGGAGCGCTGATGGATGTCGATGAGCTCCTGTGATACGCCCGGCGTTGCCTTGAGCGCTTTCTGCGCTGAGTAGCCCGTCATATACGTGGGCAACGCAATGAGCGCGATGACGAACACCACCGCGAGGCCGCCGCGCTTCAGGTCCTCACTCTTCTTGACAAGCGCCAGCAGGAATATGCCGAAGCCGACAATCATGCCGACGGTCGGAAAATGATTCAGAAGCAGGTGAAGATGTACCAGTTCGGAGGGAGACAACATGGATGAACGAACCTCTCGCCGTTATCTGATGGAGGCGATCCGATGGGGAGCCGCGGACGTCAGCGACGCGCCGCTCGACTCAACGGCATAGGCAATCAAGCGCCCGGCAGTAATGACCCCGAGCCAGAGCGCGATGCAGGCGACGGCGGTCTTCCTGACACTTGGCGGCACCGCGCCATCGCTGCGTTCGCTGTCAATGAAGCCACGCAGACGACTCAGCGCGAAGACGCCAAACCCGAGAAGCACGAACTTGACGTACAGCACGGGCACGCGCGCATCGCCGGTCGCGTTGGTCATGAACAGGATGACGCCGGAAATCAGATTGAGGACGAACCCAATCCAGAACAGACCGAACAGGACGCGCAAGGACGAGACGGGAATCGATCTTCCGACGCCCAGGAGCCTGAGGCAAATGACGAACGCCAGCCCCGCAGTCAAACCCATACCGAGCGAATGAACGAACAACAGGAACGCATACCCCCAAATCGAGTCGGATTCCGCAACCCAGAGGGAGAGAGGGAGATTTTGAAGCCAAGTCAGAAACGATTCCATCCATCAGTCCTGTCGGGAGAAAAGCTACCAATCATAAAATCCTCTTCCTGTCTTCTTCCCCAGCTCGCCCCGCGTGACCTTATCTCGGAGAATACGCGGCGCTTCGAACTTTTGTTCCCCGAACGCCTGGTGCAGGTAGTCGGCAATCTTCAGCCGCACATCGAGCCCGACCACGTCGCTGACGCGCAAAGGGCCCATCGGGTGGCCGTAGCCGAGCTCCATCGCCGTGTCGATGTCCACGGCGGATGCGACGCCTTCCTCGAGCATCCGCATGGCCTCCAGTCCCAGGATGACGCCGAGCCGTGACGATGCGAAGCCAGGACTGTCGCGGACGAGGATCGGGGTCTTCCCCATCTTCACCGCAACGGCGCGAACCGCGTCGAGGACGGCGGGATCGGCGCTGTCGTGCGCGATCAGCTCAACCAGCTTCATGATGTGGACCGGATTGAAAAAGTGCATGCCCACGACGCGGGCCGGCCGGCTGGTTGCCTCCGCAATGCGCGTCACCGATAGTGACGAGGTATTCGTCGCAAGGATCGTGTCGTCACCTACAACACTGTCGAGTTGTTGGAAGAGAGACTGCTTCAGCACGAGGTCCTCGAGGATCGCCTCTATGACCAGGTCGGCATCACGAGCCGCGTCCTCGACGCCGGGCACTCCAGTCACTCGCGACAAGGCGGCATCCGCGGCCGCCTGTGTCAACTTGCCTCGCGCAACAGCGCCGCCAAGATTCGCCTGGATGCGATTGCGACCCGAGACAATGGCTTCCGGATTTGCGTCGGTCACATGCGTGAGGTAGCCCGCGACCGCCGCTACCTGCGCGATGCCGTGGCCCATCGTGCCGGCGCCAATCACGGTGACCCTGCGGATTCGCGATTCGTGATTTGTGATTCGTGATTGCATCTCTGACATCACCAATCGCCAATCACCAATCGCAAATCATGAATCACACATTGAGGTCGACGAAGACTGTCTTGACCTGCGTGTAGTGCTCGAGCGCGTGCATGCCCATCTCGCGTCCGAAACCACTTTGCTTGTAGCCCCCGAACGGCGCTGCGGTGTCGTAGACGTTATAGGTGTTGACCCAGACCGTGCCGGCCATCAAGCGCTTCGCGACGTAATGCGCCTTCTTGATGTCGCGTGTCCAGACGGCGGCCGCCAGTCCGTAGTCGGAGTCGTTGGCGCGCGCAATCGCCTCATCGACGTCGGTGAATTCGATCGCGGCGAGCACCGGCCCGAAAATCTCCTCGCGTGCGATGGTCATCGTGGGCGTAACGTCGGCAAATACAGTCGGCTCGAGGAAGAATCCCTTGCCCGTGCCGATGTCGGTCCGGTTGCCCCCGGCCACGAGCGTCGCCCCTTCCTGCCGCCCGATGTCGATGTAGCGCAGCACGCTCTCCATCTGTCCCTTCGACGAAATGGCGCCGAGCCGGGTCTTCGGATCCATCGGATCGCCCGGGACGATCTTTTTCGTGCGGGCCACAACCTTGTCGATGAATTCGCTCTTGATGCGGTTGTCCACGAGCAGGCGCGACCCTGCGGCACACACTTCGCCCTTGCCGTAGAAGATGCCCGTCGTCGCCCCTCGAACAGCTGCCTCGAGGTCCGCATCGGCAAAGACGATGTTGGGCGACTTGCCGCCCAGCTCCAGCGTGATCCGCTTCAGCGTGTCGGCGGCGCCACGCATGATCTCCCGGCCGGTCTTCGTGTCGCCCGTGAAAGCAATCTTGTCGATGCCCGGATGGCCGACGATCGCGGGGCCGATGTCGCGCCCCTGCCCGGTGATGACGTTGATGACGCCGGGAGGAATCCCGGCCTCGTTGGCGAGATCGGCAAGCGCCAGGGCAGTCAGGGGTGTCTGCGTCGCGGGCTTGATGATGACCGTGTTCCCGCACGCCAGCGCCGGTGCCACTTTCCACGACGTCAGCAACAGCGGAAAGTTCCACGGCACGATCGCCGCGACGACGCCCACGGGCTCGCGCAGGGTGTAGGTCAGGTAGTTGCCTTTGACCGGGATCGTCTCGCCGTGAATCTTGTCCGCCCAGCCGGCGTAGTACTGAAAACACTCGGCGGCAGCGGGGATTTCAATCTGTCGCGCCTCGAAGATCGGCTTGCCGTTGTGAAGTGTCTCGAGCCGTGCCAGCTCGTCGAGGTGGGCCATGAGGCGAACGCCCAGGTTCCACATCAGCGCCCCGCGCGCGCGGGCGGACATCTTGCCCCACGGTCCATCGAGCGCCGCACGCGCCGCATCGACGGCGGCGTCGAGATCTGCCTTCCCTGCCGCAGCAACCGATCCGACCACTTCTTCCGTCGCCGGATTGATGACCGGAATCTGCTTCCCGCCGGCAGACGCCCGCCACTCTCCGTTGATGAAGAGCTGTCCCTCTGGAACCGTGAGTGTCGCCATGGTTATCGCCCGGTAAACACGGCCGGACGTTTTTCGAGATGCGCGCGAATACCCTCGCGGGCATCGTCGCTCTGGAACAGTTGCTGCTGCAGCTCGCGCTCGAGCGCGAGGCCTTCGCCAAAGCCTGCCTCGGGGCCTGATTGCACGGCGCGCTTGATTCGTCCGACAGCGCCGCTCGCCTTCTTCGGCGGCGTGAAGTCCCGTGCGTAGGCGAGCGCGGCCTCGAGAAACGAGCGCCCCGCAAGCTGTTCCGCGCCCCACACCTCCGCGACGAGTCCGAGCGTCGCCGCCTCGTCAAACGTCATCAGCCGGCCGGTCACCATCAACTCCATTGCGCGCGCCTTCCCGACCAGCCGCGACAGGCGCTGCGTGCCACCCGTGCCCGGCAAGACGCCGAGACCTACCTCCGGCAGGCCGATGCGTCCACCGTCCTTCTTTGCAATGCGGATGTCGGCGGCCATCGCAACCTCGAGGCCGCCGCCGACGGTGTGACCGTTGAGCGCGGCGATGACCAGCTTCGGCGTCTGCTCGAGGCGGCAGAGCGTTTCGTTGGCATGAAGGCAGAAGCCGTACTTGAACTCGGGTGTCGCTTCGCGAAGGGTCGCAATGTTGGCGCCGGCGCAGAAGAACTTCTCGCCATCTCCGGTCAGCACGATCACATGGACCGACGAATCCATCCGCGCCGCCAGCACGGCGTCGTCGAGCTCGCGCATCATCTCGTACGAATAGGTGTTGGCCGGAGGCTCGACGAGCGTGATCAGCGCAACGCCGCCGGCTACGTCGTAGCGAAGCTTCGTATACGGCACCTCAGATATGTATCACGAGGGCGTTGCGTAGTGAGTGCGGAAGCGCTCGCGCAGCTCGGACTTGCGGAACTTCCCCGCCGAGGTTCGGGGAATCTGATCGACGAATGCAACCGCGTCCGGCAGCCACCACTTCGCGAAGTCGGGCTCGAGGAACTTGATCAGTTCGTTGGCCGTGACGCTGTGGCCGGGCTTGAGGGCCACGACCGCCAGCGGCCGCTCATCCCACTTTGCGTGCGGCACCGCGACGACCGCCGCTTCGGCGATCGCCGGATGCCCCATCAATGCGTTCTCGAGCGCGATCGAGCTGATCCATTCGCCGCCGGACTTCACGAGGTCCTTGGAACGATCGCGTATGTCGATGCAACCACGCGGGCTGATCGTGACGATGTCGCCGGTCCTGAACCACCCGTCGTCCGTGAAACGATCGTTGAGGTCCGCGTCGTTGTAGTAGGCGGCCGCGACCCAGGGGCCGCGCATCTCGAGCTCGCCCATCGTCTGGCCGTCCCACGGCGCGAGGCCTTGTTCCGATCGGGCCCGGAACTCCATCAGCGGCACCGGGGGCCCTTGCTTCGAGCGATACGCGTACCGATCGCCGGGCGAGGCATCCTCGAGATCCGACGGGGGCCAGCAGACACTGCCGACCGGCGCGGCTTCCGTCATCCCCCAGGCGTGGATCACGCGCAAGCGGTGGCGCTGCTCGAACGACCGGATGAGAGAGACCGGGGCCGCTGCGCCTCCTGTCATGATCGTGCGCAGGCTTTTCACGTCGTACGCATCCGGCTTTGAATCGAGCGCCGCAAGCACGCCGAACCACACCGTGGGGACACCGGCCGCGAAGGTCACGCGCTCCTGCTCGCACAGCTCCAACAGGCTCGCGGCGTCCAGATGCGGACCGGGCAGCACGAGATTGGCGCCGCTCATCACCGATGAAAACGGCAGGCCCCACGCGTTGACGTGAAACATCGGTACCACGGGCATCACGGTTTCGCTTTCGCCGATCGCCAGCCCGTCGACCATACCGCTCATGAGCGAGTGCAGGACGATGGCGCGATGCGAGTAGACGACGCCCTTCGGCCGTCCAGTGGTACCGGACGTGTAGCACATGGCGGCGGCGTCGTTTTCGGAGCACTCCGCGGCCTGATAGCGCGCCGGATCAGCAGCCGCGATCAGTTCTTCGTAGTCGGCCTGCCCACCGGAGCTCGCGACGCCGTTTCGCGCCATCACGACTACGCGGTCGATATCCACTTTGGACCGGAACTGTTCGAAGAGCGGAAGGAGGCTCTCGTCGACGAGCAGCACCCGATCGCCTGCGTCGTTGACGATATAGGCCAGGTCGTCCGGGTGCAGACGCAGATTCAGCGTGTGAAGAACGGCGCCGATTGTCGGGATCGCGAAATAGGCCTCGAGATGCTGATGGTGGTTCCATCCAAGCGTCGCCACGCGATCGCCGGGCTGAACGCCCAGGCCGCGCAGCGCCACTGCCAGACGCCTCGCGCGATCGATGACGTCCGCGTAGGAATGACGTTGGATGCTCTTATCGGGGAGGCGAGAGGTGACCTGCTTGTGACCGAACAACGCCTCCGCCCGCCGCACGATGGCGGAGAGCGTGAGCGGGTAGTCCATTGTCAACGCCTTCATGCCAGGGCTCCTCCGAAACCTGTGGCAATCGTCCCGCCGCCATCGACCACGATGACCTGGCCGGTGACGTAGTTCGACGCGTCGGATGCGAGAAAGACCGCTACACCCTTCAACTCCCCGGGCTCACCCACACGGCCGATCGGCGTTGCGGCGCGGATGCCGCCCTCGACCATCGCAATCGACGCATCGGCCATGCGCGAGTGAAAGAAGCCAGGGGCGATTGCATTCACACGCACGCCCTGTCGACCCCACGACGTGGCCAGCTCGCGCGTCAATCCCATGAGACCCGCCTTGCTGGCGGCGTAGGCGGCATAGTACGGACCGTTGACGTTTCCTTGCATGCCGGCAATCGACGCGACGTTGATGATGCGGCCGTACTGGCGCGTCAGCATTTCCCGCCCCGCGATCTGCGAAAAGATGAAGGCGCCGGTCAGGTTGACGTCGATCACCTTTTTCCATTGCTCGAGCGCCATCGCCTCTGGTCGCTCGCCCCAGGACACGCCGGCATTGTTCACCAGAATGTCGACTTTTCCGTATTGCTGGACCGTCGCGTCGACCACTGCCTGGACGTCCGCCGGGTTCGTCACGTCGCAGCGCATCCCTTCGGTGGTGAACCCGCGCGCGCGCATCGCGGCGACCTCGGCGACGAGCCACTCGTCGCGGCGGGCGCAGAGCATTAACGACGCGCCGGCTTCCGCAAGCCCCTCGCCGAACTCGGCGCCAAGGCCGCGCGATCCGCCCGTGACAATCGCCACGCGACCGGAGAGATCGAAGAGTCTGTTGATCATCGCTCCTGGTTGATCATCGGTAACGTCCGGCTTCGGCGGACCGCCGAGTCGTCGGTAGCGTCCGGCTTTAGCCGGACCGCCGGGTTATCGGTAGCGTCCGGCTTTAGCCGGACCGATTGAACCGGCAGTTTACAATAGCCCTCTTATGCGAGCTGTTGTCCTCAACGCGTTGGGTGATCCCGAACACCTGAAGATCGAAGAGCGGCCGGATCCGCATCCGGGACCCGGCGAAGCCGTCGTTCACCTCCGTGCTGCGGCGCTCAACCACCGCGACGTCTGGATTCGCCGCGGCCAGTACGCCGGCATCAAGCTGCCAATCGTGCTCGGTTCCGACGGTGCCGGTCAGGTCTCGGAAGTCGGCGACGGTATCGACCCGGGTTGGAAGGGACGGGACGTCGTCATCGATCCGTCGTTCAATTGGGGGCCCGACGACCGCGCGCAAGGCAGCTCGTTCAACATCCTCGGCCTGCCGGTCGATGGGACGTACGCCGAGAAAGTCCTTGTGCCGGCGGCAAACCTTCATCCAAAGCCGGCGCAGCTCTCGTGGGAAGAGGCTGCGGCTCTGCCACTCGCATCGGTCACCGCGTATCGCTCGCTCGTGACGCGCGCGCGCGTACAGGCGGGCGAAACGGTCCTGGTGACCGGGATCGGCGGTGGCGTCGCCATCTGCGCGCTTCTCATCGCGAAGCGGCTCGGCGCCAGGGTCTACGTGACCTCCGGAAGTGATGCGAAGCTGGCAACCGCGCGCGGCCTTGGCGCGGACGGCGGCGTCAACTACCGGAAGGACGACTGGACGAAGACACTCATTGCGGAGATTGGTGCGCGGCCGGACGTCGTGATCGATGGCGCAGGCGGCGAGACATTCAACAGGGCGCTCGACGTCCTGAAGCCAGGCGGCCGCCTCGTGACATATGGCTCGACGACCGGCGCCGCGAACAACGTGGAAATCCGCAGGATCTTCTGGAAGCAGTTGAATGTGCTCGGGAGCACGATGGGACCACCGGGCGACTTCGCGGCGATGCTCAAGCTATACGAAGGGGGCCTGCGTCCTGTCATCGACAAGGTGTTCCCGCTCGAGCAGGCTTCGGATGCGCACCTCCGCATGGAAGCGGGGGATCAGTTTGGGAAGATCGTGCTGAAGATCTGAGATCGCGGACCTTTTTCGCGGACCTATAAGGTCCGCGCCGCCATTACTGAGCGGAGATAGCAGACCGTCCGCCGCGCAGCACGTATTTCTGAATCTTCCCCGTTGCGGTTTTGGGGAGTTCTTTCACGAATGTCACTGCGTGCGGCGCCTTGAAGTGCGCGAGCCGTTCGCGCACGAAGTCGATCAGCTCGCGATCGGTCGCTGACGCACCCGGCTTCAACACGACGAAGGCCTGGGGAGCCTCGCCCCACTTCTCGTGCTTCACTCCCACCACGCCGACCTCCTGCACGGCCGGGTGGCGCATCAACACGCCTTCCACTTCGACCGACGAGATGTTCTCGCCGCCGCTGATGATCACGTCCTTGAACCGGTCGCGGATTTCCGCGTAGCCGTCGGGGTGTACGACCGCGGCATCGCCGCTGTGGAACCATCCGCCGCGCATGGCCTCCTCCGTCGCCTTCGGATCGTCGTAATACCCTTCCATGACGACATTGCCGCGCACGCAGATCTCACCCAGCGTCTGGCCGTCGTGCGGGACCTCGTTCATGGCTTCATCCAGCACGCGCAACTCGCCGGACGTGACCAGCTCCACGCCCTGGCGCGCCTTGATCACGCAGCGCTCCTCGAGGCTCAGCGACTCGTGCTCCGGCCGCGGCTCGCATACCGTGATGAACGGCGCAGTTTCGGTCAGGCCATACACCTGGGTGACGTCCCACCCGAGTTCACCCTCCATCCGCTGGATCGTCGCCGCGGCAGGCGGCGCCCCCGCAGTGATGACGCGAACTCCCCTCTTCGCGCCCCTTCGCATCGGATCCGGCGCGTTCGCCAACGAGATCAGGATAGTCGGCGCCGCGCAAAGCGCCGTGATCGACTCGTTCGCGATCAGTTGAAACGCCAGCGCCGGGTCGACCTTGCGCAAGCACACGTGCGTGGCGCCGACCGCGGTGACGCTCCACACAAACGTCCAGCCGTTTGCGTGGAACATCGGCAGCGTCCACAGGTAGCGATCGGCCGGCGTCATCGGCAGGTGAAGCAGCGTCCCGACGACGTTCATGTAGGCGTTACGGTGTGTGATCATCACGCCCTTCGGCCGCGACGTCGTTCCGCTCGTGTAGTTGATCGTCAGCAGGTCGCGCTCGCTTATTGCTGTCGGCTTGAAATCGGGCGAGGCGGCGTTCACCATCCGCTCGTATTCGACCCACCCCGTGCCAGAGCCCTCGAGCGCCACGAAATGCTCAACCCGTTTCAGCTCGCCGCGGATACTGTCTACCGCCCCGAGATAATCCGCCTGCGCGCAGACGACGCGCGCGCCCGAGTGATTGATGATGAAGGCGAAATCATCCGGTGTCAGGCGGTAGTTGACCGGTACCAGCACCGCGCCGATCTGCGGCACCGCGTAAAACGACTCCAGCTGCGCGTGCGTGTTCGGTGCAATGTAGACGATCCGGTCGCCTTGCTTTACGCCGAGGGCCTGCAACGCCGACGACCACCGATCGCACCGGTCGAAGAACTGCTCGTAGGTCAGGCGTCGGTCGCCGTCGACGACCGCTTCGCGGCCCGGGTACAAACGCCGAGCGCGCCGCGCGAACTCGAGCGGTGTGAGCGGAATCTCCATTCTCAGGGGTCGCGGACTTGAAGGGTCGCGGACCTAAAAGGTCCGCGCCGCAGTTAGAAGGTCCGCGCCGCGGCTACCCGCGTTCCTTCGTGACGATGTGCTCCAGGTCCTTGTCGTCGCAGGGCGGATCCTCCCAGAAGGCTGCCTTCGGGTCGGTGTTCACGCGCATGATGCGCGGGTTCCACACCCACGGCTTCATCAGCACCTTCGGATCCTCAACCGTCACTTCGTACTTGATTGCGTTGCCCGTGCGGGTCAGCTTCTCCACGACGTGCATCTCGTCGCTGTGGAAATACCCCGGCCAACCGAGCCACGTCTGATCGTTGAAATTGTTCGTGTCGATGACGAGCGTGTCGCCATCCCATGTCGCCACGGAATCGCCCTTGTAGGTCGCATCGCGATCCTGGTTATGCGGCTTGTTAATCGGAATCCAGCGAAAGGTGTTCTCGTTGTCGTACAGGAACACCACTTCGTTCGGGTTCGACACGATCTTGTTCGGGAAGCCCATGCGCGGCACGCCTGCGGGGCCGCAGCTGAATGTCGGGTCCTCGGCGTTCCCGTTGATGTCGAGATACTGGACCTTGTCCCAGAACTCGGCCTTGTAGATCGGCTTGTTCGGATCGGCGCGCTGGCCGATGCCGCTATCGCGCTCGAAGTTCGTCGCCAGCTGACCCGACGCGGTGCCGAGCGCCGACCCTTCGGGCCGGGCATTCAGCTGCAACGTGATGTTGCCCTTTTCGTCGGTCAGATCCGCGAGCGTCCGTCCGCCGCCGAATCCGCCGCCGCCGCCCCACCAGCCGTTGAGATCCGGATGACCGTCGGTCATGCGCGGTGTCGGCGCGTTATCCTGCGCCGGCGCGGGACGTTGCTGCTGCGCTGCGACCGGCGCCAATCCCAGCGCCGCGACGGCTGTTGCGACGGCGACGCCGACGCCAATGAACCGAGGCTTCATGCGAGTCCTCCGGAGGAAACAGAGACGTTATTGTATGGTACCCTTTGCGGGTTTTCCACGGTAACGCCTCAGGTGCGGAAGCGTTCCGCAGCACGTGTCTCACAGGCGGCCACGGAGGAGGAGGCACGCATGCGAACCAGACTACTGACCTTCGCCGCGATCGCGGCGCTTGCGGTCCCGGTGATGCGGGCGCAGGACAAAGGCGGCAAGGCCGCAGCGCCGGCATTGCCCGATGCGAAGACGCTCGTGCACGACATCGGCGTCGCGCACGGCATGCTGCGGGGGATTCAGGAAAACGACGCGACGACGACCGCGCAGTTCCAGGCCACCGGCACGCAGTACATCGTCGGACAGGCATTTCAGCCGGGCGGTCCGTGGCCGGCGGCGAAGCTGACGAAATACAACGTGTGGATCAATTACTCAGTCCCCGGGATGCGGATCGATCTCGAACGCACCAATCCCGACGGGCAGGTCCAGGGCGGTGGTGGTCTTCCGTTCGCCGCGCCGCAGCGCCAGATCCTCGTCGTCGGTGGCAACCGCGCGTGGAACGAGACGATGATGCCTGGCGGTCCCGCGAACCCCGCGCTTGGCCAGCAGAACGATCGTCTCGTGCAGATCTGGATGTTGCCGCAGGGCGCCGTAAAGGCGATGCGCATGGCGGGCGAGAAGGCGATCGTCGGCATGGAGGGCACCAAGTACACGGTAACGTTCCCGCTGCCGGCGCCGGTGTCGAACTACACCGCAAAGGTGCGGTTGGATGAGCGCAAGCTCGTCGAGCACGTCGAGGTCATGGTCGACAATCCAGTGCTTGGCGACACGAAGCTCGAGGTCGACTACGACAGCTATAAGGACCCCGACCTCAGCGACATCCCCTTCCCCATGCACCATGTACAGAAATTTGGCGGCATGCCAATCCTCGACATCACGCTCCGGAACGCGCGCATGTACAACCCGTACGTCGTGATGCCGGTGCCGGAGAATGTCGAGCGGGCGTTCGCCGCAGCCGCACCGGATCCGCAGGCAAACGTGGACATCCAGAAGGCAGGCACGGGCGTGTTTCTCGTGACCGGCGCCAGCCACAACAGCATCGCGGTGGAGTTCAGGGACTACGTGGCGGTGATCGAGAGCCCGCTTGGCGACAACCGCGCGGTGCCGATGTTCGAGGCGGTGAGGAAGCAGTTTCCGACCAAGAGGATCCGGTACTTAGTCAACAGCCACAATCACTTCGATCATGCGGGCGGCCTCCGCGACGCGGTCGCCGAGGGGACGACCATCGTCACTGCCCAGGCGAACAAGCCGTACTACGAGAAGGTGCTGATCAACAAGCACACCGTCAATCCGGATCGCCTGCAGAAGACGGCGCCAACAAAGAAGCCGTCAGTCGAGGCCGTCACGGACAAGCGCGTGTTCACCGACGGTACGCAGACCATGGAGCTGTACAAGATCCAGGGCAGCAATCACACCGACACCATGCTGATTGCCTACTTCCCGAAGGACAAGGTCCTGGTCGAAGCCGACATGTGGAACCCGCCCGCGCAGGCGAACGCCCCGGCGCCTGCGGGAGTTGCCGCGGCCGAGCCATTGAATCTCTGGAACAACATCCAGCGGCTGAAGCTCGACGTCGCGCAGATCGCGCCGCTCCACGGACGGATCGTGCCGTTCGCCGACTTCCGGCGCGCGGTCGGCCAGGGGAATACCACGAACTAAATCCCAAATCCCAAGATCCAAATCCCAATGACTTCGACCACGAAGGTCACGGTTTTCGTGGCCTTCGAGATTTTCGTGTTCTTCGTGGTTGAATTCCGCCTAACCCCTAACCCCTAACCCCTAACCCCTAACCCCTACCCCCTAAAACCCCTAACCCCTACGTAGTTCGCAGATCGCGAACACGCCTGGCCTTGAACTCCGTCTTCGGCAGAGTGCCCGGCGGGACCACGTCGATGTTCGCGCGCAGCTCGCAGCGCGAGACGATTTCGGTTTCAACCAGCTCCTTCAACATCTGATACCGGCCGGCTGACACGTCGCGACGCGGTTCGACTTTGACCGTGAGCACATCCATCTCGCGCTCGGTCGAGACGACGATCTGGAACTCCCCGGCCAGATCGGCGACGCGCCGCACGGCGTCCTCGATCGCGGTCGGAAATAGCGTGACGCCGCGAATGTTCAGCATGTCGTCCGCACGGCCGAGAAACCCTCCCGCGGTGCCGCCATGGGTCCGCCCGCACCCGCACCGGCGCGAGTCGAGCGTCGTGAAATCACCCACGAGGAACCGCAGCTGCGGCGAGGCTTCGGAGAAGAGATTCGTGACGACGGACAACCCCCGCTCGCCTGGTTGCACGGGTTGGCACGTATCGGGCGCGACGGTTTCCCAGATATGCGTGTCGGCCATCAGGTGCGTGGCCGCGGGCCCATCCTTCTCTGCGACGGCGTCCGCGCACGTGTAGCCACCGGCCGCGGGAGCGGCCTCGGTACAGCCGTAGAACTCGTGCAGATCGGCGCCCCACTCTTCCTCGAGCCGTCGTCGTGTCGCAGGCACGCTGAAGCCAGGCTCACCCGCGCAGAACAGGACGCGCACTGAACTGGCCTGAGGATCGATCCCCATGTCGCGCATCACGCTTGCGAGATAGAGTGCGTACGAGGGCGTGCACGCGAGGATCGTCGGCTTGTATAAATCGATGAAACGGGCGCGAGTGCGCGTGTCGAGCCCGCCCGCCGTCACAATCGGAATACGCATCAGATTGAGCGCGTAGTGGACGCCCCAGAGCCACACGTGCGGTCCGTAGCCGAACGCGAGCATCGCAGCATCGCGTCCGGGCCGGAAACCCATCGCCCACATCGCCCGCGCGTTGCCCCAGGCCCACAACGATCGATCGAGCTCGGTATAGCGGAAGACGCGTGGCTGTCCGGTGGTCCCCGACGTCGCGAAGGTCTGCCATCCGCGCGCGCGCCAGCAGTCGTCGTCCACCGCGGTGAACGTGCCCCACGGTGCATTCGTCGCGGCGTCTTCGGTCATGGCCGCTTTCGTCGTGACGGGAATCAGCTGGAGGTCGTCAACGGACCGGATCTCTTCCGGTCGCAGCCTGATGCCATCGAACTTGCGGCGATAAAACGGAATGTAGTCGTAGACGTAACGGACGGCGGCCGACAGCTTCTGATCGTGGATCGCACGCAGCTCGTCGGCCGAGACCGTATCGAGCGTCGACCAGTAGCGATCGCTCGCCGGCCGATCGGCGTCGCGGCGGAAGAATTCGAGTGTCTCGAGCCAGACGGCGCGGCTGTCGGCCATGTGGGCCTATTTATACTGCGCCGCACGTGAGCCACGGAGGCCACGAAGACGAATTGGCCACAAAGAACACAAAGGTCACTATGGCTGCCCGATCCCATGCGTGCCTTCGGGCATATAGGTAAACACCAGGCGACTTGCGGACGTTTCGACGAAGTCGGCTTCGCCTCAAATAGGCGTGAGCCAGCTCATCGCGCCGCGATGGATTGACGAATGAGGTCGACAGTGCGCGCCATGTTCTTGTCGATGAGGGCGCGGCCGATCTCCGCCGTCGAACCGCGCGGGTCGCCCTGGATGCCGTTCTTGCCATCGGCGGCGACGATCTTGGAATTGCGCACCATAGTCGGATCGACGGCCATCATCTGCGACGTATCGCGCGGGTCGGCGTGGTTGCCGATCTGCTCCCGCTTGATGCCGCGTGCCATCATGATCGCGGCATCGCCTTCGGGATCGCTGCGGTAGTAGCCGGGGATGGCGTGGACGCGCGTGTTTCCGCCTGCCCATTCCGCGTTGAGCGTCGCGGCGACAGCAATTTGTCCGGCTTGGTTAGGGCCGCTGTCGCCGATGAAGACGACATCGCGGAAGCCATGCTGCTTCAAACTGCGCGCGATGTATTCGAGCACCTGACGGAAGACGGGATCGGGAATGCTGATGGTGCCAGGAAAGCGCATATGGCCGGTGGGCGGATCGATGCCGCCCTCGGGCGTGTAGGCGACGACCGGCGCGACCAGCGCGTTGCCGAGACGCCGTGCGATATTGTCGGCGTTGGCGGCAATGCGCACATTGTGCTTGCCGAGCGCCATGTGAGGACCGTTCTGCTCGGTGCCGCCGGTCGGAACGATGATGCTGGTCTTCCCAGCCGCGATCGCATCGCGGACTTCCTCCCAGGTGAGCTTCTCGATGAAGACGGTGTCCGGGGTTTGCGCGGACGCCGCCGTGGCGAAGCAGAGGAACGCGAACGCAACCAGATAGCGGATCATGGCAGTTCTCCCCGTTGAATAAGACAGCGTAACGCGGGCGCTGACGGCGTTCAGGCGACCCGATATTGTCGCTCTGCCTTCGCTTTCGATGGTCTTCCGCCGGATAGATAAACCCTTGGCGAGCTAAGCACACGATATGCCGCGCTCGGAGCCCACGCCGAATCGTCGCCGCATCATAGCCGCGATCCCCAAGCACGCAATCCGGCCGCTGTCGCGGTCGTCCACGTTGGCCGTGCAGCGGGGGAATCGCATCCACCAACCCCAGGGCTTCTTGCGAGTCGTTCCGGTTCGCGCCGATCAGGCGAACCGCGAGCGGCACGCCCCGGCCCATCGCAGATCAGATGGCGTGCGGAAGCATCTGAGCCCACCTTCTGGCCGTCGCGGTGGAATCGGCAAGAACGGTTCGACAAGATTCCCCAACGCATCTGGAAACAGCGCAGCGGCCATACCCGTTTACGCTACCCCGCCGAACGAGGATGAGGTGTCGGAGGCTTTGTTACACGCTCTAAAGGAAAAACAAAACACATGGCCTTCATGGCTTTCGTGGCCTACGTCCGCAGGGGCGCGTAGAAGGACACCCCTCGGACGTGCTCGTTGACCGACAGCGGATGCTGCAGCGGCGGGAAGGCGCGCTGTTCACAATCGAGGCGGTCGCACATGCGGCACGCGGGACCGACAGGCACGATCGCATCGTGGCTGCTCAGGTCTCGACCCACGGCGTAGACGAGGTCCTTGGCGTGATCGAGGGCGCACCCGAGCGCAATCGCGTACTGCGTCCGGGGCGAGTGAAAGCCGCCGCTCTCCTTGCGCACGGTCCGCGCGATCTCGAAATAGATCTGCCCGTCCGGCATCTGCGACAGTTGTGTACGGATGATGCCCGGCGTATGAAAGGCCTCGAATACGTTCCAGCGCGGACACGCCCCGCTGAAGCGGGCAAAGCGCATCCCCGACGCGCTGAACCGCTTGGAGATGTTCCCCGCGATGTCGATGCGCATCATGTGAAACGGAATGCCTTCGGCGCCGGGGCGGCGGAGGGTCGTCAACCGGTGACAGGTCTGCTCGAAGCTCGTTCGAAACCGGTGGCCAAGCAGCTCGATGTCATAACGTTCGAGCTTCGCCGCGCGCAGGAACGGCTCGTACGGCATCAACATCGCCATCGAGAAGTAGTTGGCGAGCGCCACGCGGCAGAGCGCGTGCGATTCGTCGCTCGTCAGGAGCGGATCGCTCGCGATTCGATCGAGGACCGCCCCCTGGGTCAGCAGGCCGACCTGGTACGCGAGCTGAAAGTTACGACTTCCCCGCCGCAGCGCTTCGGAGAGGGATAGCACCCGGCTTGTCGGGTCGTACCGTCGCAGGGCGCCGTCCATCGCGCTCGTCCGCTCGATGCGGACAGCAACACCGTGGGCGCGCTCGAGATAGGCCGCGAGACTGCTGAACAGCGAGTCGCTGTACTCGACTCGAGCATCGCGCGCGAGCTGTTCGGCGCCATGTTCGAGCTCCGGGAAGTAATTCAGGTGACGCTGAAGGAGATCGCTGACCTCCTCCGAGGGGAAGCGCGACGGATGCGCGCTGTCGGCCCCACCGTGCTCCGACATCTTCCCCGCCAGGTTCTGCAGCGAGTCGCGGCTATGGCGAAAGGCCTCGTAGAGACGCAGGATCGCTTCCGCGGTGTGAGGATGCGACATCGCAACCTCGCGCACGTCCGTGGTGAGGACGTCCAGGTTCTCGAACAGCGGATCTCCGAACACTTCCAGCAGTTCGGCGGCGCGCCGGCCATCGTGTTCGGTCGACCATGCCTTGATGTCGACCGGCAGGATCTCCGCCAGTTTCACCAGGAGATCCGCCGTGAACGACCGGCGATTGTGCTCGATCAGGTTGAGGTAACTGGGTGAAATCCCCAAACGTCGCGCGAGGTCGACCTGCGTCAGTCGATGGTTGCGGCGCATTGCACGGATTTTCCCACCAAGGTTGGATTCGGCCATCGCGCGATAGCCTAACCCGCTCCCAATTCTTTTACAAGATTTGCAAATTGACAGACCCATCGTGACAAGAGTCAATCGCCTTTACGTACCGAATTGAGCTTTCGCCTTGAGATTCGACGGCGTGTCCTCGATACTTCGTCAACGATGTTAATGATTCCGGGACGCGAGAATCGCGTCGGCATCAATGTCATCATGCTGGGCCCGCCGGGCGCCGGTAAAGGTACGCAGGCCAGCCGCTTTGCCGCCGCCCGTGGGCTGATCCACATCTCCACCGGTGACATCCTTCGGGATGGCATCCAGGCACAGCTCCCCATCGCCATGATTGCGAAAGCGATCATGGACCGTGGAGCGCTGGTGGACGACGAGACGATCATCGCCATCGTCCGCGAGCGCCTGATGCGGGCAGACTCGCATCGCGGCTTCGTGCTCGACGGATTCCCGCGAACGGTGGCGCAGGCCTGCGCCCTGGACGCGATCATGGACGAACGTGGCTACGGCCCGCTCATCGTCGTCAACCTGGTGGTCCCCGAGCCGGAGCTCGTCCGGCGCCTGGCGGGCAGGCGCATCTGCTCGAAGTGCGGCACAAACGCTGTTCAGGCGACGGCCTCGCTTGCCTGCGGGCAGTGCGGCGGCGTGCTTGTGCAGCGCGTCGACGACACCAAGGCTGTGGTGCGCGACCGCCTCGGCGTCTATCGCCGTTCGACGAAGCCGCTGGTCGATTACTACCGCGAGCGGCCGACGTTCCGGATTGTCAACGGCGCCCAGAGTCAGGACCGCGTGGCCAACGAGCTGGAGATCCTCGTTGACGACGTGATCGTTTCGGCCACCGCCTCGTCGCTAGAAACGCTTCAGTACTGACCCTAACCCCTAACCCCTAATCCCTAACCCCTCTCCCAGTTAGCGCACCACTGCCCCCGCATCTTCGACCGGGGGATGGCCTGGCGTCATCTCCTGGCGCAGCCGCTCCTTCCACTCCGGTGATCCGGTCAACATCTCTTCCGGGAACCGCCAATACGCCAGCATGTCCTGGTAGATGCGATTGTCATAGACGTTGTTCGCCATCCCCGCCAGGTACTGAAGCCTCAAATTCCGATCCCTGTTGATCTGCGCGTCTACCAGCCACGGGCGAAGATCGCGACCCTGGCCGCCGTACGCCGCCATCAGTCCCGGCACACCCGGGAAATCCACCTCATTGAGGGCTTGCGCCACACGCGCGTGATCCGGACGATCGAGCCGCGCCTGCAGCGCACCCGGATCGATCACGAGCGGCTCCGGCTTTGCCAGCATGACGACGTCGTACCCGCCGCCGTTCGCGTACTGGTTGCTCCAGATCGTCCCGTACGGAAAGACGTCGAAGAAGGTCGCGACCTCGCTCTTCACGACCTCTTCCGTGCTCTGGTAGAGCGGAACCCACTGAGTGACCACGCCGCCGGGATTGAGGTGCGCCTTTACGAGGTCGAAGTAATCCTTCGTGTAAAGCGACGCGGCGCCTTTCACCCATGGATGGATCGGATCGGAGGTAATCACGTCGAACTTTTCGCGTGTCGTCAGGATGTAGTGGCGTGCGTCGTCGTAGACGATCTCAACCCGCGGGTCATGGACGACGTCGTAGTTTTCCTTGCTGAAGAACGGCGCAACCATCCGCGGAATGAGCGGTTCGATCTCGCAGATCACAATGCGCTCCACGCTCGGATGCAGCACGAACGACCCCGCAGTGACGCCAGCTCCGAAGCCCACGATGAGCACCGATCGCGGACGCGGATGCATCAGCGCGGACATGTGGCCGAGCAGACGCTGAAGCCGCATGTCGTGCACTTCGGTGGACGCTTCGACCTTGCCGCTCACGTGAAAGTTGCGAACGCCGCCTTCCGCCTCGGAGACCGCGATCGATGAGTTGAGCCCCTCCCCTTTGTAGAGGTACGTGGCGCCTTTGAAGGTGGCAATCTGGCGGCCGTACGCGATGAGGTCCGCCGGAACTGGCGCCACGCTTGTGGCGGCGATCACGGCCAGTACTATTGCGGCGGCAATCGCGCCGATCCGTCTTGCGGCCCCGAGCGGCGCGTCGGCAGGTGACGTCCAGACCAGCATCACGACGGCGGCCATCGCGGACAGGCCGATCATCCAGCGCTGCGCGTCCTGAGTTCCCAGCCCGGGAATGATCAGCAGGCTGAATGCGAGCGCCCCGGCGATCGCGCCGACGGTATTTGCCGCATAGACGCGACCGACGACGCGGCCCGCGTCCTGGTCGCGAGAGGCCATGGTGGCGAGCGCGAGTGGGAAACTGGCGCCCCAGAAGCATGCGGCAGGCAGGATCGCCAGTGCGGCGCGCAGGAGATCGATTTGAAAGTTGAACCACGGACCGGCAGCGAGGGCTGGATCAATCGGCCAGAACGGAAATTCGCGATTCAGAAGCAGCGCCGCCCATGCGACGGATACCACGACCGCAACCTGAGACCAGGCCAGGAGCAGACCCGGGCGCTTTGTCGTGCGGGCGACCCACGCGGCAGCAGTGCTCCCTATTCCAAGCCCCGCGAGGAATACCCCCGTGATGATGGAGAAGGTGTAGACCGTACCGCCAAGCAGCAGCGACAGCACACGGGTCCAGACCACCTCGGCCCCGAGCGCCGCGGTCCCGGACAGCGCGATGGCCGCGTACGTTGGCCATCCTGCGTGTACGAGCGCAGCAGGTGCCTTCCCGTCGATGACGGCCGGAGCGTATGGCGTGCGCTGCGCCAGCAGGAGCGCGATCGCGGCCACACCCGTATTGATCGCGACCGCCACGTAGGTGGCGGTGGACATGTCGTATACCCGCAGCAGGTAGAAACCGGCGAGCAGACAGCCGAACACTGCGCCTGCGATATTGCCGCCGTAAAAGAATCCGAGCCACGACACGCCTTGCGGCGTCGTCTCCACCCAGCGTGCAATCGCCGGCAGGGTCGCGCCCATGAGCATCGTTGGCGGCAGAAGGCAAACTGCGCACAGCACCGCGCGGAACAGAATTGCCCCGAACCCGTGCCCGACATTAGCGACGTACAGGTTGCCCAGCGCTGGCAGCGCGAACAGGATCAGAATACCGAATGCGCCGATTCCGAATTCCAGGCGCGCATAGACGCCAAGCGGGTGCCGGGCCGGAGAAACGACGCGCGAGAGCAGAAGGCTCCCCGCGCACATGCCGCCCATGAATGTGGCCAGCAGGACGCCGAGCGATACCGCCGACGCCCCGATTACCAGCTGCATCAGCTGAAACCAGACAACCTCGTAGATCAGCGCGGCGCAGCCGCTGCCGACGAACAGCAGGAGGACGCCGGGCAGGAATCGTGGCGAGGCGACGGTTTGAACCGCGCGTGACCGTTTTTTGTCACTCATGGTCAGGGGAGGGCGCGGCTACTCTATCGCGTCTTGCAGGATTCTGTTGTTAGCAAGTGATCTGTCCGCTTCCGTTTGACAAGTGATCTGACCGCTTTTACAGCGATGCCTGTGGGCGCTGTGGAAAACGCGCTCTGCGCGTTTTCCAAGCAGCGGTGGGCGCGTTCTTGGCGTCCACGGCTGCGGCAGGGTCCATAGGCTGTCCGTTATCGCGAAAGGTCCCCAGCCGCTGGGTGCCGCGGGTAATCGTGTGACGGCCGTCCAGATGCTGGCGGACGGTGACGGCCAATCCGACGCAACTGCGGCGGCCGGGCTGCGGGGCGATTTGCAGCACCCGTCCCCCGATCGTGACCGTGTTGTCGCGGGCGACCACCCGCGCCTCGGTGTGACACAGAATGGCATCGAGGTCGGTTCCCCCGAGCGGCACGAAGGCGCTCGCGGGATCGCGCGCGGCGCGCGCGAAGGTGGCGTTGTGTTGCGGCACGAATTGGTCGGTCAAATAGTGGTTGGCCGCGGCAAGCGTGGTGATGCCCGCGACGCGCAGCTCGTTAACGAGTCGATCCTGCAACGTGCGATTGAGCCGCTCGCTGCGACCGCGCGCCTGCGGCGAGTAGGAGGGAATGTGCTCGATGCCCAAGTGCGCCAACGCCCGGCCGACCTGGGTGAGCCGCGCCTTGTCGACCGGGCCTTTCGCCTTCGGCGTGTGAAATGCCCAGTGCGCCCGGTCCGTGTAGAGCGCCATCGGCAACCCCTCGGTGCGGAGGACGACCGCCAGACTGGTCATCACTGCCCACGTGCTTTCGCTCGGATACAGCGCGGCGTGGAGCACGCGTTTGGTCGCATCGTCGGAGACCGCGATGAGACACGGTCGGACGTCCAGCCCGGTAAACCACTCATGCACGCTGCCGTCGAGGTGCAACATTTCGCCGAAACAGGCGCGCGGCTCCCGGCGGAGCCGATGGCGGCCGCGCGCCCGGTGCGTCTTCACCAACCGGGCGGCCTGCAGCGCCTGCTTCACGAAGCTGTAGGACACCGTCACCCCGTGCTCCCGCTGCGCAATCTGATGGAAGTGCCGCACGTTGAAACCCGCATAGCGCTCGCGGTAGAGCCGGAGCACCCGCTCCACCTGGCCGGGCGGCACACGGCGCGTCGACGGGCGCAGGAGACGCTTATCGATCAAGCCGCTGTAGCCGTGCGTCTCATACCTTTCCCGCCATCGTCGCAACGTCCGAGGAGACCAGCCCAAGATCTCCGCGGCCCGGTACCAATGCACTTCGCCACTCAACGCCTTTAACAGGACTTCCTGGACCGTCATTGCCCGCCCCCATGCGGCCGCCGGATACGTCATCGAGCCTCCCAGCTCGTCGTATCCCAAAGGGCCGCGAAATCGAAGCGGTCAGATCACTTGCTCTCGGGAGCGGTCAGATCATGTACTCCCTACATCCATATTCGTATTGATTGACAGGCCTCGGGGCCAGCCCTATACTCGCGACACATACACTCCTAAAGTACCGCCGCCGCATTCGTCGACCTTTCGTTCATCCTCAACACAAACAAAGCG
>Ga0070699_100000680_pt1 | contig 31757 bp, 29 predicted proteins | sample KBSK1503metaG_FD_65473 | JGI IMG/M metagenome (GOLD analysis project Ga0070699, IMG submission 65473) | Corn, switchgrass and miscanthus rhizosphere microbial communities from Kellogg Biological Station, Michigan, USA - KBS K1-50-3 metaG | ecosystem: Host-associated > Plants > Roots >...
AGAGGAAGGAGGGGGCCGGTGACTCGAGGTAGGACACTGCTGAGGCCATGGCCCAAGTCTTCCTTCATCCCTAACGGACCGGGTATCCGCCCCCGCCCCGGGCTCCCGCCCAGCCCGGCTCAGACGCCGCCGACGGCGATCACGCCCTCCATCGTGCCGAGGAAGGCGTGGCTGCCGGTCATCGACATCGACGAGAAGTGCGGCAGCGTAACGCCTAGGCCCAGCGAGGCCCTGGTCGCGCCGGTCGCCTGGTCCAGTTCGTACAGCGTGCCGCCCTGATAGTCGGTGACCCAGACCGCCCCGCCGCCGATGACCGGGGAGCCCTGCGCGCTAGCCGGCCCGCGCCACCGCACCCGGATCTTGTTCCCGGCGGTGTCGACCGCGGCCAGCCCGCCCTGCGCGCACGGCTCGTACACGATGCTGCCCTGGACCGCGGCCCCGCCGTACGCCTCGCAGACGCTGGCCTGCGCGACCTGGCCGCCGACGCCGCCCAGGTGAGCCGCGCTGAGCAGGTACGCGGTGCCGCGCTTGCCGTCCGCGAGCAGCATCCCGCTCGGCAGCAGCGCGGGCTGGGTGGAGCCGAGGTCCAGGTCGTGCGCGTTGTCATCGGCCCAGGTGGACGGCGCGAAGATGCCGGTCCGGCGCAAGCCGGGGGACAGCGCGGTCACCGAGTCGCTGTGGTCGAAGCTGGTGCCGGTCTCCTCGCCGTTGCCGACGCTCACGTACAGGGTGCCGTCAGGGCCGGTGACCGGCCCGGCGGTGCCCCAGACCGCCCCTTCACGCGGGGTCGGCACCGCGTAGGAGATCAGCGCCCCGGCGCCGCTGAGCGGGATGCCCACCACCGAGCCGCGGTACGGCCCGCAGTCTCCGTACAGCCCGCCGAACGCCAGGTACACCCGCCCGGCCTCAATGGCGAGCCCGGGGCGCTGCTGGTCGTACCGCGGCTGCCCGTCCGGGGCGGGAATGTCGCGCTGCACCTGCACGCTGCCGTCGCGGACCGAGACGCCGACCAGCACGTGGTGGTAACCGGAGGTCTCCGCCACCGCGTAGACCAGCCCGTTCGCCCGGTCGTAGACGGGCGTGCCGGTGATGCCGAGCGGGTCGATGTTGCCGCAGGGCAGGTCGGCCAGCGGCACTGGGGTACCGACGTGCCTGTGCCAGATCACCCGGCCGGTCGCCTGGTCGAGCGCGTAGACGGAGTCGTTCTCGGTCGCCGCGATCACCATGGCGCCGACCAGCAGCGGCTGGCCGTAGACGGCGCCGTCCAGGTGCACCCGCCAGCTCACCGTCAGCGGGCCCGGCCTGGCGACGCCGACGGCCACTCCGGAGCGGGCGAAGTCGCGCCCGTAGGTGGGCCAGGCCGCGGCGGGACTCGCCCCGCTGCCCGCGCCCGGGCTCAGCGTCCTGGCCGGCGGTACGGAACCGGACGACGTCCCGCCCCCGCCCCCACCCGAGCAGCCCGTCACGGCGGCCAGGATGCTGCCCGCCAGTGCCGCCGTCGCGAGCCTGGCCGCGCGCCCGAATCTCATCAGCATCCGTCCTGTCTGCTCCGGGCCTGCCGCCGGCCGCCCTCGTTACTCCCGGACCGGCCCTCCCTATCATGGTTCAGATGCCTGACAGTAGCGTGCCACCCGGAATCGACGCGTTCGTGGCGATCGGTGACAGCTTCACCGAGGGGCTCAACGACCCGGCTCCCGGCGGCGGGTTCCGCGGCTGGGCCGACCTGGTGGCCAGCACCCTGTCCGCGCAGCGCCCCGGCTTCCGCTATGCCAACCTGGCCATCCGCGGGAAGCTTCTCGGCCAGGTCGTCGCCGAGCAGCTGCCGCGGGCCGTCGAGCTGGCGCCGGAGCTGGTCAGCCTGGCCGCGGGCGGCAACGACATCCTGCACGGCTGCGACGTGGACGAGCTGGCGGCCACCTTCGAGCCGGCCGTGGCCAAGCTGCAGGCGGCGGGCTGCCGGGTGCTCATCTTCACCGGCTTCGATCCGCGCATGTTCCCGGTGATCCGGCTGCTCCGGGGCCGGATCGCCGCCTACAACATGCACCTGCGCGGCATCGCCGACGAGTATGGATGCGACCTGGTCGACCTGTGGTCCATGCAGGCGCTCAAGGACACCCGCGCCTGGAGCGCGGACCGGCTGCACCTGACCACGGAAGGCCACCGCCAGGTGGCCCGGCGCGCCTGCGAGGTGCTGGGGCTCCCGGCCGACGGCGACTCGCGGGTACCGCTGGCGCCCGCCCGGCGCCCCTCCGCCCGGCCCGGACGTTCGGTCTGGCTGGCCGCGCGCCGCCAGGACGCCCGCTGGGCCCGGGAGTACGCGGGTCCCTGGCTGCGGCGACGGCTGACCGGCACGTCCAGCGGCGACGGCCTGCCGCCCAAGCGCCCCGACCTGCTCCCGGTCTGACCAGCCTGTCCTGGGCGGCCGTCATCCCGGATCGTGACAAATCAGCCGGTCAGGTCGGCCAGGACCTCCTCCAGCCGGGCCAGCGAGGCGGCGATCCAGGGCAGGGAACACGGGTCGGCTGAGTTCAGCGCGGCGTGGCGCTCGGCGTCGGTGTCGCCGTAGAGCATGGCCGTGGCCACCCGAACCCGCAGCCGCCCGCCGTCCTCGCCGAACGCGCTGCCCGGCAGCACCCCCACGCCGTACTCGCGCAGCAGCACCGCGGCCAGGCTCTCGTCGCTGGTGATGCCGTGCCGCCCGAGCAGCACGTCGGCCAGCGGCGAGAAGTCCGGGTAGAGGTAGAACGCCGCCTGCGGCGGGGGCACCGCGGCCCCGGCCGCGGCGAACCTGCGGGCCGCCGCCCGGGCCACCGACCCGTGCAGGCGGCGGCTGAGCGCGACCCGTTCGGCTAGTTCCGGCGGCTCGCTGAAGGCCAGCGCGGCGGCTTGCTGCACCGGCCCGGCCGGGGCGGACCAGATCTCGCTGCCGATGCCGAGCAGCCGGTCGCGCAGCTCGCGCCCGAACCCTCCGGCGGGCAGCCGGGCCACGCCAAGGCGCCAGCCCCCCAGGGCGAGGTTCTTGCTCAGCCCGGAGGTGACCACCGTCCGTTCGGGACATATGACGGCGGGACTGGTGAACGGCGCGTCCGGATCGTGGACCAGGTCCCGGTAGATCTCGTCCGAGATGATGACCAGGTCGTGCGCCTCGGCCACCGAACACAGGTCCCGCACGGCCGCGGCCGGGGCCAGCAGGCCGGTCGGGTTGTCGGGGAGCGTCACTATTACCGAACGGATCGGGTTGCCCGCCGCCCGCGCCGCCGTCACCGCCCGGGCGAGCAGGTCCGCGTCCGGCACTCCGCCCGCACCGGGCACGAAGTGCGCCTGCCGCCCGGTCAGGGCGGCCTGCGCCGCGTAGCTGACCCAGCTGGGCCTGGTCACGGCGACGCCGGCCCCTTGACCGCCGATGGCGGCCGTCAGGCCGAACAGCAGGGCCTTGCTGCCCGGCCCGCAGATCACCGCCTCCGCGTCGGTGGGCAGGCCGCGCCGGGCCCAGTAGCAGGCGGCCGCCTCGCGCAGCGGGGCGTGCCCGGCGACGGGGCCGTAGGAGTTGCACCCGGCGGCCCGGGCCAGCGCGGCGCGCAGCATCCGGTGCGCGGGCAGGCCCGCCTCGCCGAAGGCCAGCGGCAGCACCGGCTCGCCGCGGCGGCGCCGTGCGTCCAGGGTCTCGTTGGCGGCAAGGGTGGCGGAGACGGGGATACGCGTCAGGCTCAGCCGGGGGGGCCGGGTGTCGGGGCGGGGGAGGGGGAACGGGGGCGTGATGGTCAAAGCCACGGGGGCTGGCCCTTCCTAGCTGCGGGATCGGCGGTTAAGGCTGCGGGATCGTGAGTGGGCTGTCATTGCGGTGAAAGGACCCGGACGGGAACGGGTTAGGTCCCACTGACTGTGGCAACCTTGCGCACCTTGACAGTTTGCCCTCGGCTAAACCATAAGTACAAGCGCTGATCTCTGTCGCTGAGAGTAAGGTTTTCTTATGCTCGATCTGCACAGGCTCCGCCTGCTCCAGGAATTCGCCGCCCGCGGCAGCATCGCCAGGACCGCCGCCGTCCTCGGCTACACGCCGTCCGCGGTCTCGCAGCAACTGGCCACGCTGGAGCGCGAGGCGGGCACCGCGCTGCTCGACCGGTCCGCGCGCCGGGCCGAGCTGACCGACGCGGGCCGGCGCCTGGCCGGCCACGCCGAGCGCATCCTGGCCATGGTCGAGGAGGCCGAGACCGATATGTCCACCGAGGCCCAGGAGGCCGCCGGGCGGGTGGTGGCGACCGCGTTCCCCTCCGCGGCCGTGGCGCTCGCGCCCGCGCTCGCCCGCAGCCAGCGCGCCCACCCGCGGCTGACCCTGGTGCTGCGGCAGACGCTGGCCGGCGAGGGCCTGCGGCAGGTCCGCTCCGGCGACGTCGACGTGGCCATCGTGGACGACTGGACCAGCCGCCTGGCCGAGGAGATCGAGCTGGGCGGATCGATCCTGACCTGCTATCACCTGATCAGGGACCAGCTCGTGCTGGTGCTGCCGCGGAGCCACCCGGCGGCGGCCGCTGACCAGCCGGCCGACCTGCGGGCGCTCCGGCACGAGCCCTGGCTGGCCGCGCCGGCCGGGGAGGCGTCCCGGCTGGCCGTGGACCGGCTGCTGGCCGCGGTCGGCGTGGCGCCGCCGGTGCTGTCCGAGTTCGAGGGCATGTCGACGATAGTCAGCCTGGTCGCGCGCGGCATCGGCATCGCCATCCTGCCCCGGCTGGCCGTCGCCGCGGCGGATCGCCGGATCATTGTCCGGGACCTGCCGCACGGCCTCGACCTGGCCAGGGACGTGTACGCGGTGGCCCGCACGGCGAGCATGCGCCGTCCCTCGGTGGCGGTGATCGTGACCGCGCTGCGCGCGGCCGGGCCAGGCCGTCACCGGGCGGCCTAAGTAAGCTGGCCCGGTGGATCTCCAGCTGGACGGGGCGGCGCTGACCGCCTGGCTCGTGGACACCCCGTCGGTCAGCGGCGACGAGGGGCCGCTCACCGACGCCATCGAGGCCGCGCTCCGGCCGCTGCCGCACCTGACCGTGCACCGGGACGGCAACGCGATCGTGGCCAGGACCACGCTCGGGCGGCCGGAACGGGTAATCCTGGCCGGGCACGTGGACACCGTGCCGGTCGCGGGCAACCTGCCGTCCCGCGCCGAGGGCCACCGCCTGTACGGCTGCGGGACCTCGGACATGAAGGCGGGGGTGGCGGTGCAGCTGAGGCTGGCCGCCGGCCTGACCTCGCCGCGCCGGGACGTCACCTATGTCTTCTACGACTGCGAGGAGGTCGCGGCCGACCGCAACGGGCTGCTGCGGCTGAGCGGCAACAGCCCCGGGCTGCTGGCCGGCGACTTCGCCGTGCTGATGGAGCCGAGTTCGGCCGAGATCGAGGGCGGCTGCCAGGGGACGCTGCGGGCCGAGATCATGGTGGCGGGCCAGCGGGCGCACACCGCGCGTTCCTGGATGGGCCGCAACGCCATCCACGAGGCCGCCGCCGTCCTCGACGTGCTCCGCGGGTACGTCCCCCGGGAGCCTGAGGTCGACGGCCTGCGCTACCACGAGGGGCTGAACGCCGTGGGTATCCGGGGTGGCGTGGCGGGCAACGTCGTGCCCGACGAGTGCGCGGTCACCGTCAACTACCGGTTCGCGCCCGACCTCACCGGGGAGCAGGCGGCGGAATACGTTGAGTCGCTGTTCTCCGCGTGGCCGGTCACGATCCTGGACGTCGCGGACGGCGCCCGGCCGGGCCTCGGCCAGCCGGCCGCGGCCGAGTTCGCCGCGGCGGTCGGCGGGACGCCGCGGGCCAAGCTCGGCTGGACCGACGTGGCCAGGTTCTCCGCCCTCGGCATCCCGGCGGTGAACTACGGGCCGGGTATCTCGGAGATCGCGCACACGCCCGGCGAGTACGTCGAGATCGGCAAGATCGCCGAGTGCGAGGCCCGCCTCCGGGCCTGGCTCGACGGCTCGGGCTCATAGCCGGGGCCCCTAGCGGGCCGGGCCCTCGCCCAGCTGCATCCGGGTCGTGTGCTCGACCCCGTCCAGGCTCACCCACAGCACGGAAACCACATCGCCCGGGTGGTACTTGCCGGTGACGGTGGTCAGCGAGCCCGGCGTGGTGATCGGCTGACCGGACACCGACGTGATCACGTCGCCGGGCACCATGCCCGCCGACTGGGCCGCCGTATTGCACAGGACGCCGACGATGAGCGCGCCCGCCGCGATCGGCGCGACGCGGGCCGGCACGGTGGACGGCTGGGCGCTGGTCGAACAGGCGTTGTTCCCCGCGGCCGTGCGGCCGTTCCGGCCGGCCTGCGCCTCGTCGGCGGCCTGCTGCTGCGGATTGGAGTTGCTGCTCGTCGCGACCTCGACGCCGAGGAAACCGGGCAGGCCGATGTGCACGGTTGCGCTCGGCTGGCCCGACGCGATCTGCCTGGCGATGGCCAGCGCGGTGTTGATCGGGATGGCGAAGCCGAGCGTGCCGCCGGATGAGGGGGACTGGCTGGAGTTACCGGTGTTCGCGGCGGTGATCATGCCGATGACCTGGCCCGCGTTGTTCGCCAGCGCGCCGCCGGAGTCGCCCTGCTCGATCCGGGCGTTGGTCTGCAGCATGTGCTTGAGGTTCTCGGTGCTGTTCGAGCCCTCGTCGCTAGCCTGGATCGAGCGGTCCAGGGCGTTGATGATGCCCCGGGCGGGCTTGGCCCCGCCGTGGCCCTCGGCGTTGCCGAGCGCGAGCACCGGGGTGCCCAGGCGGACCTGCGAGGAGTTGCCGAAGCTCACCGGAGTCAGGCCGGATGCGCCCTGGAGCTGGAGCAGCGCCACGTCGTCGGCGGCGTCATAGCCGAGGACGCGGGCCGCGAAGTACTGGCCCGAGGAGGTGACCAGGTTGGCGCGCACGGTCGTGGCCCCGTCGATCACGTGGTTGTTGGTCAGCACGAGCCCCGAGGAAGAAATGATCATCCCGGTGCCCTCGGCCGTCTCGCCGTTGTACTTGAGGTTCGACATGATGTCGACCAGGCCGGGATCCACCTTCTTCCTGACCGCCGCCGGATTGAGCGTCGCCGAGGAGACCCCGCTGCCCGATGCGTTGTTGTGCGGTCCGGGGATGTCGCTGGACGAGACCCCGGACGCCGGAGCCGCGCTGTGGCCGCCGAACGCGACGGTCACCCCGGCGCCTATGCCCGCCGCGAGCGCGGCGACGACCACGTAGATCAGCAGCCGCCCGCCCCGGGGGGAACGTCGCCCCGGCGGGGGATCGGGCGCGGCCCAGCCGGGTGCGCCTCCGCCGGCCCCCGGTCTGCCGTAACTCCCCTGGCCCGGGTAGCCGTCCTGGTTCCCGTACCAGGCGTGCCCGTGGTTGCCCTGGTTCCCGTAGCCGGGACCCCCCGCGCTGCCGAAGGCGATGGTGTCGGGATAGCCGTCCTCCGGCGGGCGAGCCGCGTCCGGGCCTGGCCGGCGCGTGCCCGCGCCCTCGTCGCGGTCCTGGTCGCGCGGCGCCCGCGGGCCGGCCTCCCCAGGCGACTGCCACCAGCCGCCCGCGCCATCGCCTTCGTTCTCTCGCATCATCCTCGCCCTCGACCAGACCAGGGTACGTTGCGGCCGATCATGCCGGCCCTGAAGTCCGCCAGCGACAGCTGTGTTCTAGTTAGCCCGGTAAAGCTGTGCGTACGCTTGCGTTTCCTTGTGATTGCCCTGTTCGGGGAGGTTTCCGCGCCATCATCCCGCCGGGCCAGCGGCGAGCGTCACCACCGCGGTGTGCAGGCTGCCGCCCGGGGCGACCCAGGCCAGCGCTACCTGGCTGCTCGGCCGGCAGCGGCTGACCAGGGCGGTCAGCGAGCCGGGCGAGGTCACGGCATGCCCGCCGATCGAGGTGATGACGTCCCCAGCGAACAGGCCGGCCTGGGCGGCCGGGGTCCCGCACAGGACCCCGTCCACCAGCGCGCCGCTCCCCGCCGGGGCGATGCTGGCCGGGGCGGCGGTGATGTCGCCGCTGGTACAGCCGCTGCCGCTGCGGCTCACGGCACCGGTCTGGTGCAGTTCCTGGCGGGCCTGCCGCTGCGGACTGGTGCTGGTGCTGTCCGGGAGGAGCACGCCGAGGAAGGCAGGCAGGCCGACCTGAACCCGGGCGCCCTGGCGGCCGGCCGCGATCTGCCTGGCGATGGGCATGGCCTGGTCGATGGGGATGGCGTAGCCGGAGTAGACGGTGTTCCCGCCGGCCGCCGTGTCGATCCCGATCACCCGGCCGTCGGCGCTGGCCAGCGGCCCCCCGGAATCGCCCGGCCGGATGTCCGCGCTGGTCTGCATCATGCCGCGCAGCGTCTCGGTCAGGCCCGAGCTCTGGTCGCTGGCCACGATGGTGCGGCCGAGGCCGCTGATCACCCCGGGCGCGACCGTCGGGGAGCCGCCCTGCCCGGCCTCGTTCCCGATGGCCAGGACGGGCGTGCCCACCCGCATCTGCGAGGAACTGCCGATCGCGACCGCCTTGAGCCGCGGCACCCCGCGCACCTGGAGCAGGGCGACGTCGTCGGCGCGGTCGTAGCCGAGGATCCGTGCCGGATAGCTCCGGCCCGACGTCACCGGCGTGACCGTGACGCTGGTCGCGCCGTTGATGACGTGGTTGTTGGTCAGGATCAGGCCCGCCGCGGCGTCGATGACGAAGCCCGTGCCCTTCGCCATTTCCTGCAGGTACCGCAGGTTGGCGGTCACGTCCACCACGCCGGGCTCGACCGCCGCGTAGACGGCCTCGTCGTTCATCGCGCCCGGCCGGTCCGCCGCGGCGGCACGCGCCGTCCCGGTGGCTCCCGGCCCCGGCGCGGTGAGGTGCTGCACCGCCAGCGTGGCGCCGACCCCGGCCGTGGCGGACAGGGCCGTCACCACGAGGTACGTCAGCCACACCCGGAACCAGCCGGGCGCACGGTTCCCGGGCGGAGGCGCGGGGCGATCCGGGGGGCCGGCCGGGGGAGTCAGGGCACCCCCGTCCCTACTGTCGCCCTCGTGCATCCCACAGCCCTTTTGCCCGGAATCGACCCTCGCCAGTAGGTTTCCCGCTCGGCGGGAAGATCAAGCGTGCCGATAAGGGGCAAACACTGGGTTAACCCGGAGAACACGGCTCCCTCGCCACCCGCGCGCCCCGCCCACCCGCGCGCCCCGTCCACCCGTGCGGCCCCCGCCCACCTGCGCGCCCGTCCAGCCGTGCGCCCCGCCCACCCGCGCGCCCCGCCCAGCCGGGCACCGGCGGGACGGCCGGCGCGGCATGGACGCTCCACGCGTAGTGCCGTGATACTCTGCCTGCAAGACACGATATGACGTGAATATCGTGCTAGGGCTCGAAGGGCAGGAATCCGGATGTCCGCGTCGACTCGAACTGACCAGGACCTTTCCCGGCGTGAGGAGATGAGCGTCTCCAGCGCCGCCATGTCGGCCGCGCCGTGGGGTGCCGCCACGGTGACCGGCGGGGTCGTCGCCGTCGGCGACCTGGGCTTGCACGTCATCGGCGGCCACATCGGCCTGAGCGCGCTGAGCGGCTCGGTGGCCATGGGGGCGGTCGCCTTCTTCGTGGTGGCCGCGGCCGGCGCGCTGTGGCGAGCCCGGTCGAGCCGGGCGATGCGCTGGGCCAGGAGCAATCCATGGCGGTTCGCCGTGCTGCCCGCGCTCGCCTGCGCCGTTGTCGCGCTGGTGCTCTCCGTGGTCACCGGGGGCGGCATCATCGACCCGGTGCTGAGCGGACTCTGGCACGGCGCCCTCACCTTCGGGCTGACCGGCGCGGCCGGCGTCCTGGCCAAGTCGAGGAAGCAGGAGTCCTAGCCGGCTAGCCGCCGGCGGTGGCGAGCGCGATGCCCTTGTGCAGGCTGGCGAGCGTCACCTTGCCGAAGACGCGGTCCACGATCTGGTGCCTGGCGTTGAGGAAGAACGTCTGCGGCAGCGCGTTGACACCGTATGCCGACCCGACGGCGAAGTGCGGGTCCCATCCCACCGGATAGCTGACGCCGTCGGCGCGGGTGAACGACGTCGCGTTGCCGACCGTATCGTTCTCGTCCAGTCCGACCAGCGCCACCTTGCCCTGCTCGTCACGGTAGAACCTGGCCAGCAGCGGGGTCTCGGTCTTGCAGGGCTCGCACCAGGACGCGAAGAAGTTGACGATGAGCGGTTTGCCCCGGTACTTGCTGAGCGCGACCTGCTGCCCGGAGTCGTCGCCGAGGAGCGGGAGGCTGAACGCGGGTGCCGCCACCACGGCGGGCTGCGGCTGACCCGAGGCCGAGCCGACCACGCCGATCGCGGTTAGCGACCCGACCACGCAGACGGCGATGACGGCGGAGAGGACCTTGTGCCTGAGCGCCGCCCGTCCGACCTCGCGCGCCGCGCCCCGCCACGTCTGCTGCCCCATGCTCCGCCACGTCTGCTGCCCCATGCTCCGCTGCACCCTCTCGGTCGTCGCCCTGGCCCCTGGTTATCGTCCGGTGCGGTTTATCGTCCCGGCCAGTCTGCCATCGGCGGCGTCCGCCCTGCCGGGCTTGGCCGGCCCCGGCCCCGGCATGAGCGCGAGCGGTCCGGCCGGGACGGGCAGCAGCAGCTGGAACTCGCTGCCCTGTCCGGGGGTGCTGTGCACGAGCACGTCGCCACCGTGCGCCCGGGCGACCGCGCTCACCAGCGCCAGCCCGAGGCCGGTGCCCCGGGACGGGCCGCTGTCGCCGCTGCGGAACCGGTCGAAGACATGCCGCAGCAACCCGGCCGGGATGCCCTGGCCGGTGTCCGCGACGATCATGCGGACCGGCAGGCCGTAGCCCACCGCCACCACGGATATCTTGATGACGTCCCCGCTGGCGGTGTGCCGGACCGCGTTCTCCAGCAGCGCGTCGACGGCCAGGCCGAGCCGCTCCCGGTCGGCCTGCACGGTGACCTTGTCCAGCCGGCCGAGCTGCCAGCGGCGGTCGGCGGTAGGACGCCAGCGGCGCAGGATCTCCATGGTGAAGCTGTCCAGCTCGACCGCCTCGGGCTGGAGGAACTCGGGTCCCTCGGCGGCCGCGATGACCAGCATCCGTTCGGCGATCCGCCGTAGCCGGTTCAGCTCGCCCAGCACGACCGCGATGTCGTGGCCCTCCTGATGGTCGGTCAGGCCGCCCGCGAGCAGTTCGGCGTGGCCAAGCGCGATGGTAATCGGCGTGCGGAGCTGATGCGAGGCGTCCTGGAGGAACCTGCGCTGGGTGGCGAGAAGCCGGGCGTTTTCCTCGCCGACCCGGCGCGACTCCTGCTCCGCGGTGAGCTTGCGCCTGGCGTGCCACACCATGGCCAGGAACATGGCCGCCATGAGCGGGACCTCGGTCAGCTCGGCGACCGACTGGCTGCCGCGTGCCACGTCCATGCCGATGGCCGCGCCGGTGGTCGCCATGACCGCGCCGAGCACCGCCAGCGTGGGCCGGGGCGCCCAGGTGCGGAACCCGTACACCAGCGTGAAGCTGATCCAGATGAAGTGGAAGGGGATGGTCTCCCAGCCCGCGAACGCGAAGATCGCGATCAGGTTGACGGCCGAGAACGCCGCCCACACGGCGTCCAGCAGGGCCGGCCGGAACGGCCAGCTGAGCCTGACGGCGAACCGGCCGAGCCCCCAGATGCGCTCGGCGAGGCCGCCATCAGCTGCCGGCCAGCTGATAGCCCTCACCGCGTACCGTCTTGATCAGGCTGAAGCCGAGCTTGGACCGCAGGCGCCGCACGCACACGTCGACCACGTTGGAGCCGGGGTCGAAGTCGTATCCCCACACGCTCGCGAGCAGCCTGCCCTTGGGCACCGACTGGCCGAAGTGCTCCGCCAGCTCACGCAGCAGCAAGAACTCGAGCCTGGTCAGCGGCACCGGACCGTGCCCGATATTGGCGACCAGGCGCGCCACGTCCAGGGTCAGGTTCCCGGCCCGGATTATCTCGCCGGCCGCCTCGCCGGCCCTCGCCTCGCCCCGCAGGTGGGCGTCCTCGCGCAGCCGGACCCGTATCCGCACCAGCAGCTCGGCCAGGGAGAACGGCTTGGTCAGGTAGTCGCGGGCGCCGCGCTCCAGGCAGTCGACCTTGGTGGCCACGTCGGCCACGCAGGAAAGCACCATCACCGTCTGGTCCGGACGGGCGCGCAGCAGCTGGTCCAGCACGCTGCAGCCGTCCATGTCCGGCATCACCAGGTCCAGGATGACCAGGTCGTAGTGCTCGTCCAGGGCGTGCCGCAGGCCCTCGGAGCCGCTGCTGGCGAAGCCGGTCAGGTAGCCGGCCGCGGCCAGGGCCCGGCCGATGAAGGAGCGGATGTTGGGCTCGTCGTCGACGATGAGGATCCGCCTGGTCCCGGGAACTCCTTCAGCCCCGTGAACTGCTTCAGTCCCATGTGCCCCCCGGGCGGCCGGGCCGGTGCCCTGGGCCAACGCCGCATGGGCCGGTACCTGCCCGGTCAACCGCGGCCCGGTCCGGATCACCTGAGCCGCTCCCTGGTGCGACGTCATGTCCGCTACCTCGGTCCTTGTCACGCGGCCACGAGATCATGCGTCCTCGGGCGGCGGGGACCGCCCGCTATCAGCCCGGACCCGCGCAAGGCCGCATGACGCCTCTTGGGAGTGATGGTCCCGGGAACCATGAAGCCGGTCAAGTGGCACATTGCGGTCGGGCGGATTGTTACGGCTCTGTCACACAAACGATTGCAATCCTTTGCCACCACTCACCCGCGTAACATACTCCTCATATCACACACACATCACTATATAGCCATGCAGCCCCGTGCAACTATGCAGCCCCCGTGTACCCGACTCGCCCCAGCCGTATCCACACAGCGCCTGCCGCATCCACACAGCGCCTGCCGCATCCACACAGCGCCTGCCGCATCCACACAGCGCCTGCCGCATCCACACAGCGCCTGCCGGTCACCGTCACCCGCCCGGTCCCGCCCGTCCCGCGCCGCCCTCCTGACAGTCTCGGCCAATGAGCTAACTGGATGCTCATTTGCATCATCAAAGAGCACTAATTCGCTCACCAGTACGATGGTCGTGATTTTTACGTGGTTAATTCGGGCTTGGTGGTTAATTAGGGGGTCTATAGTGCACCAAAACCACCACGTAGCCCGAATCCACCACGATCTTTTTCGAGCAGCACGCAACACCGGTCAGATTCGTATCTGCGCTCCCAGCGGCACCATCCTGTCGCCCTCAACTGGGCAGGCTCGGCGGTGCCACGTGCGCGGACAGCGAGGTGCTGGCCGCGTCGATGACCTGGTCGATCCGGGCGCGCTGCGCGTCGAGCGCGTGCTGGTCTTTGCGCAGCTGTGCGGACGCGCGCGCGATCGCGTCCGGCCCTTTGGCCATGACCAGGGTGGCGACGTCGGTCTGGACCCGCTGTGCCAGCGGGAATCCCCACGTCACGAGGTCGTTGACCGCGTTCTGGACGTGGAACGATGCCAGCGACTCAGGCGCCTGGTACTGAACTAGGTCTTCCATCGGCATGCTGTTGGCGGGCGAGCAGTTCGCCGCGGCCGTGTTGGCGATCTTGACCGCGGTCGTGACATCGTTGCTCGCGCCGGACTGGATGGCCCGCAGCGCGGTGATCGAATCGCTGACACCGCCGGCGCACGACTCGATGTCCATGGTCAGGTCGTGAACCATCCCGCGCAGGTCGGTGGCCCGCTGCGCGGTCGACGGCCGGTGCGGGATGGCGGCCAGCGCCAGCCCGGCCACGAGCACCACGCCGGCGCCGAGCATCCACTTGGGGGTGCGCAGCACCGGCCACCCCGAGGGCCGGGACGAGATCCTCCCGCGCCCGTTCAGGCCTTCGGCGCGCAGGTCCCCGCCCGGACCGGCGGGCCGCGCCCGGAACCAGGCGCCCCGGCGCCACGTGCCCCCGGGTTCTTGCATTCCCATGGTTCCTCCTGGGATCCCCGGCCGCCCGGCCCAAACGGCGCGGTGCTGGAGACAAGCCAGCCGCGCGACATCAAGCCACGCGGCGTCATCCTAAGACCCCCGCCTCTCGGCATGCCGCCGCACGGCACCCGCAACTACGCAACGTCACGGTCAACCAAGCGTCACAAACGATTGCGTCACCACTGTGGGATTGCACCACGCGGCGGCGACCAAGCCGTCATGACCGCATAACCGCAGGTCGCGTAGCCTCGCCCGGACACAGGGTCCGGCCGACAATGACAATTTCGTCATACGCGGGGCTAAGTGTTGCCTTGCGGCTCATGTGACTGGAGTATCTACCCCGTAGGTGCGGCCTGCACCTGTCCGCACGGCTGGATATGCACGTGCATTACCGCCTACACCGCGTGCGTGCGTCCGGTTATGAAGCGAGGTGGTGATCCGGTGTCCGTGGCAGCCCGGGCGGCGTCTCTGCTCGTTGCCTTTCTCGTGGTCGCGGGGCTGGGGATCTTCGTAGCCCTTTATTACATAGGGGGTACGAGTTCCCTCCCGACTGTCCACTACACGGCCTCCGGTGGCCAGGTCAACGTGGTGTTGCAGGAAGATCCGCAGAACGACTCGTCGAGCAAACCCGACTGGGTCAGCTATTACGTGCAGGACCCGGCGACAAGTAAATGGGTGCACACCACATTGTTTTCCGTCCCGGCCAATACGAAGGTCAACGTGACCCTTTACGGCTACGACGGCTGCACGCCGCTGCGGAACAACTATTTCAGCGCGGTACTGGGCACGATCGGCAACACGGTGACCGTGTCCCAGTTCGATCAGCACGGCAAGGAATACGTCACCGACAACACCACCCCGATCGTCAACTCGTGGTCCGACTGCAACGTTGGGCACACGTTTGCGATCCCGGGCCTGGGCGTGTTCGTGCCGGTCGCCTCGCCGAACGCTCAGCTCTCCGCGAACAACCTGTGCAGTTCCTCGCCGTGCGTGCCGAGCGGCAACCCGTACGCCAAGGAGACCTTCAGCTTCATGACCCCGGACCACGGCGGCGTCTTCCGCTGGCAGTGCCTGGTCCCCTGCGGCGGCGGTTACCTCGACGGCAACAGCGGTCCGATGCAGACCCTCGGCTACATGATGGGCGAGATGGACGTGGTGAGCTCATGACGACGCAGTCGGGGGCCGAGCCAGCCCAGCCAGCACAGCCGTCTCAGCCGGCCACAGGCCCCCGCCACGGCCTGCGCCTCTTCCTGATCTGGATCGTCCTGGCGCTGGCCGCCGACCTGGTCATCTGGTTCGTCTGGAAACCGCACCTGCCGCCAGGCGACATGTCCGACGCCGCCCGGCACCAGCAGTTCGACATCGCCGTGCTCGCCATATCCGGCGCGCCGGTCGTCGTCTTCGTCCTGCTCTACTTCATCTACTCGATCGTGGTCTGGCGGGCCAGGCCCGGCGACGACACCGACGGCGAGCCCATCTACGGCAACACCAAGGTCCAGGCGACCTGGATCATCGGGACCACGGTCATCGTGATGTGGCTGTTCGTGTTCGGCACCGTCGAGCTCGTGGTGCCGGCCGGTGCGGGTGCCGGCGAGGGCCCGTCGCCCATCTGGAAACTGGCCGGCACGCGGTCGTCGACCTGGACTCCGAACACCAACACGATGCTCCAGGTCCAGGTGATCGGGCAGCAGTGGACCTGGACCTACCGGTACCCGCAGTTCGGCGGGATGGAGTCCTCCGAGCTCATGTTGCCGGTGGACACCCCGGTGACGTTCCACGTGACGTCGCTGGACGTGATCCACAGCTTCTGGGCCTACCAGCTCGGCGTGAAGGCCGACGCGAACCCGCAGGTAGACAACGTGGCGTACGTGACGCCGAAGACGCTCGGCAGCGTCACTGTCCGCTGCAACGAACTGTGCGGCATCTGGCACGGCGCCATGTTCAACTACGGCCACGTGGTATCCGCGACCGCGTTCCAGTCCTGGGCGAACGGGGTGCAGTCCCAGGAGCAGAGCGACGGCGTGCTCGCCGCCCTGCCGCCGTATGCGCTCACCTACGACCCCACCGTGGTCCCGCAGCTCGGGAAGAACCTGCCGCAGATCGACGGGATCACCGGGGCCGCGGGCTACTACTACCCGCCCTCGGATCCGGTGACGCCATGACGCCCGGTGACGCCATGACGCACGGTGACGCCGTAACGCACTGCAAGCCGCGGTCCGCGGCAGCCGTAATGTCCGCCATGACCTGCGTGAAGGGGTGACGGGATTGGCCATCGAGACACACCAGGACGTCGCCGAGCCTGCAGGCAGCGGTCCCGAGATCGGCCGGCCCGGCGGGGTCATGCGGCCGTGGTGGCTGCGCCCGGGCGCCCACATCGGCGTGCTTGGCGCCGTGATCGGCTACATCCTCGGTCACCTGCTCGGCAACTTCCTATCCAGCGCGTACGCCCAGAACGCGCTGTCCGACTCCAACGACATCCCGATCGTGCTCGGCTACGCGCTCGGCACCATCGGCTGGCTGGCCGGTCTTGGCGTGTTCAACGACCTGGGCCGGCAGATGCTGGGCAAGCCACTGCTGGCCGAGGTCAGGCAGGGCGGCCGCGAGACCGGCCTGTCGAAGTTCTTCCGGTACACCCTCGACCACAAGGTCGTCGGCATCCAGTACCTGTACGGCATGATCGCCTACTTCCTGACCGGCGGCTTGTTCGCGATGGCCATCAGGAGCGAGCTGCTGTCGCCGTCCTACCACCTGATCGGGCCGAACCAGTACCTGATGGTCGTGGGCGAGCACGGCACCATGATGATGATGATGATGTCCTCGGTCATCCTCGGGCCGTTCGGCCAGTACTTCGGCCCGCTGCTGATCGGGTCCAAGCGGGTCGCGTTCCCGCGGCTCGAGGCGCTCGGCTTCTGGCTTACCCCGGCCGCCTACGTGATCCTGCTGTCCGCCTTCCTGTTCGGCGGGTTCCCGACCGGCTGGACCGGCTACGAGCCGCTCGCCACCCAGGCTCAGCAGGGTGAGGACGCATACTTCTTCGCGTTCGGCCTGATGGGCCTGTCGATGATCCTGGCCGGCTTCAACATGATCGTCACCGTGATCAACTACCGGGCGCCCGGCATGCGGTGGAGCCGGCTCCCGATGTTCGTGTGGTCGATGTTCACGGTGTCGTTCCTCCAGGTCCTGGCGGTGCCCGTCCTGGTCGGCGCGTGCTACATGGGGCTGATGGACCGCACCTTCCAGACCGCGTTCTTCACCAACCAGCTCGGCGGTTCCAGCTTCCTGTACGAGGACCTGTTCTGGTTCTTCGGCCACCCGGAGGTCTACATCCTGGCCTTGCCCGGCTTCGGCGTCATCTCAGAGGTGGTGGCGGTGTTCTGCCGCAAGCCGCTGTTCGGCTACCGGATCGCCGCGGCGGGCATGCTCGGCGTGGGCATTCTCAGCTTCTTCGTCTGGCAGCATCACCTGTTCGACAGCGGCATCAACCCGGACATGCGCCCGCTGTTCATGCTGACCACCGAGCTCATCTCCATCCCGACCGGCTTTATCTACCTAGTCGGCATGGGGACGTTCTGGAAGGCGAAGATCCGGTTCTCCGTCCCGATGCTGTTCGCGCTGGCCTTCTACTTCAACTTCCTGATCGGCGGCATCAGCGGCGTGTTCCTGTCCGACGTGCCCGCGGACACCACCGAGCACGGCTCCTTCTTCGTCATGGCGCACTTCCACTACACGATCATGGGCGGCCTGATCTTCGCGTTCTTCGCCGGTGTCTACTACTGGCTGCCGAAGATGTTCGGGATCAAGCTGAACGAAAAGCTGGGCAAGCTCCATTTCTGGACCATGTTCATCTTCTTCAACACCACCTTCCTGCCGTTGTTCGCGCTCGGCCTGATGGGCATGCCGCGCCGCGTGTTCGAATACGCGCGCAACCTCGAGACGCTTAACGACTGGGTGTCGATCTCCGCGTTCTGCCTGGGCGTCTCGATCCTCATCTTCCTGATCAACTTCGTCATGTCCATGCTCTTCTGGCGAGAGCGCGAGGTAGGGAACCCGTGGCGGGCGCGCAGCCTGGAATGGCAGCTGTCGTCCCCGCCGCCGCCGGAGAACTTCAAGCGGGTGCCGGTGATCCTGGCCGGCCCTTACGACTACGGCGTGCCGAACGCGCTGCCAGTAGCCGACCTGGACCCGCCGCCCGGCGTCATCGCCGCCGCGTACGCGGGCGCGCCCGGAGCGGAGGCGTAACGATGACCGACATGACGGCGTCGCCGGCACCGTCGTCCCAGGAGGCGGCGCTCGCGGCCGAGGACGAAGGCTACTACCACGAGTCGGCGCTGAACGCGACCTGGACCGGCTCGCGGCTGGCCATCGGCGGGCTGGCGTTCCTGTTCGGCTGCTTCGTGTTCGCCTACTTCTACCTGCGCTCGCTCAACTCGGAGGGCAGGTGGGAGGGGTCGGGGTTCGCCCACCCGTCGCTGTGGATGGGCACCACGATCATGCTCCTCGCGGTGCTCAGCGCCGGCACGCACTACTACGTGCTGCAGCGGATCAAGGCCGGGCACAAGCAGGCCTGGCAGATCGGCGGGCTGATCGCGCTCGGCCTCGGCCTGGCCGCCGTCGCGTTGCAGGTCTACATGCTGGCGAACCTCCCGTTCAAGCCGGGCAGCTCCGGGTACTCCAGCGTCTTCGTCGGCTTCTACGCGGTCTTCCTGGTCATCCAGCTCGCGGCGCTGCTCTGGCTGGAGATGCTGCTCGCCAGGTCCCGGTATATCCCGGCCCTCTCGTTCGTCGAACAACCGCCCACGTACACTGAGACCTACCTGGTGCAGCGGTTCCAGGCCTCGCTGAGCGCCTTCTCCACCGTCTGGAATTTCATGGCCCTGATGGCGGTGCTGTTCTGGCTTCTGTTCTACGCTCTGTAGTACAGGTCTGGCGCGGCCAGCCGGCGGCCGGGCCCCAAGGCAACCGAACAGGGCAACCGAAGAGCGCAACCGAAGAGCAAGAGAAGGAAAGAAGGGATCCGGAGTGCACCTTGTGATCGCTGACCCAGCGGGCAGCGCGTGGACCTTCGGCGGCTCGATACTGACCTTCGCGTTCCCGATGCTCCTGTTCATCGTCGTGGCCTGTGCGCTCTACGTCGCCTACACCAAGCCCGAACTGGTCCCGGGCCACCGCAACCCCGCCGCCGAGCGCCCGGTGACCTACACGGCGGTCCCGGGTGAGCCGGCTAGCCACCGCGGCGAGCAAGCCCGCGGGGCCGTCCCCTCTGGCCAGCAAGACCCCGAGGGCGGCGAGTGACCTCTCCAGCAGCGGTCTCCGCGGGTGCGCCGGGGACACTCGGGAACCGTCCGGGCGGCCGCCGCCCGGCGGGCGTGGTGGTGCGCGCGCTGATCGCGCTGACCAAGCCGCGCATCATCGAGCTGCTCCTGGTCACCACGGTGCCGACCATGCTGCTCGCCCAGCGCGGCGTGCCGTCCATCCGGCTCGTCCTGGTCACGCTGGTGGGCGGCACGCTGGCCGCGGGCAGCGCGAACACCATCAACTGCTACATCGATCGCGACATCGACGCGGTCATGAAGCGGACCTCGCGGCGCCCGCTGGTGGTCAACGGCCACGGCACCATCAAGCCATGGGAGGCCCTGGCCTGGGGCATCGTCCTCGGCGCCGGTGCCACGCTGCTGCTCGGCCTGATGGCCAACTGGCTCTCGGCGGCACTGGCCGACACGGCCATCTTGTTCTACATCTTCGTGTACACGCTGCTGCTCAAGCGCCGCAGCCCGGCCAACATCGTGATCGGCGGCGCCGCGGGCTGCTTCCCCGTACTGGTCGGCTGGGCCGCGGTGACCGGCACCGTGAGCCTGCCCGCCGTCGTGCTCTTCGCGGTCATCTTCCTGTGGACGCCGCCGCACTTCTGGGCGCTGGCGATGAAGTTCCGCAAGGACTACGCGGCGGCGAACGTGCCGATGCTGCCGGTAGTCGCGTCGGCCGCCGCGGTCGCGCGGAAGATCCTCTGGTACTCCTACGCCATGGTGGCGGCCACGCTGGCCCTGGTCCCGTACGCGGGCTGGATCTATGGCGTCCTGGCTACCGCGCTCGGCGCCTGGTTCCTGGTCGGGGCGCACCAGCTGAACGCACGCGTGGCCGCCCAGGGGGGTTCCGGAGGGTCGTCCTCCCGGGACAACACAGCGCCGATGCGCCTGTTCCACCTGTCGATCGCGTACCTGACGCTGCTGTTCGCGGCGGTCGCCGTCACCGCCCTGCTCCCCTGGGGACACTGGTAGTCCCCCGGCCGCCCGCCGATTCGCGGCGCGATGTCCGTCTTCAACCAGGATGTCACCGTCTTCAACCAGGATGTCAGTTGTCCCGTCTTAGATGTGTCAGGATATTTGCGGGGACGACTGGGGTAACTCGGGGTGTAACCGTTCCTTCATGTTGAACCGGTAGACCATCAGCGGGGACTTTGCACGACATCGAGGAGGTAGGCGAGTGCTACGACCGGAATCCCGTCGCGCTGGCCGGGGCAATGCCTCGGCGTACGGGCCGGAGTCGTACGGGCCTCAGTCGCGCGGTCCCCAGTCGCGCGGTCCCCAGTCGCGCGGTCCCCAGTCACAGGGGCCCGGTCCGTACGGGCCGCAGCCCTACGGACCCCGGTCGCCCGGACCCCGGTCGCCCGGGCCCGGTCCGTACGCGCCGGGCTGGTACGGACCCCCGCAGCACCAGCCCGGTCCCTACGGGCCCGCGGGGTACGGGCCCGACGACGCCACCCTGCTCTCCGGCCCCGGCCCATACGGAGACGCCGGGCCACCAGACGCCGGCCCGCCATACGGCGGGCCACCAGACGCCCGGCCAGGCCGCGACGGCCGTCGGCGCAGGCGCGGCCGCGGCCGGATCCGCCGGTTCTTCCGGCTGCGCACGGTCCGGGTCATCCTGGTCCTGCTCGCCGTGTTCTTCTGCTGGGTCGGCTTTTCCGTCGGCCAGGCCCTGGCCGCGCCCGGCGGCGGCTCCGTCTCCACCAAGCTGGCCGAATGGGCCAGGGACCACTACCTGGGCCCGGTGGTGACCTTCGGCGAGTGGATCTCGTACAACCCGCCCAAGGCCGGCGGCACGCCGGGCTTCTCGCTGACCGCGCCGGGCAGCGCCGCGCCGGCCAAGGACTACAAGCACACGCGCGGGTTCGTGCCGAACATCCCGCAGAAGCTCACCTCCCCGGCCGGGAAGGCGCTGCCCGGCGAGGGCGCCTGGCGCGTGCTGGAGACGGTCAAGGGCTATCCGGCCATCTTCGGCACCTTCCTGCGGCCGAGCGCGGTCTACACCTCCTACGTGGCGGGCATCGTCTCGATGGACCAGCGGCTGGTCAAGTTCCAGTTGCGGCCGGGCGTCGAGGACCCGGGCCCGGGCCACTGGAAGGCGGCGACGTGGCTCCCGCCGGGCACCCGCAAGGGCCTGCTGGCCACCTTCAATGGCGGGTTCAAGCTCGACTCGGCGGGTGGCGGCTTCTACCTCAACGGCGCGAGCAAGGGTGCCCTGGTGAACGGGGCGGCCTCGGTGGTCTACTACCGCAACGGCACGATCAAGATCGGTTCCTGGGGTAACGAACTGCGGATGACCCCGGACGTGGCAGGCGTCCGGCAGAACCTCAAGCTGCTGGTCGACCACGGGAAGATCCCGGCCACCGTGGACCAGAACGTGCAGAGCAAATGGGGCGCCACCCTCGGCGGCGGGTACTACGTCTGGCGTTCCGGGCTCGGCATCACCCGGGACGGCCGGATCATCTTCGTCTACGGCCCGGCGCTGAATGTCAGGGAGCTCGCGTCGCTGCTCCACCGGGCGGGCGCGGTGGACGCCCTGCAGCTGGACATCAACCCGCAGTGGATGTCCTACGACTACTACACGGCGGCCGGGCATCCTCAGAACCCGACCCCGCACGCCCTGCTCCCCAACCAGCAGGGCAGCATCTACCGCTACTACCAGGTCTACAGCCGCGACTTCACGGTGGTTTACTCACGGTGACCACCGACACGAGCGCCACCGAGGTGGCCCGGTCCGCGCCTGCCCGCCGGGCCCGCTGGGCCCGCTGGGTCGTGGCGGTGGTGCGCACGGCCCGGCCCCGGCAGTGGCCGAAGAACCTGCTCGTCTTCGCCGCGCCGCTGGCCGGCGCGTCGCTCGGCCGGCGTGACGGGCTGGTCTACGCCCTGGTGGCCGCGGCCGCCTTCGGCTTTGCCTCGGTCGCGGTGTACTTCATCAACGACGTGGCCGACGCGGAGCGTGACCGTCTCCATCCGCGCAAGCGGCACCGGCCGGTCGCCTCCGGCGAGCTGCCGAAGCAGCACGCGATCGTGCTCGGCGTGCTCTGCGCCCTGGCCGGCCTGTCCGCGGGCCTGCTGATCGCCGAGCCGCTGCTCACCGCGACGGTGGCCGCCTACCTGGGCCTGTCGTTCCTCTACTCGTGGAAGCTCAAGCACGTCCCGGTGGTCGAGCTGCTGTTCGTCGCGTCCGGCTTCCTGCTCCGCGTGCTGGGCGGGGCCGCGGCCACCCACGTGCCCCCGTCCGGCTGGTTCCTGCTGGTGTGCAGCCTGGGCGCGTGCGGCGTGGCCGTGGCCAAGCGCTACACCGAGCTGACCAGCCTCGGCGCCGAGGCGATCAGGCACCGGCCGGTCATGCGCTGGTACCGGCCCGCGGCGCTGCGAGTGGGCCAGATCGCGGTGGGCGCCGGCATGATCGCGGCGTACCTGGCGTGGGCGGCCTCGGAGCACCCGGAGGCCAGGTCGTGGCACCTGGCCAGCGCGCTGCCGCTCACCGCGGCGCTGGTCAGGTTCGCACTTCTCACCGGCCGCCGCACCGCCGCGCCGGTGGAAGACCTGCTGACCAGGGATGGCCCGATGCTGGCCTGCGAGGCGTGCTGGCTGGCGCTGTTCGCGGCGGGCCTGTAAGGAACAGGTAGACGAATGGATATTTTCCCGAACGAACCGGGTTCTTCGCCTCGGATCCTGCTTCTCGGCGGCACCAGCGAAATCGGCCTGGCCATCCTGACCGCGCTCGCCGCGCCCGCGCAGACCCAGGTCATCCTGGCCGGCCGGGACGAGCAGCGGCTGGCCGCCGCGGGCAAGCAACTGCCCTACCAGGTGCGCACGCATGTCTACGACGCCACCGAGACGGACGCCCATCAGGCCTTCGCGGACGCGATCTTCGCCGCGGGCCCGCTGGACATGGTCATCTCCGCGGCCGGCATCCTGGTCCCGCAGGAGGAGGTCGAGTGCGACGTCCGGCGCGCCGCCGAGATGGTCGAGACCAACTTCACCGGGCACGTCACCAGCCTGCTGGCCATCGCCGCCGGGATGCGCGCCCGCGGCCGCGGCACCATCGTGGTGCTGTCCTCGGTCGCGGCAGTGCGCCCGCGCAAGGCGAACTTCGTCTACGGGGCGGCCAAGGCCGGCCTGGACGCCTTCGCCCGCGGGCTGGCGGACTCGCTGTACGGTACCGGGGTTCGCGTGGTCCTGGTCCGGCCCGGGTTCGTCACCGGCCGGATGACGGCAGGCATGCGGCCGGCGCCGCTGGCCAGCACGCCGGAGCAGGTGGGCACGGCCACCGCGGCCGCGGTGCGCGGTGGCAAGGCGGCGGTGTGGATCCCGGCCCCGCTGGGCGGTCTCGCCGTGGCCCTCCGCCTGATCCCGCGGCCGGCCTGGAGGAGAGTCTCGCGCTGAGCTAGCCCGGGGGGACGACCCCCCGGAGCCCCCCGATCTTGGGGGGAAACCTTTCCCCCCAAACCCCCTCGGCCCCCGCTGAAGCGGGGGGCTCACCCCGGCTTCGCCGGGGTACTCTGAGCTGTGAGGGTGCTGGTCGCTGAGGACGACGAAGGCCTGGGCGAGGTCCTGGCCCGCGGGCTGCGGGAACAAGGCTACGTCGTGGACCTGGTGCCCGACGGCGAGGCCGCAGCCGCCTACCTGCGCTTCTACCAGTACGAGGTGGCCGTGCTCGACTGGCGCATGCCCCGGCTGTCCGGTCTTGACCTGGTGCAGCGGCTGCGTCGCGGCGGCACCGCCACGCCGGTCCTGATGCTCACCGCGCGCGACACCCCGGCCGACCGGATCGCCGGCCTGGACGCGGGCGCCGACGACTACCTGGTCAAGCCGTTCGACTTCGGCGAGCTGCTGGCCCGGATCCGGGCGCTCCAGCGCCGGCCGCCGGTCAGCCAGGCGCCCCGGATCAAGATCGGCGACGTCGAGTTCGACCCGGCCGCCCGTGAGGTGCTGGTCCGCGGGCAACGGCCCGCCTTCACCAGCACCGAACTCGGCATCCTGGAGATCCTCATGCGGCGCTCGCCCGGCGTGGCCGACCGCCGCTCGATCGCCCGGCACGTCTGGGACAACGAGGCCGACGCGTTCGGCTCGAACACCATCGACGTGCACCTGGCCCGGCTGCGCTCCAAGCTCGCGGGCGCCGGCGTGCGGATCGAGACCGTCCGCGGCGTCGGCTACCGGATCTGTTCGGCATGAGAGCATGAGAGTCAGAGGGTCCAGCCCCGCGGTCAAGGTCGCCGCCGTCGCCACGGCGGCCATCGCGGTCGTCTACGTCGTCGGCGCGATCGTGCTCAACCTACTGGTCGCCCGGCACATGACCCAGCAGGACGACGACCAGCTCAGCGACCGCCTCACCGCCGCACGGCACCATCCGGATACGCTCCGGCAGCGGGTGGCCCGCGGCGACGCGAGCAGCGACCTCGACGCGGACGGCGCCCCGGTGTTCCTGTGGGCGGTGGACGCCCGGCGGGTGGTCGTCGCGCACAGCCCCGGCGCGCCCGGGCTGCCGCCGGCCCTGCTCACCGCGGGCGCCCTGCACGACGGGAGGGCATTCACCGCGGACCTGGGCAGCGCGGCCCCGTTCCGGCTGAAAGTGGCGCAGGACGGCAGGGACTGGCTGGTGGCCGGCCGGAGCGTGGCCAGCGACCAGCACACCCAGCACCTGATGCTGGACGTCGAGATCATCGCCGGGCCGTTCCTGCTGCTCGCGATCTTCCTCGGCCTGCTGGTGGTGGGCCTGCGCGCGCTGGCGCCGGTCGAGCAGTCGCGCCGCCGTCAGCTCGAGTTCACCGCCGACGCCTCGCACGAGCTGCGCACCCCGCTCAGCGTGATCAGGGCCGAGGCCGACGTGGCCCTGTCCGCCCCGCGGGAGGCCGGCCAGTACCGCGACTCGCTGCGCCGGATCCAGGGCGAGAGCCAGCGGCTGCGGCAGCTGGTGGAGGACATGCTGTGGCTGGCCAGGTTCGACTCCAAGCCGCCGCCGCCCGGCAGCGAGCCCGTCGACCTGGCCACGCTCGCCCAGGCCTGCGCGGACCGGTTCCGTGCCGTCGGCCCCGCGGTCAGCGCGGAGACCCCGGATGGCGCCGTGCTGATCAGCGCGCCGCCGGAGTGGATCGACCGGCTGGCCGGGGTGCTGGTCGACAACGCCTGCCGGTACGCGGGCCCGGACGGCACGGTCCGGATCCAGGTCCGCGCCCAGGGCAACCGGGCCAGCCTGACCGTGGAGGACAGCGGGCCCGGCATCCCCGAGGCCGAACGTCCCCTCCTGTTCGACCGGTTCCACCGGGCCACCGAGCACGGCTCGGGAGCCGGCCTCGGCCTGGCCATCGGCGACTCGATCGTGCGCTCGACCGGCGGCCGCTGGCACGTCGGCGACTCGCCGCTCGGCGGGGCCCTCATGTCGGTGTCCTGGCGGCATGCCCAGCCGGCCAGGACCACCGCGTCCTTGGCAGGGCGCTCGCCTCAGGCGTAGGCTGCGCGCTCGGAAGCACGTACAGAGGGGGATGGCATGGCCGGCTTCGCGCAGACCATCACGACCGCGTACGCCACCGACGGGGCCGCGCTCGACCTCGGCCGCGGCGTGCACGACGGCGCGGTCGTCCCCGCGGCCACGGTCAAGCTGCCGCTGCGGATGGTCAACCGGCACGGCCTGATCGCCGGCGCTACCGGCACCGGCAAGACCAAGACGCTGCAGCAGATGGCCTGCAGTTCCTTTCAGCCTGCCCGAGCACGAGGCTCATCGGCTTGACGGACACCACGAGCTCATCGAGGAGTCACTGCGCCGCCTCGCCGCCCTCGCCGAGGCCGCGTCTTAACGGGCCGCGGCGGGAACCAGCGGCAGCCGGACGACGACACGCAGGCCGGGCCCGGCGTCGCCGAGGGACACCGTGCCGCCGTGTGCCTGCGCGGTGGACCGCACGATGGCCAGTCCGAGACCGGCGCCTTCTTCCCCGTCGCGCTCGCGCGCGTCGTCGAGGCGAGCGAAACGACCGAAGACCCGTTCGGCATCATCAGAAGGGATTCCCGGCCCGTCGTCGGTCACGGTGAGCACCGCCCACCCGCCGTCCTCGCGCACCGACGCGCACACCCGGCGGGCCGCGTGCCTGACCGCATTGTCCAGCAGGTTCACCAGCAGCCTGGCCAGCGCGTCCTGGTCGCCCGCCACCACGCACGGCCCCGCCGTCTCGGCCCGCACCGGGACCCGGGCCGTGGCGTAGCGCGCCGCGGCCGATTCGCACACCGCGGCCAGATCGGTGGGCATGCGCCGCAGGTGCTGCCCGTCCAGCCGGGCGAGCAGCAGCAGATCTTCGGTCAGCCTGGCTAGCCGCAGCGTGTCGGCGTGCACGTCGCGCGCCGTCTCGGTCCAGTCCAGGCCGTCCGGGTGGTCGAGGGCCACCTCGAGCTGGGCGCGGATGCTGGCGATCGGGCTGCGCAGCTCGTGCGCCGTGTCCGAGACCAGGTCGCGCTGCCGCTGCTGGGCCTCGGCGAGCCGGGAGAGCATGTCGTTCAGCGTGACGGCGAGGAGGCGCACCTCGTCCCGGGCGGGCGGCACCGGCAGGTCACGCGGCACGCCGGTCTCGGTCACCTCGGCGGCGCCCCGGCGCAGCTCGGCGATCGGCCGCAGCGTGTACCCGGTGAGCAGCCAGGTGACCAGGGCCAGCAGGGCGAACAGCAGCGGCGTCCCGATGAGAAGGACCCTGGCCAGTGTGGCCAGGCTGTCGCTGGCCTGGGTGTAGGAGATCGCGGAGATGACGACGTGGTGTCCGGCCGCCCCGACGGCCACCACGCGCAGCAGCGACGGCAGGCCCAGCGGCTGGCCGGCCAGCGTGCGGGCCTGGCCGGTCCGCGCGGCCGCCCGCGCCTGGGCCGTCGACAGCATCGGTACCAGCCGGTCCGCGCCCGGCGAGACGTTGGTGATCCGGCCCGCCGCGTCGAGCACCTGGATGGTCAGCGTGCCCGGCGCGACCGGCACCGGGCTGGGCAGCCGGTCCTGAGCGAGGAGCGCGGCCACCTCGACCGCGCCCTGCCGGGCTGACACGTCCAGGTCGCGGATGAGCGACACCCGCAGCGCGCTCGCCAGCAGCACCGCCGCGCCGGCCAGGGCTAGCGCCAGCCCGGCCGAGGTGGCCAGGGTCAGCCGGGCCCGCAGGCTCCGGCGCCGCCACCACCCGGCCACCCCAGAATGCTGGTCGGCCATCGTCAGCCGCCATCGGCCGCGAGCCGGTAGCCAGCCCCGCGCACGGTCTGCAGCGCGTTCTTCCCGAACGGCCCGTCGATCTTGCGCCGCAGGTATCCGGCGTAGACCTCGACCACGTTCAGGTCCGCGATCGCGTCCGGGTCCCAGACGTGCTCGAGCAGCTCCGCCTTCGGCACCACCTGGCCCGCCCGCCGCATCAGGTATTCCAGCAGCGCGAATTCCCTCGCGGTCAGCTCGATGCCCGCCTCGCCGCGGCGGACGGTCCGGGCGGCCGGGTCGAGGTGCAGGTCGCCCGCTGCGAGAACCGCCGGGCGCGGCCTGGCGCCGCGGCGCAGCAGGGCACGCAGCCGGGCCGCGAGCACCACGTAGGAGAACGGCTTGGTCATGTAGTCGTCGGCGCCGAGGTCCAATCCGTCGGCTTGGTCGTACTCGCCGTCCTTGGCCGACAGGATCAGCACCGGCACCCAGTTGCGTTCGGCCCGCAGCCGCTCGCATACCTGGTAGCCGGACAGTCCGGGCAGCATGAGGTCGAGCACCACGGCGTCGTACCCGCCCTCCCGGGCCAGGTGCAGGCCGTCCACGCCGTCGTGGGCGACGTCGACCACGAACCCCTCCGCGGTCAGGCCGCGGCGCACGGCCGAGGCGAGGCGCCGTTCGTCTTCTACCACTAGCACCCGCACCATCCCAGTGTGGCCCACTCTCCGGTCTTATCGGGGGTGCGGGGGTCGTCCCCCGCGAGCCAGCAGAGTCGCCGCCGGCCTCTCAGGGTGCTCACAGCGGCGGTGCGGCACTGTGGAGACATGATCCAGGCACCGAAGCTGTCCCGGCGGGCCAGGTGGGCGATCCCGGCCGGCGCGCTGGTTATCACCGGCGGGGTGCTGGCCGGGTCGCTGATCTCGGTGGCCCAGGCCGCGCCCGGGCTGCCCGCGCGCACCGCGGCTCAGCTGCTGGCAGAGGTGGCCGATTCCACCCCGCCGCCGCTGACCGGGACCGTGGTGGAGACCGCCTCGTTCGGGCTCCCCGCGCTGCCCGCCACCGGCAACCCGACCTCGCTGTCCTCGCTGCTCACCGGGTCGCACACGGTCCGGGTGTGGTACGCCAGCCCCGGGCACTTCCGGCTGGCCGTGCCCGAGTCGCTGAGCGAGAGCGACGTGATCAGGGACGGCAGCACCGCGTGGCTGTGGCAGAGCACGCTGAACAAGGTCACCAAGTTCACCCTCCCCGCGCACGCGACTGAGAAGGCCATACCGAAGCAGCCGCTAACGCCGCAGCAGGCGGCCAAGCAGGTGCTGGCCGCGGTCGGGCCGACCACCACGGTCCGGGTGGACAGCAACGTGACCGTGGCCGGGCAGGCCGCCTACGCGCTGGTCCTGGCGCCCAAGGACGCCAGGTCGCTGATCGGGCAGGTGCAGATCGACGTGGACGGGAGCAACGGCGTGCCGCTCCGGCTGCAGGTCTTCGCCCGCGGCGCGAGCAGCCCCGCCTTCCAGGTGGGCTACACCGACATCCACTTCGTCAGGCCGGCCGCCGCTGACCTCAGCTTCACCCCCCCGCCGGGCGCGACGGTCACTCAGGTGAACCTGTCGGACCGCCGCCCCGGCGCAAACATGAACCACGCCACGCCCGACGTCACCACGATCGGATCCGGCTGGCTGACCGTGCTCAAGCTGCCGTCGACCGCGCTGACCCCGAACGCTCCCGGCGCCGGCGGCAAGTCCGCCGGTGACAGCACGGCCGTGCTGCGCACCCTGCTCGCCGCGGCGACCCCGGTGAACGGCACGTGGGGCAGCGGCAGGCTGCTGCGGACCAGCCTGGTCTCGGTGCTGATCACCGACCAGGGCAGCGCGTTCATCGGCGCGGTCCAGCCGAGCGTCCTGTACGCCGCCGCGGCGGCTCAGCCGCATTGACCGCGATCTCGACCAGCGGGCTGACCAAGCGCTTCCGCGGCGGTCAGCTCGCGGTCGACCATATCGACCTGGCCGTCCCGCACGGGTCGGTCTACGGTTTCCTCGGACCGAACGGGTCGGGCAAGACCACCACGATCAGGATGCTGCTCGGCCTGGCCTACCCCACCAGCGGCCGCGCCACGCTGCTCGACGTGCCGATGCCGGACGGCGCCACCAAGGTGCTGCACCGGGTCGGCTCGCTGGTCGAAGGGCCGGCCTTCTACCCGTTCCTGACCGGCGCGGACAACCTGGCCCGCTACGACGCGGCGGACCGGACCGCCGACCGGGCCACGGCGCGGGCCAGGATCGATGAAGCCCTGGACCGGGTCGGCCTGCTCGCGGCGGCGAAGAAGCGGTACCGGCACTACTCCCTGGGCATGAAGCAGCGCCTGGCCATCGCCGCGGGCCTACTGCGGCCCCGGGAGCTGATCATCCTGGACGAGCCGACCAACGGGCTCGACCCGCAGGGGACCCGGGAGGTGCGCGCGCTGATCAGGCAGATCGCCGCCGACGGCACCACCGTGTTCGTCTCCTCGCACCTGCTGGCCGAGGTGGAGCAGATCTGCACGCACGTGGGCGTGATGCGGACCGGGAAGCTGGTGTTCCAGGGATCCCTGCCCGAGCTGCGCCGGACCGGCGCCTCCCGGGTCACGGTGCAGACCGCCGACCCCGAGGCGGCGGCGAAGGTGCTGACCGGTCTTGGCCTGGCCGACGCCACCTCGGCCGAGGCCGAGGCCTCGGCCGTACTCGGGGACGCGTCGCCGGAGCAGGTCTGCGCCGAGCTCGTCCAGGCCGGGATCGGCGTCCGCGGCTTCGCGGTCGCCTCGCCCAGCCTGGAAGACCTGTTCGTCGGGCTCACCGGGGAGGGCTTCGATGTCAGCGGGTAGGTTCTACGCCTCCGAGCTCCGGCTCGTCCTGCTGCGCAGGCGCAACCTGCTGCTGCTCGCGGTGACCGCCGTCTTCCCCCTGATCATCGGCATCGCGCTGCGGCTGGCCGCGCCGCACCCGGAGGGCGGCAACGGGAACGGGGTGGCGTTCTTCAACCAGCTGGCCGGCAACGGCGTGTTCCTGACCTTCATCGCGCTGTCCACCCTGCTCGTGCTGGTGCTGCCGGTGGTGGTAGCGGTGGTGGCGGGCGATTCGGTGGCGGGCGAGGCGGGCTACGGCACGCTGCGCTACCTGCTCGCGGTGCCGGCCGGGCGGACCAGGCTGCTCGCGGTCAAGTACGGCGTGATCGTGACGTACGCGCTGTGCGCCACGTTCATCGTCTCGGCGGTGGCGCTGGCGGCCGGCGCCGTGCTGTTCCCGGTCGGCCCGGTGACGCTGCTGTCCGGGAGCACCATCTCGCTGGCGTCCGGGCTGCTCCGGCTGCTGTTCGTCACCTTGTACGTGGCGGCCGCGATGGCTGCCCTCGGCGCGATCGGCCTGGCCATCTCCACGCTGACCGAGCACGCGATCGGGGCCATCGCCGCGCTCATGATCCTGGTGGTGACCAGCGAGGTGGTCGACAACGTGCCGCAGCTCGCGGCGGCCGGACCGTACCTGCCGACGCACTGGTGGCTGTCCTTCGACGCCCTGCTGCGCGTCCCCGTCGACACCTCCACCCTGCTCCGCGGCCTGCTCTCGTTCGCGGTCTACGCCCTGCTGTTCGGCTCGTTCGCCTGGGCCCGTTTCACCTCGGCCGACGTCACCAGCTGACCGCGCCGCCCACCCACCTGCATCCCATGCGTTATTGCAACTAGATTGCAATTACTTCTAGACTGGGACCCTCTCGCAGGAAGGGGACCGGATGGCTGACCCGCGCGGCCGCCTGAGGAAGATCCGCCAGGGTTTGAGCCCGGCCGAGTGGACCCGCCTCGGCGGCATGGTCGCGGCGGTCGTCGGGCTGCACGTGCTGGGCTGGGTGATGCTCGCGGCCGCGCTGGGCGGCCACTACCAGATCAGCAAGACCACGGTGTTCGGGGTGGGCACCGGGGCGCTGGCTTACACGCTGGGCATGCGGCACGCGTTCGACGCGGACCACATCGCCGCGATCGACAACACCACCCGCAAGCTGGTCAGCGAGGGCAAGCGCCCGCTTTCCGTGGGGTTCTTCTTCTCCCTGGGTCACTCTTCCGTGGTGTTCGTGCTGGCCGTGCTGCTGAACTTCGGCATCAGGGGCCTGGATAACCAGGTCAGGAACGACAATTCCGGGCTGCACACCATCACCGGCGTGGTCGGGACCTGCGTGTCGGGCTTCTTCCTGTTCCTGATCGCCGCGTTCAACATCATCGTCCTGGCCGGGATCATCAGGGTGTTCCGGGAAATGCGCAGCGGCCGCTACAACGACGAGGAGCTCGAGGAGCAGCTGAACAAGCGCGGCCTGATGAACCGGTTCCTCGGCCCGCTGGCCCGCCGGGTCGACACGCCGTGGAAGATCTACCCGATCGGGTTCCTGTTCGGCCTCGGCT
>Ga0070699_100000681_pt1 | contig 31686 bp, 40 predicted proteins | sample KBSK1503metaG_FD_65473 | JGI IMG/M metagenome (GOLD analysis project Ga0070699, IMG submission 65473) | Corn, switchgrass and miscanthus rhizosphere microbial communities from Kellogg Biological Station, Michigan, USA - KBS K1-50-3 metaG | ecosystem: Host-associated > Plants > Roots >...
CAAGCTGGTGGCGCAGCGCCAGCACCTCGGCGCGGAGCTGGGCGTCGCCGCGACCGCCGACTATCAGGATCTCGATCAAGAGCCGGAGCAGGTCGTAGAGGAGGGAGTAGAGCACGACCGCGGGAGTATCGCAGGCCGGCCGGGGGGCCGCTGGGACTCCTTTTCCTGTTAATGCAGTGTAGACGGCACGGGCTCTTCCGAAGTGACGCACCAGGGGCTAACGGCACAGGGCCAACGCTGGCCCTACTTCGCGGACCTGGATGCCAACGACCCCAACCCGGCAGAGCAGCCTCTCATCATCCACCCAGCGCGCAATCTCACCGAAGGCCACACCTACGCCGCGGCCCTGCGCGACTTGGGTACCTCGAGCGGGGAGTCCATCCCGGAGGTAGTCGCCAGGCGATTACGCGATGCCGCCAAGAGGCCAGCGAGGCGCCGTCAGGGCGACCTGAATGCGGTTGACGGAGTTTTCGCGCCGCACAGCTTGACACCCCGGAGCCCCTTCCAATGCCAACGGCAGGCGCGGCCGTGGGCCAGGCGCTGGCGGACATTCTATCAACGCGGGGGATCGAGTTCCATCCGGGCAAGATGACCGAGAGGATCAACGCTGCCGCCCGAGAAATCGTCCTGACGGGCGGTGAGCACGTGGGCTACGACCTCCTGTTCGGCGTTCCGCCGCACCGACCCCCGGCCGTCGTCAAGAGCAGCCGGCTCGTCTGCGACTCCGGCGTCATCCCGGTCGACGCGAGCACGCTTGCGACTGGGGCGGATGCGGTGTACGCGATCGGGGACGTGACCGCCATTCGAGTGGGTGGCGGGAAGTTCCTCCCCAAGGCCGCCAGCGCTGAGGCTGAGGTGGTGGCCCGCCGGATCGCGGCTGAGCTCGCAATGAGCAGCCCAGGGCGAGTTTCGACGGGCACGGGTCCTGCTTCGTCGAGTTGGGCAATGGCATCGCCGCCTATGCAAGGGGTGACTTCTTCGCCGAGGGCGGTCCAAGGGTGAACCTCAGACGGCCGAGGAGGATCTGGCATTGGAACAAGGTAGCGCTCGAGCAGTACTGGCTGCGGATACGTCCCTAGCAGCCTCGGTCTTTGACGATGAGGCCGGACAACGGCGGGCAGCCGCCTACGACTCATGGTTCGACAGCACCTGGGGGCCCAACGCCTTCACGGTCGAGACCCGCGCTTTCCTGCGCGACTTAGGAGACATCAGGGGACGCATTCTCCTCGACGGTCGGCTGCGGCAGCGGCCGCTTCACGGCGCTGTTCGAGGCCCGGGGAGCAAGTGCCACAGGTCTCGATCTCGATCCGGCGATGGTTGCCCTGGCTCGGCGACGGGTACGCGGGCGCCTGCTGCTCGGTGACGCGGCTCGGTTGCCCTTCCCCGCCCGGACCTTCGACGTGACCGTGGCGATCACCCTCCTGGAGTTCGTCGCCGGCGCCGCGCTGGTGTAGGGCGGCTAAAGTCGATCGGGGTCAGGCGGCTCGCTCGTAGACGTGGTGTAAGCCGTTGAGGACAGGACGAGAGACCACCTCGCCGTCGGGCTTGCGGGGGCTCGGCACCGGAGTCTCCATTCCGAGCGATCGATGGGGTCGATCCTGGTTGTAGTAGCTCACGAACTCGGCCAACACCGATCGGACATGCCATTCGCTCAGCGGCAGGATGTGATCCAGACACTCGCAGCGTAGGCTCCGCACAACCCGCTCCGCGGTGGCGTTCGCCCGAGGTGCCTGGATGGGTGTGCGGATGCTCTCGATGCCGAGCCCCGCGACCCGAGTGGCGAAGTCGGCGCCGTAGACGTGGTCGCGTTGAGTCTGCGAAGTTGTGGGGTGCTCGGGGTGGGGTCGAGCGATGGCCACCTGCCCGACCTGCCACCAGGCCGCCACTGCGCGCGATGGTTTCGACCGCCGCGGCCGTCAGCGCTTCACGTGCCATCTCTGTCATCGGGACTTCACTCACGCTTCCAACGGCGCCTTCTCGGGCTATCGGTGGCCACCTGAGGTCATCCTCACCGCGGTCCGTTGGTACCTGAGCTACCCGCTCTCTGCCCGGCAGGTCACCGAGCTCCTTGGCTGAGCGTGGCATTGATGTCTCGGCCCGGACTGTGCTCACCTGGACCCAGACCTTCGGTCCACAGCTCGCGACCGCGGCCCGCCGGCATCGTCGTCGGCTTGGCCGCCGCTCGTACATCGACGAGGTCTTTCCTCTTCCGTGGCACCGTCAAGCGGTACCTCTACCGCGCCGTCGATGAGCACGGCCAGGTGGGTCGACGTACTGCTTCGTGAACGGCGGCACCTGGCCTCCGCCCAGGCATTCTTCCGCCGCGCCCGGTGCAGGCCCTGCGACGAGGGGATATCGCTAGGGGCCGGGTGTGCCCAGTGCCAGCCCACTGTCACGATCCCCCACCAGGCTAGCCCGGTGAGAATCTCTCGTGGGCCGGTATCGTCCTGTATATGGCTGAGACGACATTCCCCGAGAACGACCCGCGTCATCACACCCACCAGGTTGAGGCGAAGCTCGATGAGCTCATCGTGCAGCTCCGCGATGACGTGGGCAAGGTGAGTGATCCGCGAGCAGAGGCATTGTTTGAGACGGCAGCGGAGGTGCTTGGCGGGCTGCGGAAGGCGTTCGTCGACTTCGAGGCGCGCGAAGAGCCTGCGTGGCGCCGGGGCTAACGGCTCACCACCGGACACATTGTCGTGCCACAGAGCCAGAGTGATCGTTCCAGCCTCCCACGCCGCGTGTCCCGTTACCCCCTGTCAGTCAGCTCGCCAGACGGCTCCTGAGCATGACAGCTGCGGAAGGTCGACACAGCGACCGCGCGCCGCTGGCTGGCTCGGACGCCGACCCGAGCCGTGGACGCTAAGCCCGTCGCCACCAGGTAGCCCAGCAGCGCCAACCCGGCCAGCACGGTGACCGCGACCACCAGGATCTCGGTGAAGGCCTCCGGCTCGTAGCTACCGCGCTCGATCTGGGCGCGCGCCCGGAAGAGCCGCACCGTGCTCAGCGCCATGAGCAGCACGCTGGCGGCGACAGGTTGCGGTCGCGCCGTCCCGCTGGCGATGCATGAGCTCACCTGTCCACCCTGCGACACTCGCACCCGCGTCGCGGTGGCCTGCATCTGCGACCACTGTGAGCTGGTGCTGGACCTGTTGGGTCTCTTCACCTCCTGGGATGCTGCGATCTCCGCCCACCAACGTGAGCTCGACGACCGGGCCCTCCGCTACCTCAATGCGGCCTCAGACGACGACTCTTAGATCACCACTGACCGGCGCCGAAACGTCACCGCTCAATTCCGCCGCTATGGCACCAAAATAGCGTCGGCGCTAACAGTGGCCTTCGCCGGGCAGTGCACCGTGCGGTTGCTGGGCCTGTAATTGGTGCGAACGGCCGACTCGGGGCTCGTCCACTCGACGGGGATTGGTGACCCCCCGTAGACGGTGCCATCCCTCGTCGGCCTGAGCCACAATGGCATGATCGAGGCCGGGGCGCCCGACATTGGTGTTGCACTGCAGCGGAAGTGGAGGTGCGGTCATGACTGAGAACGAGCGGATCCCCAGAGGGGTGGCTGAAGGCGAGGGCTGGCGGGTCAATCAGGGTGAGGTTCTGAGGCGTGGCGACCAGAGCAGCTGGTTGGGTGAGGTCGAGAATCTCTCTTATAACAATCCCTTTAACCTTGAGCTCGAACGCGCGTAGTTCGACGGTAGGATCGTCTACGCCGCTGATGCGGGGCAGCTTGACGTCGACATCGACCGTGTCAAGCTAGCGCAGGAACACCAGATCGTACACAGTGTTGAGCTGGATGAGCAAGGCAAGCTCCGCAAGGAGCCAGAGCTGGTCGAAGGACAGTTCAACATCTACGATTCCGTGCCTGGAATGGAGAAATACAGCCGGCTCTGGCAATTCAACTACGTCATAGTTGACCGTGACTACGTGCCCAACACCCTTCGGTCCGAGAAACACTGTCTCGGGAGCGGCTATGAGGTCAGGAGGAGCACCGTCGTTGAAAATTGACCAGTGATCTGGGGCCGCCGTGTGCGGCAACATTGCAGGCCCAGTCCAGATCGATGCCAACCTGGGAGGGACAACGGCCGAGGTGAGCGCAAGTCTTGGCACGCTGCTGGAGGAGGTGACGACCGTTCCGAAGCCGTGGCGATCTAGGGGTCAACGCACACCCTGCCGTGACCGACAAGGCGGTCTCGGAGGGGTTCACGGAGGTCCCGGACGTCTCCCGACTCCAGCTATCACCACGTCACGGCGGCCACGCCCGTCTCCGTTTCGATAGCGACCGGCGTTCCGGTAGCGGATCGTCCGCTTCGTAGCCTATCTCCGGCTGAAGGAGGATGACATGGCGACCCGCACCATCAGTCGCGAAATCAAGATTGACGCGCCGCCAGAGCGAGTCTGGGCGGTTCTGACGGATCTCGCCGCCTATCCAGAGTGGAATCCATTCATCCGACACATCCAGGGTGAGCTACGCGTAGGTGGGAAGCTCGAGGTTCGGATCCAGCCGCCCGGAGGCGCGGGCATGACATTCAGGCCTACGGTGCTCGCAGTCGACGCGGGCCAAGAGCTGCGCTGGCTCGTCCGTTTGCTGCGCCCTGGGCTGCACGACGGGGAGCATGCCCTGCGAATCGAAGCGCTCGGTGGAGGGCGAAGCCGGTTCGTTCAGTCGGAGACCTTCAGTGGCCTTCTGGTCGGCTTCCGCAAAGGCACTCTCGCCAAGACTGCCAACGGCTTCCAAGCCATGAACGAAGCGCTCAAGGCGCGAGTCGCGGGTAGCGGCCCGGGGCTGGCGTAAACGCAGCGGCCAGGTCCGTGCTCAAGAGCCAGTTTCGAAGTCACTGTTGACCCGGCCACCTGCGGGGCATACCGCTCGGCGTGAATTCGATTGGACGCCTTCGAAGCCGGCTCGGGGTAAACCTCGGCGCTGGGCCGCTGGGGCCGCTGACCGCGGATCGGCGAGGCGGTGGGGTGCGTTCCACCTGCATGCTTTTCGGCCTCACCTACCAGCGCGTTCTCTTCGTGGTCGACCTCGTCTTGGTCCGCACCCGCTCCGACGCCCAGCTCCGCGCCGAGGTGCTTGCCCTTCGCCATCAGCTCCGCGTCCTGGAGCGCAAGGTCGGCAGGCGTGCCTGGCAGCGTGACGATCGTCTCCTGGTCTCTGCCGTCAGCAGGATCGGGTAGCAGGGAGGCGCGGGTAGCCTATCCGGCCCCCGGTTCCTCCCCGCCCCCACCCCACCGGCCGTGGGGTTTTCCCCCAGCCGGCGAGAGGCCCAGGCTTTTCAGCAGCGGCATTCCCCGCGATCGGCCGTCGGACGGGCGCACGCCCTATGCCGCATATCTCCGGCCACTGGTTGGCCATCCGCCTTCGCCTCATCTTTCTCGGTGTGATCCGAATCACTGGACCACATGCTGGGCGCTGTGTCTCAGCCCGACCGAGGCCACCTGAACCCAGAGGTCCTTCGCTCCGGAGGCTTTTGCTACTCCTCCATCCTCGCTACTACTGACCTCAGCTGCCGGGCTCGGCGCCACCGTTCGACTTCCCGCACCGCGGTTATACGAACGGCCTCGCCATACGGGCGTGTATTGGCTGGCACCGAGTCCTTCCCCCTTTGTCCGCCGTTCCTTCTCAACGTGCCATGTTCTCCGACCCCGGGGAGTCCGGCGGGTGCATATGCCCAGCACTTCCCCGCCGATAGCAGCCTTCGCCCAGAGTAGACAGGCTCAGCACTCCCGGCATCCCACCCTCTGCTGTCTGGTGGCATCGATTTCGTGGCTCAATCGCACGGCCCGCTGAATTGCTCGCCCCCTGTGCAGATCCGACCTGAGCTTGCTGGCTCGGCCGCCGGGGCTTTTACTCCGGAACTTGCGCCCACCGAGTCACCTCCTGTGAACGTCCGGAATCACTACAGCGCTGACTGGGCAGTCGACGCTGGCGGAGCTTGTACCCGCTGGAACGACGACCCTGTGGGGCCGCACCCGCTCCCGCGATCAGGCCTGCCTTCTTTGCCGCCGAGGCCGGAGACCCTGCTCCGGTGGCACCGCGATCTGGTCCAGCGCAAGTGGGCCGCATTCCATCGACGCCCTCCGCGCCCGCGCCCTGTGCGCGACCCGGAGCGGCGTGAGTGTGTCCTTCGCCTCGCCCGAGAAGAACCCGTTGTGGGGTTACGAGCGCATCCGAGGCGAGTTGCTCAAGCTCGACCATCGCATCTCCTCGACCAGCATCCTCAACCTGCTCGTCCGCCGGCGCGTGCTGCCGCACCGCGGCGGGCGGGACTCATCTGGCACCGCTTTTTGCCCGCTCACGGCCAGGCCATCCTGGCCTGCGACTACTTCACGGGTGGACACCGAGTTCTTGAAGCGCATCTACCAGTAACTATCGCGCCTTGATCCGAACCCGAGAAGGGAATACCTCCCATGCCGACAACCTTTGCCGATTATGTCGTTGCGACGCTCAAAGCCTCAGGCGTGCGTCGTGTGTACGGCATTCCGGGCGACTCCTTGAACGGCTTCACCGACGCGCTGCGCCGAGACGGCGAAGTCACGTGGCAGCACGTCCGCCATGAGGAAGCGGCCGCGTTCGCCGCAGCCGGTGAGGCCGCGATCAGCGGCGAGCTGGCGGTGGCCGCCGCCAGTTGCGGCCCGGGCAATCTCCATCTCATCAATGGCCTCTGGGACGCGAGCCGCAGCCACGTGCCAGTGCTCGCGATCGCGGCGCACATTCCAAGGGAAGAGATAGGCGGCGGATATTTCCAGGAGACCCATCCCCAGGACTTCTACCGGGAGCTCGCCGTCTACAGCGAGCTCGTCAGCATCCCGGAGCAAGTGCCTCACGTGCTCGAGATCGCCATGCGGACTGCCATCAGCAAGCGCGGCGTCGCGGTCGTCGTCATCCCGGGCGAGGTGTTCCTGGCAGAAGTGCCCACAAACCTCGAGGTTCGTCCCGTCCGCACGCCGACCCCCATCGTCCGTCCCGACGACGAGGCGCTCGCCGCCGCTACCGAGGTATTGAACAAAGCCAAGGCCGTCACGATCCTGACGGGAGCAGGTGTTGCCGGGGCACACGAGGAGCTGATCGAGCTCGCCGCGTCGCTGAAGGCGGCGATCGTCCACGCCCTTCGGGGCAAGGAGTTCGTCGAGTACGACAATCCTTACGACGTCGGCATGACGGGGCTCATCGGCTGGAGCTCCGGGTACCGAGCGATGGAGCACTGTGACGCACTGTTGATGCTGGGCACGGACTTTCCCTACCGCCCGTTCTACCCACCGGAGGGCACGCCCATCATCCAGGTCGACGTGCGCGCCGAACCGATCGGTCGTCGAGCGCCGGTGGCAGTCCCCCTCGTCGCGACGGTGCAGGACACCGCACGGGCGTTGCTTCCCCTCTTGAAACCCGAAGTCGGACTCCGAGCACCTGGATACGATGTTCGCCCACTACCAGCGGGCACGTCGCCGCCTCGACGCTCTTGCGGCCAGCACGCGCGACGGGAGCGGCCTCCACCCACAGCTTGTCGCCGCCACGATCGACCGTCTCGCGACCGAAGATGCGGTCTTCATCGCCGACGTTGGAACGCCGACGATCTGGGCCGCCCGCTATCTCCGCATGAACGGCCGGAGGAGGCTCATCGGCTCGTTCACGCACGCGACCATGGCGAACGCGCTGCCCCAGGCGATCGGCGTCCAGGCGAACCAGCTCGATCGCCAGGTCGTAGCTCTCTCGGGCGATGGAGGCCTCGCGATGCTGCTCGGCGAGCTCATCACACTTCGCCAGCAGCAGCTGCCGGTGAAAGTCGTGATGTTCAACAACGGAGCGCTCTCGTTCGTCGAGCTCGAGATGAAGGCGGCCGGAATCGTGAACTATGGAACCGAGCTCGAGAACCCCGATTTCGCGGCGATCGCGAACGCTACCGGGCTCTACGGGGTTCGCGTCGAGCGCGCTGCCGACCTCGAAGGTGGGCTGAGCGCCGCATTCGCGCATAACCGGCCGGCGCTCGTCGACGTGCAAACCGCGCGGCAGGAACTCGCACTGCCGCCGAAGATCACCCTGGAGCAGGCGAAGGGCTTCACGCTCTACGCTACCCGCACGATCCTCTCTGGAGCTGGCGACGAGATCCTCGAGCTTGCGCGTACAAACCTGCGGGACCTACGCGGTGAGTAGTCGCGCCATACGTCGAGCGCCGATTGGCATGACCAGGGTGTCCTATTACCCCGTCGGTTAGCTCACCAGACTGCTCCCGGGCATGACAGCACCCGGAAGGTCGACACACAGCGACCGCGCCGCTGGCTGGCTGGGGACGCCGGCCCGAGCCGTGGACCCTCAGCCGGTCGCCACCAGGTAGCCCAGCAGCGCCAACCCGGCCAGCACCGTGACCGCGACCACCAGGATCTCGGTGAAAGCCTCCGGCTCGTAGCTACCGCGCTCGATCTGGGCGCGCGCCCGGAAGAAGCGCACCGTGCTCAGCGCCATGAGCAGGACGCTGGCGGCGACCAGCGCTGCGCCGATCACGGCCGAGGCGTGCGCAGGCTCAGGTGGCGCCGCCCGCTGCAGCGCGAGCTGGCGCAGGAAGAGGCCGAAGCGAGCGACGACGAAGCCCAGGGCCATCAGTGCGATCGCGGTTCGCACCCACGCGAGGAGCGTCCGCTCGTTGGCCAGATGCTCCCGGGCGCGCGGACTCTCGAGCTGCTCGCCCTGCGTCATCGCGCCACGGTCAGCAGCACGAGGACGACCAGCGCCCCGACCGCCAGCGCGCCGACCAGCGCCAGGTCAGCCCCGGGGTGCGGCGAGAAGCGCGCGGACTCTATGCGCGCGCGAGCCGCGACGTAGCGGGGCATCGCCGCGGCCGCCACCACCACGCCACCGACCACGACAAGTAGGCCCAGCGCGTGGCCGTAGGCACGCAGAGCGGTTCTCACGCCGTGGAGCGCGTCGAGGGCGGCAAGCTTGTCCACGGCGTAGCCGATCCCCATGAGGGTCATTCCCGTCCGGACCCACGCCATGGTGGTCCGCACGTTGGCGAGGTGATCGCGCGTGCCTACGGCCTCGCCGCCGCCCCGACCTCGTTCCTGCATATATATGAGACGGAAGCTACCCGGTCCCGGCCCGGGAAAGCTCCATGCAGCTGTCGACCGCCGCCTTCACGTGGTCGGCGAAGGCCTCGACGTCTTGGACCACGCTAGGATTGGCGCCAAGCCGAGGAAGACGTCGCCGTTTGTACGAGGACGACCGCGAGCCCAAGCGTCCAAAGGTGATAGTTGCCAGACCGGTACGTGTCAAATTTGTAATCTTCGTGAATTGCCGTCTAGGTAACGTGGACCTTGACTCTATGCCAGGCGTTGTTCATGTAGCCCTTGAAGTTCCAGAGTTGTCTAACGTCCTCTGGTTGTGTCTGCCCGGATGCGTCCCACCCTCGTACGATCATCTGGCGGTCGCCAGGCGAAAGGGCTAATGTAGCCTCCCAAAAGCACCAGGCATAGGGATCAGCGCGCTCGACGATGTTGGTGGTCGTCCAAGTCTTTCCACCATCGATAGATAGTTCGACCCGCCCGACAGGAGTTCCTTCGCCCGTTATTGCGTAGCCCTGGATACGAGTTGGTCCAGCCGCTACGGTCTCGCCTTCTTGCGGCGTGGTGATTACAGAATTGAGTATCAGATCTTCTAAAGTCCTGCCGCTACTCCAATCGACTGTTTTCGGTGTAATCTCTGGAGGGAAAGTCTTATAATCACGAGCCTGATAAGGGTTGGTCGATGTGTGTTCCTGAAGAGTGATTTCGCGCAGCCACTTGACGCTCCTGGCGCCGATATAGCCCGGCACGATGAGGCGCAGAGGAAACCCATGTTCTGGAGTAAGTGGCTCGTCATTCATCTCATATGCCAGAGTCACATCTGGAGAGAGGGCCTTCTCTAGCGTGATGGAGCTTCCATAACTCACCTTCTCCCCCTCGAATTGCGCCTCATCCAGGGAGGTAGAAGCAACGTACCGGGCACCTGCCTGCACTCCCACGGCCTCCAGCACATCTCGTAGGGGAACGCCTCGCCATTTTGCTGTACCAATGACGTCCCCTCTCCATGGGACTTCTCCGGGAATAGGCTTCACGGCCATGAGTTCATCCCTTCGATTCCCTGCACACTGAAGTGTTGCAGTCACGGTGTGCGGAGGAGACATCGATCGAAGTTCGTCCAACGATAGTTCTCGTTTTCGCTGGACCATACCGGTGATAAGAAGGCGGTAGGTTGCCGAGTCCACCGCCGGAATGGAGCCATGGGTCCGTATGAAGAAATGCTCCTGTGGTGTGAGGAATGATTGACGCAAGAGATCCCCTGGTGGTTCAGCGTTTAATGGTTGTTCTTGATGTACGATCAACGGCGATTCTATACGATGTATTGTCATGATATTCTCCCTGTCGGATCATGCTCAGACATCTCCTTACGCCCGATCGTGGATTCGGTCGAAAGTCGACACCGATCGCGATGTCTTGCATTACGTGCACTCCCTCGTCGAGATAGCTGCCGGAGCATCCAACTTGTCCAGGCAACGGCTGCCGACAGCTCGGGTTCGTCCCCTTTGGTCGGGAGCCAGAGTTTGCCTGGACCCGACTGGACACCGGCACAACCGCCGGACGAACGCCATATGTTGGGTGAGGAAGACTGTGTTCAGTGCCCGCAGCTCAGTGATTTAGTCCAACCCATCTCGGCCGCGAACGCGCCTGTCATGAGCAGCCCGGAGCGCTCTGAAAAACTCAACAACCTCAACCGACTCGATGACTGATGCGTGGATGTGCTGTATGAGCGCAAACATCTGAAATGGGCACCGCGCCCTCGGTAGGACGCCAAGCAGCGAGCGAGCGCGTAGCGTGGATCGCGATGACTAGATGACGCTCCTCACACTCCTGGCGAGTCAGCCGGCGGCCCTGGTTCCGAGCCGGGAGCAGATGGCCTTCACGCTCGCCTACCACATCATCCTGGTTCCTTTCGGGGTGGCCTTCCCGCTTCTCACCCTCCTGATGGAGGGGATCGGGCTCCGCCGCGGCGACCCTGTGGCGCTGCGCTTGGCCCGGCGCTGGTCGGTCGTGATGGCGGTCCAGTTCGCCGTGGGAGCGGTAACAGGAACGATCCTTTCCTTCGAGTTCGGGATTCTCTGGCCGCGCATGATGGGCCGCTTTGGAGACGTCTTCGGCATCGGCTTCGCCATCGAGGGCATCGCCTTCTTTCTCGAGGCGATCTTCATCGGGATCTATCTCTACGGCTGGCGCCGGCTGCCGCCGAAGCTCCACTTCGGGCTGGGTTGGGTGCTTCCGCCGACCGGCGTCCTGGGCGCGTTCGGAGTGATCATCGCCAACTCCTGGATGAACACCCCCACCGGCTTCGAGCTGGGGCCAAACGGCAGGCCCATGAACGTGAACGTGGCCAGCGCGATGTTCACCCCCGCTCTCGGTTACGAGTTCTGGCACCTGATCGTGGCCCTGTACATGACCGCCGGGTTCATGGTCGCCTCCGTGTATGCCGTCGGCTGGCTCAAGGGTCGGCGGGACCGCTACCACCGGCTGGGCTTCACTGTTCCCTTCACTCTGGGCGCGGTTCTGGCGCCGATTCAGTTCGTCGTTGGCGACATAGCCACCAGGGCAGTGTTCGAGGCCCAGCCGGCGAAGTTCGCAGCGATGGAGGTCACCTGGCGGACCCGAAGCCACAACCCTGAAGTGCTGGGCGGCATCATGACCGGCGACGGCAGGGTTCATTTCGGGCCGTCGATCCCGTCACTCGACTCACTGCTCGCGAGCTTCTCGCCAAGCACGGTGGTGCGTGGTCTTTCCACCTTCCCGGCCGCCGACCGACCTGACCTGCTGGATGCCAACTTCGTGCACCTCGCGTTCGACGTCATGGTCGGCCTGGGCTCTGTCGCCTGCCTGCTCACGCTCTGGTACGCCCTGGCCTGGATCCGAAACCGTAACCTGCCCCGGTCGAACTGGTTCTTCAGGGCGGCTGCCCTGGCCGGCATAGGGTCCTACGTGGCGATCGAGTGCGGCTGGGTCACTACCGAGGTCGGACGACAGCCGTGGATCGTGTACGGACTGATGCGCGTGGGCGACGCTGTCAATCCGGTCAACCCGTCGTTCATCTGGGCCATGTTCACCGCACTGCTCGTGGCCTACGCGGTGATCGCTTTCTTCTTCGTCAGCGTCCTGCTGAGGTTGTCCGCCCGCTGGAGGCTCGAGGATGAAGGCCGTCGCCCACCTGAGGCGCGACCAGAAGCTGATGCTCCATACGGCCCTCGTGAGCGCACCGAGAAGAAGCCGGCGGGTGCTCCCTGATGAATTCGATCGTCGATGGCGGCGTCGCGGTCGCCCTCCTGCTCACGGTAGCCGCCTACAGCACGGCGGGCGGCACCGACTACGGCGCAGGCATCTGGGACCTGCTGGCAGGGAGGTTCCAGCACGCGGACTACGTCCGCGCCCTCATCGACGAGGCGATGGCGCCCGTGTGGGAGGCCAACAACGTATGGCTGGCGTTCGCAGCCGTCATTGCCTGGACCGGTCTTCCACTGCTGTTCGAGTCGGTGTTCCTCAGCCTCTACCCGCTTTTCGCGCTGGCACTGCTCGGCCTCATCCTCCGCGGTGCATTCTTCGCCTTCCGCAAAGCCGCCACCACCCCGGATACCCGGCTGGCCGCGACCCGTGTCTTCGGCATCGCGTCCCTGCTGGCGCCCTTTGCGTTCGCCGCCATCCTGGGCGCGATCGCGTCGGGCCGGGTTGGACCGGGGTCCCCGGTGGTGCCGGTCTGGCAGGCTTGCCTCGATCCCCTCGCCATTTCTTTCGGTGTGGTAGCGGTGACCGCTACGGCGTTCAGCGGCGCTTCGTTCCTGGTGGGCGACGCGCGGCGGTTTATCCCTCCTCACGCGCCCGGCCCCGACCTGGTCGAGTACTTTCGCCGGCGGGCCGTTGTGGCGGCGATCGCCCTGTTGGTGGTAGGTACGGGAGCGCTGGCAGTGATCGGGGTTGAGAGCCCGGCGGTCTTTCGCGGCATGACCGCGGGCCTCGGCCTCCCGTTCGCCATCGTCGCCGTGCTGGCCACTCTCGCAGTGGCCTTCTTGCTGTGGCGCCGGATCTACCTCTGGTACCGGACGCTTACCGTGATCGCCGTGGGCTCGTTCGTCTTCGCCTGGGGCCTTGGACAGGCTCCATATGTCCTGCCGGGGCGCTTGACGATCGAGCAAGCCGCCGGCTCACCCGCGACTGAGCTGGTACTGCTGGTCATAGCCGTTGTGGCGCTGGTGCTCGTGATCCCGTCCCTCATGCTGCTCTACCTGCTCGACCAGCGCAGCGACCTCCAGTCGCCGGAGTAGCCAGCGCCGATCGCCGAGGCGGCAGCTAACGGGCCGCCGTCACGCTTCAGCAAGCGCCCACTGCATCGAGCTGAGACAATTCTCGGCCGGAAGCCAGAATGCCACGCCCGGCTCCGCAGCGGAGGATAGCCGGGCGAGGGTTCGCCTCGCCAGTCAATGAAGCGCGAGACGATGCCGGATCTGGTGGAGGCGGAACGATGAGCGCTACCAGGCTCAGGGCTCGCCGCTGGCCCCTGCTGCTGCTACCAGGCTCAGGGCTCGCCGCTGGCCCCTGCTGCTACAGATCGCGGACTGCGATCTGCTCGGGCTGTCGGCCAGGAGCGACCGGAGCGCCAACCTCAAGTGCCGGAAGCTCCGCGAGACGGACGGCGTCGCCCGCTCGATCTGCCCCACTGCGCCGTCGGCTGCGCGCAGCTCGTCTACCACAAGGACGGGAAGGTCACCCAGATCGAGGGCGACCCCGCCAGCCCGGTCTCCCGCGGGCGTCTCTGCCCCAAGGGCTCGGCCGCCGAGAGCCTGGTCAACAGCCCCCTCCGCGAGTACCGCGTCAAGTACCGCCGGCCCTACGGAAGCTCGTGGGAGGCGCTGCCCCTGGAGCGGGCACTGGAGATGATCGCCGACCGCGTCATCGCCACCCGCGCGGCCACCTGGGAGGACCGGGACGAGCGGGGACGCCTGCTCAACCGAACCATGGCGATGGCCCACCTCGGCGGCGCCACCCTGGACAATGAGGAGAACTACCTGATCAAGAAGCTCTACGCGGGGCTGGGGATCGTCGCGATCGAGAACCAGGCGCGCATATGACACAGCTCGACGGTCCCCGGTCTGGGGACGAGCTTCGGTAGGGGCGGCGCCACCGACTACCCGGGCGACCTCGTCAACTCCGACTGCATCCTGATCATCGGCTCCAACATGGCCGAGAACCACCCGGTGGCATTCCAGTGGGTGATCGAAGCCAAGCTGCGCGGAGCCGAGGTCGTCCACGTCGACCCCCGCTTCACCTGCACCAGTGCCAACGTCACCCGGCACATCCCGATCCGGGTCGGCACCGACATCGCCCTGCTGGGCGGGCTGATCCGCCACGTGATCGAGACCGAGTCCTACTTCCGCGACTACGTCGTCGCCTACACCAACGCCCCCACCATCGTGAACGACCGCTTCCGGGACACCGAAGACCTGGACGGCCTCTTCTCCCGGTGGGAGCCTGAGCACGACGCCTATGAGCGCTCGAGCTGGAGCTACCACGAGCCGCAGATGCGCCCAGTCGCCGGCCGGCGGGCGCCGGAGGCATCGATCGGAGACCACGTCGGCAGCCACGGCTCGCCGTACGGCACCAGCCCCCGGCCGGCGCAGGACCCCACGCTCCAGCACCCCCACTGCGTCTTCCAGATCCTGAAGCGGCACTTCAGCCGCTATACCCCGGAGCTGGTCGAGCGGGTGACCGGGGTCCCCCGGGCCACTTTCCTCGAGCTGGCGCAGCTCGGGCCGCGAGCGGACGGCGGCGCTCGTCTACTCCGTGGGCTGGACGCAGCACAGCAAGGGCGTCCAGATGATCCGTTCGGGCGCGATCCTCCAGCTCCTGCTCGGCAACATCGGCCGGCCGGGCGGCGGGATCATCGCACTCCGCCGTCACGCCAGCATCCAGGGCTCGACCGACATCCCCACCCTGTACAACCTCCTCCCCGGCTACCTCCCGGTCCCCCCACAGCCACGACGAGCAGAACCTCGACGACTACGTCGCGGCTGTCCCATTCGCCGGGCTCGGCTTCGTGGTCGCGAAGTTCGGCCGCCGCGGTCCTGACATGATTCGTGACGCTGGATACCTCGCATCTTCAGGGTCCTGGTCGGGCTGCTGCTCACCATCATGGGTTTCGCACCGTTCCACTCTGGCCAAGGAGAAACCTCCGCCAGGCGCACCCGTGCCGTCGGGATGGCCTGCTGTCACTGCGGCCATCAGCTGTGCATTGGCTTGTGTGCTGCTCGCCGTATACCTGCAGGTCAGCTCTGCTTGAGCCACGCACAGACAAATAGGCCCAGTGGCAGATAGACTCGGAAGCTCGATTGACACAAGAAGAGGAATGAGTGAATGACAGAAGACAGCCACTGCAACGAGCCTGACATCGTTACCAAGCTCAGCCCGCGGACTGTTGCAGAGACCGTCTCACGCCTGACTGATCTGGTTCGCGCGAAGGGGATGAAGGTCTTCGCCGTGATTGATCAGAGCGTCGAGGCGCACCAGGTCGGACTCGAGCTGCGGGATACAACGCTTGTGATCTTCGGCAGTCCAGCTGCAGGCACGCCCGTGATGGCAGCGTCACCCTTATCGGCGCTCGACCTGCCTCTCAAGGTCTTGGTATGGGCCGACGCGGGGCGGACTGTGGTCTCCTACTACATGCCGGCCGCGCTGGCCGCCCGTCATCATCTCGGCGCTGACCTGGCAGCAAAGCTGGCGGGCATCGATTCGCTCACGGATGCGCTGATCGCTCCATGATTCCAACGCCCGAGCTCTTGGTGTCGGAGGGCCCTCCCCGCCCCGGCGGGGAGCGTTGGGGCGCACTGAACGGTGATTAGCCCGCCATCGTGACCAGGTCATCGATGATCCAGTCGAGCGCCGCCACGGCGAGCGATAGGTGGCCCTCCTCACAGTAAAGGCGAACACCCGCATGCGGTGTGTGCTCGGCCAGCCACTCGCCGTGCGCGAAGAGCACCATCCGATCCTTTTCGCCCTGCTATACGGCGACCGGCCGCCGGATCTCTGCCAGGTCAAATCCCCAGTCGCGGGTTAACGCCAGGTCATCGTCACGCCAGCCTGCGATGCCGCTCGCTACGGCTCGTCGGAAAGGTACATGCGATGAACTCTGCGAACTGGCCAGTCAGCGCCGCCTTGTCGACTTCGGAGACCAGGCCTCCCAGCGCGGCCGCGACGTCAGCTGCCTCGATGTGACTGAGGACTCCGGCCTGTTCCTGGAGCCATGGGAGGAGCGCCGCTTCGCCCTGCAGCGCCAGATTGAACTCCTCAATGTTCTCAGCACCCATCCCGGCCATCCAGTCCAGGCCTGCGGCCGGGTACGGCGCTACGCTCGCCAAAGAAACGGCAGCTGCGCAGCAATCCGGCAACTTTGCGGCGCAGGCGAGGGCGTGCGGACCCCCGCCCGACCAGCCAATGGTGAGAAATTCGTCAGCCTCGAGCTCGTCCAGGATCGACTGAACATCCGCGACCGCGTCCACCACCGAGCGTCCATGCTTCGCGGTAGACCTCGCATAGCCGGGCCGCGAGTAGACAACAGTGCGTAGTTTGTGCCGGCTCGCCTCCATGACCAGCGGCCGAAAGAGGACTGCGTCAGATGGCGTGCCGAGGTGGAAAATCAGGGGACGCCCCTTCACGGGACTGGCCGTCAAAACCTCTGGCGCGCGACCGTCGACAAGCCTGAGCTGCATGTGTCGAGTCGCCATGAATGGGCATCATGGCATCCTGGCGCGCGCGTCATCTAGTCAAGAATCAAGCTGGACTGAGGAACCAGTCGGGGGATGGCGTTGAACGCGGCAAGGCTGATTGGGGCGCCGTCGCTCCGGAAGATCGCGACCGGCAGTCGCCGCGATCCGACCCGCCGCCACTCGTAGAAGTGGCTGGCCGGAACCACAACCCGGTTCGTGAGGAGCAAACGCTGGTACTGGCCTCGGCTCAGTGCGGTATCCGCGCGGAGGTTGAAGAGGCTGCCCCGAGGTGTGATCTCCTAGGGAGGACAGCGTTGTCAACAGGAGGGAACCCCCCTATGCGCTTGGCGATGCCAACCACCACTTCCTTGATCGGCGTCGGTCCCTCTGCCAGCATGGGCTCCGGGGAAGGTCGCCTCGTGGCCGCGCGCAATGCGCTGGGCTTCGCATGTCGGGCAACGACTTGCTGAGGGGCCTTCCCTTCTGGGCCCTTGCAGCTCCGGTGGGCCGGCCTTGGTCAGGGGCTGGCCCTTTACGGTCGGTCTCGCCAGTCTCCGAGCTCTTAGGGGTCAGGCCGCAGAAGGAGCGGACCTGTCTGCCGTGGCTGAAACGCCCGGGCCGCCCGATGGCAGCTACCAGATTGGCCGCCCCCACCTCCCCGATGCCAGGCAGGCTACGGGCGAGGCCCTTGGGGTCGGCGGCGGCGTAGGCCTTGGCGCGGTCTTTGGCATGGAGGGCCAGCTCGGCCTCGGTAGTCTCGAGCAGTCGGGCCTCGGTCTTGACCTTGTCGGCCAGCTCTTGAAAGGCCACGGCCGGGTGAATCGCGCTGGGTTTTGTGGAGGCTCGGCGGTTTGGAAATGGCCCGATTGGGTGGGGCTGACCTGGTGATCCTGACCGGTCCGAAGCCGGCGCGTCAAGGCAGGTGGCTTCGCTAACGCGATCGATAACGTTACGGTCCTCATGTGAGCAGGCCGAGGTCCTCGACCGCGACTGGTTCGCCGCAGTGCGGGCATTCACCGCCCGGCCCAACCAGGGTGCAGAAGGCGCCGCAGTCCTCACAGCGCTGCTGGCCCAGGTAGCGCGTCTGGCAGTCCGGGCACTGATAGATCTTGCAGTCCATGGGCAGCCGCTTGGGCAGCGGCGGCGTGGGCCTTGGCCGAGCTGACGCGATAGACGAGGTGGCCGCGGCAGATGAAGCAGACGGCGATGGGCCGCCAGGCTATCCGGACCGGTTGGCTCCATGACCACCTCCAGACGAATCCCCACCGGAGCGCCTTCCAGAGCCGCTTCCTCCAGCTCTTGCAGGCTGTCCAGGCGGGGCCAGCAGCTGCGACGACAGACCTTGGTGCCATCGGCGCGGAGCACCTGGGCGGTGTGCGCGGAGGCGACCCGAGGTCGATACCGACCAGACGACGTTCATGCATGACGTTGTTCCTCGATCCGTGGCTGGTGGTCGACTCCGGACTGCTGGCAAGGTGACGCTACTCGCTGGCCACGGTCCCACCATGGTCGAGCCAGGCAACGGCTCCCACGCATCCTCTGTAAAGGGATCCGGCTTTTGGAGTAGGCCCATCCACTTTCCTTAATCGGGTCATCCGTGGCCTGGCCCGGGGTGGCAATCACACCTGGGAGAAGCGCTTCCCTCAGCCGTAAACGCGCCACCACCCGAACCAGCCGGGCCTGTCCATAGAACAGCATTCGACGGCTGGTGTCCAGGCCCGCGGCCGGTCGGATGTGCACGGTCGCGGTCCTGCCGGCCTTTCCACAGACTGCGCTTGGACACGAGGAGGAAGGGGAACAAGACGCTCCCATCTCCTTAGATGCCGTAACCCCTGCGGCGTCAGTTCGATTGGCGCCCCCAGCGCTGGCAAGCGACAGTAACGTCTCTTGGGCTCAGCAGGCTGACTCGCCCGCGGATCGTCGGGGCGATTGGGCATGATCTGCCGGCATGCCTCTCGACCTCACCTACCAGCTCATCCGCTTCATTTCTGACCTCATGCTGGTCCGCACCCGGACCCCACGCCGCACGCCGTGGCCCTTGCCGAGCGTCGTGCGGCTCCAGGTTCAGCCCGCTGACAGGGCTACATCGGCCGGCGGCTTAACATCGCCGGCGTTCCCGCCCGCCAGATCCTCGAGACGGTTTGGCCAGAACTGGCGGGACTGGTCGATCGGGCCAGTCGAATGATGGCGGAATCCTGGGTATCAGCAGGGATCTGCGGGGACAATCAGGGACAGGGCGCCCGACGAGCGAGGTCGAGAAGGGACGGTAGGGGACGGCTGGGGACCATCGGGGATGCAGCCGGTAAGGCTGTTAACGTTAACCGCAAGGTTCACGGTTCGAATCCGTGCTCCGGAGCCAGGTTTGAATACAGCTCTGATAGCGATGGCAGATCTTGTTATGAGCCCATCGTTATCAATTCCTCACAGACTTCCGCCACTCTGACGCAACTCCCACTGCTCACCACGCAGCAACGGCGGACGGCGGAGTCCGCGAAGCAGTGATTCGGTCGTCCGTGAGCGGCAGTTGGAAGGGGTTCTCTGCCGGATGCGAGATGCGTGCGGGGCCCGTGGGCTGGGAACCTTGATAGAGAGCAAGGGCTCGCGACGATAGGTATCCCGGAACGGCGCCGATCGAGTTGGTCGGCTTCGCATCAACCGGCCTAGCGACGCGACCAATAACAGCGTAGAACGCGATGCCCACGTTGCCGGCGGATACGGATGTCTTGATCGTTGGGGCGGGACCCACCGGGTTGACGCTAGCGACCAGCCTTGCCCAGCTGGGCGTCGACCATGTGCTGATCGACCGCAACGCCGAGCCGCAAGCCGGATCGAAGGCCGCCGCCGTGCAACCACGCGCCCTCGAATTTCTCGACCGGCTCGGTGTGGCCGACGGCCTGGTCGCCGACGGCCTTCAGGGTCAGGGATTCCAAGTCCACGACGGCGAACGAACCCTGCTACGCCTGCCTTACACGACCCTGGACACCCCGTTTCCATTTCTGCTGCAAATCTCGCAACAAGCCACCGAAGGGCACCTGGCCAGGCGGCTGACCGAGCTGGGCGGCACAATCCACCGCAATCACCGGCTGATCACCTGCCACGCCGACTTCCCAGGCGTGACAGCCGCGATAGCCTCCCCCGACGGAACGGTGCGCGCAATCCAGACCCGCTACCTCATCGGCTGTGACGGATTGCACAGCAGGGTGCGCGCAGAGGCCAGCATTTCCTTCCCAGGCGATGCTCCAGAGGAGCTGTTCGCCCTGGCCGACGTCCGCCTCCAGCAGAACGCCGAGCGCGCCCAGGAGGAAGACGCCACGTTCTTCTTCTGGTCCCCCGAGGGGATGCTGGTGACCTCGCCCTTACCTGGCGGCCTGCTCCGCGTGGTCGCCGCGGTGCCGCCCGGCACGGCGCCTCCCTCAGCCGGAGAGGTCGAGAAGCTGCTGGACACCCGCGGCCGCGGGAAGTGGCGCAGCAAAATCCAGGTCTCCGAGATCGTGGCGGCGTCGACATATCACGTACAGGAGCGCGTTGCCGGCCGCCTGTCCGATGGCCCGATCTTCCTCGCAGGGGACGCCGCGCACACCCACAGCCCCGCCGGTGGGCAGGGTATGAACACCGGCATCCAGGACGCAGGCAACCTGGCGTGGAAACTGCACGATGTCATCGCCGGCAGTGCACCGACGGAACTCCTGGACACCTACCACAAGGAACGTCACCCTGTCGCCACCGCGCTGGTCGCATTCACCAGCCAGCTCAACACCCTGGCCACGCTGCGCGAGCCGGCGTCCCGCCGGCTTCGTAACGACGTTATCGCCGCCGGCACATGCGCGCCGGGCGCAACCGACTGGCTGGCTCAGCGTCTGTCTCAGCTGGACGTTAGTTACGCGACAGAGATCACCGAAGGACCAGGCTCCTCCTACCGCCCCGGTCAACGAATCCCGCCGAGTCTGGTCGCATCCAACGGTCTGATCTGGACCCTGGCCGTCCCCAAAGACGCCGTAGCTCGGGTATCCGAGACCCAGCCGGAACGACTCAATGTCCAGATCGTCGATGGGCTCGAAACCACCCTGCTCGTGCGCCCAGACGGCTACCTTGCCGCATGCGGCGTGCCCACCGTTCCGGACGCAGTGCTCACCCGGCTTGGCAGCTACGCCCTAGGCGAGCAGACACGATGAGCAGCGACCAGGACACGCGCCATCGCACCGATGCGCCGCACCCTCCACACGACCCAGTGCCTCTACATCCGGTCGCCACCGAAATCATCGCCGAGTGGCCAGCGGGCACCTTCATCGAGAACCTCGCGCACGCCTTCAACGGCAGTGCTTGGCTGGTCACCATTCCGTCGCACCATCGCGTCGACTGGGTGCACGCCAACGGCCGCCATGAGGTGCTGGCCGACCTGCCGCACTCGCCTACCGGCATCGTTACCCACCAAACCGGCGCCTTGGTGATCAGCGGGCCCCTAGGCCATGAAGGATGGCAACTCCTCCGAATTCGTGACCACGGCTACGAGGTAGTCTGCGACGTGCCCGGTCTTCTGTCCGGCAACGGCATGGCCTGGGTCGACCAGCGGCTGCTGCTCGCCGACTCGCTCCTCGGGCTCGTCCTCTCGATGGACCCCGCCCGTGGCACGTCGTCGGTGTGGCTGGCCCACGAACTGCTCACCAAGACGGATCCCGCATCACCACTGCCTGGCGTCAACGGCATTGCCGCGGGCCATGGGTGGGTCTACCTAACCAACACCGAACGAGGGCTCCTGCTACGCTGCCCCACCGACAGCACCGATCCGGCTAAAGACCTCCAGGTAGTGGCCGAACGACTCGCCGGGGACGACCTCGACGTGGGCTCCGACGGACGGATCTACCTCGCCACCCACACCTGGGGCAACAGCATCCTGCGCCTCGATCCGGATGGACACCGCGAGGACATCGCCGGCCACGACCAAGGCATCACAGGATCCACCGCAGTTGCCTTCGACCCCGGGGACACCAGCAAGCTCTACGTTACCACCACCGGCGGAATCCTCAGCCCGTATGGCGGCCAAATCGAGCCCGCACGACTGGTTCGGCTCAATCCATAGGGCGGGCCCCGGACGGAGGCAAGAGATGCATACAGAGCCAACCACCGTTAGAACGATGGACCTGCTCACCGCGTCTCGCATCGTCGACGCCTCACTCGAGTATGCGAGGTCGCGTGAGCTGGCGCCGATGACCGTCGCGGCGCTTGACGCACGCGGCTCCGTCGTCGTCCTAAAGATGGAAGACGGGTCGGGACTCCTCCGCCCCGAGATCGCGAGCGGCAAGGCGTGGAGCGCCCTGGGCATGGGCTTCGGGACGCGCAACCTCGCGGCCCGCGCAGCCAAGCTTCCGTCCTTCTTCGCCGCACTGGCGGCGCTCGCCGACGGCCGCGTTCTACCCGTCCCCGGCGGTGTCCTGGTGCGCACAGCCGACGGGACAGTGGTCGGTGCCGTCGGCGCGAGCGGCGACGCCGCAGACAACGACGAGGCCTGCGTGCTGGCCGGAATCGCCGAAGTCGGTCTCCACCCGGACCCGGGCGAGAACGACGCCTGACGCGACCGCCCCTTCGAGAAAAGGAGAGAACATGCTTGGACGGAACAAGGTGCTGAGCATGCTGGAGCGCAAAGAGCTCCCGCTCGGCATCCAGTGCTTCACCGGTGATCCGGCCCTGATCGAGGTCATCGGATCGACCGGATTCGACTTCATCATGCTTGACGCCGAGCACAGCGGCAACAACCCCCGCGCGATCGAGGATCTCGTGCGCACGTGCATCCTCGCCGGCTTGGCGGCGTATGTCCGCGTTCCCGACCCGCGGGTGCCGACCGACATCCGGCGCGCCCTGGAAGCGGGGGCAGAAGGCGTCTTCCTCCCCGAGATCCACTCCGTGGCGGACATCGACGCCGCAGCCGAGGCGGCGTTCTTCCCGCCGAAAGGCGGTCGCGGGATCTGCCCCTCGGTGCGCGCGGCGGACTACAGCTTCGCCACCTTCCTCGACTACACCGACTGGAACAACCGCGAGATCGCCCTCGTGCCGATGATCGAGAACCCCGACGGGGTCGCGATCATCGGCGACATCTGCGCACACCCGGACGTCCACATGGTGATCTTCGGACAGGGCGACCTGGCGTTCTCGCTGGGCGAAGGAACGGCGATGGTCGGAGGCGAGAAGACGAGCGAGGCCTACGAGAAGGTTCTCGCCTCCGCCAAGGAGCATGGGGTCGCCGTCGTCGGCGGTCCGGTGCTCACCCCGACCGCGGACGACTGCCGTCAAGCACTCGAAGACGGAGTGACCGTGTTCTGCCTAGGCCTCGACTCGATGGGCTTCCGCGCCTGGTGCGAGCAGACCGTGAACGCACTGGCCGACGGCGTCGCGGGATCCACCGAATGGAGTCGTCCGCCAGTTCCACAGAGCGGCTTTCCTGCGCCGGCAATCGCATCCAAAACGGCAATCACCTAACTCGAGGAATCGACAATGCCTACCGTCAACCGTGTCGTGATCGGCCGCAACCGCGACGGCAAATCAGCCGTCATCCTGCGCAACTCGTCCAATCAACAGGAAGTGCCGGAGATCTACTGGCGCTCCACGCTCTGGGCCACCGCCGAGCTCCCCGTCGACAACACGATCGAGGGCGATCGTGCGGCCGACGTCATCGAACGCGAACCCGAGGGAAACGGTCTCATCTTCCGCGCCGATGAAATCCCCCCGGACATCAAGGACACCCAGGAGCGGATCGACATCCTCAAACAGACCAACAAGGAAGTGAAACAGAAGTATCTACCGACCGACGCCAACCTGAAGCGCGACCCCAGCATGCACCGGACCGACACCTGTGACATGTTCGCCATCGCCTACGGCGAGGTCTATCTCGTGACGGACACCGACGAAGTCCTGCTCAAGCCCGGCGACACGGCGGTGGTTCAGGGAGTCAATCACGCATGGTCCAACCGATCCGACAAGCCCTCCATGATCATCGGCGTGATGGTGCACGCCAACCCCTGGCCAAAGGAGTTGTATCCCCCGCCCGGACTCTGACGAGGCAGCAGGCTGGAGGCCGTCCCGCGTCCGCAACATTCGCGCGACTACCAGGAGCTGATCAACCAGCTTCTTGAGGCCGAATTCGCGGCGATGTGGACTCGGCAGGACGTCCGAGGTCGACAGGAGGGCTCGAAGCGGCTCCAGCACCCGGTGCTTGGCCGCCTGGATCTCGAGTTCACGATCTTTCATATCGCGGAGCAGCCGACTCTGCGTCTGTACCACTACACGCCGGCAGACGAGCGAGCCGACACGAAGTTGCGGGAAGCTGTACCAGGGAAACTGCTGCTTTACGTCCACCGACTAGCCCTCTCGGATCAACCGTCCCACCTCCTCCCTCAGCGCCGCAGCCCGCTCGTTCGCCGCAGCCCGCCCCGCTTCCGGCTCGCGCTGCTTCTGAGCGATGGCTTCGAGCTACGCCTCCGCCGGCGGCCGCTGTGCGCGGCGGTTGGACAGCCTGCACCCTCCTTGGCTTGCTGGCGATACTGGGCAACGGCCACCCTTCGAGCCTCGGCCTGCTCCGCCTTGTCTGCCTTGGCTGACCACTCTCATTTCAACAGCCCTCCCAGCCGCTTCCTGTGAACCGTCCAGAAGGATTCCGGCCTAACCGATGTCTCGCCGCCTCAACCCCCCAAGCCCGCCCAGCATCAAGACCGCCGCGAGCACGGTAAGGACGGCAAGTGGCAGGACGGCCATGTTTGCGGCGGGCAGCGCAGGCGTGCGCTCGAATGGAGACAGCTTCTGCACCCAGTCGGGTAGCCGGAGGACGACACCGAGCAGTGCGACGACGAAGCAGCCGGCGAGGATGCCCCACGCTGCGTCGACCCAGCGCGGTGCGAACCCGAAGACGATCGCGGCGAGCCCGGTCACCAACCACATCGCGGGCGCATATACGACCGAGGCGCCAAGCAGTCGCGGCACGCTGCTCCACGGTCCGCCCGCGACCGCGTAGCTGACACCGGTGGCCAGACCCGCGACGGCGAGCAAGGCCACGCTCCCGGCGAGCGCGATGGTCAGATGGCTCGCCGCCCAACGCCATCGAGAGACCGGCGTGGCCAGCACCGATTCTGCTCGCAGCGCCGACTCCTCACTTCGCAGGCGGAGGGCCGATTGAATGGCGAAACCTGATGCGATGAGAGCCAGGACGCGAAACGACGTCGCGAAGTAGGTGTCCGTAAGGCTCCCCACACCCGTGCTCGCCATCATCTGGGCAAGCGCCTTGTTGTTCGCGACGAAGCTGTCGATGGTGGGCGCGATCCAGCCGTACGCGATCCCGCTGACCAGGACGCCGGCGCCCCAGCCGATCAGAGCGCCACGCTGCAGGCGCATGGCCAGGCCCAACGGATGTCCGAGGCTGGGCGCGGCGACGATCCGTCCGGGACGGGGCGCGACAAGTCCGCTGCCGTGGTCACGCCTGACCGCGAGGCGAAACGCGACGGCGATCAGCGCCACCGCCGCCGCGAGCAGCGGCAGTAGCGGCCACCACCTCTCGCCCGCGAATGGACGCGCCTTCTGCGCCAACCCAATGGGCGAAAGCCAGGACAGGGTGCCATCTCCGATGTCGCCCACGATCCGCATCACGTAAGCCAGGCCGACGAGCGCCCCGCTGGAGCCGTACACGACGCGGGTGTTCTCCGTGATCTGGGCGGCGACGAGCGCCACGCCAGTGAACAACAGACCCACAGCGGCAAACGAGGCGCCCAGCAACCCAGATCGAGATCCGTATGCGGTCGCGCCGCAGGTTCAGGCGGATCAACGCGACGGTCCCGGTCAGGTCCTTCATGCTCGTCGCGAAGCGGCTGGCGCCTCGGCCGTCCCCCGGCCCGGCTCTTTCGCGAGCTCGTCTCCCGGCTCTTGCGCCGGAAGTCCTCTATGCTGCGGGTAGGACAGTTCCAGATGTCGGCATGCTCAGCGACTACCCGCAGCGCTAGGCGCTCGCCGCCAGCGCCGATCAAAATTGGTGACGATCACGCCGAGCCGCAGACGCGAGGTCTGCGCGGCCAGCGCCGCCAGCAGCGTCCAGGCCTCCAGGACATCGGCGCGGACGTCGCCTCGGAGGGGCAGCATATGGTCCCACAGCCAGGCATCTTCGAAGAACGGAGCCGCGTCGGCCTGCACCCAGAAATCGAGGATCTCGCCGTAGGCGAGGCCCTGCTGGCTCGTCTTGACGCCGAATCGAAGGGTTGGTTTGACACTCATCATCGGCAGCTCCTCGCTTAGACTGAGCTCGTGAGCCAGCTATCATTAGCTAGCCAATGACCACGGTAGCCGACTAATGATCATTGGGTCAACCCGGGCGGATCAGCGTGTTGAGACCGAGGAGTTCCAGCACGCCTTCTGGGCCGCCAAGCGCGCCATGGCCGAGGCCAGCGAGGCCGCCTTCGCCAAACACGGAGTAGGCGCGGGACAGCGATTCATCCTGCGCTGTCTGTGGGACGAGGACGGGCTGCCGCCGGGGGAAATCGCGCGTCGGCTCGATCTGGCGACACCGACCGTGACCAAAGCGACAATGCGGATGGAGGCGGCTGGTCTCGTCGTTCGCCGGCCCCACGACAGCGACCGCCGGCTGGTCGGCATCCACCTTACCGAGCGCGGCAGGTCGCTCCAAGCCGAGATCGACCGCGAGGTGGACCGCTTCACGGAGCGAGCCCTTGGCTCAATCAGCGATGCTGATCGCCGGCACCTAGTCGAACTCCTCCGAACGATCCGGCAGAACCTCGCGCCGAGACCGCGCTCGCATCCGGGATGAGACCAGCCGCTTAGAGTCGCCCGCTCACGACCACCGCGGTCGCCGTAGAGGTGGCGAGCCCATGCTTTTCAATCCTCCAGTTCTTCGCTTCGCTGAAGGCGATCGACCGCGATGCGTCGCGAGTTAGACCGCAATGCGGGCGCGTCGCTCGAAAGGAGCCGGCGCTTGCCTGGGGCTTCGAGGCGCGCGGGTCAGTCGATTCGCTGGGCCAGGGCCACGATGATTCCATCCGGCCCGCGGACGTACGCCATGCGCCAGATGCGCTCGTACTGACCGATGCCGCCGACCAGGCCGTAGCCGTCCGCAGCCAGTCGGTCGACAACCGCCTGGAGGTTGTCCACCTCGAAGCAAACGTTGCGCAACCCCAGCTCGTTGGGCATGGCGCCGGGCGATCCCGCTTCCGGGCTGGGCCGGATGAAGCTCGACAGCTCCAGCCCGGTTCCTCCGTCGGGCGGCCGCAGCGTGACGATCTCGGAACGGGAGTTCCGTATGCCAATGACGGTGTCGACGAACTCGCCCTCCATGAACATCCTGCCCTCAACCTCGAAACCCAGCCCACGAAGAACGCTGTGACCGCGTTCAGGTCCCCGACGGTGATGCCGACGCGGTCGAAGCGTCGAATACGTGACACGGGTGCATCCTCCTGCCTTACGGACCTTCCCGGCGAGCATCACCTGATCGGACGGGGCGGCGGGGGGGCGGAGTCAGCAGCAGTCCTCCCGACCGCCATCCCAGACCTCGAGCTCCTCGGCAAGGATTCGCATGGCTGCCAGGAGTTGTTCGCTGCCGCGCGGCCCGAGGCGATCAAGAGCCCGCTGCAGGGGCGCGATCCTCTGGCGAGCGTGTTCCTCGATGACTGCGCGATGCACGGGCGGCACGCTGAGAATCGTTCGCCGACGGTCCTGGTCGTCCTCGCGACGCTCCAGCAGGCCCGCCCGGTTGAGCTCGTTGGCGAGCAGGCTCGTCGTCGCTGGCGCCAGGCCAACACGTTCAGCCAGCTCCCCGACCGTCAAGTCACCCTCCAGGGAAAGCATCAGGAGGAGTGGCAGATGTCGGGGCCCGAGCACCCGCGAGCTGCTCATGAGCTGCATCAGCCGCCCGGACGGCCTGCTCCGAGAACCCACCGCCCGCAGCAAATGGAGTAGCTGCTGCAGGCGCTCGTCGACCTGCGCCCGCTCCTCAGTGGCCATATGGTGGAATTATTGTAAGTATGTGTAGGTTCTACTCTATTGAGGATCCAAAGTGAGCGCGTTCACCCACGAAGAGATCACGTACCTGCGGGGCCAGCGCCTTGGGCGGCTCGCGACTGTCGGCGAGGACAGTTCGCCGCACGTGGTGCCGGTTGGCTTTCGGCTCGATCCCGAAGCCGGCGTCATCGACGTGGGCGGGCGTGGACTGAGCCGCTCGAAGAAGTGGCGTGACCTGAAGGCGAACCCACGCGTGGCGATCGTCATCGACGACCTGGCAAGCACCCAGCCCTGGATTCCACGAGGCATCGAGGTCCGCGGCCGCGCGGAGCTGCACGAGGACGGGGGACAGAAGTTCGGTCCTGGTTGGGATGCGGCCTGGCTTCGTATCCGGCCCCACCGGATCATCAGCTGGGGCGTCGAGGGTCCGGCATTTTCGGAAGAGGGGCGCCGTGCCCGGACGGTGGGAGCCGTATGACCCAGAGCGCCAGCGAGCGCATCACCGCCGCGGTGACCGCCTGGCCGGGCGTCGATAAAGCTCCTCATCGGTTCGGCGGAATCGAATTTCGTATCGGCCGGCGCGAGCTCGGCCACCTTCATGGAGATGTGCTCGCCGATCTCCCATTCCCGCGCGCCGTCCGTGACGAGCTCGTGGCGGCCGGCCGCGTTTCGCCCCACCATGTCCTGCCAGACTCGGGTTGGGTCAGCTTCCGAATTGGATCGTCGGACGATGTCACCACAGCAGTCGAGCTCTTCAGGCTTGCATACGACCGCGCATCAGCAGCCAGGTCTCGCCCGGATAAGGACTTGACGGGAACCGCTCCGTGAGCGAACCCAAGATCCGTGTGAGCCGGCGCGGCACGCGAGGGGCGCGAATGCCAAGCGGTGGGCCGCTGATGGCGCTGTTCAGGTTCTTCATGAAGCGAACGATCCAGTCGTACCGAAAATCCGGAGGAGCCGGCATCAGCAAGAGGATGGGCTTCCCGATCGTCCTGCTCACGACCCGCGGCGCGAAGAGCAATCAAGAACGGACGACCCCGCTGGGTGGCTTCGAGGAAGGTCCGGACGCATGGCTCGTTGTCGCCGCGTTCGCTGGAGCGGCTCGCCACCCCGCTTGGTTTCTGAACATGGCGGCGCACCCCGATGACGTTTGGCTCGAGGTCGGGATGAAGCGCTTCAAGGTGCAAGCGGAGACGCTCGATGGAGTGGACCGGGCTGAAGCTATCCGTCGCATCGCTGCGATCTCGCTTCGCCCAGTCAGCTACCAGCCGAAGACCGATCGCGAGATCCCGATCGTGAGGCTTACGCGCGAGGACTGAGCGCGGCGGCAGGGATCACGCACGTTTGATGGCCGGGGCTGCCGACAAGAATCGAGGATTCCGGTCGCCTTGGCTCAGATCGCAGCGATTCTCGCCAGGACTCCTGTCGCGAGTCAGGGTCGCCCTTCTGAGCGGTAGCCGTCGCGCCGGATCTTCGCGTGGACGGTAGAGAGGCTGATCACAGGCGCCTTAACAAATCCACAAAGGTTCTTATTGTGGAAAGCTGGGTGCACCACGAACTCGAAACGAAGGACTTCGGGAGTCACAACGCGAACCTTTAAGCATTTGTGAAGGACTCTGGGGACTTGCTCGGCCACTGGACCGGCGCCTATGACGACCCGCGGTCATGGCTATTGAGAACGCGCAAAGCTCGATCGAGCAAGATATCCGGAACGATCTCAGCGGGCTTGCCGAGCCGATCTCAGCTTCGATTGAGACGGGCGCCTTGGACAATGAGTGCCTTCAGAGCGGACGCGTTGATGGCGTCAGCCTCGTGGAAATCGATGGCACGAACCGTCTTGCTGTCCAGACGCGTGTTGAAGAGCCCTTTCGGATCCTTCAGCTGGGCCCCTTTTGGAAATGTCAGCCTCACCGCGTTCTTAAGGACCTCGCCTACGCAGACGATGCCGTCGTGGGACCAGACGGGCACCCCCTCGGGGCGGGAGGGTTTCTTCCACTTCACCTCTTCGATTACGCTGGGGTCGGCGCCCCTGATCAGAGCCCGCAGTTGGCCCAGCCTCTCACCTCTCCAGCCGGTGGTCTTCCGGACGATAGCATCGATCTGTTGGGACGCAGATGCGTCGTTCATGCCGATGCTTTGCTGCGGCGGCTCAGCACCCAGCGGACCGAAGGGCTCAGTTCCTTGTCCTTTCGATGCGTGCAGCCAAGCCAACAACACGGCCGTCGCTTGCCTTCCAGCAGTTCGGATCGCAATCGCTGGATGTGTTGGCTCCTCGTTTCGGCTTTCTTCGGCCAGAGCACCCAGCAGATCCACTCATTGCGGGCAAGCGGGGTGAGGCCTTCCCACGCAGCCAGAACTTTCGGGCTGGCAATCAAGACTCGTCTCAAGTCCATCGGGACGGTATGGACCACTCCGTCGGAGACCACCCTGGAACTCATCGGTCGTCCATCGTAGCTCCGATGTGGACGAAGGCAGCCTCCGGGTCGGCGCGGCGCCGAGCCCTCGCCTCATCGGCGGCCTGGTCGGCAACGATGCCGGCCAGCGAGCTTGCTCCCAGCCGAGGCTCCGGCGCTGCTGAGTTACGCACGCAGTGTCTGGATGCGCGGTCACAGCCATTCGGACTGCCCGTTCACGCAACTCGGGCGGGTAACGAGGTTGTGTCTGGACGCTCGGCTTGGACATTGACTCCATCCTCCCAAAGGAATGGAGCCTCCATCAAACCCAGCGCGGTTCAGTCACCTGCGCAACGTCGACGTATGTTTTGAAACCGCCAGCCGTTACGCGCCGAATTCGACAGCGGGTTGCTGCGCCGGCTCCATTTGAGCGCCGGATGCCTCGGCCCGAATCTCCTGGGCCGACCGTAGGGGCCGGTCGCGCAGCAACAACGTGAAGGCCAAGCCCAGCACGCCGGCGATCACCGTGACCCAAAACAGATCCCCGATCGCGAGCGCCAGCGCCTCGTTGGCAGCCGCGATGATCTTCGGAATGAGGGGGGCTGCAGGTCCTGTGAAAATCCGCTCGAGGACCGACCGACCGTTGCCCACGCTCTGCAGCAGCTCGGAGAGTTTGGCCAGCTGCGGGATCGCTTGCGGGGGTACTCCGTGAGCGGCCAGTGTCTGCGGCAGGCGATTCGCGAATTGCGTGGAGAACACAGTCCCGGCCACGGCGAGGCCAACCGAAGCACCGATCTGGCGGAGGAAGGTCAACGTGCTGGTGGCGACCCCGAGGCGGTTGACCGGAACCGAGTTCTGGACCACAACGGTGAAGCCCGCCATTGACGGCCCGATGCCGAACCCAAGGATCAGCATGTAAGCCCAAAGCGTCCAGTCCGAAATGTCGGCGGTCAGGTGCGTGAGGAGGTAGCCGCCGATCACCATCACCACAGCGCCGCCGACCATGAGCCTCTTGTAGCGGCCCAGCCGGCTGATCAGCAGCCCCGATCCGATGCTGCCGCCCATCAGTCCCGCGAGCAAAGGCCAGATGTAGTATCCGGAGGCGGTGGCGCTGGTGCCGCGGACAGTCTGGTAGAAGCGCGGCATAAACAGGACGGCCGCGAACATGGCGACACCGAAGACGAAGACGGCCGCCATGCTCACCGAGTAGTCGCGACCGCGGAACAGGTCGAGCGGGATGATCGGTTCCCTAGCGCGCAGCTCGACGAACACGAATCCGACCAGGATCACAAGGCCGAGGACGATCAGGCCGCCGACGTTAGGGTCGGTCCAGTAGGGCAGCTGACCGGCGCTGTTGATGAAACCCTTGTTGCTGAGGCCCACCATCAGCGGAACGACGCCGGCCGTGAACACGACGATGCCCAGGTAGTCGAGGTCACGTGCCGAGGCCGTCCGGCGGCCAATGCCCGGCAGCGTGGTCCAGAGCACGACGAGCGAGGCGATCCCGAATGGCACGTTGACGTAAAAGACCCAGT
>Ga0070699_100000682_pt1 | contig 31654 bp, 34 predicted proteins | sample KBSK1503metaG_FD_65473 | JGI IMG/M metagenome (GOLD analysis project Ga0070699, IMG submission 65473) | Corn, switchgrass and miscanthus rhizosphere microbial communities from Kellogg Biological Station, Michigan, USA - KBS K1-50-3 metaG | ecosystem: Host-associated > Plants > Roots >...
CCGCCAGCCGAGCACCGTGTAACCGGGCCGGGCCACCTCGGCGACCGCCGTGACGCGGAGCATCGTGCCGTTGCCGTCGAACACGCAGGCGAAGTCGGTCTGCTCGGTCAGGCGCAGGCCTAGCACCTGCTCGTAGAACGCCCGGGCCTGGCCCAGATCGGCGGAGGCGACGAACGCGATGACCTCACCGGCCTGCAGCACGTGCCTCCTTCGCCGGGCTGGCCGCGCCCGGGCAGGATGCCGTCACGGACGGCGACAGTACGGGCCAGCCGGCAGGCAGGGATCCCGGCGAGGCCGGATTCTGGGACGGGCCGAACCCGGCCGGACTCTTCGACGCCCCCGGCCCCACCTGGTTCGGAGCCGGGCTCGGGCTGGCCGGGGCCTGGCCCACCGCCTGGCCGTGATTCTGGCCCAGGCCCGGCACGGGCGGGCAGCTGGCGAATCCGGGCGCGGCACTGTATCCGTTCCACCCTTCACTCCGCCACGGCCCGGGGTGGGTCTTGTCGCTGGACGGGGCAACGACGCCCGCCGGCTGCCTGCTTCCCCGCTTCGGAGTGCTGGACTCGTGGTGGCTGGGCATCGGTGAGCTGGTGACCGTGAGGGGTTGCGGGGAGACATCGCGGGCAGGCGGTGCCCCGATCGTCAGGTTCGCGAAGTGCTGAATCGGGCTGGGCAGCACGCCGACGTAGGCCGCGGCAGTGCTGCCCAGCCCGGCTGCTGCCACGGCCAGCGCGGCGGCTAGGGGGAGCCTGCCGCGAGCTGGCCTCTCGGACAGCGAGCGCCGGGCTGACCGCAGGGCAGCGTGCGAGGTGCCGGCCCGGGACCCGAGCCGGGTGAACGCCGCTTGCGCGGCGGCCTGCCCGGCTAGGTCCCCAGGTTCAGCCGGCCCGGCTGCGGCGGCGGCGAGCATACGCGCCAGGCCATGAATCTCTGGCGGCGCCCCGGGGGGGATAGGGCGCCGCTCCAAGATCATGTCCAGCAGCGGCTCGTCGTGCTCGCCGCCGGGCCGGCCGGGGAAGAACCCAGGCATCTCATCATGCATAGCGTCGAGCCCGCTCAAAGCGTTACACCCGCCCGTGCGACCTGGCCGGCCAGCCGGCGCAGCCCGCGATGCGCGGCCACCCGGACCGCCCCGGGGGTCTTGCCCACGATCTTGGCCACGTCGCTGGTATCCAGGCCGGCCACCACCCGCAGCAGGATGATCTCGGCCTGCTCCCGCGGCAGCGACTTGATCAGCTCCATGGCGGCCTGGGTGGATACCGCCTCCAGCACCTGGTCCGCGGCGTCTGGGGTGGTCAGCTCCTGCGTCGCCTCGGTCGTGTCGATTGGCACCGCCGGGCGGCGGTGCCGTGACCGGCCGGCGTCCGCCGCCCGGTTCCTGGCGATGGTGAACAGCCACGCCCGGAAGTCCTGTTCCCCGCCGCTGAAGCGCCGCAGCCCGGTCACCACCTGGACCCAGGTCTCGCCGGCCACGTCCTCGGGGTCGGCCGTGATCACCCGCAGGTAGCGCAGCAGCGCTGGCTGTACGTCGCGGAAGATGAAGGCGAAAGCCGCCTCATCTCCGGTCCGTGCGTTGGCCAGCGTGACCCCGAACGCCCCTCCGATCACTGATCAAGTATCGGCCCAGTGCACCTGGCGGCGCAGCACAAACGGTAGCGCTCCCGGCACAATCTTCGGCTCAGGTCGCACCCGCCACTCCGGACACGGCAGTACGGCATCCGTTTGGGTTCATGAGCGCGGGGAAGTGAGGCGTGGCTGACCAGAACTCACTCAGAAAGGCGAGCCCATGAGGATAGGTGCGGGCCTTTTGCTCATCGCGGTGGGAGCCATCCTGCGGTTCGGGATCTCCACCGTTTCCACGCATGGCATCGCTATCCACACGATCGGCGACATCCTGATGGTCGTAGGCGTACTCGGGGTGGTGCTGTGGCTGGTCGTGTGGGCACCCTGGAGCCGGAGGCGCCTACCTGCCTACCGGGACGACGCGCCGGCCTACCGCGAGGAGCCGGCCTACCGCGAGGAGCCGGCCTACCGCGAGGAGCCGGCCCGGGCCGATGCCGATCCCGGGTAGGCTCCGGGCCATGGCAACTCCTGACCCAGGTCTGCCACGGAACATCGGCGCGCCGGCCACCCGGGCGCTGACCGCGGCCGGGTACACCGAGCTCAGCCAGCTCGCCGACGTGCCAGCCGCCGAGCTAGCCAAGCTGCACGGCCTGGGACCGAAGGCACTGCGCCTGCTGCAGGAAGCCCTCCAGGCGCAGGGCAAGTCCCTGGGCTGAGGATCCCGTCAGCAGCGCTGCGGAACCCGGGCTAAGGTCCGGGCGCACCGCGAGCGCGGCCACGCCCTAGCCGCCGGCGGCGGGTAGGTTGGCCTGATGAGCTTCAACGTCAGCGCGGACGCCTACCTGCGGTTCATGGGGCGGTACTCCGAGCCGCTCGCGGCGCAGTTCGCCGACCTGGCCGGGGTCCGCGGCGGCCAGCGGCTGCTCGACGTGGGATGCGGGCCGGGCGCGCTAACGGCCGAGCTGGTGAGCCGGGCCGGCCCAGAGGCGGTGAACGCGGTGGAACCCTCCGGGTCGTTCGCTGCCGCGGCGCGCGAGCGGCTGCCCGGCGTGGACATCCGGCAGGCCTCCGCCGAACGGCTGCCTTTCGGCGATGCCGCTTTCGACGTCGCGCTGGCGCAGCTGGTCGTGCATTTCATGGCCGACCCGGTGGCGGGTCTGCGAGAGATGGGCCGGGTCACCCGGCCCGGCGGCGTGGTCGCGGCCTGCGTATGGGATCACGCGGGCGGACGCGGGCCGCTGAGCGCCTTCTGGCGGGCGGTGCGCGAACTCGATCCCGGCGCCGACGACGAGTCGAACCTGGCCGGCGTCCGCGAAGGTCACCTAGCCGAGCTGTTCGCGCAGGCCAGGCTGGGCACGGCCCAGGTCACCACGCTGACCGTCCGGGTCCGTCAGCCCGGGTTCGAGTCGTGGTGGGAGACGTTCACGCTCGGCGTCGGCCCGGCGGGAGCGTATCTGACGTCCCTGCCGACCGACCGCCAGGACGAGCTGCGCGAGCGGTGCCGGCGGCAGCTGTCCGAGGGCCCCTTCGAGGTCAGCGCCACCGTGTGGGCGGCAACCGCCCGCCCCTAACCCGGCTCAGCGGCCGGGGATGTCGATGAGCGCCCAGGCTGCTTCCCAGAGGGTACTGACGGTCACGCGCAGCTGTTTAGCCTGCGAGCTCACCGGTGGCCAGAACCAGAAGGAGCCGCTGCCTTCGTGGGTAGCTGGTGACCAGCTGCCCACCCGGAAACCGGCCGATTCCAGCACGGGCCGCTGTTCGGCGAGGATCTGCTCAGCACGCGCCTCGGGCAGGAGCCCGAGAATCACGAACGCGTTCGCCACCGCCTCCAGGCTGAACCGCACGACTGGGCGCGGCTCTCCCTTCCGGGTCTGGGCCAGCGGAGCGGTCAGAGCACGGAGGTAGGCCTCGGGGTCCTCCATAGGCGCAGTGTACGACGCGTGTCGCCTGTGACCCGGTCTTGACAGTCCCATAAACCGGCCACCTCCTGCGTACCTCGGCACGGCGAGCGGGCCTGCGCCCGGCTGCTCGACCGCATCGCCCACCCGAGCCTGTCTCCCGCCGTGGAACTGCTGCCCACTGAACTCGTGCTGCGGTCAAGCTGCGGCTGCTCGCACGGCACGATAATCCGCCAGGTCGTCAAGACCCTCGCGCCAGCGCAGTGGAGTTGATGCCCCACGCCGCAGGCTCTGCCGTGACCCGGATGTGATGACGGGGGCAGATGCTGGGGGTATGCGCACAGCGGTGCTTCGCACGCTGGCCGCGGCGGCGGTCTTGCCCGGGTTGGTGTCCGGCTGCACCGGTGCGCCGTCCTCGCAGCCGGCGCGCCCGGCGCAGTCGGCGCGGGGCCCCGCCGGGCTGCGGGACGTGCAGCCGTGCCCCGGGATTCCCGGGTTCCGCTGCGGGTCGCTGAGCGTGCGACTGGATCCGTCCGGCTCGACGCCGGGGCGGCTGTCGCTGCGGGTCGCGGTATCCTCCGTAGCTTCCGCCCCGCGCGGCGTGCTCCTGTTCCTGACCGGCGGTCCCGGCGAGCCGGGCGTGCCGTTCGTCCCGCGGATCATGGACCGTCTTGGGCAGGCACTGCGCGGCTACCGGCTGGTGATGTTCGACCAGCGCGGCACCGGGGCGGGGGCGCTGGACTGCCCGGCGCTGCAGCGGCAGATGGGCGCGTCGGACCTGACGGTGCCCGCGCCCGCCGCGGTCCGCTCGTGCGCCGCGGCCATCGGGCCGGACCGGCGGTTCTACGCCACCGCGGATACGGTCACCGACATCGAGGCACTGCGGGCCGCGCTCGGCGTCGCCCGGCTGACAGTGGACGGGGTCTCCTACGGCTCCTACGTCGCGGAGCGGTTCGCGCTGGCGCATCCGGGCGAGGTGAGCCGGCTCGTGCTCGACTCGGTGGTGCCGAGCTGGAACGTGGACCCGCTGCAGCTGGTGAACATGCGGCGGAGCGCCGCCGTGCTGCGAGACGTGTGCGCGGCTCAGCGGTGCGGCTTCGATCCAGCCAGCGACCTGGCCGCCGTGGTCCGCCGGTACCACGACGGGCCCGCGCTGCTCGACATGCTGGTGGCGCTGAGCGTCGGCGATCCGTCCTTCCCCGGTGTCCCCGCCGCGCTCCACGCGGCCGCAGCCGGGCATCCGGACGCGCTCACCGCGCTGATCGCCCGGGTACACGGGGCGGACGCCGCCACGGCGGGTGAGCTGAGTCAGGGGCTGCACGCCAGCGCGCTCTGCGCGGACATGCCGATGCCGTGGGGCGGGCCGGATATCCCGCTGGCCGCCCGGCCAGCGAGGCTGGCCCGGGCGGTCGCCCGGCTCTCCACGGCCCAGGTCTGGCCGTTCGACCGGGCCACGGCGGCGGGCAACGGCTTCATCCAGACCTGCCTCTACTGGCCACCCGCTCCGGCCCCGTCCCAAGGTGCCGCCGCGGCCGCGCTACACGCCGAACTGCCCCGGATCCCCGTCCTGCTGCTGGCCGGCGGCCACGACCTCTCGACTCCGCTGGCGGGCGCACGGGCTCAGGCCACGCTGGCCCCGGACGGCCACCTGTTCGTGGTTCCGGCGGCGGGCCACTCGGTGCAGAGCCGGGCGGCCGGCGACCCGGCGGAGGCCGAACTCGCCCGGTTCCTCGGCTGAACTCAGCCGCCTGCGCTCAGATTCGCTGTTCGGTCGCGGAATCGGTCATCCCGCCGAAGTACTGGTCCAGGACCTGCCGGAACACCGGCTCGCCGGGCGCGGCGTGCAGGAACAGCGTCATGGACGAGCACAGCTTCAGCGCGTCGACCTCGCCGAAGACCTGCTCCGCGGTGCGGCCGCGCAGGCCGGCCAGGACGCCGGCGCACTCGATCAGCCGCGCGCCCAGGACCTGGTGAGCCAGGTACGCCCGGGCCTCGGCCAGCGAGGTGATCGCATAGACCCGTGACGTCGGGCTATAGCCCAAACCGGCGATCTGCGGAAAGACGAACCACATCCAGTGGCTGGTCTTGCGCCCGGCCCGCAGCTCGGCGAGGGCCTGCTGGTAGGTGCCGCCGGCGTCCTGAGCCGCCACGAACCGCTGGAGGTCATATGGATCGTCCGTCGCCATAGCCGTCATTCTGCCCGGTGCCCGCGGCGCCGGCCGACACGTCGCGTTTGACCGCCGTTTCAGCATGGTTTCAGTCCTGGTTGCCAGCCTGGACTGACGGCACGCGGTACCGGGTGGACGAACCTGAACTGCTGATGTGGGTGCATTGCGGCGAGGTCGCCTCTTGCGCCGACATAGCGCGGCGGAGCCGGCTGCCGTTCTCAGCCGCCGGGGTCCGCGCCGCGCGGCTGATGTTCAGTCAGCAGCGGCTGTTTTCCGGCGTCATGCGGGCAGTGCACCGCGCCGAATCGGCAGGTGAATTGCGTTGAAACCGGCGGCGGGCGCGGGCGATACTCCCATGGTGACGATGGAAGGCGGGCGGACGTCGTACGACGTGACCGGCGAACCGCTCAAGGAGCAGCTGGAGACGTTCCTCGACGAGCACAGGGCCGCGCTGCGCGGGTGCCTGGACGGGCTGACCGAAGAACAAGCCCGGCGGCGCCTGGTCCCCTCGGAAACGACGCTGCTCGGCCTGGTCAAGCACGTGACCTACGCGGAGCGGGTGTGGTTCGGCGAGGCCGTCACCGGGCGCCCGCGGGAGGAGATGGGGCTGCCGCCGCACGCCGCCGACGCGTTCACGCTGACCGGCGCGGACACCATCGATTCCGTCCGCCGCGCGCACGACGAGGCGTGCGCGGCGTCCCGTCGGACCACGGCCGGCCTGGACCTGGACGACGTGCTCCGCGGTCACTGGATGGGACCGCTCCCGCTGCGCTGGGTCTACCTGCACGCCCTGCGCGAGTTCGCGCAGCATTGCGGCCACGCCGACATCCTGCGGGAGCAGATCCTCAGCGGCCGGTCCACTGCGGCGGGCGGCCCGCGTTGAACGCCGCGTGGAACTCGGCGTAGTCCTCGCCCTTCATCAGCAGCGCCTGGGTCATCGCCTCGAGCTCGATCGCCGCCGACAGGCTCATGTCCTGCTCCCTGGTCAGCAGGGTCTTGGTCTGCGCAAAGGCCTGGGTCGGGCCGGAGGCCAGCCGCCGGGCGAGCGCGCTGATCTCGTCGTCGAAGGTGTCCTTCTCGGCTAGGAAAGAGACCAGCCCGATCCGTTCGGCCTCCTCGGCGTCCACGGTGTCCCCCAGCATCAGCAGCCGGGTGGCGTGCCCGAGCCCGACCAGCCGCGGCAGCAGGTAGGCCGCTCCCATGTCCCCGCCGGACAGTCCCACCTTGGTGAACAGGAAGGCGAACCTCGCCGCCGGGGTGCACACCCGGAAGTCGGCCGCGAGCGCGATCACCGCGCCGGCCCCGGCCGCCATGCCGTGCACCGCCGCGATGACGGGCACCGGGCAGTCGCGCATCTCGCGGATGACCTCGCCGCTCATCCGGGTGAAGGCGAGCAGCTCGTCCGGCGACATGGCCAGCGTCGCGCCGATGATCTCGTTGACGTCCCCGCCCGAGCAGAACGCCCGGCCGTTCCCCCGGATGATCAGCACCCGCGTGTCGCCGCGGTGTGGCAGCTCGGCGAGCAGGTCGCGCAGGTCGGCGTACGCTTCGAAGGTGAGCGCGTTGAGCTTGCCCGGCCGGTCCAGGGTCACCGTGCCGATGCCGTCGGACACCGAGAACCGAAAGTGCTCCCACGTGTCGGTCAGCGGCACCGAGGCTCGGAACGGGCTCATCGCGGGCACTCCCATCTCCCCCGGCATCCCGGCCGGCAGCTGCCCAGCACAAAGTATTGCGGACTCTTGACTGCCGTCACAGAAGTTGAATACTGGTGATCTACCCTACGGGAAAGAAGGAAGTGGGGCCAGATGCGGCTATCGGATTCGGCGCACCTCGACACCTTCTGCCGTGACCGCCTGCCGCCGCTGGACCAGTGGCCGGTATTCCGCTTCGACCTGCCGGAACTGAACTATCCGGAGCGGCTCAACTGCGCCGCCGAGCTCCTTGACGCCACCGCGGCCCGCGACGGCGCCGACCGCCCCTGCCTTTTGTCCCCCACTGAAACCTGGACCTACGGCGAGACCGTCCGCCGGACCAACCAGCTCGCCCGGGTGCTGACCGAGGACTTCGGCCTGCGCCCGGGGAACCGGGTGATGCTCCGCGGCCCGAACTCCCCGTGGCTCGCCGCCGCCTGGCTCGCCGTGATCAAGGCCGGCGGGGTCGCGGTCACCACCATGGCCCTGCTGCGCCCCAGGGAGATCGCCACCATCGTCGGGCTGACCGAGCCGAGCCTGGCCCTGTGCGACCACCGCTTCGCCGCCGACCTGGCGGCCGGGGCGCCCAGGCTGACCGCGCTCATTTATGGCGGGGACGGCCCCGATGATCTCACCGTCCGCTGCGCGGTCAAGGACGGCACGTTCACGCCGGTCGATACCGCCGCCGACGACGTGGCCATGCTCGCGTCGACCTCGGGCACCACCGGCCAGCCGAAAGTGGCCATGCACTTCCACCGCGACGTGCTGGCGACCGCCGACACCTTCTCGAAGTACCTGATCAAGCCGCACCGGGACGACGTGTTCACCGGCACTCCCCCGCTCGGCTTCACCTACGGGCTCGGCGGCCTGCTGTTGTTCCCGCTCCGCGCGGGCGCCTCGACGCTGCTCATCGAGCGCGCCACCCCGGCCGAACTGGCCGACGCGATCGCGGCCCACGGCGTGACCGTGCTGTCCACCGCGCCCACCGCCTACCGGGCCATGCTGGCCGCGGGCAAGGCCTCGTCGCTGAAGAACCTGCGGCGCTGCGTCTCGGCCGGCGAGCATCTGCCCAGGTCGGTCTGGGAGGACTTCCGCCAGGCCACCGGCCTGGCCATCATCGACGGCATCGGCTCGACCGAGATGCTGCACATCTTCATCGCCGCCGCCGACAGTGACATCAGGCCCGGCTCGACCGGCACGGCCGTCCCCGGCTACCACGCGACGATCCTGGACGAGCGCGGCCAGGAAGTACCCGACGGCGAGCCCGGGCGGCTCGCGGTACAGGGCCCGACCGGCTGCCGCTACCTGTCCGACGAGCGCCAGCGGAGCTACGTGCAGCACGGCTGGAACATCACCGGCGACACCTACATCCGCGACGCCGACGGCTACTTCTGGTACCAGGCGCGCAGCGACGACATGATCATCTCGGCCGGCTACAACATCGCCGGGCCCGAGGTCGAGGAGGCGCTGCTCGGCCACCCGGACGTGCTCGAGGTGGCGGTCATCGGCGCGCCCGACCCGGGCCGCGGCATGGTCGTGCAGGCCTACGTGGTGCTGCGCGAGGGCGCCGCGGCGGACCCCGCGAAGGCGGCCGAGCTACAGGACTTCACCAAGGCCTCGATCGCGCCTTACAAGTATCCCAGGGTGATCGAGTTCGTCTCCGAGCTGCCCAAGACCATCAGCGGGAAGACCCAGCGATACCGGCTCCGGCAGATGGCAGGGGAGAAACTGCAGGCCCGTTCGGGATAAATATCACGGCCGAACGGACACGGCGTATCCGGTTATCCACAGGTTTCCCGGGCCCAGCGCGCGAGCACCGGGCTTCAGGTCGCCCGCCACGCTACACAGCGCGTACGCCTCGTGCAGGCTCACCTCCTGGTCGCTGACCAGCCAGTCGATCATGTCGCGGACCGCGTTCTCGGCGTTCGGCTTCCGCGGTCCTAAGGACCCCGGCGGAGGCGTCTAAGGACCCTTTGAGGTGCGGATTTGAGGCGCTTGCCCGACGCGGGGGATCTGGCCTTACGGCGATTGTTGAGGGTACGGGGATGAGGAGGATGCGATGCACCCGATGTTCGAGAAATTGTTCCTGGAGAACGACGCCGACGACGCGCTGGCCGAGGAGGAGGACCGGCGCCGGGCCGCGAACCGGGCCCGGCGGGCCCGTTCGCGGCAGGTCACCAGGGTCGTCGCCCGCGACCGGGATCGCCGGCCCGCCCGGTGAGCGCGGTTCAAGTCGCGGCCTGCCGGGCCGCGGCCTGCCGGGCCGCGTCGAACGGGGCCCGGTCGAAGATGAACCGGCTGTAGGTGATCTTGCCGTCGGAGACGGTGAGGCACTCGGCGCCGGGCGCGCTCGTGACCGGGACGGTTTCGGTGTCGTACATGATCAGCGCGGTCGTGTCGTCGCCGAAGGCGGCGATCAGTGTCGACCCGGTGAGGATCTGCACGAACGGGCCCATGAAGCCGCGGTAGGCGGCGGCGCCCTCCAGGCGGCCGGCCGGTGCGTCGCAGACGATGTCGTCGGCGATGTAACTCATGGCCTTGTCCAGGTCGTGGCTGGTCCAGGCGTGGTAGTAGGCCAGCGCGGTGCGCAGGGCGGGACTGGCGGCCTTGTCCATCGAATTCGTCTCCTTCATGGTCGTCATACCTAGGCAGACACCGCGGCCACGCCGTACGGAACGCTGCCGGGAGAAATGACGGACCAGCATGGCAAGCTGATGCGGTGGAGCAGGCCACGATGGAGCGCGCCCGGGCCGGCGATGAGCGGGCGTTCGCTGAGCTCACCGAGCCGTACCGGCGCGAACTGCAGGTGCACTGCTACCGGATGATGGGCTCGCTGACCGACGCCGAGGACATGCTGCAGGAGACGATGCTGGCGGCCTGGCGCGGGCTGGCCGGATTCCAGGAGCGATCATCGCTGCGCTCCTGGCTATACCGCATCGCGACCAACCAGTGCCTCAACGCCCTGCGCAGCGTCAGCCGCCGGATCCCGGCCGAGCCGATCCCGCCGTTCCAGCCGCCCGAGCCCAGCCAGCGCGGTGAGATCACCTGGCTGCAGCCCTACCCCGACACCCTGCTCGAGGGCATCGCCGACACCGCGCCTGGCCCCGGTGCCCGCTACCAGGCCACCGAGTCGATCGAGCTGGCTTTCATCGCCGGCCTGCAGCGCATGCCGCCCCGCCAGGCCGCCACGCTCGTGCTCCGCGATGTGCTCGGCTTTTCCGCCGACGAGGTGGCCGGGATGCTCGGCACCAGTCCGATCGCGGTCAAGGGCACGCTGCAACGCGCCCGCGCCGCGCTGGACGAGCACCGCGATCACGCCGGGCGCGGACGAGCACTACGGCCGGGGTCGGACCGGGAGCGCGCCCTGGCCCGGCGTTTCGCCGACGCGTACATCGCGGCCGACATCGACCGCGTGGTGGCGCTGCTCACTGACGACGCCTGGCTGTCCATGCCTCCGGCGCCGCACCAGTACCACGGCATCCCCGCGATCCGGTCCATGCTGCGCGCGAGCTTCGAGTACCGCGGCGACGACCGCATGTACCTGGTGCCCACCCGGGCCAACACCCAGCCCGCCCTGGCGGGCTACGTCGGCGACCGGGCCCGCGGTGCGGCCTTCCCGGCCGGCCTGTTCGTGCTCGCCATGGCCGACGCCGGGATCCACGCCATCACCCGGTTCCACATCGACGAGCTCTACCCGCGGTTCGGGCTGGCCGGATCGCTGCCCGAGGCGGAACAGGCTAGCCCGGAGCCGCGGCGGCACGGTACAAACACAGTATGGCAGCCGAGGACGGCCGGGCCCGGCCAGTAATCTCCGGCCAGGTACTGGACGCCGGGATCGCGCTCGGTGTGGCGCTGCTTGGCCTGGGCGGCGGGCTAGACGCGGCGGCCAAGGGAGGGCACGCGGCCACCGTGACCACCGCGGCACTGGTCACGATGGGCCTGGTCCTGTTTCCGCGGCGGCGCTTCCCCGGCACCGTGCTGGCGCTGATGGCGGCGCTCGTCGCGACCCTGGTGGCACTGCGGGCTTCGGTCGAGGGCGCGTTCGTTGCTGTCCTCATCGCGTCCTACAGCGCCGCGGGAAGCCGAGGGACGTGCCCGAAGATATCGGGCTGACCGCCTACCGGATCGTGCAGGAGTCGCTCACCAATGTCCTGAAGCACGCCGGGCCCGCCGCCGCGACCGTGGAGCTGGACTTCGCCGCCGAACTCGGCGTCACGGTCACCGACGACGGCCGCGGCGCGAGCGCGGCCCTCGGCGCGGTCCCGGGCGCGGGGCGGGGCACAACCGGGTTGCGGGAGCGCGTGGCGGCGCTGGGCGGAAGGTTGAGCATCGGCCCCAGGTCCGGCGGCGGCTACCGGGTGCACGCGACGATCCCGCTGGAGAGGGCATGATCAGGGTGCTGCTGGAACCTGCTGCCGACGCTGAACGCGGCCGCGAACATCACGCTGCCGCTGGACATCGCCGGGCGGGCCGCCGACCCCGGGTGGGTGGCCACAGTAATCGAGGTGGTCGGGCTGAAGGACCGGCTGCGGCACCGGCCCAGCGAGCTGTCCGGCGGCCAGCAGCAGCGGGTCGCGGTGGCCCGGGCGCTGGCCAGCCGCCCGCAGATCGTCTTCGCGGACGAGCCCACCGGGAATCTCGACTCCAAGGCAAGCGCCCAGGTGCTCGGCCTGCTCCGCGGGTCGGCCAGGGAATTCGGCCAGACCGTCGTCATGGTGACCCACGATCCGGTCGCCGCTGGCTACGCCGACCAGGTGGTCTTCCTGACCGACGGCCGGATCGCAGGCAGCCTGGCCGGGCCCACCCCGGAGTCCGTGCTCGACGCCATGAAGACCCTCGGGGAGTGACCCGCCGTGATCCGTGTGCTCTTCGTCGGGGCGATGTTCCGCAGCATGCTGACACACCGGCTGCGCCTGGTCCTGACCGGGCTCGCCATCGCGCTCGGTGTCGCCTTCATAGCGGGCAGCTTCGTCTTCAGCGCGACCCTCACCCGCGGCCTGGACTCGCTGTTCGCCCAGGCCAGCATGGGAACCGACGTGGAGGTCACGCACAGCTCGCCGGCCGGGCCGACGATCACGGGAAGCCCGGCGCGGCCGCTCCCGGCCTCGGTGCTCGCGACCGTGCGCGGGGTCCCCGGCGTCGCCGCCGCAGACGGGGAGATCGCCGCGCAGGCGGTGCTGCTCGGCCGGGATGGCAAGCCGCTGCCCGGGTCGTTCGGCGTCGCGCTGAGCTGGCCGGCTGACGCCCCGTTCCAGGCGGCGTTCTCGCGGCGTAACGGGCAGCCGCCGGCCGGCCCCGGCCAGGTCATGATCGACTGGGGTTCCGCGCGGCGCGGTCACTTCGCGGTAGGCGAGAGGATCGGCATCGCCATCGCCGGACGCGCGGTCCCGTTCACGATCAGCGGGATCACTGGCTACGGGTCCGCGGACAGCATCGGCGGCGGTTCGATGGCGATATTCGGCCTCGGCGCCGCGCAGCAGCTGTTCGGCAAGGCGGGCGAGTATGACCGGATCGTCGTCAAGGCCTTCCCGGGAGTGTCCGCCGCCAAGCTGCGCGACCGTGTCGCGTCGGTGCTGCCGCCCGGTGACGAGGCGGTCACCGCGGCGTCCGCCTCGGCGAGCGCGGCTCAGCAGATCAACGGCCAGCTGGGCATCCTCACCGGTTTCTTCCTGAGCTTCGCCGGCATCGCGCTGCTCGTCGGCGCGTTCGTGATCTGGAACACGTTCTCCATCCTGGTCGGCCAGCGGACCCGGGAACTGGCCCTGATCCGGGCCCTCGGCGCCGGTGCGGGCCAGGTGTTCCGCTCGGTGCTCGCCGAGGCCGCCATGATCGCGACGGTCGCCAGTGCCGTCGGGGTCGGACTGGGGCTGGGGCTGGCCCGGGGGCTGGCCGCGCTGCTGTCGGCCTTCGGCTTCTCGCTGCCGGTCAGCGGGCTGGTGCTGCCGGCCGCCGAACTCGCGGTGGCGCTCGGTACCGGCATCGCGATGACCGTGGTCGCATCGCTCCCGCCGGCCTACCGGGCGACCCGGGTCTCCCCCGTCCAGGCGATGCGGGACCCGGCGCCCGGGCCGACCCGGTTCCCCGGCCGGCTGGCCGCCGGGGTCGCGGTCACCACGGCCGGCCTGGCCGCCCTCCTGGCCGGAATCCTCGGCGGGACGGGACAGGTCGTGCTGGCCGGCGCCGGAGCGGCCTGCTGCTTTATCGGCGCCACCCTGCTCGCCCCGCTCGTCGTCCGGCCGCTGGCCTACCTGGCAGGCGCGCCGCTCGTCCGGCTCCCCGGCCGGGTCGGCCTGCTCGCCCGGGGAAACACCATGCGCAACCCGAAGCGCACCAGCGCCACCGCGGCGGCGCTGATGATCGGCCTGGCGGTCATAGCCGCCACGTCGGTCCTGGTCAGCTCAGCACGAGCGACGATAAGCCGGCAGGTCGGCGCGGCCAGCCGCACCGACTTCTACGTGCAGGCAACCAACGGCGACACCGGCCTCAGCCCGGCGCTGGCCGGGACCATCGCCCGGCAGCCCGGCGTCCTTGCGGTGACCGAGGTGCGGCAGACCGGCGCGACCGTCGCCGGAGCGGCCAACCGCACCGTGGACGGCGTCGACCCCGCGGCCATCGGCCGGTTCACCGACCTCGGGGTGACCGCGGGCCAGGCCGGGTCGCTGAGTGGCGGCGGGATCATGGTCTCCTCCGACGTTGCCTCGGGCCGCGGCTGGAAGGCCGGCCAGGAGATCCAGGTGCAGTTCGGCTCGTACGGCGTGTACCGGCTGCGGATCGTGGCGATCTTCGCCAACGTCGGCCCGCTCAGCGGATACCTGGTCAGCAACACGACCCTGGGCGCGGACAGCGGCGTCCGATCCGACCACGTGGACCTCGTGCGGGCACCGGCCTCGGCCAGGAGAACGATCCAGGCCGCGCTAGCCGGATATCCCGGCGCGCAGCTGCTCGACCAGACGGGCTACATCGCGAGCCAGACCAGCGTGCTGAACTCGCTGCTCACCCTGGTCACCGCCATGCTGATCCTGGCGATCGTGATCGCGCTGCTCGGTGTCGTCAACACTCTCGCCCTCTCCATCTCCGAGCGCACCAGGGAGATCGGCCTGCTCCGGGCGATCGGCATGCAGCGCGGCCAGCTACGGCAGATGGTCGCGGCCGAATCGATGATCATCTCGGTGATCGGCGCGCTTCTCGGGACCGTGCTTGGTCTCGGCCTCGGCGCGGCCCTCGCGACCGCACTGACCAGGTCCCAGCAGGCGACCGTGGCCATCCCGGCCGGGCAGCTCGTCATCTACATCCTGGCCACCGGAACGGCTGGCGTGCTCGCCAGCATCGGCCCGGCCAGGCGGGCGGCCCGGCTCGACATGCTGACCGCGATAGCCGCCGAGTAAGCGCCTGGATCCGGTGGATACGGCCGTCGTCCGGGAGGTTCTTTACCGGATCGGGCGTGATGATCAAGGCGGGGCGGGAAACCCGGGCCGTTCGGGATAATGTGCCGGACGGGACGGGTGCGTGCCCGCCGGCGGTCAGGAGCCGCTGGGCTTGGGGGCGGTGCAGGAGATCTTGGGGTTCAGGCCGACGTAGTTGAGCGGGCCGGCCACGATCGTCAGGGCCATCGTGGCGCCCGCGGTGCAGTCCAGGTTGGCGGTGCCGAAGTAACCGCGCTGGCCAGCCGCGGCGGCACCGATGATCAGCCACAGGAAAAGGATCACCGTCCCCTTGCTCATCACCCAGACTCCTCCGCCAGGACCTAGCTTGCTGTGATAGTAGCCCGCAAATCCGGATTTGTGGCCTAGCCGCGCCGTTAGCCGCGATCCAGGAATGCCCGGACGGCGGCCTTGTAGGGCTCGCGGTCGTAGGCGGCGACGTAGGGGCCGGCCATGCGCACCGGATCGCCGAAGAAGTAGTACTCGTACAGCGCCTGGCGGCCGGAGAAGGCCGAGATGCAGGTGTCCCAGACCAGCCGGAACAGCCTGACCCGCTCGGCCCCGCCCAGCGTGGCGGACTGCAGGTAGGTCTCGATGTCGGCCGCGGCGGGACCGGTCACGTCCGCCTCGGTCGGGGTGGCCATCAGGCCGGACGCGCCGAGCTTGCGCAGGATCTCGGGGAACCGCTGGTAAAGCCGGGGGTAGAGGTTGCGGGCGGTATTCAGCGGCGCCCAAGCCGGGGTGAACACGCCGAATTCGTTCGGCGCCGCGTCGGCTTCGGCCGTGCGCAGCAGCGCGCGCAGCGTCTCCAGCGTGGTGATGACCTCGGCCACGTCGGCCTGGACATGCGGGAACTGCTCGATGCCGATGGCCTGGGTGAGCAGCGAGAGCAGGCCGAGGATGTACTCGGTCTTGGCCGTGGTGCGGGTGACCACCTGATGCGTCATGTGCACCACCGCGGAGGTGTGCGTGTAGAAGCCGTTACACAGGTCGGGGTCGCCGAGCACGAAGCAGCGCTCGTACGGCACGTGCACGTCGTCGAAGATCACCACGGCGTCCGGTTCCTCGAACCGGGAGCCGAGCGGATGGTCGTGCCGCGGCCGGCCGTAGTCAAGCGGCTCGCGGGCCAGGTAACGCAGTCCGTCCGCATCGTTCGGGATGGCACAGGCGAAGGAGTACTGCTTGTCCTCCGGCGTGTTCCGCAGCACCGTGGACGGGAACACCAGCAGCTCGTCGGCGAACGGGCCGATGGTGGCGAGCATCCGCGCGCCGCGGATGACGATGCCGTTGTCGTCCTCGCGGACGATGTGCGCCATCAGTGCGCCGCCGGCCTGCTGGCTGCCGGAGACCGCGCGGTTGGCCTGCGGCGGGATCAGCGTGTGGGTGCAGAGCAGGTCCTCCTCGCGGACCTTCTCGTAGTAGCGGCGGATGTTCTCGCCGTATTGCGCGCCAGCCTGGCCGAACCAGCCTTCCGCCGAGGCGAGCGCCATCAGCGCGCTGTTCAGGTAGTCGCCGGTGCGGCCCAGCATGCCGAACGAGCGGTCGGCCCAGAGCTTGGACGCCTGACGGCGCTTGGCGAGGTCCGCCGCGGTCCGCGGCGTGAGAAAGGCGGTTGCGACAGGTTCCCCGGTCAGGGGCGAAGGGTAGGTGAGGATGTCCCTGTACGCGGGGTCGTGCTGCATGTCGTAGAGCTCGGCGAAGCTGCGCACGACGTTACGGAAGGCCGGGTGGGCGGCCACGCCGCCGGTCAGGGTCTCACCCTGGATCTCCACGTGCACGCGGGCAGCGGCCAGCCGCCCGAGGAACTCGCTGCCGCTACGCGCCGCCATACCCGGGACGGTACCGTCAGGGCATGGCCGCACGTCAAGGTTTGCCTGGCTCGCCGGGTTGGCCTGGCTCGCCGGGGGCGTGTCTCAGGCCTGGCTCAGGGCGGCGGCCAGTTCGCTGGTCCGGCCGAGCAGCCTGGCCACGGCGATCGGGTTCATGTAGTCGTCGTAGTGGACGATTTCGCCGTCGCGCACCCGGATCACGCCGAGGGCGGTGTGCCGGTAGGGTTCCCCGGCCGCCTTCGACCAGCCGTGGTGGGTGATCTCGGTGACCACGACCTCGGGGTCGTCGGTCTCGCGGACCAGGGCTTCGACGCCCTCCATGACCAGCAGGTCCCGGCCTCGGCTCATGTTCTTGAAGTAGGACCGGATGGCCTCGGGCCCGGCACCGTCTACCGGCACTTCCCGGCCAAGGAGGCGCTGTTCGAGGCGGTGGTCACAGCCCGGATCATCGATCTGATCAGCGACGCGCGGGCCCGGGCCGAGGCCGCCGATCCGGGTGAGGCGTTCTTCGGCTTCCTGACCAGGATCGCCGGGGAGTCCGCCGCCAAGCGCGACCTGCCTGATGCCATCTCGATCGCCGGTTCGCTGCGCGAGGACCTGTTCGCAGCGCTTGACCTGCTGCTGCGCCGCGCCCAGCAGGCAGGCGCGGTCCGGGCCGGGATCACGACCTCCGACCTCATCGTGCTGCTGAAGGGCATGTTCGCCAGCCTGGCCGGCAGCACCGACCCGGCCCAGCACGAGCGGATGTTCGCCGTGCTGGCCGACGGGCTGCGCCCGCCGCGTCCGCAGCACTGAGGCGTGCCTCTGATGTGCTTGTGCGCTTGTGCGCCGAGGCGGTGAGTAGGCTTGACATGCGCATTGGAGGGATAGACAGCAGGGAGGATCCGAGATGGCCAAGGCATTCGCGGATCGCTGGGGGGTTCCTGTCCGGGCGGCCAGCGCCGACGCGGTGACGCTGCTCGACGCGGCCATCGAGGACCTGGCCGCGCTGGCGGGCGATCCGGTGGCGGACGCCGACGCGGCGGTCGCGGCCGACGACAGCCTGGTGCTCGGCCATATCTACCGCGCCTACCTGCAGCTGTACGGGACGACCCCGCAGGGGCGCGCCGCCGCGGGCGAGATCCTCAAGCAGCTGGACGAGCCGGTCATGGGCGAGCGGGAACTCCATCACCTGCGGGCCGCCCGGCACTGGGCCGAGGGCGACTGGGAAGCCACCACCCGCTCGCTGGAGCGGGCACTGCTGAGCCACCCGCGCGACTTGCTCGCCCTCAAGGTGGCCCAGGACCTCTACTTCTTCCTCGGCAACCGGCTCGAGCTCCGCGACACCGCCGCCCGGGTGCTGCCTGCCTGGCCGCGCGACCGGCCCGGCTGGGGGTACGTGCATGGCATCTACGCGTTCGGTCTGGAAGAGAACGCGGACTACCGGCAGGCCGAGTCGCGCGCCCGGGTCGCCCTGGACTGCAACCCCAGGGACGTCTGGTCGGTGCACGCGCTGGCGCACGTCTTCGAGATGGAGGGCAGCCAGCGGGCCGGCGTCGACTTCCTTACCGCCTCGGCTCCGGACTGGTCCCCGAGCTTCTTCGCCATTCACAACTGGTGGCATCGCGCCCTGTACCACCTGGAGCTAGGCGAGATCGGCGAGGCGCTCGCCCTGTACGACGAGCCCATCCGGGCGGGCCGATCCACCGAGTGGCTCGACGTGGTGGACGCGGCCGCGCTGCTGTGGCGGCTGTCGCTGTTCGGCGTGGACGTGACCGAGCGCGCCGAGCAGCTCGCGGCCGACATCGACGACCTGGTCAGCAGCCCGGTCTACATCTTCAACGACTGGCACGCGGTGATGGCGTTCGGCCTGGCCGGGAACGCCGAGCGGACCGAGCGGGTAATCGCGTCGAACCGGCACCTATCCGCGCCGACCAACGCGGGCGCCGCCGGGCGGGCAGGCCTGGCCCTGCTCGAGGCGTTCGCCGCGTTCGCGGCCGGCCACCCGGACCGGGCCATCGACCTGCTCATCGACATCCGGCCCCGGGCCAACGCGGTCGGCGGGAGCCACGCCCAGCGTGACGTTATCGATCTGACCCTCATTGCCGCGGCGGCCCGGGCCGGCGATGACAGCCTGGCCCGCGCCCTGGTCACCGAGCGGGTCGCGCGCAAGCCCACGGCCGAGGCCGCCGCACACCAGCTGATCACGGAGAACGGCGGATCGCTGGACGCCCTGCGCTGGTAAGCCGACGGGAGCGTCAGGCGCGGCGGGCCGGCTTCCATCTGGGGCGGGGCACGCTGGCGCGGAGCCGCTGCGTGTAGGGATGCTGTGGATCATCGAGGATCCGCGCCGTGCGGCCGCGCTCCACGACCTCGCCGCGGTGGAGCACGATGGCCTCGTCGGTGAGCTGACGCACGACCCATCCCGGTGGTGCCGCGGCCAGATAGCCCACGACGACTTACGAATGGGGCCTAATGGTTGCCGGCCAACGGGCGCAAGCTAACGGGCCGCTCCCTGGCCGCAATTTCAGAAGTTATCCACGGAACCTGTGGACGAGTTGTGCATAAACCGGTGGACAGTTGCCGTGTTATGCGGATAACCAGCCATCTTCTGTGGATGAAATGTGGACGCTGAAAAAACCAGAAATGAATTCCCGCCGAACCTTGCGGGCACCCTGCGGGGGCAGTAAGAATGCTTTTACCGTTGGAAACGGGCATCATCCGGAGGTGACTCCGGGACGCGGGAGGCGCCGGGAAACCGGCGGGTCGCGCGGATGTCTGGCCCCGGCGGGCGGTCCGCGGTGCCAGACGGCCGGGCAGCCGGCCAGGTCGGCCCGGGACCAGGCGAGGTCCCCTCCATCTCATACATGGAGGGGACCTTCGTCGTGTTCGGCCACCATGCCCAGTTCCGTGAACTACCAGGGCCTAGTGCACCGCCGGGGGCGGCCGCCAGTGCCGCCAGCCGGGATGGACAGCGACCAGCCGGGACGGTCCCGGCGGGATGCTGACCAGCTGGGCCCGGGGGTGCAGCTCCAGCCCGGCGGGGACCGGTTCCCACCAGGGCTCGCGGCGGAACAGCCGGGCGAACAGCTCCGGCGGCCGGGCGGCCGGCCCGAGGACGAGCTCGGCCGGGGCCGGCTGGCCGACTCGCTGCCAGCGGAAGTCACCGGAGATCCGCAGCGCGGACCCCCGGTTGGGGAGCGCGGCGTGCGGGGTCAGGCAGTGGAAGATGATCGCGTCGCCGGGCTGGGCAATAGGCCGCGGAAGAACAGGTACCCTTCGCCGGCCAGCCGGCGGCGCAATCCGTCCTGGTCGTTCAGCAGCGACGTGGAATCGGCCAGCTCGTCCACATGCCCACTGTATGCAGCGGGCGCTAGCCTTCTGGACTGGCGGGCTGCTTGGGTATCCAGTGGTCGCCGCGTTTCTCGAACTTCCGCTTGAACTCGGCGTACGCGGCTCGGTCCGCCCGACATGCGCGTCGGCTACCCATCGCGCTGCCGGCGACGGCCGACCGGAGGCGCCCGGCCGACGTCTCAGTGAGGCTTCCGAGGGCATGAACCGCGCGGCGGCCGTTTGAGCCCGCCGTCTGCGGGAAGCGCGCAGGAGCATGGGGGTTCCGGCCTGGAGAGCACGGGGGGCGGTGGAAGGAGTTTCCCGATGGGACTGGCCGACTTCGTCAAGGTGTACAGGTTCCTCCGCGGCATCCGCTATCCGGCCACCAAGCAGCAGCTCATGGACCAGGCCCGGAGCAACCAGGCCGGCGAGGAAGCACTGAGCTCGCTGCGGGAGATGCCGGAGGGTGAGTACAGCGGGCTGGACGAGGTGAGCCGGGTCATCGCGGAGAGGTGAGGCGCCCCCGGCCGTGCAGCCAGGTCAGCAAACCTCAGCGCGCATATGGTGCAGCATCCGCTGCTGATCATGGTGGCCGGGCCAGGGGTACCAGCCCGTCACCGAGCTGCACCAGGGCGTTACCCGGCCCGGGCGGGCGGTCCGTGGCTGTGCAGGACCTTCGTCTTGTCCTTGTTCCACGCGGTGGTGGTGCCGTCGGGGTTCAGGACAGGTCGCCGCGGGCCCGCTCGTACATCTCCGCGGACAGCGACGCCAGCTCCTCCAGCCCCAGCCCGGTCGCCGCGGCGGCGATCAGCAGTTCGTCGGACTCGTCCCGGAACCTCTGCGGCAGCTTGTCCGTCCACAGGCAGATCAGCCGCCCCACCGACTCCGAGACCTGCCCCGCGGCCAGCGCCGCGATCACCCGCGGGTGGGTCGCGACCCGCCTGGCCCACGCGGTGTGGCCCACCGCGGCGCCGCTGGTGATGTGGGTCTGGTGGATCAGCCAGGCCCGGGCGCTGTAGGCCGCGTCGCCGGCGTAGCCCTGCCCGGCGGTGAACCCGGCCAGGAGCGAGGCCCGCGCCGCGGTGATCACCGCGTCGGCCTGCTCCAGCTCCCGCAGGCACTCGGCCTGCGTCGCGGCGGCGAGCTGGGCGGCGTCGGCGGCGGCCAGGTAGCCCAGCCCGGCACGGACCATGTCCAGCGCCTCACGGGCACAAGCCGGGGCATATCCCATCCGGGTCACCTCCTCCACCGGGGGCTAGTCGCTGCCGCTGGCGGTTCTCCTCATCTCCGGGCACATCTCTAAGATCTGTGTTCGATTCTATCGCTCGGCTACGACATTTCCGGGGAGCGCAACGCTTAGATTGGGAGGAATCTGATGGTTCTGGCGGTATCGGAGTGACGTTAGAGGTGTCTGGGACGGGAGAGAACGGCGGCCGCAGGAGCGTTCGTGGCTCTTAGATTGGCGACGGCCGCACTCGGTGGAGCGGCTCGGGCCCCGCAGCGTCGAGATCAGGCTCGGGCGAGATCCGGACGGACGGCAACCGCGATCACACCGCCATGACCCGGGTGTTTCCGGCTCACAAGCAGGGGTAGCGGGAAGACTGGCCGGATCGGTGGTCAGGGCGGTGTCCGCAGGTCCGCGCCGGGCCGTGCGCTGGCCGGGCCTACGGGGCCGGCTAGCGCACGGCTACTTTCGCGAGCCGGTTTAGCGCCCTGAGCGGCGGGTAGCCGGTCGGCTGTGTGAAGGGCGGGTCTGGTGCGAAACCCTGTCTCAAGGTGCGTCCCCGCGGCCGATGCAGCGGTCACGGGGACGCGTGACGCCCGGACATCGGCGAGCCGACATGGCTGATGCTCTGAGCCCGTTGGGCAGATAGGTCTGTGCCATGACAGCCACCACGGCCCGTTCGGTAAAAAAATGAGCTGATCACATCCCGCGCATACGACACGGCGTATTCAGTGGTATTACCGAAAGGATCTCAACCTGAATCGTGAACTGCTTGCTCCGCTTGTCCCGGGAATGACACACCCGGGCCTCAGCTGCTCGGAGAGGGCAAATGGCAGGAAATCTTCGGGTTCACGCCTACGTAGTTGAGCGGGCCGGCCGCAACCGTGGCGATGATGTTGCCGGCGTGGGCGCAGTTGTCCGGCGACGAGCCGTAGTATCCGCGCTGGCCGGCCGCAATCGCACCAATGACCAGCCATATCAGCACAATGAGCGCTCCGACTCGCATTTGTACCTCCGAAAGACGAGCAGCTCCTACCTTTCCGAAGAGCTGCGGACGCTGGACGTTTCTACGTCTACCCCACCCGCGGCGGATACACGTGAACGCAGCACCGAATGTCCGGCGGATTCGGCATTCGGCGCAACGGGGCACATCCCGGCGAGGCGTTTCCCGGGCCGGTGTATCGTGTCTGCTGATGGCCCGGGATGGCAAGACCACGCGGCGCGAACCTACGGGACTGCAGGCGCCCACCCGTCAGCCGGTTCCCCGGCCGGACGGCGATGGTCTCGTGCCTCCGCTCCCCTCGTCAGACCCCGATGATCCGATGTCGTACACCTACACCACTGACCTGGCCGCGATCCGGGCCGTCGTGCACCGGTACGCGATCCAGGCCGGGCTGACCGAGGCCCGCGCCGTCGACCTCACGCTGGCGGTCAGTGAGGTGGCGGCCAATACGATCAAGCACGCGAAGTCGCCGGGCAGCCTGAAGATCTGGTACGACGCGAAGGAGATCGTCTGCCAGATCCACGACGAGGGGATCATCACCGACCCGATGGCCGGGCGGCGCAAGCCGTCCCTGGATGCCCTGGGCGGGCACGGGCTGTGGATCGTCAACCAGGTCTGTGACCAGGTAGAAATCCAGTCGGACGAGAACGGCACGACGATCAGGCTGCACATGAACCTGCCGCGGCGCGGCGCAGGTCAGTTACCCGTCCGGGCTGACCTGCCGGGCGCATCCCGCCGCCATCCGCCTTGTGGTACAACAAATGCGTGGATCTGCTGACGGTCTCTGTGACGGCCCGGGAGTCCGCCGGCGAACCCTACACGCTGGTGGAGATCGCCGGTGAGGCTGACGTGACGAATACGGACGAACTGCGCCGCCTGCTCGACGAAGAGGTATCGCAGCAACCGCGCACGCTGATCATCGACATGTCCGGTCTCCGCTTCATGGACTCATCGGCGCTGCACGCGCTGCTGCGGGTGAACCGCTCGCTCGACCGGCAGGGCGGCGTCCTGGCGCTGGTGTCCCCGCAGCCCGCGGTGGCCAAGATCCTGCGGCTGACCACCGCCGACCGGCTGATCCCCGTCTTCGGCAGCGTGGCGGAGGCGGCCGCGGGCTGATCCCGGACATATTTGTCCGCGAGTCCGGCACGTGCGGGGTTTGCACTCTCGCCCGATGGGATATGCTCCTACCTAGTGGTGCCTACGACGCAGGCACGCTCAACGCGAAATGGTGTTTCGCGGAGCGCGCAGATCGGGCACCACTTTTCCGTCTCTCGCTAGCGAACACCGTGACGAGGTTCGAAGCGAGAGAGGCCCCCATGAAGATCGCCCTAGTAGCCCAGAACGCGACGCCGCTGCACCCTCGCTCGGGCTCCGGCCCTGACCGTGACGACATCGGGCTCGGCGAGCTCACCCGCAAGCTGGCCGGACACGGTCACCAGGTGACCGTTTACACGCAGAAGAACCTAGCCGACCTGCCCGACCAGGCTGAGCTGCACGCCGGAGTCCGGGTCGAGCACATCGACGCCGGCCCGGTCGCCCAGACCGCCACCGAGCCGGGGGACGCGGACCTGCTCGAGCAGGTGCCCGCCTTCAGCGGCCCGCTGCGCAGCCTCTGGCAGAGCGACCGCCCGGATGTCGTACACGCGCTGCGCTGGACCAGCGGCCTGGCCGCGCTGGCCGCAGCGCGCGACCTCGGCATCCCGGTCGTGCAGGAATTCAGCTCCCTCAGCGTCGCCGAGCGCCGCGCCGCCGCGGGTTTCGCGGACCAGCCTGGCGCGGTGAAGGCGGACGGCGCGTCCGCAGCGCGGATCAGGCTCGAGCCGGCCATTGGCCGCAGTGCCACCGCGGTGCTCGCGACGAACTCCGCCGAGGTCTCCGACCTGACCAGCCTGGGCGTGCACCGCTCCTCGATCCGGGTCGTGCCGTGGGGCGTCGACACCGACCTGTTCAGCCCGGAAGGGCCCGTGGCCACCCGGAACGGCCGGCCGCGGCTGCTCACCGTGGCGGACCTGACCCAGCGCAAGCCGCTCGAGACGCTGCTCCGGGCGCTGACCAAGGTTCCCGGTGCGGAACTGCTGATCGTCGGCGGGCCGGCCGAGGCCGAGCTAGAGACGGACAACAACTACGAGAAGCTGGCCAAGTTCGCGGCCACGCTAGGCATCACCGACCGGGTGATCTTCACCGGCGCGGTAGCGTACGCGGCCATGCCGCCGCTGCTGCGCTCGGCCGACCTGGTCATCAGCACCTGCCAGTATGAGCCCTCCGGCACCACCTCGCTGCAGGCGATGGCGTGCGGCACGCCGGTCATCGCTCCCCCGGTCGGCGGGCACGTGGACGCCGTGGTGGACGGGACGACCGGCATCATCATCCCGCCGGGCCGGCCGGCCCTGCTGGCCCAGCGGATCCGGCAGCTGCTCGCGCACCCGATGCTGATGGAGGCGTACGGAGTGGCGGCGGTGGACCGGGTTCGGTCCCGGTACTCGTGGGACCGCATCGCGGGAGAAACCCTGGCGGTCTACGATCGCGTGACCATTCAAGCGGCGTAAAAAACTTAGGCAGAAACTCTGGATGGTTTACCACCGCGTGACCACCCAGGCGGCGTAAAAGGCGTAAAAATAGAAGGGGAGCCTGTATCCCCCCCGCAGGCGTCCTAGCTGAGGCCCGGGAAGCGCGAGCTTCCCGGGCTCTCGGTTGTCTTGGGCGGTTGTCTTGGGCGGTTGTCTTGGGCGGTTGTCTTGGGCGGTTGTCTTGGGCGGTTGTCTTGGGCGGTTGTCTTGGGCGGTTGTCTTGGGCCGTGCGCCGTGGGTTAGCCGCGGCCCTGGCCGCCGATCCAGACCGACTTGATGTTGCAGAACTCACGGATGCCCTGGACGTAGAGCTCCCGGCCGTGGCCGGAGCTCTTGATGCCGCCGAACGGCAGCTGCGGGTAGGAGGTGACGTTGCCGTTGATGAAGACCATCCCGGCGGCCAGGTCGCGGACGAACCGGGCCCGTTCGGCCTCGTCGTCGGTCCACGCGTTGGCGCCGAGGCCGAACTCGGTGGCGTTGGCCAGCTCGATCGCGGCGTCGATGTCCGGGACGCGGTAGAGGGTAGCCACCGGGCCGAACACCTCCTCGGTGTGCACGCGCATCTCCGGGGTGATGGCGGCCAGCACGGTCGGCGGGTAGAAGAAGCCGGGTCCCTCGGGCGCGGCGCCGCCGCACAGCGCCCGGGCGCCCTTGGCCACCGCGTCGGCGACTAGGTGCTCGACGTCGTCGCGCTGCTGCTCGGAGGCGAGCGGGCCGACGTCGGTGCCGTCCAGCATCGGGTCGCCGACGATCTTGGCCGACATCTGCCCGGTGAACAGGCGCTCGAACTCGTCGTAGACCGCGTCATGGACGATGAAGCGCTTGGCCGCGATGCAGGACTGGCCGTTGTTCAGCAGGCGCGCGAACGCGGCGACCTCGGCCGCCTTGGGCAGGTCGGCCGACGGCATGACCACGAACGGGTCGCTGCCGCCCAGTTCGAGCACGACCTTCTTGATCTCGCTCCCGGCGATTGCCGCCACCGACGCTCCGGCCGGGGTGGACCCGGTCAGCGTCGCGGCCATCACCCGGCGGTCGCGCAGGATCGCCTCGACCCGCGCCGAGCCGACGAGCAGGGTCTGGAAGGTTCCCGCGGGGAAACCGGCGCGGGCGAACAGGTCCTGCATGAACAGGGCCGTCTGCGGCACGTTCGAGGCGTGCTTGAGCAGCCCCACGTTGCCCGCCATCAGCGCGGGGACGGCGAACCGCATCGCCTGCCAGAGCGGGAAGTTCCACGGCATGATGGCCAGGACCGGCCCGAGCGGCTGATACCTGACGTAGGCGTTCCGCGCGCCGACGGCAGCGGCGTCGGCAGGCTCGTCGGCCAGGAACCCCTCGGCGTGCTCGGCGTAGTAGCGGCAGGCGGTGGCGCACTTGGCGACCTCCTGCCTGGCCGCGACCAGGGTCTTACCCATCTCGGTGGTCATCATGGCCGCGATCTGGTCCTGCTCGGTGTCCAGGATGCTGGCTGCCTCCCGCATCCACCCAGCCCGTTCGGCGAAACTGGTCAGCCGGTAGCGTTCGTGCGCCGTCGCCGCGGCGGCCAGGCAGCGCTCGACGTCCGCCGCGCTCATCTCGTCGTAGGTCTTGACGGTCTCCCCGGTGGCGGGGTTGATGGTCGCGATCGCCACGGTTTCCTCCTTCCGCCGCGCGGCGGCAACGCCGCAGGCTCACTGTGGGCCCTACCCCCGGATCGGGCAGGTCCACACCTGCGCGGCTCGGCTTCTCGCTGCCTGCCTGGCTAAACCAGGCGGCTGCGAAGGTGCGGGAAACCCGGCCCGTTCGGGACTTCAGATGTGATGATCCCGAACGGACTGGGTGTCACGACCCGCGCCGGCTGCTAGCCCGCGCAGCGCCGAGGCCGTCACCGGCGGGTGCTCTCGGCCAGCTTGGTCAGCTGCTCCTGCACGGCCTTCGGCGTCAGGGCCGGCCGGCCGCCGGCATGGCCGACGGTGGCGCCGGCCGCGGCGCCTGCCAGCCGCGCCGCCCGCTGCGGACCGGCATCTTGCGCCAGAGCCGTGATCAGGCCGGCCACGAACGCGTCGCCGGCTCCGGTCGTGTCCACCACCGGGATATCGGGCAGTGGCAGGAACACGCAGCCATCGGGCCAGGCGACCAGGTTGCCAGCGCCCTCGACGGCCAGCGCCACCAGCGAGGGGCCCTGGCGGAGCAGCTCAGCCGCGGCCTTCTCGGCCTCAGTGGCCGTGATGACCGGAGAGCCGGCCAGCAATGCGGCCTCGCTGGCATCGGCCCGGACCACGTCCGCCACACTCAGCAACGCGTCCCGGCAGTCCTCGTCCGGCGCGCCGTCCAGCACCACCTTGCCGCCGGCCCGGTGCGCCAGGGTCGCGGCGGCGAGCGCCGCGGCGGCCGGCTGCTGCAGTTGCACGCTGACCCACCGGCCGGGCAGGAACAGGTGCCTGCAGGCGATGACATCGGCCTCGGTGAGCAGCATCTCGGCCGGCATGTCCTCGAGATAGCGCCACTGCCCATTGGCGTCGACGATGTTCACGATGAGCGCGGTGTGCACGCCCGGGCGGCGGATCACCGCGGACACGTCCACCTGATCCTGGCTCGCCTGGGCCAGCAGCCGCTGGCTGACCTGGTCCTCGCCGACCACGCCCGCCAGCGCGGGCTTCAGGCCCAGCTGGGCCAGGCCCACCGCCTGGTTGGCGCCCTTGCCGCCGAGTAGTTCCCGGCGCTGGTATACGTCGGCGGACCGGCTGGCGGTGGGCACGGCGTCGACAACGAGGACCAGATCGCGGGCGATCTGGCCGAATACGATCACATCTGGGCCCGGGCAGGCTCGGTTGACGCTGGCCTGGCTGGTTTCGTTTCGGCTCATGGCCTCTTAACTTGCTGCTCGCGGCGGCCTCAAACGTCACGGCACGGGCGGCTTCAACCATGGGCCGCCGTCAACGGAGCCGGGCTGATCGCGTGTCAGCGGATGCGTACCGCCACGAGGCAGGCGTCGTCGTCGGTGTCGGAAACCGCGCTGGCGAGGATCCGGTCGGCCTGCGCGGCGGCGGTCGATTCGGGGCCCTCCAGCTCTCCGGGGACCGGGGCCACGCTCGTGACGAACTCGCCTAGCACGTCCACGATGGACTCGCCGCGCCGCTCGATCAGGCCGTCGGTGAACAGCAGCAGCGTGTCGCCCGGTTCCAGCGGCTGGGTGGCCTCCTCGTAAGTGGCGTCCGGGTCCATGCCGAGCAGCACGCCGCCGGGCAGCGGGAGCTGGCAGGCGGTCCGGCCGCGCACCAGCACCGGCGGCAGGTGCCCGGCGCGGGCCCAGCGCAGCACGCTGGTATCGGGGTTGTAGATTCCGCACACGACGGTGCCGACCACCCCCGAGGTGAGGTCGCACATGACGCCGTTGAGCATCCGGAGCAGTTCGCCAGGACCTGACCCGGTGATGGCCAGGGCGCGCAGCGAGTTGCGGGCCGCCACCATCCCGGTGACCGCGTCGATGCCGTGCCCGGCCACGTCGCCGACCACCAGCAGCACGTCCTGGCTGGGCAGCAGCAGGGTGTCATACCAGTCACCGCCGACCAGGTGCCCCTCGCCCACCGGCCGGTAGCGGACCGCGACGTCGATCCCGGCCGCTTCCACCGGCTGCTCGTCCGGCGGCATGATGGCCTGCTGCAGTCGCAGCGCCAGCAGGTGCTCTTCGGCGACGCGCTGCTCGGTGTCGGCGAGCTGGTCACGGGTGGCGGCCAGGGCCACCTGCGTGTGGTAGTGCGCCGAGATGTCCTGGAAGGCCCCGCGCAGCGCCACCACCGCGCCGGCCGCGCCGGTGACCGGCTCGGCGAACACGCGGATCTGGCGGATGGTCCTGTCGTCGGGGTGGACCACCCGGAAGGTCGCGGTCAGGGCGTCCCGCTGCTCCGGCAGCCGCTGCCGGAAGCGCTTCACCACCGGCTTGTCGGCCGCCATCACGTAACTGTGCAGATCGGCCAGCGGTATCTCCGCGCCCGGACGCGGAGTCAGGCCGAACAGGCCGAACGCCGAGTCGGTCCAGCGTACGGTGCCGGCGACGAGGTCCTCCTCCCAGCCGCCCAGGCGACCGAGCCGCTGCGCGTGATGCAGGACCGCGGCCAGGCCATCGGCCGACCTGTCCCGGTGCCAGGTGAAGATCACGCCGTCGAAGAATCTGGCCACCCGCAGGTCGGCCAGGGCCTGGTCAGCGGATTCGGCCTCGGTCACCGGCAGCCCGCTGGCCAGCGACTCACGCAGCGGGCCGGGGACGTACTGAGTCGCCCCGTCCGCCAGGACCTGCCTGGCCCGGGCGAACAGGCCCGAGCCGGCCACGCTGGCCGGATAGGCCTCGAGCAGGGTGAGCCTGGTCAGGTCGATGTCTGCCCGGCCGGCCGGGTCGCGGAAGGCCGGGCTGACGTGCTCGATGCCGAAGTCGGTCAGCTCACCGTCGGCGTCCCTGATGGCCCGGACCACGAGCACCGACTCGGCCAGGTCGTCGAGCAGGGTATAGACCGCCTCCTTGGGGTGCCCGGCGGCCAGGTCGCCGTGGGCCAGGCGGGCCGCGATCACCCGGGCGCAGCCGGCCGCCAGCGCGGACAGGTGCTGGCGGACCTCGGCGGTGAAGGCCATCGATCCCGGCCAGCTGACCTCCATCACGCCGAGCAGCTCGCCACTGCGCTCGCGCAACGCGAGCACCGCGCGGGCACCGTCCGGGGCCCCGGCCACCGGCGCCGGGTCGGTATCCCGGTGACCGGCCTTCCGCCACAGGTCGGCGGCGCCGCGGGCAACCCGCTGGGCTGGGCAGTCCAGCTGCGGCGGGACGTGCCGCCAGCGGCCGGCCTCACTGCGGGACAGGCCCTGCTCGCCGAGCAGTACGAGGGTCCCGTCGGCCTCGAGCAGCCAGACCGCCACCGCGGCCGCGCCGAGCGGGTCCATGACCTGCGCGGCCAGGGTGCCGGCCAGCTCGGCGCCGTCCGCGGCCAGTTCGGCGGCTGCCTCGGCGAGCAGCGCCGCGGACCTGGCCGTGGGCCCGGGCTGACTCGCGGTCTGAGTCGCGGGCTGAGTCCCGGGCTGAGTCCCGGGCGAGGCACCGCTGACCGGCTCGGCCAGCACCGCGGCGGCCATCTCGGCCAGCGGGATCGCGGTCGCCGCGGACAACTCGGCGAGCTGCGCCGCCGCCTCGGCCGACGACAAGCCGAGCCGCTCCATCAGCGCGCCCCTGGCCATCGCCACGACGGACTCCCGGGCTACGGAGGCGCGGATCCGGTCCAGCTCGCGGCGCTGGTGGTCGATGACGGTGATCAGGCGCAGCATGTCGTCGTCACGGTCCGCCACGATCACCCGCCTCCCCCAGCGTGACCCGCGTCCCCCGAGGTGGGCATATCCAGCCCTCGCGCTGCTTAGAAGTGTGTCGGGCCCATGATAGTTACTTCCGGTCTACCATCGGTACTGATCGCACGACCGTGCCGGACGCGCGTCTGTGCGCGGCGGCGCAGCTGATGGGAGCGCTTGGTGACTGATACGGTCCAGTCCGGTCCGCGGCTTGACGAATCGGGCCTCGAGCAGCTGCTCGCTGGCCTGACCGCGGTACGAGGCGGCGACTTCAGTACCCGCCTGGCCAAAACGGGCGACCCCCTGATGGACGAGATCGCCACCGTCTTCAACGGGATGGCGGACCAGCTCGACCTGTTCACCTCCGAGGTGACCAGGGTTGCCCGTGAGGTAGGCACCGAGGGCAAGCTCGGCGGCCAGGCGGCCGTTCCCGGTGTGTCGGGTACCTGGAAGGACCTGACCGAGTCGGTGAACGCCATGGCCGGCAACCTCACCGGCCAGGTGCGCAACATCGCCCAGGTGGCGACCGCGGTGGCCCGGGGCGACCTGAGCCAGAAGATCGACGTGGATGCGCGCGGCGAGATCCTGGAGCTCAAGTCCACCCTGAACACGATGGTGGACCAGCTGTCGTCCTTCGCCGACGAGGTGACCCGGGTAGCTCGTGAGGTGGGCACCGAGGGCCTGCTGGGCGGCCAGGCGGACGTCAAGGGCGTGTCGGGCACCTGGAAAGACCTGACCGAGTCCGTCAACGTGATGGCGGCCAACCTGACCGGGCAGGTGCGGTCCATCGCCGAGGTGACCACGGCGGTGGCCAAGGGCGACCTGAGCCAGAAGATCCGGGTCGACGCGCGCGGCGAGATCCTGGAGCTGAAGGAGACCATCAACACGATGGTCGACCAGCTGTCCGCGTTCGCCGACGAGGTGACCCGGGTGGCCCGCGAGGTCGGCACCGAGGGCAAGCTCGGCGGCCAGGCCGTCGTCCGCGGCGTGTCCGGCACCTGGAAGGACCTGACCGACAACGTCAACGTGATGGCGTCGAACCTGACTGGGCAGGTGCGGTCCATCGCCCAGGTGGCCACCGCGGTCGAGCGTGGCGATCTGAGCCAGCAGATCACGGTCGAGGCGATGGGCGAGGTCGCGGCGCTGGCGGGGACGATCAACCGGATGGTCGGCACGCTGTCCGCGTTCGCCGACGAGGTGACCCGGGTAGCTCGTGAGGTGGGCACCGAGGGCCGGCTGGGCGGCCAGGCGGACGTCAAGGGCGTGGCCGGCACCTGGAAGGACCTGACCGATAACGTCAACTCGATGGCGCAGAACCTGACCGGGCAGGTGCGCAACATCGCCCAGGTCACCACCGCGGTCGCCAACGGCGACCTGTCCAAGAAGATCGACGTCGACGCGCGCGGCGAGATCCTGGAGCTGAAGACGACGATCAACACCATGGTCGACCAGCTGTCCTCGTTCGCCGCCGAGGTCACCCGGGTGGCCCGGGAGGTGGGCAGCGAGGGCCGGCTGGGCGGGCAGGCCGAAGTCGAGGGCGTGTCCGGCACCTGGAAGCGGCTGACCGAGAACGTGAACGAGCTGGCCGGGAACCTGACCAGGCAGGTCCGCGCGATCGCCGAGGTGACCAGCGCGGTCGCCTCGGGCGACCTGACCAGGTCGATCTCGGTGGA
>Ga0070699_100000683_pt1 | contig 31621 bp, 31 predicted proteins | sample KBSK1503metaG_FD_65473 | JGI IMG/M metagenome (GOLD analysis project Ga0070699, IMG submission 65473) | Corn, switchgrass and miscanthus rhizosphere microbial communities from Kellogg Biological Station, Michigan, USA - KBS K1-50-3 metaG | ecosystem: Host-associated > Plants > Roots >...
AGGTAGCTCATTGAGCCCGACGAAGCTATCACGGTGGCGCCGACAAAGCAAAGGAAAGAGTGTTAAGACTTTGTGAGTAAGCGGTTTTTCACCTCCCCGCTCCGCGGGGAGGTCGGCAGCGCTCGCGAAGCGGGCGGTGCCGGGTGGGGCGCATCACCTGGTCAGTTTTCACCTCCCCACCATGTGGGGAGGTCGGCGCTTAGCGCCGGGTGGGGCGACTCATCTGATCAGTTTTCACCTCCCCACCATGTGGGGAGGTCGGTGCTTAGCGCCGGGTGGGGCGACTCATCTGGTCAATTGATCGATCTTCGCCGCGAGGATGAAGTCGTTATCGGTCAGGCCGCCGGCGACGTGGGTGAAGAGGTGGACGGTAAGGGAGCCGTAGCTGACCAGGAGGTCTGGGTGGTGGCCTTCGGCCTCGGCGACCTCGGCGATTCGGTCGACGAGCTCCACCGCCGGCATGAAGCCATTGAACGTGAAGGTCTTGGCGAGCCTCATGTGACCGTCGGCGTCCTCGACCATCCACCCGTCGAGCTGCTCCAGGAATTGCCCGACCTCGTGGCTGGAGAGCGGGGGAGTGCCAGGCTCAACCTGCACGGCGTGGCGCTGAGCGAGGGGCTGGGATTCGGTTGCCATCAAGATGATCGTAAGGCCTTGGGTAGAATGGTCACTCCCGCCGGGCGCGCGCAGGCGCACTGTTTGAGGGCGGCTAGCTCAGCGGGAGAGCGCTTGCCTCACACGCAAGAGGTCGTTGGTTCAAACCCAACGCCGCCCACCACCCGTTCGTGGCCCCGTCGTCTAGTGGACTAGGACGCAGCCCTCTCAAGGCTGAGACCGCGGGTTCGAATCCCGCCGGGGCTACTGCTTCTCGAGGTGTCGCGTAAGAGGCCCGCTCCGAGCCGACGCGCCTTACCTAGGTAATTTTCACGATGACGGCGGAGGCGTCTGACCCTGACCCTGCTGGTGCCGTCCTCTCCCTCAACCCGGCGGCACAACCAAGGAGGTCGCCGATGAGCACGCAGAGGCCAGGCCGCTCGGCAGCCGTTCGACTCCTGGTGGCGTTGCTCGCCGCCGGGGCATCTGTCGCCGGAGCCGGCGCCACGGCTGTGGCCGGCGTGGGCCCGCTGATCATCACCGTGAGCACGACTCTCTCCGAGGACCAGCAGGGTCCCATCACGATCGCCGCCGACTCGATCACCCTCGACTGCGCCGGCCACCATGTCGCCGGGCCGGGCTTTGTCGGCATCGACCTTCCGCACCGCACCGGTGCCGTCGTCCAGAACTGTCGAGTCAGCGGGTTCGGACGCGACTTCTTCATCGAGGGTGGGTCGGGCAACACGCTGACCGGCAACATCGCCTGGGATACCGACGAAGGCATCCGCCTCGAGGGATCTTCCGGGAACCGCATTACTGCCAACGCTGCGTCAGGCAGCCGCTGTCACGGCATTGCCCTGTATGCCTGGTCGACGGGGAACACGATCGCCCAGAACACGGCCACGGGAAACGCCTGCATCGGCCTTGTCGCCGTCAACTCGGCCGGCAACACCTTTGCGGGCAACGTGGCTGACGGCAATGACGAGGGGCTCGTGGGAGTCAACGGCTCTAACACGTACGTCGGCAACACGGTTCGGAACAGCATTCACAACGGCTTCCACCTGTACGGCGGGTCCGCGGGCAACATGTTGGTGGGGAACGTCTCGGATGCAAACCTGGTCGGTTTCAGGCTTGACGGCTCCGCCAACAACACGCTGCGCGACAACGTCGCCACGAACAGCCTCCAGCATGGCATCTGGATCGCGGACGGGTCGACCGGAAACGTCATCCGTCACAACTCGGCCTCTGGGAACGTCATCGGCATCGTAGCTTCGAGCGCCAGCGGCAACACCTTCATCCAGAACACGGCAGCGGCAAACAAGGACGACGGGATCGCGATCGTCGACGGCACGAACGTACTGTTGGGCAACCTGGCGACCGGCAACGCTCACAACGGTATTCATCTCTACGGCGGTTCGGCGGCCAACGTCCTGTCCGGAAACACCGCGGCGGGCAATTCCGGCGGCATCGTGCTCGAGAACGCGTCCGGCAACACGATCACGGGCAACCTGGCTCGCCAGAACGGGGACATCGGGTTCCTCGCCATCTCCGACTCCAACCTCTGGACGAACAATGCGGCCGAGGCCAACGGCCGTGGTTTCGTCGTGGTGGGCTCGTCGAACCAGCTGCGCGGAAACTCGGCGACTCAGAGCCGTTACGACGGGTTCAGCGTCGACAACGGCGCGTCCAACAACACGATCGCGGACAACGTCGCGCGCGACAACGGCTTCCAGGGCTTTTCGCTCTACTCGGCGGGCCCCGGCAACGTCGTCTCCGCCAACCAGGCCACCGGTAACGGGATGGGCTTCGAGGTTGCCGACTCGCAGTCGAGCCTTCTGCTTGGAAATGTCGCGAGCGAGAATCGCTCCAACGGCTTCTTCGTGCTCTTCGGAAGCGGTACGACCCTGACGGGCAACACCGCCCGCGAAAACGGTGGCAATGGCTTCTTGCTGGCGCAGACGAGCGGCAACACCCTGTCGCTCAACCAGGCAACTGAGAACCTGGGCGACGGATACACGCTCGCTCCCGCGACCAGCAACCTGTTGACCCAGAACAGCGCCACCGAGAACGCCCAGGTTGGCTTCAATGTCCTGCTGGGGTCAACAGGCAACACGCTCGACGGCAATACGGGCCAGGAGAACGGATTCCGCGACGCGCAGGATGCCAACGGCCCGGGTGACAACCAGTGGACGAACAACTCCTTCGGTACGGAGGCGCTGCCCTAGCGATCGCAAGGCTTGAGCCGCCGAAAGCCCCCGCAAGGGAGGCATTTACGCGCCCGCCGGCCTCTGCTAGGTTTGGCCGACCGAGGTACGGTGACAGGGCCGCCCGCCCGTTTACGCCTGACTGCGCGCGAACGCGAGATCGCGAACCTCATCGGGCTCGGCCTCACCAACAAGGAAATCGCGGCGCGGCTGAAGATCGCCCAGCGTACCGCCGACGCGCACGTCCAAAACATGCTCAACAAGCTGGGCGCGAGCAACCGCGCCCAGATCGTCGCGCTCGTGGAAATCAACGCCCCGCCGAGCCCGGCGCCGGCACCGAACGCGCAGGCCGTGCCGGCGCCCGTTCTGCGGCGCGAGAGATACGTCTTCCCCGTCCGGACTCGCCTTGCTCTGCTCGCAACCGGTGCGCTCGCGGTCGCGCTCCTGGTTCCGGCTGACACGCCACCGCGGGAGGCGTCATCCGCCGGCGATGTCGTGGCATCGACGACTCAACGCGCCATCGACGATCCTTTCAACGGCAGCGACCTGGACACCTCGATCTGGGACTACAGCGTCGGTCCTCACCTCAACGTGTTCGAAGGCAACGGCCATCTCGCGATCTACGTTTCGCCGGACGCGTCCAACCTCTTCAACGCAGGCGTGTCCACGGTGTGCCAGGCCAACGGCGACTTCGACGCCGAGGTGTCGTTCCAACTGGTCACATGGGCCAGGCAGGATGGGGTGTGGGTGAGCGTGCTGGCCAGCGGGACGCCGTTCAATGCCTATCGGGCGAGCGCCTTGAACAACGACGTCTACGGCACGTACCTCCCGCCGGCGGGCCGCCAGGTGAAGGCGACGGGATCGACGGGCAAGCTGCGCCTGGTGCGCGTAGGGTCAACGTGGAGCGGTTACTACTTTGCGGGCGATCGATGGTCCTGGATCGCCAGCGGGAAAGGGCCAACCGACGATATGGCCGTCAGCCTCATGCTCTTCAACGGCGACGTGCAGTCATTCGGCGGCAGGGAAGCGCTGGTCTACTTCACAGGCTTTCACCTGGCCGCGCACCGGATCGTGTGCACTGGACAGACCTGACGATCAACGGCCCCCGAGATGACCCATGTGCATCTTGAAGTGCTACAATGTGCTACATGACCAAGGTGGGAATCAGGGAGCTTCGTCAGAACGCAAGTGCGGTGTTGCGTCGTGTCGCGGCCGGCGAGGTCGTTGAGGTGACCGACCGCGGCCGTGCCGTGGCGCGGATAGTGCCCATGCACGAGGAGAGCAGGCTTGAACAACTTCTGGCGGAGGGACGAGCGAGCGGTGCGACTGGACATCTGCTCGATGTCAAGCCGATTGCACCGATAGGCGGAAAGCCGCTCTTGTCAAAGACCCTGGCTGACATGAGGGCAGATGAGCGCTGAGGTCGCCTACCTCGACACGTCGGCGGCGGTGAAGCTCCTGATGACTGAGCCCGAGTCGGCTGCTTTGCGTAGGTGGCTTCGTCGGCGGCCTGAGCGCGCGTCTGCAGCACTGCTGAGGGTCGAGCTGTTGCGAGTCGTACGCCGTGCCGGTTTCCCGCGATTGATTCCGGAAGCCCGCAAGCTCTTGGCCGGCGTCCATCTCATCCGGCTCGACGATGCTCTTCTCGACCGTGCTGCCGACCTCGATCCGACCGAGCTCCGATCGTTGGACTCGATCCACCTCGCTGCTGCTGCAAGCCTCGGAGATGATCTGGCAGCGGTGGTCACGTACGACGATCGGTTGCTGGCCGGAGCTGCCTATCTGGGGTTGCCGACAGCAACGCCTTCCTGACCGGGGATAACACCACGAGCCGCCCGCTTCAGCCCGGCGCCAACCCAAACCCCGTCGAAACGCCAAATAAGGGACTCACGTGAAAACAGATCGTCGACATGACAGGTCTTGGGACCTTCGCGTGGCGTGCGCCCTGATAAGCATGGATGTCATAGAGCCCTTCCTGGGCGAGCTGGGCTTCAGTCGTGACGACGGAGAAGCGGCACGTCAAGCTGCCCGCAGATATTTGCTCGACTGGCGCTCGCGACAGCAGGGCGCCTCCGAGGATGATGCGAAAGTCTGGTTGGCCTCAGTGCGAGAAAGTTATGGGGCACTCGTGGCAGAGCGGATGGCCCAACTCTCGGATGAACTTGCGACGCCCGGGCCGAATCATCTTCCGTGGATCGACTTAATGGTCAAGCTGGAGGACAAGGCGGCAATGCAGACGAAGCCCCGGCTGAGCCGAGCCAAGCTTCTATGGCTGAGCAATGCGGCCAGGGTCTACCTGGCAGAGTCCGACCATTTACACGCTCGGATTGAGGCGCTCGGCTCCGCAGAGCGGAGTCAGTGGGATGCGCAGTTTCTAGCCGAGGACTTCTATCCAGCCGACAGCGAAGATGACCCCAGCACCGATTTCGATCCAGCAGCCTGGCTTTGGGCGTGGCTTGACAAGCGGCATTGGGAGCGGTTCCGTGACCAAATGCGATCAAAGCTTTCCGCTAAAGAGACGGACGAACTGGTGTCTTGGGGAGACGAAGTCATAGACTCACGATGGTCGCTGTCACGGGCCCTGTAGGTCCCCGGGGGGGTACTTCTACACTATTCGTCTCAAGTAGTGTAGTAGAGTGGAGCGGTGAAACCCGCTCCGTCGGATGATCTGGACGTCAAAGCCGCCGCACGGTTAGCCGGCCGGACAACTGAGACGATTCGACGATGGGTCTGGTCGGGCCGGCTCTCAGCTCGAAGACGAGGCAATCGACTTGTTGTCAGCCGGGGCGATGTCGAGGCCTTGGCCGGCGCTCGAAAGGGATCGCTGTCTCTCGCTGAGTGGGCGACTCTGGCGGAGGCGGCAATGCGCAGGAGGCGGGGCAGAGGCGCCTCGGCCGCGGACCTCGTGATCGAGGAGCGCCGGCGCAGGCTGGAAGGGGTTGCCGGCCATCGCGGTCGTTGACGCAAGTGTCGTGATCGACTGGATCGCGCCAGGCGCCGATCCCAAATCGCCTTCTATGGATACCCTTCGGCGCCTGATCCGGAGCAACGACGCCGTGTTGGCCCCTGAACTGCTCTTCGTCGAGTGTGCGAGTGCCCTTGCGGCCGGCGTCCGCAGGCGTCGATGGACGGGAGCCGCCGCCGACGCGGCATACGGCCTTCTGACAGGGCTGCCGGTTCAGACCGTAAGCGATCGACGCCATCTCGAACGAGCGTGGGAATTGTCGCGACGCTACGACAACCATCCCGTCTACGACATGCTCTACGCCGCTACCGCCGAGGCGGTCGGCACGGTCCTGATAACTGCCGACGAAGTGTTATTGCACCGCTTGGGCTCCTTAGGCTGGGTGCGGCGCCCAGGCGCGTGATGGCGCTGCCCAGCCGGCCGCTCAGCCTGCGCTGGATGCCGCCCACAGGTTGATGCCGCTCTCGGTCGCATAACGATCGATCTCGCGGAGCTCGTCCGAAGAAAAGTCGAGCCTTTCCAAAGCCGCAACATTCTGCTCCAGCTGCGCCATGCTGCTCGCACCCAGCAGGGCCGAGGTCACGGTGGGATTGCGCAGCGTCCATGCGATGGCCATCTGCGCGAGCGTCTGTCCGCGCCCCTGCGCTATCCGGTGAAGCGCGCGGACCTTCTCCAGGTTGGCGTCGGTCAACAACTCGGCGGAGAAAGAGCCTGGATGGCTTGCCCGAGCGCCGGTCGGAACGCCGTTCAGGTAGCGGTCCGTGAGCAGGCCCTGCGCGAGCGGGGAAAAGACTATGCAGCCGATCCCCTCCTCGGCGAGCACGTCCAGAAGGTCGGTTTCGATCCAGCGGTTGAGCATCGAGTAGGAGGGTTGGTGGATGAGCAACCGCGTGCCGAGGCCGCTCAGGATGGCAGCAGCCTCCTTCGTGCGTCGCGCGGAGTACGACGAGATGCCGGCGTACAGGGCCTTGCCCTGATGCACCGCCGAATGCAGCGCCCGCATGGTCTCCTCGAGGGGGGTCTCGGGATCGAAACGATGCGAGTAGAAGATGTCGACATATTCGAGGCCCATGCGCTTCAGGCTCTGATCCAGGCTCGCGAGGAGATACTTGCGCGAGCCCCACTCTCCATAAGGCCCCGGCCACATGTCGTAACCGGCCTTGGTCGAGATGACCAGCTCGTCGCGATGCCTTGCCAGGCCGCTCGCCATGATGCGGCCGAAGTTCTCCTCAGCGGCGCCATAAGGGGGGCCGTAGTTGTTCGCCAGGTCGAAATGGGTGATGCCGAGGGCGAACGCCCGCTGGACGATTTCACGCTGCAAATCGAGTGGACGGTCGGCACCGAAGTTCTGCCAAAGACCCAACGAGATTGCAGGCAGCTTGAGCCCGCTTCGCCCGCTGCGGCGGTATTGCATGTGCTGATACCTCTCACTAGCCATCGTGATCGATCCACCGCGCAAGCCGCATCACCTCCAGGGCGACCTCGCGAAGGGTGCGCTCCTCGTTGAGCACAACCGGCGCGGATGGAGCGGTCTTGAGCGCTCGCTCCGTGACCTCGTCGATCTCGGCCAGATGTTCATCGAGCTCCGCGCCCGAGTCGCGGGCACGTACCCGCCCCTCCAAGGTCGACCGGCTCGCGTCGAGCCTCACCACCATGACCTCCCATCCCGGCAGCGCCTCCCTGACAGCCTGGAGGCTCAACGGGTTCAGGACAGCGCGGGCGAGCACCAGGTCATCAATGCCCGCATGGGCGTAGTTCGCGGCGACGTCGGTGAGGTTGCGTCCGATCAGCTCATCTACGCCGAGCGTGGCGCCGGTCGCCCAACCCAGCCAGTCGAGGTCGATGGCCGCGACGCGGAGAGCGCGCTCCGCCGCGGCGGCGACCACCTCGCGCGCGACCGCGGTCTTGCCTGTCGCCAGGCCTCCCGTCAGCAGCAGTGCACGCGAAGCGTTCACTTCTCCACCGCCGGCTGCGGATTGCGCGCCTTGAAGACGCGAAATAGAAGCCAGAGCGACGGTAGCAGGATCAGTCCGCCGATCGTGGTGACGATGAGCATCGCCGACAACGTGGCCGGCGGCGCAGCGGTCGCCGAGATGGTCAGGTCGGGTGGGACCAGGTATGGCCATTGCCCGACCGCCCACGCCCAGAGCACGAGCACCACCTGGCCGGCGACCGCGACCCGGGCGATTCGCGGCCGCGAACGCCAGACTGCCCACAGCGCCAATGGGCCGTTGAGCAATGCGAGCACGAACAGCGGCAGTCCCCGCCCGGTCAGCGACTGGAGCAACCTGGGGCCTTCGGAAAACGAGATGGCCAGGGACAGCATGGCAAGGACTCCCGACGTGAGTGCCGCCGCGATGGCGCGACGCCTGAAGTCGGCGAGCAATGCAGGCCGGTCCTCGTTCTCGACCATGAGGTAGGTCGCGGCGAGATACGCGCACATCGAGAGCGCGAAGAGTCCGGTCACGACCGCCAGGGGCGTGGTCCAGCCGGCGAGAAAACCGCTGGCAAGCTGCCCGCCGGGAGCGTGAATGGAGCCCGAGGCGACAGCGGCAGCCGCGGTGCCCAGGAAGAACGGTGTGACGATGCTCGCCACGCCGAAGACGACGCCCCATGGTGACAACGGCCCGACAGCGTCACTCCCATGCGCGCGAAAAGCGAACGACGCGCCCCGAAGAACGATCCCGACCATCGCCATCGTGAAAGGAAGGTACAGAGCTAATCCCAGCACTCCGAAGGTGACCGGGAAGGCTGTGAAGAGGCCGGTGATCATGAAGATCAGCCACACGTGATTCGCCTCCCAGACTGGGCCCATCGCCTCGGCGACCGCGCTGCGCTGTTGGCTGGCCCTTGGTCCGCTTGCGAAAAGATCCCAGACCCCGCCGCCGAAGTCGGCTCCGGCGAGGACCGCATACGCGGTGAGCGCCAGCCACAGAATGCCGGCCACCAGCTCGGCGCTGCTCATCAGGAGATGCGACCCGCTTCCGGGATGTTGCCGTGGCCGGCGGCCGCACCCCGATTGCGTGCGGCCAGCATCAGCAACAGCCGAGCGGTGGTGATCGCGAGACCGGCGTAGATGGCGATGAAGATCGCGAACGTCAAGCCGAGCGCGGGGGCGGTGGTCGCAGCCTGGGAAGTGCGCATGATGCCGTAGACGATCCAGGGCTGGCGCCCGAATTCGGTTACGAACCAGCCTGATTCCATGGCGGCCACACTCGCGGGACCCGCCACAACCAACCCCAGCAGCAGGGCGCGCCGCGTTGGCAGGGACCGCCGGCGGATTGCGATCAGCCAGAATGCAGCGGCCAGGAATCCAAGCAGCAACCCCAGGCCGACCATGCCGTCGAACGACAGATGGACGAGGACGGGGTTGGGGCGGTCGGCGGCAGGAAAGCTGTCCAGGCCTCGCACCTCGGCGTTGGGATCGAACGTGGCCAGGAAGCTCAGTGCTTTGGGAATCTCGATCGCGAACAGGACTCGGTGCTGAGCGTCGATAGGGATCCCGCCGATATGGAGCGGGGCTCCACGCTGCGTTTGATAGATGCCCTCCAGGGCGGCGAACTTGGCCGGTTGAGCCCCGTACACGAATCGTGCGCTCGAATCGCCGGTGATGCCCGCCAGGACGATCGCGATCGCCGCCATCGCCATGCCGGACGCAAGTCCGCGCCGGTGGAAGATGTCGTTTCGCCCTCTCAGCAGGCCCGCCGCATAGACGGCGGCGACGAGGAAGCCGGTGACCACGTAGGCCGACACCAGCATGTGAGGATCCTCGGTGGCGGTCGACGGATTGAGGGCTGCCGCAACCGGGTCGACCTGGGCAAGCTGGCCGTCAGGGCCGAGCCGGAAGCCGGCGGGGGTGTTCATCCAGGCGTTGGCCATGACCACGAAGACCGAGCTGGCAGCCCCGCTGAGCGCGATCGGTATCGACGTCAGCCAATGCTTGACCGGGCTGAGGCGATCCCAGCCGTAGAGGTACAGCCCGAGGAAGATCGCCTCGATGAAGAAGGCAAACCCTTCAGCTGAGAAGGGAAGGCCGAAGATGGCGCCTGAAAACGCCATGAAGCGTGGCCAGAGGAGGCCGAGCTCGAAGGAGAGGACGGTGCCGGAGACGGCGCCGACGGCGAAGAGAATCCCAAAGGCCCTCGACCACCGGCGCGCGAGCGCCATCCAGGCTTCATCGCGTCGCCACAGGGCAAGGCCCTCGGCCACGGACATCAAAAGCGGCAACCCGACGCCGAGCACAGCGAAAACGATGTGGAACCCCAGCGAAGTTCCCATCGTGGCCCGCGCGAGGGTGGTGTTGTCCATTCCTAGCGAAGTCGTCGGAACAAATGCAGCGCTCCGAGACTCATTGTGGTCGCTGACGCCAAACGAGCGGAACCAGGATCAGCCGCCCGCGATTGCCCCCACGATCAAGTAAGGCTCTCGGCCTTCGGCGACCTCGGCCGGGAGCGGCGCGTCCGGAGACTGGTCGGACAGGTCTTCCTCGCACGCATAGAACCTCAGCATCGGCCGGCGCTGCTGCGTCACCTGGTCGCGAATGGTTCCGCGCAGCGCCGGGTATGTGGATTCGAGCGCGCCCAGAAGAGAGCGTTGCGTCACGGGGCTCTCGACCTGCACCTCCACCTCGCGGCCGACACCGGCGAGGGTGCGCAGGTTCGCCGGCAGGACGACCCGTATCAACGCAGCGTCTGCACCTCCACCGAGAGCACCGACGGGAAATCGTGCACGATCGCCTTCCAGCTGTCGCCCGCGTCCGCCGACGCGTACACCTGGCCGCCCGTGGTGCCGAAGTACACCCCACACGAATCGAGCGAGTCGACGGTCATGGCGTCGCGCAGAACGTTCACGTAGCAGTCCTCCTGCGGCAACCCCTTGGTCAGCGCCTCCCACTCGTTGCCACCCGTGCGGCTGCGGTAGACGCGCAACTTCCCATCCGGCACGAAGTGGTCGGAATCGCTCTTGATCGGGACGACATAGACCGTGTCCGGCTCGTGCGCGTGGACGTCGATCACGAACCCGAAGTCGCTCGGCAGGTTGCCGCTGATCTCATCCCACGACTCGCCGCCGTTGTCGCTCCGCATCACGTCCCAATGCTTCTGCATGAAAAGCACGTTGGGACGGCTCGGGTGCATCGCGACGTGGTGGACGCAGTGTCCGACGAATGCATCAGGGTCCGGGATGTAATTCGACTTCAGGCCCTGGTTGATCGGCCGCCATGTCTTTCCAGCGTCGTCGCTTCGGAAAGCACCCGCGGACGAGATCGCGGTGACGATCCTGTTGGGGTCGGTCGGGTCGAGGATGATCGTGTGCAGGCAGAGACCACCCGCGCCTGGGGCCCACGACGGGGCGGACTCGTGCATTCGCAGGCCCGGTAGCTCCTGCCAGCTCTTGCCGCCGTCGTCGGAGCGGAACAACGCCGCGTCCTCGACGCCGGCGTACACGACATCGGGATCGGTCAACGACGGCTCGAGGTGCCAGACGCGGGCGAAGTCCCAGGGATGGTCTGAGTTGTCGTACCACTTGTGAGTGGTCCGCTCGCCGTCGTACTGGAAATCGTTGCCGCCCGCCTCCCAGGTGGCGCCGCCGTCGTCCGAGCGCTGGATCACCTGCCCGAACCAGCCGCGCGACTGCGAAGCGTAGAGGCGGTCGGGGTCGGCGGGAGAGCCCTTGACGTGGTAGACCTCCCACCCCGAGAAATGCGGTCCGTCGACCTCCCAGCGCTCGCGGCGCTCATCGGAGGTCAAGACGAAAGCACCCTTCCTGGTTCCTACGAGTAGACGTACTTTTGCCATCTATCCTCCCCCTGTTACCGGCAATGCCTCGGTGGTCATCTATGAACTATGACTGCCGGACGGGCCGAAATTCATCGGTGGTTCCCGCTGCGCCGCGGCGGTCGGGGAGGTCGGCTCAGGAAATCGCGAGCCGAGCGGCGGTTGATGCGCAGCCTGGACGACTGAGAGCGGGCTAGCCAGGGCGTGGCCAGAAGCGGTCGATCGCGGCCAGCACCGCCTCTCGCATGCCCGGCTCCCCGGTCCCGTGGCCGGCGTCGTCGATCACGACCAGCTCGCTTCTAGGCCATGCCTGACTCAACTCCCAGGGCACGTCCAGGGGAGAGCTGAGGTCCAGCCGGCCGTGGATGAGGACTCCCGGGATCCCGGCCAACCGGCCGGCGTCACGCAGCAGGGCGCCGTCCTCGAGAAAGGCCGCGTGATGCCAGTAGTGCGTGACGAGCCGGGCGAAGACCATGCGGAAGCGGGGGTCGTCGTAACGCGGGTCGGACCGATGATCGGATCGCACGGCCACGTGCGTGTCCTCCCAGCGGCACCAGTCGCGAGCGGCCGCCTCACGAACCGTCGCATCGGAATCGTGGAGCAGCCGGTAGTAAGCGGCGATGAGATCGCCGTCACGATCCGCGGCCGGCACGCCATCCCGGAATCGGGCCCATTGTTCCGGGAAGTAGCGTCCGACGTCACGCGTTACCCACCGCACCTCACGATGGGATGTCGTGCCAACGCTGAAGAGAACCATCTCGGAAACGCGCTCAGGAAAGCGTTCCGCGTAGGCGAGGCCCAGCGTCGAGCCCCACGAACCGCCGACCACCATCCAGCGCTCGATGCCGAGGTGCGATCGCAGCCGCTCGATGTCGGCGATCAGGTGGTCCGTGGTATTCGTGGCCAGGTCGACCGTGTGGTCGCCGGCGCTCGGGGTGCTCCGCCCGCAGCCGCGCTGGTCGAACAAGACGACGCGGTATGCGGCCGGGTTGAAATATCGCCGCCAGGCGGGGACGCAACCCGAGCCTGGTCCGCCGTGCAGCATGACTGTGGGCTTGCCGGCCGGGTTGCCGCAGACCTCCCAGTAGAGGAGGTTGCCGTCGCCCACATCGAGCCTACCCGTCTCGTACGGCTCGATCTCCCTGTAAAGGGTCTCCATCGCATGAATCTAGGCCGTACCAACCACCGGCGGAGTGGCAGGATGGGTGAGAACGGATGACTGAACGCGCGGGACTCATGACCGTCGGCGACCTGGCGGCACGCACCGGTCTCTCCATCAAGATGATTCGCGAGCTCGAAGGACGCGGCTTGATCTATACGGCCGGCCGCAGCCCGGCCAACTACCGACTCTTCGACGACTCTGCGCTCTGGTGCGTGGAGATGATCCGCGGGCTGCGCTCGCTCGGTTTGACCTTCAAAGAGATCGAGCAGCTGGCGATCGTCTACATGCAGCGGTCTGACGAGCCGGTTGGACCGCACCTGGAGGAGCTCCTGGAGCGGGTCGAGCGTCGAATGGGCGAGCAGATCGACGAGCTCGATCGGCTGCGAGCTCGTCTGCGTACATTCCGTGCCCAACACGCGCGAGAGCTTGCCGGCGCCGGCGATCGACGACTCGCCAGAGGCGATCCACGACGGCCCGTCGGGAGGTCTTGACCCTCCCCCCGGGGTGAGGCTCTAAGGTCGGCTCGTGAGCACCAATTCGCGCGCGATCGGACGGCGGGGCACGGCCGCACGAGCGGTGGCCGGGGTCGCCCTGCTCGCGCTCGCGATCGTGGGCCTACCTCCCTTCGGTCACGTGATTCCCTGGTGGCAGCTGGCCCTCGGCGTCGCCGGGATCCCGGCGGTGCTGACCCTGGGCCAGCTCGCCCGCCTCGCATTCACGAAGGCCCAGCTGCAGGCGACCAATGCGCTCGCGACCTGCCTCAACTTCGCCGTTCTCGGGGGGCTTCTGCTTATCACGCCGACTCGCAGCGCCACGCTCGTGTTCCTGGGCGGCTCGATGCTCCTCGCCGCCGCTCGCGGCTACGGCGGCTGCGAGAGCCTTGCGTTCTCGAACTGGCTTTTGCGCCGCGACGACCAGGTCGGGTGTCTGTTCTTCGGGCCTCTGGACAGGCTCGAGGCCGAGCGTACCGCCGTCAGCTGATCGACCGCCGACGCTCGACCAGGTCCGCAGCGGCTTCACTCCAGGCTGGAAAACGAAAGTCAAAACCGGCCTCTAGGAGACGCCGAGGCACGACTCTCCGGCTCTTGAGGATGAGCTCGGTCTCAGTGCGCAGGAAGACGGCGCCGATTTCGAGCATCCAGCTCGTCGCGGGAAGTCCGACGGGCGCTCCGTAGGCTCGCCGCAGCGCCGCCATGAAGTCGCGATTGGACAGCGGGTTGGGAGCAGTCACGTTGACGCACCCATCGATGCCACTGCGTCCGATCAGGAATTCGATGGCGCGGACGAAGTCCACGTCGTGGACCCAGGACACGAACTGGCGCCCTGACCCGGATGACCCTCCCAGGCCCAGCCGGACCAGGTTCAGCAGCGTATCGAAGACCCCGCCTTTGTCAGGGCTCATGACCATGGCGCTCCGCAATGCGAGCTTTCGTGTGTGCGGAGTGTCGGCCTGGAAGAAGGCTCCCTCCCAGCTAGTCGCCACGTCGTAGCTGAACGCCCACGTAGATGGGAGGCCGGGCTCACGACCTCCGATCACGCCGTCGACGTCATCCATCGGTCGATCGGTGACGTGGGTGTAGATCGTTGCCGTGCTGGCATTCATCCAGACCGCCGGCGGTCGAGAAGCCTGAGCGATTGCATCACCCACCAGCCGGGTGGTGATGAGGCGAGATGCCTTGATTTCGCGGCGGTTGGCCTGGTTGTAGCGGCAGTTGACGCTTCGCCCGGCCAGGTTGATGAGCACGTCAGCGCCGTCTAACGCGTCAACCCAGTCACCTGCGTGCCGGCCGTCCCAACCGATGGTCGGCCACGGCGCCGGGTCGACGTGACGGGCGACGACGACAACGGCATCACCTCGAGCGTGGAAATGACGCGCGAGAATCCGTCCCACCTGCCCGCTCCCGCCCGTGATCACGATTCGCATCAATGTCGAATGCAGGCGCAGGATAAGACCGAAGGGATGCGAACGAGTCCCACGAGATGGATGGTATCGGCGCTGGGCGTGCTGACCATCGGCTGCGGTGGAGGAGCGGCACAGGCGAGCCCCCACCCGGGCTCGCCCACCGTGACGGCGTCGGCCACCGCCGGAGCCTCTCCGAGCTCCGCGCCGCCGGTCGCCGCGGCGCTGCCGCTCGGCGTGGTGGTCAAGGATTTCTTGACCGGCGACGGCGGTCCGACGTACAGCATCAGCCTGGTCGACGTCGACGGTCGCGTGGTCGCCAGCACCACCGGCGCCAAGCGGAGCGTTTTCGTCCAGATGCCGAACATCTCCGCATCCAACTCACACCTTTACTACCTCGACGGGGACTCCCGGGTCATGGCTCTCGGACTGGACGGCACCACCGCCCCCGCCACCACCGTGCCGGTGGTCGCGAACTCTGCCGCGATCTTCTCTGTGAGTCCGGATGACACGCGCATCGCCGTCGCCCTCATCACCTTTCCTTATCCGGCCAGGACCCGGATCTACGTCGAGGACCTGCAGGGCGGCGGGCACCACGTCGAGCTGTTCTCGTCCACGAGCGTGGTCGAGTGGCCCGCGGGCTGGCACCAGGGCCACATCGTGATCGCCGTCGGCCGCAACGCGCAACCGCAAAACGCATACGAAGGCTTCGAGCGAGCCGAGGCCGGCTACCACGTGGCCGACGCTTCGACCGGCGCTCGCATTGCCGCCGTTTGCACCGGCTACCAGGGCTCCGGCCCGCCCGTTGCGGCGGGCTCCGTGTGCACGAACTTCCCCGCGCACGAGGTGTCGGATTGGAGCGGCGTCACTCGGCCGCTGCCGGGCGATTCGGGATGCGGCGGCGGCGTCCTCGCCCCGGACGGGCTCCTGGTGGCCGACTGCCAGGGCAATCCCCGCACCGTCACCCTGGTGGCCAGAGACGGCACCACGATCTCGACTGCTTTCAGAGCGACGCCGTATGGATGGATCGACGCGACTCACGTGGTCGTCCAGAGCGACACCGACTCGTCCCTGGGCATCCTCGACACAACGTCGCTGCGCATGACCCAGGTCCAGGCGCAGGGCTTCTTCGGTGCCGCGATTCCGGGCAGTCTCTAGCTCAGGTCACTTCGCAGCGACTGTTTCGTCCCACGTCTGCGCGTCGGCGCCGTCCGGGTGGTCGTTGACGAAGGGGAAAGGCTGCACCAGCTCGCGCAGCGCCAGTTCGTAATGGAACGTGCCGGGCTGGTTCGCGGTGCCGGTGATCGAGAACGTCGCCGTCGCGCCCGCCCCGAGGTCGCCACAATCGAACGCCGAACGGTCGGTCTCGATCGTGCACCCGCCCAGGTCGGTCACGGTATGGCGCTCGTACCACTTGTCGGCCGAAAGGAAGGTCAGGCCCAGGTGGGAGATGGCGGGCCCGGTGTTCGTGACGTTGACCACGAGCTGGGCACGCCCGCCAACAGCAGCTTTCTGGGATGCGGAGGCCGTCACATCCGCCGTCAGGGGGACTGGCGTGTCGACGAGGCATGCAGAAAGAGCCAGGAGCGCCACTCCCAGGACGGACTTCATCTCATTAAACCGTTGCTCATTGAGACCGACAACCGGCGGGCTTATTGTGGACGCCGTGACATCTAAAGCCGCGGCCGTAACGTCCGTGCGTGAAGCGGCGTTTGACTTCCCCGTGGGGCTCAGGCTGGCGGCCGTCATCGCCATGTTCGCCATCGCCGGCTGCTCGGGCTCGGGCAACCCTACCTCGCAAACCAGCCCATCCCCGTCCGCACTCGCCACCGCGTCGGTGATCCCGGCGCCGTCACCTTCTCCGAGCCCGGCGCCATCGCCGACCCCCCTGACCGGCTCCGCCATCGTCCCGCCCTGGGCCGCGATGCAGGCCACCTGCTCGGCCGGGCCTGCGGCCCAGGAGGCCCTCATCACGCTGCAGGGCGCAAGCCATCCCGTGCTGGCCGACGTCAGCGACCCGGTGCATCCGCGCATCATCTGCACGATCACCGGGTCCTGGAGCCCGCAGCTGGTGACGCAGGGAATGATCTCCTGGTCGGCGACGCAGGGCAGCCCTGGCACGCCCGGCAGCAGCGTCATCGCCACCCTCGACGTCTTCACCGGCACCACCGCGGTGGCGGCAAGCTGGACGGGCGGGGGGTTCTTGGACGGCCTGCACTCGTGGAGCCCCGATGAGAGCACGCTCGCGTACATCACCTCCGACGCCACCGCGGTCACCGTCCACCTCCTGACCGGCGCGGGTGATCGCGTCATCGCTACCTACGGCGCCGTGCCGGGAAGGGGCGTCAACCCGGCCGAAGACGACGCCTTTCTTGCGTTCTCACCAGACGGCGCATATTTCGTCCTGGAGCAGACCTTCACCGGCACCGGCGACCGCCTGGACGTGTGGAGCCGCTCCGGCATTGCCTTCTCGCAGCCGAGCGCGACCATGGCCGCGTGGGGCAGCACGGCCAGCAAGCTCTACTTCCGGCAGCCCAACGCGGCGATCGTCTACGTCTGGGATTCGGCCGGCGCGGCGGGCAACCGCACCCAGGCGTTCGGACAGCAGCTCGCCTGGATCCGACCCAGCACCGACGCCGGCGACGACTACCTGGCGTTCACCGTCCGCGACTCGAGCGGCGTCCCTCACGTCTGGCTGTACGGGTACGGAGGTAGGGCAGGGGGCCAGCTTCCCAACGTGCGCTCTTCTCCAGTATTCCTCAACCCGGCGACGGTCTTTCTGGTCGAGGAGGCGGCCTGCGGCGCCAACTGCGGCATCGGCCCGTCGAACCAGCCGGATGGGAAGACCTTCACCTACAGCATCGCCACCAAGACCGAAACGCCGTCCACGATCGCGAGCGTGTTGGGTGCCTGGCCGCGAGCAGGGCAAGGGTGACGCCGCAAGCCTGCATCCAGCACTGATGATGGGATGATGGGGTCGAGCAACATGGACGAAACGATGTCCGAATCCGAGCCGGTCGCGGAGAGCGCTGAGCCGGCCGCGAACGGGGCGCCGCCCGCGGTGGAAGCGCGTGCCGAGCCTCCGCCACCACCTCAATTCGACGCCACCCCATGGGCGGTGCCGGCAGGTCGCGCGCCACGGCCGCTGCGAATAAGGAGGCCGTTGGGCCCGCGCCTGTGGACGGCGACCCTTGCCGCGGCGCTTCTCTTCACGGCCGGCGGTCTCGCGCTCCTCTACATGGACGACACCACCTTTCAGCACAACGTGAGCCAGCTCACCGCCGACAACAACAACCTGAAGGCCCAGAACAAGGCGCTGGGGGCTCAGCTGCTGACCACGCAGACGAACCTCACGGCCACCCTGGCGGAGCTGGCGACAGTCCGGGCGGAGCTGGAACACCCCGAGCTTACGATCTGGAATGTGCCCCAACAAATCAACGGTCCCACCGTTTACCTGGCCGGCGGCGCCCCGGATACGTTCACCTACCACCTGAAGGCGACCTCGAACGGCCCGATGTCGATCAGCATCCTCACGCTCGAGGACTTCGCCAGCGCAATCAGCTGCGTTGTGAACGGATATGGCCCAAACACGAACTACTGCATGCACCATTCGGGTACGCCCGTGATCAGCTGGTTGACCGTGACCAGCGTCAACTACGACTTCCACCTCGCCGAAGGCTGCGCCGATTATGTGGTGGTCTTCACGTCCCCCCGCGTTATCACGGTCACGCCCAACGTGAGCGTGACCTATAACCCAGCCTCGAGCGCCACCGGTTCCTGCGCACACTAAACAACTGATTTCGTTAAGTCGTTACTCGGGAGCTAAAGTTAGGCTAACCTACACTTTGTGATAGGTATAGCTGACCCAATATTTAGGGCGGCCTAGGCCAAACCGATGGTCGAAGTCGCACGACGCAGCACGTTCACCCAGTCCCAGCAGGACTACCTCAAAGCGCTCTACCACCTCCACGGCGACTCACGGCCAGTGCCCACCCGCGACCTGGCCCAGCGCCTCGGCATCTCCTCGCCATCGGTCAGCGAGATGGTCAACCGTCTCGTCGCCCAGGGCCTTGTCGAGCACGACCGATACCGCGGCCAGCAGCTGACCCGCGACGGCAGGAAGGTCGCCCTCGAGCTCGTCCGGCACCACCGGCTGCTCGAGATGTTCCTCGTGCAGGTGCTCGGCTACAGCTGGGACGAGGTCCACGAGGAGGCGGAGCGCCTCGAGCACGTCATCTCGGAGCGGATGGAGCAGCGCATCTTCGAGCTGCTCGGACGCCCCGAGCTCGATCCCCACGGCCACGCCATCCCCAGCCTCACCGGCAAGGTTCGGCCGCCCAGCGAGCGGGCGCTGAACGAGTGCCACGCCGGCGAGAAGGTCGTCGTTCAGGGCGTCTCGGACGACGACCCCGCCAAGCTTCGCGAGCTCGAGCGGCGCGGCATCCTTCCCGGCACGCACATCGACGTGCTGGCGCCGAGCGAATACGAGGGCCCCATCGAGGTCCGAATCAAGGGCCGCCGCCTCCAGGTGCCGCTCGGGCTCGCCCGCGCGATGTTCGTCGAGCGCCGGTAGACGTTGGCCAAACCCGCGCGACCGGATGTGATCGAGGAGCCGCCGCTCCAGGCGCCGAAGACACCTGCAAAGCCCACGCCGGCGAGGCCGAGTGCGGCGAAGGTCGCGCCCGCGGTCGCCGCCCTACCCGGCGAGGAGCGCGTCCTTCGCGCTGCCGAGAAGGCGCTCGCCGGCAAGACCCGCGGCTTCCGTGCGCTGCTGCCCTTCCTCGGGCCCGCCTTTGTCGCCTCGGTGGCTTACGTCGACCCCGGGAACTTCGCCACCAACATCGCGGGCGGATCCCAGTACGGCTACATGCTGCTGTGGGTCGTCCTGGTCGCCAACCTCATGGCGATGCTCGTCCAGTCCATGAGCGCGAAGCTGGGAATCGCCACCGGGCTGAACCTGGCGGAGGTATGCCGGCAGAAGTTCCCGTTCTCGGCCGTGATCGGCCTGTGGATCCAGGCCGAGGTGGTGGCGATGGCGACCGACCTCGCCGAGTTCATCGGCGCCGCCATCGGCATCCACCTGCTCTTCCCATCGATCCCGCTCTTCATCGCCGGCATCATCACCGGCATCGCCGCGTTCGGGATCCTCTCCCTGCAGTCCCGCGGCTTTCGCGGATTCGAGGCAGTGATCACGGTTCTGGTCGCGGTGATCGTCGGCGCCTTCGCCTTCGAGGTCATCCTTGCCCGCCCATCGGTGGGCGGTGTGGTCACCGGCCTCGTGACGCCGCGGTTCGGCGGCACCGAGAGCGTCCTGCTCGGCGCCGGCATTCTCGGCGCGACGGTGATGCCGCACGTGATCTACCTGCACTCCGCGCTCACTCAACGTCGCGTGGTGGGGGCGACCGAGGACGAGCAGAAGAAGATCTTCAACTTCGAGAAATGGGATGTGGTCATCGCGATGGGCCTCGCCGGTGTCGTCAACGTCGCGATGTTGACGATCGCGGCGGCCGCGCTGCACGGTCACGGCATCAAGGTTCAGGACCTCGACCAGGCGTTCCGGGCGCTCGGCCACACGCTCGACCACGGGGCCGACATCTTCTTCGGCCTGGGCCTGCTGGCGTCGGGCTTGTCGTCCTCATCGGTGGGAACCCTTGCCGGTCAGGTCGTGATGCAGGGCTTCATCCAGCGCCGTATCCCGCTGTTCCTGAGGCGTGCCATCACCATGGCCCCGGCGCTGGTCGTGATCGCGATCGGCCTGGACCCCTCGCGCGCGCTGGTGCTCAGCCAGGTGGTGCTTTCGTTCGGGATCCCGTTCGCGCTGGTCCCTCTGCTGCTGTTCTGCCGCGATCGCGGGCTGATGGGCACGCTGGTGAATCGGCGCTCGACGACAGCGCTGGCGACGATCGTGGTCGGCGTGATCCTGACCCTGAACGTGTTCCTCCTCTTCCTTCTCCTGACTGGGCGCTGATCACGCCCGGGAGAAGAGGGTCAGGTCTTGCCGCCGCCTCCGAGCAGATCCCGCCCGCGCTCGAACTCCTCGGCCGTGATCTCCCCTGACGCAAACCGACGGGCAAGGATCTCCAGCGGGGTTTCCCGAGGCGCCGAGGGCGGCATCGGGCCCATCTGGGCGGGCGGCGGACCGATCGGGTAGGCAGGCCGGCCCGAGGCGCGAACCGCCCACAGGATCAATGCGGCCAGCCCGGCCACGAAGATGACGAAGAGGGGCAGCATCCAGAAGAAGTGAAACCCTATCGGCACTGGCCCGTACATTCAAAAACCTCCAGGGCCGAGGATCGGCCCCAAGACGACAATACACTCGTCCAGGCAGGTCAGGATTCAAAGGCAGGGTGGGTTCGTGAAGCTGGGCGTCGCCATCGGTTACTGGGGGATGGGGCTGACGGCGTCCGACCAGCTCGAGATCGCCCGCACCGCGGAAGCCCTCGCCTACGACTCCATCTGGTCGGCCGAGGCTTACGGTTCCGACGCCGCCTCCGTGCTGGCCTGGCTCGCCGCGGGCACGAGCCGGATCAAGCTCGGCGCGGGCATCTTCCAGATCCCCGGGCGCAGCGCGGCCATGACCGCCATGACCGCAGCGACGATCGACCAGCTCTCGGGCGGCCGGATGCTGCTCGGGCTCGGCACGTCCGGCCCACAGGTATCGGAAGGGTGGCACGGGGTGCGCTTTCCCCACCAGGTCGAGCGCACCCGAGATTACGTGGCGGTCGTCCGCATGGCCCTCGCCCATAAGAAGGTCGAGTACCACGGCGAGACGCTCGTGCTGCCTCTTCCCGACGGCCCGGGCAAGGTGCTCAAGCTCACGATCCGGCCGGTCCAGGACAGCATCCCGATCTACCTCGCCGTGCTCGGGCCCAGGAACGTCGCGCTCGCCGGCGAGATCGCCGACGGCTGGCTGCCCGTGTTCTTCTCGCCCGAGCACGTGTCGAGGCTGCGGGTGCCGCTCGAGGAAGGCGCCGCGCGCGCGGGCCGCACCCTCGACGATTTCTGCATCTGTCCCAGCGTCAACGTGATGATCAGCGACGACATCGCCTCCGCACGCGACGCCATGCGTCCGATCCTCGCCCTCTATATCGGCGGCATGGGCTCGCGCGAGCAGAACTTCTACAACCGCCTCGTGTCGTCCTACGGGTTCGAGGCGGCCGCCCGCGAGGTGCAGGAGCTCTACCTCGACGGGAAGCGGGCGGCGGCGATGGAGGCGCTCCCGGACGAGCTCATCGACATGACGTGCATCGCCGGGCCCAAGGACCGCGCTCGCGAAAGGCTGCGCGCGTATCGCGACGCCGGAGTCGAGACCCTGATCGTGTCGCCGATGGCCTTCGACGCCGAGGAACGCCAAAATCAGCTGCGTCTGGTGGCGGAAGTCAACGACCACCTGGACTAGGCCCGTCGTGGAAACTACTTGCCAAAATGGAAAGTACCTGCTACGATATGCGGCATGACTGAGACATCGCCGACCCCACAGGATGCTCGTGCGTTACTGGACGAAGCCGAGGGTCGCGCTGCGACCGTGCGCCGGTCGGAAAGCCAACTGCGATGGACCCTCCTACTGGTGGCCGCGATGTACCTGGTCACCACGGTCCTGTTGAGCTTCAACCCGCGCCAGGGGAACCGGCTGATCGGCACGGCGCTGATCGCTACCTTCCTCGTGGCACTGGCCGGGGCCATCTACCTGGGCTGGCGCGTAAAGGCGTGGAGCCGAGCTGCGGTCCTATGGTTCGTCGCTTCTGTGGCTGCGTTCATGGTCTGGAATGCCGCGGTCATTTGGGTGAGCCTCGCCACCGGCTGGTGGGGACCGAACGCGCCGGGAATCCACTTCGGAGGCAGCGCGGTGGTGGCAGTCATCCCTCTTCTTGTCGCGACGTGGCTGTTCGGGCGGCGTTGAGCCACCCACGCCACGAGCTGGACGACCTGCTGGGCCATCCCGTTCGCTTCTCGATCACGGCGCTGCTCGCGGCAGCAACCAAAGCTGAATTTGGCTTTGTGAGAGACCACGTCGAGGTCAGCGATTCGGTGTTGTCCAAGCAGGTGAGCGCTCTGGAGCAGGCCGGCTACGTCAAAGTCCACAAGGGGTTCGTGGGCAAATGGCCTCGCACGTGGCTCTCGCTGACAAAGAACGGACGGCGCGCCTTCGAGCGGCACCTGGCGGCCCTGCGCGAAATTGCTGCCGCTGATGAGGTGGGGAGCGCGATCCGTCAGCGTTAGCCTGTAGCGGTGGAGCAAGGCGAGGTCTTCAATCAGCCGCCGCCCCTCGTCGCCTACAACCTCTTCGACGCCGACCTGCCGCTGCGCGAGGCGCTCGAGCGCGAAGGCGCCTCGTGGGCGCAGGACATGGTTTCCGAGCTCGGCCGCCTCGCCGGCACGCAGGAGGCCATCGACTGGGGCTTCCAGGCCAACGCCAATCCACCTCAGCTCCACACGCACGATCGCTTCGGGAACCGCATCGACGAGGTCGAGTTCCATCCCGCGTGGCATCGCCTCATGGAGGTCGCCGTCGGCCACGGGCTCCACGCGCTGCCCTGGCGCGAGCCCAGAGCGGGCGCGCATGCCGCCCGCGCCGCCGCCTTCTACGTGTGGTCGCAGGTGGAGGGCGGGCACGGGTGCCCCGTCTCGATGACCTATGCGGCCGTCCCCGCATTGCGCAAGCAGCCCGAGCTCGCCGCACGTTGGGAGCCGCTCATCACCTCGTTCGACTACGACCCGGGCCTGCGTCCGGTGCAAGGCAAGCGCGGCGTGCTGGTCGGGATGGCGATGACCGAGAAGCAGGGCGGGTCCGACGTGCGCGCCAACACGACCCGAGCAGTGCCGGTTGGCGGCGACGGCGAATACCTGCTCACGGGCCACAAGTGGTTCTGCTCCGCGCCGATGTGTGACGCCTTCCTGGTCTTGGCGCAGGCGCCGGGCGGCCTCTCGTGCTTCCTGCTCCCGCGCGTCCTCGATGACGGCACGCGCAACCGCTTCCACATCCAGCGCCTCAAGGACAAGCTCGGGAACCGCTCCAACGCGTCCGCGGAGATCGAGCTGGACGGCGCCTGGGCGGTGCTGGTCGGCGAGGAGGGGAGAGGGGTGCGGACGATCATCGAGATGGTCAACCACACGCGCCTCGACTGTGTCATCGGCTCAGCGTCATTGATGCGGCAGGCCGTCGCCCAGGCGACGCACCACACCGCGCACCGCAGCGCGTTCGGCCGGCTGCTGAGCGAGCAGCCGTTGATGGTGAACGTGCTCGCCGACATCGCCGTGGAGTCGGAGGCGACGACGGTCCTCATGATGCGACTGGCCGGCGCCTTCGACCGCGCGGCCGATGCCCGCGAGGCCGCCTTCAAGCGCATCGGCCTCGCGGTGGCGAAGTACTGGACGACCAGGCGCGCGATCGCGGTCGTGGCCGAGGCTCTCGAATGTCACGGAGGCAACGGCTACGTCGAGGAATCGATCCTGCCGCGCCTCTACCGCGAGGCGCCCCTCAACTCCATCTGGGAGGGCTCTGGCAACGTGAATGCTCTCGACGTTCTTCGGGCGATGGCTCGCGAGCCCGCCTCGCTGACCGCTTTCGTGGACGAGGTCGAGCAGGCCCGGGGCTCCGACCGCAGGCTCGACGCCGCGATCGACGAGCTGAAGCGACAGCTTGCCGACACGGCTGACGCCGAGGCCCGTGCCCGCAGGGTCGTGGAGCTGATGGCGGTCGCCCTGGAGGCCTCGCTCCTGCTCCGCCATGGCGATCCGGCGGTGGCGGAGGCTTTCTGCGCGTCGCGGCTGGATGGGATCGGCGGCCGGTCTTTCGGCACGCTGCCACCGAGCGCACGCCTCACGGGGATCGTAGAGCGCCACCGGCCGCGAACCTGATTACGGCGGTGGCGACCGCCTTTCACGTTAGATAGGGTGGTGAGGGCCGAGCTGGAGGCAATCTCTGAGGTCTGGCGAAGATCGCCCGTCTCCTCGATCGCCGCGCAGGACCTGATGCTCGTCACCGACTTCGACGGCACCCTGGCCGAGATCGGTCCCGATCCCGCCCGAACCGTAGCGCTGCCGGGCTCGCTCGACGCCCTGCGCCGCCTGACACGGCTTCTGAAGGAGGTCGTGGTGCTGAGCAGCCGCACCAGCGAAGACCTCACGCGATTGGTGCCGGTCAAAGCCGTGCGGCTGATCGGCGACAGCGGCCTCGGGCTGCCGAGCTCCGACGAGAAGCGTGCGCTGGACCGATTCAACTCCGAGGCCGCCCGGATCCTGGGCTCGGTCCCGGGCGCCTGGATCGAGATCAAGCCGGCGAGCACGACCATTCACCTCCGCAACGCGCACATCCCCGGTGAGGAGGCGATGGCGCTGCTTCGCCCGCTGCTCAAGGCCACCGGCCTCTCCGGCGCTCAGGGGCGCAAGGTGATCGAGGTCCACTCGAGGTTTGCCGGCAAGGGGACGGCGCTCGCCAGGCTCCTGGACGAGGTCGAACCCGGTGGCGTCATCGCCATGGGCGACGACGAGAACGACCGCGCCGCGTTCGAGGTGCTCAGCAGCCGAGACATCCCGCACATGAGCGTCGGCGTCAGCTCGCCCGAGGTCCCGCCCGACCTGTTCAAGCGCTGCGACCTCGTGGTTGCCGGCCCGGAGCACGCGACCAGGTTTCTCGAGATGCTGGCCGACTGGGCCTCGCCTCCCCACCCTGATGGGGCGTCGGCACCGGGCGCCTAGCAGCAGGCGGCGGGTGGGGCGAAACGACCTACTGGCCGAGCGGCGCGCGACCTGAGACGACCAGGTCGCGCAGGTCCTGCACCTGGCGGCTGATCCAGCGGGCGATGTCGTTCGCGCGGACGACGTCTCGGGCACCCTGGTTGAGACGCCTGCGCTCTTCCGGGCCCATCGTGAGGCCGGTATACATCGCCGCCGCCGTCGCCTCGACGTCGAACGGATTGACGGACAGCACGTGGTCGTGCAGCTCTTCATGCGCACCCGCATTCTCGGAAAGGACGATCACGCCATCGGTCTGGTTGACCAGCGCGCCTTCCTTGGAGACGAGGTTGAGCCCGTCGTAGACGGGGTTGACGAGCAGGACGTCGAAGTTCCGCATCGCCGACATGGCCTTCCGCTCGCTCTCACCGATTTCCAGCCGGATCGGCGTCCACGCCTCGCTGCCGAGGTCGCTGTTGATGCGGCCGACGGTCTGCCTGATCTGGCGCACGTAGCGGCTGTACACCGCCACGTCCTGCCGCGACGGCTGCAGGAAGGCCCAGAACTGCACCTGGCCGCGAAGCTCGGGATGGTATCGGAGGAGCTTCTCGAAGGCGATGAACCCGCGCACGATGTTCTTCGACGGGTCGGTGCGGTCGATGCGGACGATGAGCTTCGGAGGGCGCCAGGCGTGGATCTCGCGCTCGAGTCGCTTGACCCCGCGCGACGCTGCCAGGCGCGCCGTGGCCGAGACGTCGATCGAGATCGGGTAGTGCCGCGCATAAACGACCCGCCCGCCAAACAGGACCGCTTTCTCGCGTTCGTCGACCTGCAGGCCCGCGTTCTCCTCGCACGTGAGCAGGAAGTTCCGCACGTCCAGGCTCGACTGGAAGCCGACCACGTCGCACCCGAGCAGGCCCTCGAGGATGGCGTCGCGCATCGGCTTGGAGAGGACCTTCCAGTACTGCGGCGTCGGCCACGGCACGTGCACGAAGTGCTGGATGATCGCCGACGGCAGAGCCTGCCGGACGAGGCGTGGGACCAGGTAGAGCTGGTAGTCGTGCACGAGGACAAGAGGCCGCCTGGGCGCGGAGCGCGCGACATCGACCACGCGTGCGGCGAACTGGCGGTTCACCTCCACATACCCCTCGCGCCACGCCTGGTGGACGCGTTCGTCGATCACCGGCTCGTTGGCGAGGTCCCACAGGTAGTGCTGCGTGAACCACAGAACCGGGTTGGCGAACACCGCGTAGTACATCTCGTACTGCTCGCGGGTCGGCGAGACGTAGTGCAGCTGGCCGTTCGACTGCAGCAGCGGCACCGTCAGCGCGCCGGTCACATCGGCGGCCAGGCTGCGCTCCGCGTCGGTGCGCGCGCACGCGATCCAGTCCGCGCCCATCGCTTCGGCGAGGGTGAGCAGGCCCGTGATCACCCCGCCCGCCCCGCGCCTGAACCCTCCTTCAGGACGAGGCTCGTGCGGCGCCCGGTTGCTGACGACGATCGGCGAGCAATCGGGCAGGGTGCGGTTCACGTAAGCCCGCAGCGACGAGGCGGGCGCCGTCCGCAGCATCGAGGTGATGAGGGGGCGTTCGGTGTCAGCGATGCTCATGGGCTTTCCTCCCATGGCGATGTCGGTGCCGGCACTGTGGCACCGCTACGCAGCGGCTTGCGCCGCTCAATAGACAGAACGCATCAGGTTGGCCGCCTACGCTGACCGGGCGGCGGTGGGCTGCTGGACCAAAGCGGAGCGGTCGATCGGCACCTCCCGCAGGCGGATCCCGGTCGCCCTGGCCAGGGCGTTGGCCAGCGCTGCCGGGCCAGGGATGGCGGGCGGCTCGCCCACGCCTTTGGCGCCCATGGGCCCAACGGGCGAAGGGACCTCGATGAGCGTCACGTCGATGTCCGGCAGCTGGTCGGCCGTCGGGAGCTCGTAGTCGAGGAAGCTCCCACTCCGCAGCTGGCCGTCGCCGTCGTACACGAGCTGCTCGCCCAGGGCGCGACCGAGGGCCTGGGCCGCGCCGCCGTGGATCTGCCCCTCGACCTCCGGCGGATTGATCGCGCGGCCCACGTCCTGGATCGCGGCGAACCCGGTGAGCTGGAAGGCCCCGGTCTCCGGGTCGGTCCTGACGCGGGCGATCTGGACGGTGAACTGCGGCGAGGCGCTCAGCACCGCCGACCGCCCGCTGGCCTGGATCGGCTTATGCCGGCCCATGAACTCGGTGCTGAGGCTGACCAGCTTCGTGATCTCGACGAACCGATCGGGAACGCCTTTCACGGTCACCCGCCCGTCGACGATCTCCAGGTCTTCAGGCCCCGCCTCGAGCTCCTCGGTTGCGATCTCGAGCAGCTGGCGTCGCGCCTCGAGCGCCGCCTCCTGGACCGCGCCTCCGATGCTGTACGTGGTCTGGCTCCCGGCGGCGATCGGGCCATGAGGGGCGACTCCGGTCTCGCCGGTCTCGATCCTGACCCTGTCCGCGGATATCCCGAACGCCTCGGCGGCGATCATCGCGAGCCCGGTCGTCGCCCCGCTCACGTCGGGTGTCCCGATGAGGATCGAAACCGTCCCGTCCGGCTCTACGCGACACCCCGCCGCCGCAGGCGTGCGGGCGCCGCCCCAGGACCCGATCGCGACCCCGACGCCTTCGCCCGGCCCCACCGGCGCGGTGTACAGGGGGTTCCGCCGGGCCGACTCGAGGCACTCCACCATCGCGATCCGCGGCCAAGGTTCTCCATCGGCGGCCGGATCGCCTTCCTTCGACGCGTTGCGCAGGCGGAGATCGATGGGGTCGATGCCGAGCTCGATCGCCAGCTCGTCCATCGCCGACTCGAGGGCAAAGTACGCCTGCGGAGCGCCGGGTGCACGGTACGCGTCGACCGGCGTCTTGTTGGTCGAGACCTCATAGCCGGTCAGCTCGAAGTTGGGAATGCGATAGGTCCCGCCAAGGAACGATCCCGTGATGCCGGCATGCCAGCCGCTGGTGGCGCCGTTGTCGAAGTGATACCTGGCGCGCAGTGCGACCAGCTTTCCGTCGCGCCTGGCGCCGAGCTCGATGTCGAACCCCGCGGCGGGCGCCGGGTGACCGACCACGAACTCCTGCTGCCGCGTCAGCGCCAAACGCAGTGGGCGGCCGGTGCGCCGCGCGAGCAGGGCGAGCAGTGTCTCCAGCAGGGTCACCTTGCCCCCGAAGCCGCCTCCCACCGGCATCGGCACGACGCGCACGGTGTGCGCCGGGACGCCGAGCACCTTGGCGATCTCGTCTCGCAGCGCGAACGGTCCCTGCGTCGGCGCCCAGATCGTGGCGCCTCCGTCCGGCTCCGGCCGCACGATCGCGACGTGCGGCTCCATCGGCGAGTGGTGCACCGCGGCCAGCCGGTAGCGCTGCTTCACGACCACGTCCGCCCCGGCCAGAGCGGATGCGGCTTCGCCGCGCGTGAAGCTCGCGACCGCCGTCACGTTGGGCGGCCGCTGCGCCGGTTCGGACTCCGAGGTCGTCGCGGCGCCGTGGATGGCCGCGTCCTCCTCGGAGACTTCCTCGACCGCCTCGAGCACGGCCGGCGCGCCGTCGGCCATCGCGGCCTCGGCGTCGACGAGGGCGGGCAGCGGGTCGAGGTCGACCTCGACCAGAGCCGCGGCGTCGGCGGCCGCGGCCTCGCTCGAGGCGATCACCGCCACCACCGGCTGGCCGGTGTAGAACACGCGGTCTACGGCAAGCGGGCGGTCGGGCCCGGCTGCGCCCGTAGGCAGGTCGGCTCCCGTGAACACGCGGACCACACCGGGCGCGGCGGCGGCGGCGGCGGTGTCGATGCGCGTGATGCGCGCCGCGGGCAGATGGCTGAGCACCACCTGCACGTACAGCATGCCCGCCATCTCGACATCGGCGGTGAACCGGGTCGCCCCCGCCACCTTGTCGCCGCCCTCGTGCCTTCGCCGGCCCTGGCCGATTACCCCCACCGGCCGATCATCGCAGAGCCGGCCGGCCGGCGGCAGGTCCGGGAGGGGGGCGCCGGGGCGCCTGGGAGCTTGACCGCCCGGGGGCTTAGGCCCCAAGATGAGCCTGGAGTAGCGGGGCCATCGGTGGATGGCGAAGTCCGTCGCCGGCGCACTCTCGCCCCGGTCAGCCGGGAAGAGGGCGATGGATTGTCGAGGATGGTATCCGGTTTGCGCGCCGTCCTCGCATCTTGTATCCGTGAGGAGGATGTATGAGGCGAAGCTCCAAGGTCCGCTCCCTCGCCGCAGCGTTGGGAGCATTGTTCGTAGCAGCCGCCTGTGGCGGCGGCGGGGGAGGGACGGGCGAAAACCTGGCCTCTGACCAGACCCTCAGCTTCCCGCTCGTCGACGACGTCGGTAACCTCGACCCCGGCACGATGTCGGCGGCGGTCGACATCGACATCTTCCGCAACGCGTATTCCGGACTCTACAAGTTCGACGACCAATTGAAGGAAATTCCCGACATCGCAACGGGAGCACCGCAGATCTCGTCGGACGGTCTGACCTACACGTTCAAGATGCGCAACGACGTCAAGTTCTCCAACGGCGACCCCGTCAAAGCTGACGACTTCATCTTCAGCTGGAACCGCGCAGCCGCGATACAGGGCGACTACGCCTCCGTCTTCCAGCCGGTGGCCGGGTACGACGACGTGGCCAACGGCAAGGCAACGCAGATGTCGGGCCTCAAGAAGATCGACGACTACTCCTTCTCCGCCACATTGAGCGCCCCTGCCGCCTATTGGTTCACCGAGGTCGCACTTTGGACGGCGTGGGTGGTCGACCAAAAAGTCGTCCTGGGGGCCGGCAAGGCGACGGACTCCGACTGGGCGAGCGTTCCGGCAACCGCGATCGGTACGGGCCAGTTCAAGATGACGGCCCGCACCCCCAAGCAGTCAATCGATTTTGCGCCCGTCTCGAACTGGTACGGCGGCTCGACTGGAGCCCTGACGAAGGTCCACATCGAGATCATCGCCGACCAGAAGGCACAGCTGACCAAGTACGAATCGGGCAACTACAGCCTCATCGGCTTCGCCAACCAGAGCTTGACTCCCGAAGACGTGATCCGCTACAACTCCGACCCGCAGCTGAAGAAGCAACTGACGCTGCAGCCGGCGGCTCGCACCACCTGGATCGGGTTCAACATGAAGACTGGTCCGTTCGCCGGCATCGACGCCGGCAAGGCCGGCCGTCAGGCGTTCAGCATGGCGGTTGACCGCGACCAGCTGGTCGACATCGCATGCTCCAAGGGCACAGCGTGTGTCAAGGCTACTGGCGGGGTGATCACCAAAGGCCTGCAGGGCTACCTGGGCGACAACACCGATCCCAATGCCGTGTTCGATGCGGCCAAGGCCAAGACCCTCTACCAGTCGTGGGACCCGACCGGTTCCAAGGTCAGGGGACTTGTTTACACCTATAACACGAGCGCCTTCAACAAGGCCGTCTGCGAGAACCTTGCCTCGCAGTGGAGGCAGAACCTGGGCGTGACCGTTCAGTGCGCAGCCCAGGACCGCTCCTCGTTCTTCAAAGCGCGGACGAAGTGCAGCTACCCCATCTTCAGGCACAGCTGGGGCGCGGACTATGACCACCCCCAGGACTGGTTCGACTTCCTGTTCGTCACCGACGCCGGATCGGGCGGCGCATGCTACTCGAACCCGCAACTCGACTCGATGGCCAAGGACGCGAACACCAAGCCGCTGTCGCAGTCCCTGGACACCTACAAAGCGATGAACAAGATCCTGATCGACCAGTGCATCACCGGTAATCTCGTGTACGGGATTCAGCAGTATCTCGTGCACGATTGGGTCAAGGGTGCCGGCGGCAACGCGCTCTACGACAACTACTGGTCCGAAGTGAAGATCCTTCAGCACTAAACGTCCCCGGTAACGCACAAAATAAGGGGGTCTGCCGACGTGGTGGACCCCCTTTTCACCGAGATATGAGGAAAGAGATAGGCCGATGAGAGGAACCCTCAGCTACATCGGACAGCGGCTGGTTCTGATCGCGATCACCACCGTCCTGGTTTCCTCGATCGTTTTCCTCCTTCTGCATCAGATCCCCGGCAACGCCTTCCTCAACGAGACCCGGCAGACCCCGCAATCGCTGGCCGCCGAGCTTCACCATTACGGTCTTGACCTGCCTTTGCCGCAGCAGTACACGAACTGGGTCAAAGGTGTCATCCGCGGAGACCTGGGCGAGTCGCTGATCAACCGCGGTGTGCGGATCACGCCGCTCCTCATCCGCGAGACGGAGGTCAGCGCCACCGTCGGGTTCTTCGCCCTCCTGGTGACGATCGGGCTCGGCCTCATACTCGGAGTGATCGCGGCGTTGCGGCAAAACACGTGGGTCGACTACGTGGCGTC
>Ga0070699_100000687_pt1 | contig 31517 bp, 28 predicted proteins | sample KBSK1503metaG_FD_65473 | JGI IMG/M metagenome (GOLD analysis project Ga0070699, IMG submission 65473) | Corn, switchgrass and miscanthus rhizosphere microbial communities from Kellogg Biological Station, Michigan, USA - KBS K1-50-3 metaG | ecosystem: Host-associated > Plants > Roots >...
CTGCGCCCCTCGGCGTCGTAGAGGAACGAGCCCTCGCAGGAGTCGAAGATCTTCGGCGGGTCGGTGTAGTGCACCGTGTCGCCGTGCGAGCAGTACCTCTCCTCCAGCGCCAGCAGCTCCGCCTCCGACGGCCGGCCGCGGTCTTCCGCTCGCGCCACAGCTGCCGAGTCTTCCCGCAATCTCGCGCGTTTGCTCATTCGCACCCGGCCTTTCGTTCCTTGGCTGCCCTACTCGTCGCCGGCGCGTGCGCCCTCGCGCGCCACGGCGGCGCCGCGCGCATCGAGCCAGCGCGCGAGCAGCGCAGCGGCTTCATCGAAAGTCTCGAACCCGTAGTGGGGGAGGTCCTTCGTGCGGCAATGCGCCCGCAGCGAACCCTTGGCCAGAACCAGGTCGGCCCGCTCCGCGACGCAGAAGTCGGAGCGGCCGTCGCCCACCATGATGGTGACCTCGCGCGGTCGCTCCTCCCCGAGGCGGCCCTCCGCGAAGCTGCACTTGCAGTTGCCGGCCAGCGTGGCGCACGTGCTCTTGGCGTGAGGGAACGTCAGCCGCCAGCGGTCGCCGCCGAGCCACTGCAGGTGATTGGCGAAATACGGAAGGTCGAGGTCGGCGCGGTCGAGCACCGTGCGGATGGTGCGGTCGAGGCCGTCGGACACCACCGTCAGCGCGTGCCCGAGTACACGGAAGCGGTCCACGAACGGGCGAAACCCGGAGTCGATCTCAACGGTGGCGATGAAGGCGTCCATCTCTGCGGGCGTGGCGCGCACAAGGTCGATCTGGCGCACCATGCACTCTCGCGAGCCGATGCGGCCCGCCTTCCACTCTTCCTCGATGTCCCGCCACGCCGGAGCGGCGAACCGCTCAAGCAGCATGTCCGTCGTATCGACCTTGGAGATCGTTCCGTCGAAATCGAGCAGGACGCGACATTTCACACGCGCTATCGACACGCCACCAGAACCCGTTGATTTCAATTGCTGCGACCACGCCGAGCGAGGCCTTGGAGAGAGCGCCTCTTTAGCTCCCGCGTGCGGCGCTGCCAATGGCTTTGGTTCACATTTTCGTCAACGCGACACAGCCAGAGCTTGAGAAGATCGTGATGCGCACACGCATCGGTTGCTAAGGACGGGCGCTGCTCAGACGCTGAGCACCTCGTCGTCAAATCGGTTTCATCGATAGGAATGTCGATGGGTCGGGACACATGGCCGCAGCGTTGTCGGCAGCCCACACCCGCGCTTAAAGCGAGTCACAGCTCGAGCCCGATCCTCGTGGATTTGCAAGCCACTATGGCCGATCTGCCGACAGATCTATCGACTTCTTCCGATGCGACAGTCCAACCGCGGCAGCCTGCGTCGGCCACGGCTGGCGCGTCGCGGCGTGTCATGTCGGGACGTGCTGCCGCTGAACGCTTGGAGCCGGCGGTCGAGACCGGCACGTGCCCGTTACGGGTCGTTACGGTCTGTAGGCAATCCAATGTCGATCCGGGTACGGTGCATGGCCAGGGCATGACGAAATGAGAGCCCCGCGGCGTGAAGTCACCGTCTGCGGATTGCGAGACACCGTCTTCGCGCCACGGCCGGCTCTGCGGACGGTGGGCGCTCGCGCTGCTTGCGGGGGGATTTTTCCCATTCGCCGCGGCAATTGGTGGGACGATGAGCTTGCCGCTGAGCCGTCAGGTTTCCGACCGATGTGGCCGTCGGGCAACAATCGGGGCAATCCTGAGTTCCTGCAACAAAATCAGCGGTATCCGCTGAAGCCGCGGTGGCGACGCGCTGACCGCGGTCGACGACCGTGCGTGTTGGGACGTATCGTGCCGTTTGTGGTTGACAGCGCGGAGGCGTCAGCACGACCATTTCACAGGCACGTTGGTGAATGCTGCGGCGAGCGCCGCAGGCAGCCAAACGGCCGTTGGGGAGGACATTATGTGCATACTGTGCGATCGCGGTAAGCCGCAGGCGCATCTCACCTCGCGGCGCAATTTTCTCAAAGGCACGGCCGCGACCGGGCTCGCTGCGGGAGCCATGGGCCTGCTCGGGGCGAATGCCGCCGTGGCGCAGGGCTTCAGCGTCAACCCGCCACCCCACACCGGCACACCGGGCCGGCGCTACGTCATCCGCAACGCCTACGTGATGACGATGGAGCCTGGGACGCCGGGTGCGGACTCGGCATTTGGAGAATTCATCGAAGGCGACGTGCTCGTCGAGGGCAAGACGATCAAGGCCATCGGCAAGAACCTGAGTGTCGGCAACGCCGCGGAGATCGACGCCCGCGGCAAGGTGGTCATGCCGGGCTTCATTGACACCCACCACCACCAGGCCTGGACGCCGATCAGAAGCTCCATCCCCGACAGCATCCTGATCAACGATTTCACCGGAACGGCGAGCGCGGAGCAGAACTACGCCATCAACGTTCTGGGCTTTGGTGCCGCCCCAGCACTGCCGGGCTTCGCCGAACACTACACACCGGAGGATGTCTACATCGGCGAGCTGTTCGGCGGGCTCTCCCAGCTCGACGCCGGCGTCACCACGGTGCACGACATCTCGCAGATCCATCACTCCAAGGAGCACTCCTTGGCGGCGATCCAGGCTTTGCGTGATACCGGGCGGCGCGCCAAGTTCGGCTTCTTCGAGAGCGCCGGCGGGATCGACGGCGGAAGCTGGTATCCGTCGGGTGCCAATTTTCTCAGGAACAATGTCCTCACCTCGGACGATTCACTCGTCACCATGGTGATGGGCGGCGAGGTCTATCTGGGCAACGCGACGACCCGGCAGTCCTGGACCATCGGGCGCAACCTCGGTCTCCAGGTCGCGGCGCACATCCTCTCGCCGTTCGGGATCCGCCCGATCCTCGACCAGCTCGCCGGCGTCAGCCCCGACGTTGTCGACGGTAGCGGCGCTGACCTCAGTGGCATCGAGATCGGCGCGGACAACCTGTTCGTCCACATGACCGGCATGTCGGATGCGGCCTGGGAGAAGGTCGCGCTGGCCGGCGCCAAGGTGTCGATCGCGTTCCCGATCGAGATGAACATGCGCCACGGCATGCCCCCTATCCTCAAGATGCAGCAGCTCAAGGCGCAGCTCGGGATCGATTTCGAGCCCTCGCTCAGCGTCGACGTCGAGACCAACATGACGGCTGACTTCTTCACCCAGATGCGGTCGGCCATGACCATGCAGCGCCTGGTCGTGAACCAGAGGATCTTGGAGCTGGGGACATTCTCGCCACCCTTCACAAGCCAGTGGCCGCTGCCGCCGTACCCCGCGGATATACCGCCGCTCCTCAACGCCCGCGACGTACTGCGCTTTGCCACCATCAACGGCGCCAAGCACCTGCGTCTCGACAGCAAGACCGGCTCGCTCAAGGTCGGCAAGGAGGCCGACATCATCGTTCTCGACGGCACCCACCTCAACGTGTTCCCCATGAACAACGTGCCCGGCGCCGTGGTGACCCTGATGGAGCGCACCAACGTCGAGACCGTGATCGTCGCCGGCAAGATCCGCAAGTGGAAGGGCAAGCTGCAGGACGTTGACCTGGACAGGCTGCGCCCCCGGCTTGCGGCCTCGCGCGATCGGCTCTACGCCGCTGTCGGCAAGACGCAGAGCCCATTCCCCGCCAAGTAGCGCATGGTGTCAGACCCTTCGGGTCTGACACCTACCGCCTGCGGAACAGCTCCAGGGCGAATCGCGTATCGCCCTGTCTCAGGTGCACGCGCGCCGCCTCGATGCGCTCGATGGTCCAGCCGTCGACGGTGTCGCCCTCCTGCAGGCGCACGCTCTGGCCCGTCTGGTTGCGCCGCATCAGCGCGATGGCGCCGGTGCCCGGCCCGTCGCTCGTCAGCACGCCGAGCAGCGTGAGGGCGTTGGGATCGGCCAGGCGCTTGGGGATGACCGGGGCTGGCGCCGGCGGCGCCGCCACCACTGGCGGCTCGACCGGGCGCCTCGTCTTCTCGAACAGGGGCCGGCGAACGGTATCGTGAAGCTTGTCGAGCGACAGGCTGGCCAGCGGCAGGGCGCTTCCGCCATCGCCGCGTGGCTCCGTGTCTACGCCCAGCGCGGTCGTCTCGGAGCCGGCCTTGTCTGGCGTGGCTTTGTCGGGTGCGGCAACGCCCGGCGCGCCAGCGGCACCGGTGCCCCAGTCGGCCCAGCGGTCCCACAGGAGCACGGCCGCCGCCACTGCCGCGAGGCCGAGCAGCAGCGGTACGCGGCTGCGGCCTTCAGTTGATCTCTTTGCCGGCGCCATAACCGCGAACCTTGAGGGTGACATCCAGCGAAGCCGGCTGCGGCACCGGCTGGTAGGAGGGCGCCGACCGGACCGCCAGCGTCTCGATGAAGAGCACCGGCGTACCGGTCTCGATGGCGTGGATGAAGGCGCGCAGCCCCTCCGTCTGCCCCTGCAGGCTCACCTCGACGGCGATGGCGGCGAGGTCGGCCTCGCGCTTCGTGGGCGCCACGTGGGTGCTGCGCAGCGACATTCCGGTCCGGCGAGCCAACTCGGTGACGATGCGCTGCAGCTCCGCCCCCGCCAGCCCGCTCGTCTCGCCGCCCACCAGCATGTCCCGTGCCGCATGCGCCGGCCGGCGTGCCGCCGCGCGCAGGAGCCGCTCCTGCTGGACGATCTGCTCGGTGACGGCAGCCATCTCGCCGCCTACCGCCGCCATTCTGGCGAACGGCGCCATCGCCGCGAGTGCCGCCAGCCCGAGCGCCAGCGCCACCAGGCCCAGTGCGACGGCGCGGCTCAAGGATTTCGGCAGCGCGCCCATGCCGGTCAATCGAGCCTCCTCCCCGGCACCACGCGCGCCGTAATGGTGAAGCTCTCCCCCTCTCCTTCGGCCAACGTGGTCGGTGCGGAGAACTGGACATCCGCGAAGTGGCCGGACGCCTCGATCCGGCCGATCAGCGCTGCGGCATTGGCGGCATTGCCGGCCAGCCGCACGGTGCCCTGCTCCACCTCCAGCCGCGTGAGCCAGGCATCGTCGGGCAGCGCGCGGCTCAAGGCTTCCAGCACGATGGCCATGGACGGCTGCCTGCCCCGCTCCTCGGCGAGCCAGGCGAGCCGCCGCGCGCTGGCCTGGCCGGGCAAGGCCGCCGCGGATTTGACCTGCAACTCCTGCAGCTGCGCGGTGAGCGCACCGAGGTCGCGCGATTGCTGGACGAGGCCGAGGGTGCCGATGGCGCCTGCAATGAGAGCCGCAAGGCAGAGCAATCCGACGCCCCACAGCAGCAGTCGGCCAGGCCTGCGGCTCCCGCCGCTCCCCACCGTGAGCAGGTTCAACCGCGGCTCGGTTGAGGCATCCTCGCCGTAGTCCACCACGCCGGGCGCGAAGCCGAGCGCATTGAGGTCGGCCACCAGGCCGTCCACCAGGCTGCGCGCGGTGACGGCCAGACGGACATCGAGCATGGCCGAGCCGTCCGCACCCGGGGAGGTCTCGTACGCGAAGAACGCCCTTTCCGCCGGCCACGGGGCCAGCCGCTCGATCTGGTTGCGGACGACCGCCTCCAGCACCTCCCTGGCCGCGGCGGGCACGCTGAGCCGCGTCTGCACCACCTCGTCGGGTCTCAGCCGCAGCACGATCTGACCGGGCGCGATCTTCTGCCGGCCCAGGCGCCCCAGCAATTCGGCAATCTGCGGGCCGCCTCCTTCCGCGGGGGATGTGCCAACGAGCTCGGCATGGCCGCGATTGCGCAGGTAGACGTCGCACCCGCGCTCGGAGCGGAGCAGCATCAGCCGCCACTCGCGCGCCGCCGAGCGCTTCGCGGAGGCCAGCTCGGCAAGCTCGCCGCTCCACCACGCGAGGAAGCGGCCCACGGCCGTTCTGAGATCGCCGCGGCGCGCGGGGAGTGACGCGGCCATCATCTCCGGTCCCGCACCTGCTTGTCCCTCGGCTCGTAGCGCCAGCTCAGCACGCGAAACGGCGCCGCCGCATCCTTGCCGATCAGGATGGTGGCCTCCGCCCAGCCGATGGCCGGCATCGTCTCGCCACGCACGGCAACTTCGACGCGATAGGCGGGGCCTGTCCGCTCGGTCAGCCATTTATCCACCGATGGAAGCAGCCGCGCAACATCCGCCGCGTTCCCTTCGCCGCGTTGCCTCAGAGCGAGCGCCCGCTCGACCTCCGCCGGGTCGACGCCGGGCAGCAAGAGGAGCGCCTCGCGCGGCGCCACCAACGGGTTGATCCTGCCCTCGCCCCCATGCACCGTGAGGTAGGGAGCGAGCGGCTGCAGCGCACTGGCGGGCAGGCCGATGGCATGCGCAAGCTCGGTGGGATCGATGAACGGCCCGTTCCGGTCGATCCACCGTGTCACAGCCTCGGCCGATCCGCCGCACGGGCGCAGCAGCGAATCCAGCACCTCGGCATCCAGCTCGTTGATGTCGAGGCGGCCGGCCTCGTCGCTGACGGTGATGAAGAGGCGTGCGCCGCCGAAGCCCACCTCCTGGGTGCGCCCGTCGGCGGGCCACCGCCGCTCCGGGCTCGGCTCCATCAGGAGCGCCGCTGCCAACTCCACGCCCGCGGAAGCCAGCGCCTCCCCGCGCGCCATCGCCATCTCGTTGCCGGCGAGCGCGCCGGCGTCGCGCACCGACAGATTGAAGATGCTCACCTGCAGCGCCAGCAGGGTGATGATCCACAGCACCACGAGCAGGGCGAACCCCCGCTGGCGCTCGGTCCCGTCGGGTGCGGTCGCTATGGCTACCTCCCGCCTTCCGCTGTGCCATCCGGCCCCGGCACGCCGCCGCTTCCCGCGGTACACCCACTGCCGTCCTCCTTGAGGCACGTCCTCTCCAAGTCGGCGCGCGGACGGAAGACGAGCGGCGGCAGCACCGCGCCGCCGTCGGCCAGGCCGGCCACCTCCAGGCTGATCAGCTCGGGCAGACGCAACGGATCGGACCACTGCGGCACCCATCGCTGCCGCCCCGCCGTCCGCTCCAGATACTGGAACCGCAGACGATACGGCCCTTCGATGACAGCCACCGCATCGGCGCCGGCGAGCCGCCGCAGGTCCGGGACCGAGGTCTGATACGGCGCCCGCCCGCGCATGAGCACCGCCCCGTCGCGTCGCTGCTGAATGGAGTAGACCAGAAAATATGGCCCCGCCTCGGTGGGAAACGCCGGCTCGACGGCGACGAAGGTCAGCCGGCCGGCATCGCCGAGAAAGACGAGCTCCGGCGCCTCGCCGCGCTTCCAGACCACCCGCTCCAGCCGTTCGATATCGCGCCGCAGCACGTCGAGGCCCCGCGACAGGACATCATGCCTGGCGATGACCTCAGCCCCGCGCTCGCCGCTGCGCCCCAGAAGCCGCAACCCGCCCGCAGCAATCCCCAGGGTGAGGGCCACCACCGCCAGGGCGACGACGATCTCCACGAGCGTCACCCCGCTCTGCAGGCCGGTCCCAGGGGTGGCACAACGGCTCGTCATCGCACGCTCATGAGGCGCAGGGTGCTGAGCTGGACCTGCCGGCCCGGCGGCCAGGCCACCGTCACCGTCAGCTCATAGAGCTTCCACTGTGCCGCTTTCGGGTCGGCCGTTGCGACAGCTCGACCGTAAGGCGTCACGGAAACGGTCCAGGCGAAACGGCCGCTGTGGCCCCGGGAGGGCGCCTGCAAAGCCCGGTCCACCGACCGCTGCGCCAGCAGCGATTGTGCCAGCAGCCTGGCCTGCAGATGGCCGTCGATGGCCGTGGCGCCGCGCAGGCCGGTATCGTGCGCGGAGAGCAGTGCGCTCAGCGCCAGCGCCAGGATGACGATGGCGGCCAGAGCCTCGATCAGGGTGAAGCCGCGCGTGCCGGCAGGTCGGGTCAAGCCAAGTGCAGGCTCAAAGCGTGGAGATCCCCCGGCGCCGGGCCTCGCCTGCGCTCCACCCGACCTCCAGGACAGGCTACGACACGCGCTCCACCACGACGCGACCGGTGAGCCAGTTGACGCGAACCTCATAGGCCTGCCGCCCCGTTTCCAGCCGGACCTTGCCGCCCGTGGATGTCCCATTGGGGAAGAAGCGGATGCCGGCAACCTTCCCCTGCCGCTCGCCCGCGCTCGTATCCGACACGATGCCGATGCTCTCGGCGATCCTGAACGGGGGCACGTCCGCGCCCGCCGTCACCACGCGGCTTGCCATGTCGATGACCACCGCCCGGCTCGAAGCCTCCCGGATCGCCGCGGCGCGGGCGGCGCGGCAGCGCGAGGCGATCTCGTGGGCCGCTGCCTCCAGGGTCGCACCACCGTGCCGCGCCCCGAGCTGGGCGGCGGCCAGCCCCGCAACCAGCGCCAGCACCACCAGCACCGCCAGCAGCTCGACCAGCGTGAAGCCCGCTTGGGAACCTCCCGGGCGCGTGCGCATGGGGCCCTACCAGCTGATGATGTCCTCGTTCTCCCCCGTCCCGCCCGGCTGGTTGTCGGCGCCCAGCGACGAGATGTCGAAGGGGCCGTGCTGGCCGGGCGAGCGGTAGGCGTAGGGCCGCCCCCACGGATCGATCGGCAGCTCCTTCTTGTTCAGATACGGCCCGTTCCAGGAGCTCACCCCGGACGGCGCCTCCACCAGCGCCTTCAGGCCCTCGGTGGTGGTGGGATAGCGGCCGGTATCGACCTTGTAGAGCTCGAGCGCGGTCGTGAGGCTCTGCACCTGCACCTTGGCGGTCTTGGTGCGCGAGCTGCCGAGGTAGCCGACCACGCGAGGGGCCACGAGGCTCGCCAGCAGCACCAGGATCACCAGCACCACCAGCAGCTCGACCAGCGTGAACCCGGCCTGCCCATCGGCCCGCCGACGCGCGGAGCCTGCCGCATCCCTCCGGCGCAAAACGCCTGCGCGTGCCTGCATGGCCAAACCCTCCCCAGGTCTATCTTTCTTCCGGCGCGCTCAGAGCGCGAAATCATAGACGCTGACCACGGCCCCCATGATCGAGACCACAATCGCGCCCACCACGATGCTGACGCCAACGATTATCACGGGCTCCAGAATCGTGACCAGCCTCTGGGTGGCCATGTCGAGCCTTTGCTCGAACATGTCGGCCAGATAGAGCGCCGATTTGGCAAGGCCGCCCGTCTCCTCGCCCGCCCGCATGATGGCGATGACGATGGGCGGAAACAGCCGCGAGGTCTCCATCAGCCGGGCGAGGTCGCTGCCCTTGCGCAGGTCCCGGCTCATGGCGCCGACGGCGCCGGCGGCCTCGCCATTACCCATCACGTCCCGCGTCAGATTCAAGGCGGTCGGCACGGCGATGCCGTTGGCGAGCAGCGACCCCAACGTCCGGCAGAACCGCACCGTCAGGTCCATGCGCACCAGCCCCCCGACCAGCGGCAGGCGCAACACCGCCCGATCGAGAAACCGACGCACCACGGGCCGCCGCCGCAGCAGGAGCACGGCAACCGTGGCAACGCCGAACCCGGCGGCCAAAGCGGCCCAGTTCGCATTGAGCCAGTCCGAGACCGCAATGATGTTGGCGGCGGAGGGTGGCAGTCGCGTGCCGCTGTCCGTCAGCATCGCCTTGAAGCGCGGCACCACGAACAGCATGATGATGAGCAGCGAGGCGATGGCGGTGACCACCAGGAAGGAGGGATAGAGCAGGGCCGATACCAGCTTGGCGCGCATCCTCTGCTCGCGCTCGCGTGTTTCGGCGATCCGCTCCAGCGCCTCGGGCAGCGTGCCGCTCGCCTCGGCGGCGCGCACCATGCTCACGAACAGCGGCGGGAAGTGCCCGCCTCTCGCCTCCAGAGCCTCCGCCAGGCTCTTGCCGCCGGAGATGTCGACTTGGATCTGCCTCGCGATCCGCTTGAGGCCGCGCCCCCCGGCCTCGCCCTCGATCAGGCTCACGGCGCGCGGCAGGCTGAGGCCGGCATTCACCAGCATCGCCAGCTGGCGCGCGAACTCAGTGATCTCCACGGTCGAGGCGGTGCGCCCGAACGTAAATAGAGAGCGCACAGGTGCCGGAGCGTCCGCCTCGCCAGCCATCACCTCGATGGGGAAATGCCCTGCGTCGGACAGCTGCCGGATCACCACCTCGCGCGACGGCCCCTGCACCTCGCCGGCGATGCGCTGGCCGCCGCGGTCGAGCGCCGTGTAGTGGAAGACCGGCATGGCGGCCTCAAGCCTCGACCGTGACGCGGCGGACCTCGTCGGCGGTGGTGACGCCGGCCAGACACTTGCGCAGGCCGTCGAGCGCCATGGTGTTCATGCCGGCGCGCACCGCGGCGTTCTCCACCTCGCCCACCATGATGTCGCGCCGCATCAGGCGCCGGAGCTCGTCGTTGATCTCCAGCACCTCCACGACGCAGGTGCGGCCGACATAGCCGGTGCCGCCGCAGCGCTCGCAGCCGCGCGGCTGCCAGTGCTGCGCGTGCCCGTTCACGCCCGCGCGCCCAAGCAGCTCCGGCGGAAAATCGAGAGCACCGGTGACACTTTCACGACAGCTCCGGCACAGCATCCGCACCAGCCGCTGGCCGATCACGCAGGTGAGGCAGGAGGCGAGCAGATAGCCGTCCACCCCCATGTCGAGCAGCCGAGTGATGGCGCCCGCGGCCGAGTTGGTATGCAGTGTGCTCAGCACGAGATGGCCCGTGAGGGCCGCGTGCACCGCAATCTGCGCCGTCTCGGTGTCACGCATCTCGCCGACCATGATCACGTCGGGGTCATGGCGCAGGAGGTGCCGCAGGGCGTTGGCGAAGCCCATGCCGATGTCGGGCTTCACCTGGGTCTGGTTGATGCCCTCGATCTGGTACTCGATGGGGTCCTCGACGGTCAGGATCTTGCGGTGCGGCTGGTTGAGGATGGTGAGCGCCGCCGCCAGCGTGGTGGTCTTGCCGCTGCCCGTCGGCCCCGTCACCAGCATCAGCCCGTGCGGCGCCGCGAGATGCCGGCGCAGGATCGCCTCGTCCTCGGCGGGGAAGCCGAGCTTGGAGAGGTCCAGCACCCGCTGCAGGTTCTCCAGCAGGCGGATGGCGACCGCCTCGCCGTGGATGGTGGGCATGGTCGCCACCCGCAGGTCGATGTTGCGGGCCTCGATCTTCACCCGCGCCCGGCCGTCCTGCGGCAGCCGCCGCTCGGCGATGTCGAGGCCGGAGAGGATCTTCACCCGCGAGACCACCGCGCGCGCCATATGCGCCGGCACCGACCGGGTCTCGGCCAGCATCCCGTCGATACGGAAGCGTACGCCAAGGCGGCCCCGGAACGGCTCGATGTGGATGTCGGTGGCCCGGGCGTTGAGCCCGTCGAGCAGGAGCTGGTTGACGAGCTGGATGACCGGCGCGCCGAGCGCCAGGTCCTTGAGATGCTCCACGTCGTCGTCACCCTCCGGGGCGGCGGCGGCAGCCTCTGCGAGCGATGGGGCGTCGGGCGGCTGGAACCGCTCGATGGCGGCGTCGATATCCTCGGCGGGCGCCACCCGCACCTCGATGGTCCGGCCGGTGGCCAGTCTGATGGCGCCCATGGCCTCGGCATGGCCCGGGTCGGCCACCGCCAGCACCAGGCAGCGCTCGTCGGCGGCCAGCGGCAGCACCTTATGCTCACGCAGATACCGCGGCGACAGCACGTCGCCCAGGACGGCGCGCTTCGGCCAGTCGCCCTCCCGTACTGTGGGCAGCTTGTAGTAAGCCGCTACCGCCCTGGCCAGGTCCGGGCCCGCCAGGAGCCCAAGGCGTCGGACAGTCGTAATCAGCCGTTCGCCGGTCTCGTCGCTCATCTGACGGGCCTTGCCAAGCTCCGCCGAGGTGACCAGGCCCCGCTCCAGCAGAAAGCCTTCCAGCGAGCCCGCGACCATGCCACCCCCGTGCTGCCATCTCGCGCTGTGACCGGCACGTCACGACACACTGAAACGTTGCCTGCGGCAAGAGCAATAATGTTGACAGCACTGCGCCATCCGACAACAGTTAACCGCCAGCGCTGCCTATTGAGTGATCGGAGGAAGCGCGGATGTGTCGGTAGTTCGGGGCTGCCGACCGCGTACCACCGGCGGTGCCTCTGGCGTATCGGCCGCATGAGCCGGGGGGAAGTGTGCAGACATCACCGGCATCGGCGCCACTCGCTCGCGGAGGAGTGCTCCGCGTTGCGCTGCTTGGCGTGGCGCTGTCGCTGGGCATGGTCGCCGCGGGCTGCGCAAAGCCGTCCGGCCCCAGCCTGATCGATGAGCTGAGCACCGCCGATCTGCGCGAGAAGCGCCCGCAGGCGGTCAAGCAGAGCGGCGAGGACAGCAAGGGCGGGGCGCGCAGGTTCGAGACCTATCCGGGCGACGACCAGTTTCGCGAGCAGACGGCGGCAAGCGCCGGCAAGCGCAAAGCGGGACAGCCGGCCGTCCAGCGCTCGGGCGACGGGTATCAGCTGAGCTTCGACAACGCCAGCATCGCGGAAGTGGCCAAGGTCATCCTCGGCGACACGTTGAAGGTGCCCTACTACTACGATGCGCGCGTGCAGGGCCAGGTCACGCTGGCTACCGGGCGCTCGGTCACGCGCGAGGAGCTTCTCTCCGTGCTGGAGACCGCGCTGAAGATGAGCAGCGCGGTCCTCGTCAACGGCGACGGGCAATACCGGGTGACGCCGGCCGCCGAGGCCATGGCCGGTGATGTCGGCTCGGTGATGGGCGAGGGCGCGCCGGGCTTCGGCATCAGCATCCTGCCGCTGCGCCACGTCTCGGCGGAGGCGATGATGCGCCTCATCGAGAACTTCGTCGCCAAGGCCGGCTCGCTCAAGGCGGAGAGCACGGGCAACCTCCTCATGATCCGAGGCACGACCCGTGAGCGGCAGTCGCTCATGGAGGTGGCGGCCTCGTTCGATGTGGACTGGCTCAAAGGGCAGTCGGCGGGGATCTTCCCGCTCACCAACAGCACGCCCGACGAGCTGATCGCCGACCTCACCCAGGCCATGAGCGCCGAGGAGGGCGACCTGCTCGGCAAGATGGTGCGCTTCCAGCCGCTGCAGCGCCTCAACGCGGTGCTGGTGCTGGCGCGCCAGTCGAGCCAGCTCAAGCAGGCCGCCGAGTGGATCCGGCGCCTCGACCGCTCCAACGAGGCGGGGCAGGATCTCCACGTCTACCGGGTCGAGAACGGCCGCGCGCTGGACCTCGCCAATCTGCTGAATGATACGCTCGGGACGGGTGGCGGCAGTAGCGGCCGCCGCGGCTCGCGCGACGTGGCGCCCGGACGCGACGTCTCGCGCCTGAGCAGCCGCGCCTCGCGGCCGCCCACCGGCGGGCCGCTTTCCTCCCCAGGACAGCAGCGGGGCACCCAGATGCAGCCCATGCTGACGCAGCAGGCCAGGCGGCAGGGCGAGGATTCCGCCGCCGCCAGCCCGCCGCCGCTGCCGTCCACGCCGGGGCAGGCGCCGGGCGCCGGCGGGCCGCCCCCCATCCGCATTACCGCAGACGAGGTCAACAACCTGCTGCTGATCTACGCGAGCCCCACGGAATACCGTCGCATCGCCAACGTGCTGCGCGAGATCGACCGCCCGCCGCTGCAGGTGATGATCAATGCCACCATCGTGGAGGTCACGCTCAACGACAACCTGCGCTACGGCGTGCAGGTGTTCCTCAAGGGCAGGAACATCGCCGGCGGCGCCTCCACCTCCGACACGCCGCTCGGCGCGTCCGCGCCGATCTCACCCAGCACCATCGGCCTGAACCTCATCATAGGCAAGCTGGCCGACCCGAAGGTCGTGATCGACGCCCTGTCCGACGTGACCCAGGTGAAGGTGGTCTCCTCACCCTCGGTGGTGGTGGTCGACAACCAGCCGGCGATCCTCAAGGTCGGCGACGAGATCCCGGTTACGACGCAGTCAGCCCAGAGCGAGTTGACTGGGTCGATCGTCAACTCGATCCAATATCGCGATACCGGCGTCATTCTCAAGGTGATCCCGCGCGTCAACTCCACCGGCCTTGTGACCATGGATGTGGAGCAGGAAATCAGCCAGGTGGCCAATCAGAACGGGACGGGTGCGCTGACGCCAACTGTCTCCCAGCGCCAGGTTGCCAGCACGATCTCGGTTTACAGCGGCCAGATGGTGGCGCTCGGCGGCCTGATCAGCGAGCAGCGCGACAATGATCGGACCAGCGTGCCGATCATCAACCAGATTCCGCTGTTCGGCGAACTGCTTGGAAGCACCGGCAAGGCGTTGAAGCGCACCGAGCTCATCGTCTTCATCCGCCCGCAGGTGATCCGCGACTCGCGCGACGCCCGCGACGTGGCCGAGGAGTTGCGCTCCCGCCTCAAGAGCCTGGCCCCGCCGCCTCCTCCCGCCGACGGGTGGCGCACCCACGCAGCCGGTGCCCGGCGGTAGGCTGCGCGCGCAGTGGCTTGAGCGGCCTCGTCGGGAGCGCGCAGGAGAGCCTGTGCGCTCGATTGGACAGGAAACGTCTGCTGCCTCGCCGCGGCTGGCCGCCCGAGGGGATGAAGGAGGAGCAGGGCGTCCGGGCTCGCGCCCGAGGGCCATGACCTATATCCGGCGTTGGGCGCGAAGAACGCCCTGCTCGGCCGCCTCCGACGGCCGCCTGGCGCTTGGCCGGCCTGGCCACCTTGCCCTGCGGGGTATCGGAGAAACGACTTCGCCGCATCCCTACCCCCTTGTCCTCGAGCGTGCGTCGAGGGAGTCCCCGGTTCCGTCCCCGCCAAGTCCGGGGTTGGAGCTCCGAGGCACCGGCGCTCGGATGGTCTGTCCGCCATGCCGGGCGAGGTATCGGACTGCGGCCCCCGGCTCCTAGCCTGAGCGACGGCCCTAGGCGACCGCCGGTCTCATCTCCGAGGCGGGCGGATGAGAGCACAATACGGCGCGGGAGTCATCATTAATCCGCATACACTATTAATCCTGAGCGCTATCCCCTCTCGGTCAATTCGTGCTCGTCGCGGGTCGGGCGGGAACAGGCGTGAGCGTCACGCGTCACCCTCTCCCGCAAGCGGGGAGAGGGTATCCGCCTGACGGTGCCCTACATCGGCGGGGCGGCGCCCTTGCTGACGGCCACGCGGCCCGTCTCGAGCGTCCCGTCGGGCAGCTTCTTGGCACCGCCGACGAAGATCTTGGCGCCCGGCTTCATGTCGCTCGCGTCGCCGGGGGCGTAGGCGACAATCGGGGTGCCGTCCGGCACGACGATCTTCTTCTCCCCGTCCTTGTACTTGAGCGTGAGCACCTGGCCCTGGGCGGAGGCAACTGTGGCCTCGACGTTGGCGTTGGTCATGGTGCTGTTGGGCTCGCGGTCCCAGGGTTGATGCCCCTCGGCCAGGCCGCGCTGCGCGTCCAGGAAGATGTGGATCCCGATGGCCTTCTGGCTGCCGTCCGCCATGGGCATGCCGGTGACGCCGATGTACTTGCCCTGCTTGATGTCCGCGAGCTTGGCCGGCACGACCGCCACCACCCCGCCGCCCGCTGCGAGCTTCAGCTTCAGCTCGGCGCCGTCACGCGACTTGACGATATAGACGCCGTCCTCCACGCGCTCGATGGTGCCCCGCACGCGCACCGTGGCGTTCTGCGCCCAGGCCGTTGAGGCGACGAGCGCGACGCCCAGCGCCAGCGGCACCAGCGCGCGGCCGACGCCACCCAGGGTGGCTCTTGAAAGGCTCGACATGAGAGACATGCGGGGCTCCTCCCGAAAAGTTTGATAGCCGGTAGACGCTGAAGTGGCCAAGTTTAGTCCCTGGCCGTGCTATTGGGGTCAGACCCCTTTCCACGACCAGATCGAACAAGCGCCAGCTGCAGAGGAAATGGGTCTGACCCCGGCGGCGTCGCCGAATGACAAACTCCGTACTGATATAGCCATGAGCACCCTCGCCGAAGCCGAAACGCAGTCTGCGCCGCCGAAGCGCCCCGCCATCCATCCGCTCTACGTGCGCGTGACGCATTGGATCAATGCGCTCGCCATGCTGATCATGATCGGATCGGGATGGCAGATCTATAACGCCTCGCCGCTCTTCCCGTTCACATTTCCGAGCGCCCTGACCTTGGGCGGATGGCTGGCGGGCGGCCTGCTCTGGCACTTCGCCGCCATGTGGCTGCTCGTCGCCAACGGCATCGTCTACTTGGGCCTGGGGCTCGTCACGGGCCGCCTGCGGCGCAAGCTGCTCCCGGTATGGCCAGGCCAAGTGGTCCATGACCTCACGGCGGCGCTGACGGGTCGCCTGAGCCACGCCGATCTCGCCGCCTACAACGCCGTGCAGAAGGCGCTCTACCTCGGCGTGCTCCTGGCCGGCATCGTTATCGTCGCCTCGGGGCTTGCCATCTGGAAGCCGGTGCAGCTGTGGTGGCTCACTGCACTGCTCGGCGGTTACGAGAGTGCGCGGCTGGTGCACTTCCTCGCCATGGCCGCCATTGTCGGGTTCCTTGTCATTCACGTCGTCCTGGCCCTGCTGGTGCCGAGGAGTCTGCGCGCCATGATCCTGGGACGCTGAGGAGGAGCACAATGAGCGGCGAGCGCAAGGCCATCCCAGGCGTAGACGCCCGGCTCCTCGTCAAGGACGCGGCGCGGTTGCTGCCCGACCCCTCGCGCCGTCTGTTCCTGCGCAACGGGGCCAGCATCGGCGCGCTTGCCCTGCTGACCGGCTGCAGCATCTCCGACAGCGGCTCCGCCGAGCGGGTGCTGCGCCGGATCTCGGAGTTCAACGACTGGGTGCAGGCGCGCCTGTTCAGCCCCCACCGCCTGGCCCAGACCTATCCTGACAGCGCCGTCACCAGGCCATTCCGCTTCAATGCCTACTACGCCGAGGAGGACGCCCCCGACGTCGACGAGGACAGCTACCGCCTCATCGTGGACGGTCTCATCGAGCGCAAAGAGGCGTGGACCCTGGACCAGCTCAACGCGCTGCCGCAGGAGACCCAGATCACGCGCCTCGTCTGCGTCGAGGGCTGGAGCGCCATCGGCAAATGGACGGGCGTACCCTTGCGGACCTTCCTGGAGCGCATCGGCGCGGACCTCACCGCCAGGTACGTGCACTTCGCCTGCGCGGAGGGCTACTCCAGCTCCATCGACATGCCCACCGCGCTGCACCCGCAGACGCAGATGACGCTCAAGTTCGACGGCCAGGTGCTTCCCACCAAGTTCGGCTTCCCGCTCCGCATCCGCATCCCCACCAAGCTCGGGTTCAAGAACCCCAAGCACGTGGTCGGCCTGTCCGTGGTGAACCAGTACCCCGGCGGCTACTGGGAGGACCAGGGCTACAACTGGTTCAGCGGGCTGTGAAGGATTCCCTCTCCCCGCTTGCGGGGAGAGGGAGACTATCGTCCCTCGCGCCACCACGTCGCGGCCAGCAGGGCGAGCAGCGCCGCCAGAGCCAGGAACCCGGTGAACATCGGGATCAGCTTCACGCCGCGGGTCACGAACGCCTCGCGGTCCTTGAGCCCCATCCAGCCCGACCCTGCCAGTACGCGTGCGTTGGTGAGCATGGAGATGCGCGGCAGGTCCACGCCCGAGCCGATGCTGCCCAGCAATCCGCCGCCACGGGTCCAGAACACGCCGCCGCCGGTGGCTTCCGCCAGCGGGCGCAGCTTCTCGTCGGTGGCCGTCACCTCGCTCATCTCGCGGGCATCCTCGACGCCGGCGTGGGCGACGGCCGTCAGCGGTCCGAGCGAGGATTGCGTCTCCAGCTTGTAGAGTCCCGGCGCCGCCACATCCACCGTGGAGCGCCACACGCCAGGACCCGCCTTCTCCAGCGACACCTCGGAGGCTTCCCCGCCGGGCGCCGAGATCTGCACCCGGCCCACGGCCTCCTCCTCCATGGAGCGGCGCTCGATGGTGAGCTTGAGCCCCTTGGCGGATGCGAGCAGCCGCTCCTCCTCCAGGTCGGGCTCCTTCATCAGCCAGTGCGACAGCCGGCGCAGCAGGTCGGCGTGCGGCCCGCCGCCCTCGTAGCCGCGCGCCCACAGCCAGGCGTGGTCGGACAGCAGCAGCGCCACGCGGCCCTTGGTCTTGCGGTCGAGCACCAGCAGCGGCCGGTCCTCGGCGCCGTTCATGAGCACGCGGCCGCGGCCGGGCGCCACCTCCACCTGGCGGAACCAGCGGCCCCAGCTGGGCTCCTTGCCGGCGTCCTTCTCGTCGGAACCCGCCAGCCCGCGCGTGACGGGATGCTTGAGGCCGTCGCCCGAGAGCTTGGCCTTGAACGGCCGTTCGATCAGCTGGCCGGTCGGCATGGCCGGCAGCACGGAGCTGAGCGCCGTATAGGCGAGGCTGGCTTTGCCGGCGTAGTCGTCGCCCGATGCGATCAGCAGGGCGCCGCCGTCCTGCACGTAGCGGGCGATGTTCTCGTAGTAGAGGCTCTGCAGGATGTCGCGGTGCTGGTAGCGATCGAAGATGATGAGGTCGAAGTCCTTGATCTTCTCCGAGAACAGCTCGCGCGTGGGGAATGCGATCAGCGACAGCTGGTTGATAGGCGTCCCGTCCTGCTTCTGCGGCGGGCGCAGAATGGTGAAATGCACCAGGTCGACGGCGGCGTCGGACTTGAGCAGGTTGCGCCACACGCGCTCGCCGGCGTGGGGCTCGCCGGAGACGAGGAGCACGCGCAGGTTCTCGCGCACGCCTTCGGCCACCACCACCACGCGATTGTTGGCCGCGGTGAGCTCGCCCGGCGCCGTCTCCAGCTCCACCTCCATGATGTTCTGCCCGGCGTGGGGGAACGACATGGGCACCGTCACGGGACGGCCGATCACCGCCCCGCGCGTGGCGTCGGGGCTGCCCTCGCGGCGGATTTTGAGGGTCACGCGCTCGCCGGCGCGTCCCTTGCGGCCGGTCTCCACCACGCGCAACTCGATGTCGCGGGTGGAGCCGACGATGCCGTAGCGCGGCGCTTTCACGATCTCGATGCGCCGGTCGAACTCGCCGGGGGTGCCGGTGAGGAGGCCGTGCACCGGCGCGTCGAAGCCCAGCACATGTGCGGATTTCGGCACGTCGTGCACCTGGCCGTCGGTGATCATGATGACGCCGGCGAGGCGGTCGGGCGGGGTGTTGGCCAGCGCGCTGTTCAAGTCGGCGAACAGGGTGGTGCCGGCGGCCTGCTGGCCGGTGGGGCGAGACGAGGAGACCCAGCGCACCTGCAGGTTGGGGATGTCGCCGAGCCGAGCCTCCAGCTCGCGCTTGATCGCGGCCGTCTGCTCGGGCCGGCCGGCGATGGTCTGGCTGAGGCTCTCGTCGGTGACGACGATAGCGATGTTGGCGAGGCTCTCCCGCTCCTCCTGGCGCAAGGTCGGGTTGGCAAGGGCCAGCAGCAGCGCCGCCAGCGACAGCGCCCTGAGCATGGCGCCGCGCGTGCGCCGAACCAGCAGCAGCACCACCAGCACGACAGCCAGCGCCACGCCCGCCCAGTAGAAGGGCGGCGGCAGCATCAGCGCAAAGTCGAGCGACCAGTTGCTCATAGCTGGCTCCAGCCGGATTCCCTCTCCCCGCTCGCACCCGTCATCCCGGAAGCCGAGCCGAAGGCGAGACTATCCGGGATCTCGTGAAGCGAGTCGCGCCCACCCACGCGAGGTCCCGGATCGAAGCGCTGCTCGCCCTGGGCTCGCATCGCTTCGTCCGGGATGACGGGTGTCAAAGCGCGGGGAGAGGGAGTCCTCATTGTCCCAGCCGCTCCAGCAGGGCCGGCACGTGCACCTGGTCGGCTTTGTAGTTGCCGGTCAGCACGTACATGATGATGTTGATCCCCACCCGGTAGGCATACTCGCGCTGGCGCTCGCCGCCGGGCACCACCGGATAGAGGGGCCGGCCCGCCTCGTCCACGGCCCAGGCGGACGCGAGGTCGTTGGAGGTGATGAGGATCGAGCTCACCCCGTCCACGCGCCGCGCCTGGCGGCCCTGGTCGCTGTCGCGCGGGGTCTCCGCCTCCACCCACAAGCTGCCGCCCTCGAAGCGGCCGGGGAAGGTGCGGAGCAGATAGAACGACTTGGTGAGCACATGGTGCTCCGGCACCGGCTCCAGGCGCGGCACGTCGAGGTTGCCCAGCATGCGCTGCAGCGGGGTGGTGCCGTCGCCGCGCAGATTATAGCCGCTCGGCATGCCCTGGCCGGTATCCTTGGTGTCGAAGATGATCATGCCGCCCTCCTTCATGTAGGCGTCGATCTTGGCGAGGACGGCCTGGGACAGCGGGCGGGCGTTGGGCAGCACCGGCCAGTAGAGCACCGGGAAGAACGCGATCTCGTCGGTCTCGATGTTGACCGCGAACGGCTCGCCGGGCTCGACCGCCGTCCGCTTCGCCAGCTCCCGGTTGAGCCCAATGATGCCGCGCCGGCTGGCGTCGTCGGCCGTCGCATCGCCGGTGACGACGTAGGCGAACGTCACCTTGGAGGTGGCCTTGACTGCGGTCACGTCCGCGCGGGCGGTGGGCGCGGCCTGCGCGTTGGCCGGGCCGGCTGTGAAGGCCAGCAGCGCCCCGGTCCCGATGGCGGCGACGGCCAACATGGCGGCGGCGCGGCGGGCACGGCGCATCATGGCAAAACCTCCGGCTTGCAGAAGAAGGACCGCCAGGATGTCGGCGAACAGAAGCGCCATGGCGGCGGCGAGAAGCTGTGGCTTGAGCGGCTGGGTCGTGTTGCCTTGGTAGAGGCGCCGCTCGGCGCCCGCCGGCAGGGCGGGCAGCGGTTTCAGCAGGGTCTTGGGCGTGACCAGGTTGAGCGCCCGCGGCGCGCCGGCCGGGCCGTAGTAGCCCGGCGGATTCTCGGCGTTCGGGCGTGCGTCCGCGATCTTGGAGGCAGCGATGCCCTGGGTTGTCGGCGGCGGGTTCTTGAGCAGTCCGAAGCCGTCGAGCACCTGCAGCGGCGACAGCACGTCGGCGTTCGCCGTCGCGGCCGTATCTTGTACGTCGGCGCCGCCGGTGCCCTCCGGTGCGCCGCCCAGGCGGCCGAGGCTGGTGATCCGCCGCAGCATCTCCACGAACAGGCCGGACAGCGGCAGGTTCGACCAGTCGGAGTTGGCGGTGACGTGGAAGAACACCACCTGGCCGTCGCCGCGGCGGGCGGCAGTGACCAGCGGCGTGCCGTCCTTGAGACGCGCCCACACCTTCACGTCGGCCGTCAGCCCGGCCGGATCGGCCAGGACCTGCCGGTTCACCAGCACCTCGGGCGGCACGGGCAGGCCGGCGAACAGGCCATCGTCGCCGAACGGCGCCAGCGCCTGCGGCGACGACCACGACAGCGCGCCGCCCAGCGTGCGTCCGCCCAGGCGCAGGGCGACGGGGAGGAGATCGTCACCGCCCTTCTCGAGCCTCGGGCCGGCGAAGCGCACCAGCACGCCGCCCTTCTTGACCCAATCCGCGAGGCGGTCGTGCACCTCAGGCGGCAACACGCCGATGTCGGCCAGCATCAGCACCGACACGTTGCGCTTGAGGATGGCGTCGATGGCGCTCGGCAGGTTCACGACATCGCTCTTGGCGAGCTCCGTGAAGGGTGCCAGCGCCCGCTCGATGTAGTACAGCGGCGCCAGCAGCGGCTGGGCTTGCTCGCGCGATTCGCTGGCGAAGAGGCCGACGCGGTGCCACTGCGAGCGGGCATCGAGGAGATGCACGGCCCCGGCCGAGCGTTCCGAGTCGATCTCGATGCGGGTCACCTGGTTCCTGAGCTCCAGCGGCAGGTCGAAGCTTGCCGTTGCCCGCGTCTCGCCGACCCCGAGCTTGAAGGTCGTCGATCCCAGGCGCTGGCCGCGTCCGGACAGGGCATGCAGCGTGCCGCCGCGTGCCCCTCCCGCCTCTGCACGCAAGACCTGTGCCTCCAGCCGGCCACCACCTACAACCGTGGCGCTGGCGCCCAGCGCCTCCTGCCCCGGACCTGTCTCGATGACGGCCAGACCGGCCGAGGCGAGGCCCTTGAGCCGGTCGGCGAAAGCGCGCGTCTCATCATCGTGGTCGATGCCGTCGGCCAGCCACACCACGCTGGCCTCGGAGGCGCCCCCGAGCGCGCTGGCGATGGCCTTGGCGATCGCCGGACGGTCCGGGGCGAACGGCTGCGGCTGCACCGCGGCGGCTGTCGAGCGGGCCGTGGACGGTGCCTCGATGCGCAAGTTGACGCTCTTGGTGGCGTTGGCGGTGGGCACGATCATCACCGGACGGCTCTGGGATTCTGCCTCGGCGATCAGCCGCTCCATCATGAAGGTGCGCTGCGACCACTGCGGGGCCGCCGGCCAGCCGTTGTCGACCACCAGCACCACAGGGCCGGAGCCCGTCAGCGCCGTCTCACGGTTGGGGTTCAGCACCGGCTCCGCCAGCGCCAAGATCACCAGCGCGGCAGCCGCCATGCGGATGAGGGTCAGCCACCAGGGCGTCTTGGCGGGCGTCTTCTCCCGGTTCTCGATTCCCACCAGGATGCGCGTGGGCGGGAAGGCGATGCGCTGGGGGCTCGGCGGGATGGCGCGCAGCAGCCACCAGATGAGCGGCAGGGCCAGAAGACCGCCGAGCAACAAGGGGCTCAGGAAGGCGATGGGGCCGAGCATCATCGAGCGTCCCTCTCGGGCTCGCGAGCGGCGTCTGCGGCGGCCTCCCCCTGCGGCTTCCAGCGATAATCGCCGGTCATGCCCTGCAGGCGCATGATGAGCGTGAGCAGGGGCTCGGCGGCCGGGCGGTCGGTGTGGTGCACGAGGAACGACCAGCCGAGCCGCCGCGCCGCATCCTCGATCTGGGCGCGGTGGGCGGTAAGCTTCTTATGATAGGCCTCGCGCACTGTCTCAACGCGGTCGGCGATCCAGCGCTCGCCGCCTTCGGGCGAGCGGAACTCCACGCGGCCCTCGTAAGCCAGCGTCTCCTCAGCGGGGTCGAGCACCTGGATCAGGTGGCCCTGCACGCCGTTCTCTGCCATCTCGCTGAGGCGCTTGGCCACCGTCTCGGCCGGGTCGAGGAAGTCGCCGACGAGAATGGCGCTGGAGAAGCGGGAGAGGCGCGCCTTGGGCGGCAGGCTCGCGTTGAGGGGCTCGGTGCCCTCGTTGGCGACCAGCGCCTCGGCAAGACGCGTGGTGGCCTTGCGGCTGGCGAGCGGCGCCGTGAGCCCCAGGAGGGCGACACGCTCGCCGGCGCGTACCAGCATCTCGGCCACGGCCAGCGTGAGGACGATGGCCCGGTCACGCTTCTCAATGGGGGCCAGGTGGCTGCGGAACGTCATGGAGGGCGAGACGTCGGGCCAGAGCCAGAAGGTGTGCGAGGCCTCCCACTCGCGCTCGCGCACGTAGAGCGTGTCGGAGCTGGCCGAGCGCCGCCAGTCGATCACTGTCGCCGGGTCGCCGCCCTGGAATTGCCGGAACTGCCAAAATGTCTCGCCGGTGCCGGCGCGGCGCCGGCCATGGATGCCGTGCGCCACCGTATTGGCGACCTTGAGAGACTCCAGCAGCAAGTCCGGAAGACGGTCGGCAAGGACGTGTGCCTCGCCTTCAAGCTTGAAGACGCCTGTCCCGCCGCCGGTTGCCCTCGCAGATCCGCGCACCGCCACCTAAGCTTACCCTAGAGCTGCTGTCAGGCGATTGATCACGCCGCTGGCCGTCTCGCCCTCGGCGCGGGCGGTGAAGGTGAGCGCCATGCGGTGCTTGAGGATGGGCTCGGCGAGCGCCACCACGTCGTCCACCGAGGGTGCGAGGCGGCCGTCGATCAGGGCCTTGGCGCGCACCGCCAGCATGAGGGCCTGGCTGGCGCGCGGGCCGGGACCCCAGGCGATCAGCCGGTCGGTGTCGGCGCCCGCGCCGGTGCCGGGCCGGGCCGAGCGGGCGAGCCGCAGGATCGCCTCCACCACCTTGTCGGGCACCGGGATCTGGCGCACGAGACGCTGCATCGTCTGCAGCTCCTGGGCGGTCAGAACCTGCTCGACGCGCCGCTCCTCGTTGCCGGTGGTGGCGAACAGCATGCGCCGCTCCGCCCCCTGGTCGGGATAGCTCACGTCGATCTGCAGAAGGAACCGGTCGAGCTGGGCCTCGGGAAGGGGATAGGTGCCTTCCTGCTCCAGCGGGTTCTGGGTGGCTAGCACGTGGAACGGCGCCGGCACGTCATGGCGCTGGCCGGCAACGGTGACGTGGTGCTCCTGCATGGCCTGCAGCAGCGCCGACTGGGTCTTGGGGCTCGCCCGGTTGATCTCGTCGGCCATCAGGAGCTGGGCGAAGATGGGGCCCTTGACGAAGCGGAAGCTGCGCCGGCCGGCGGCGTTGTCCTCCAGCACCTCCGAGCCGATGATGTCGGAGGGCATCAGGTCGGGCGTGAACTGGATGCGCTTGGCGTCGAGCCCCAGGATCCGGCCGAGCGTCTCCACCAGCAGCGTCTTGGCGAGGCCCGGCACACCGATCAGCAGGGCGTGGCCGCCGCAGAGCAGTGTGATCAGGGTGTGCTCGATCACCTGCTCCTGGCCGAAGACGACGGCGCTTGCAGCCTTGTGCACGCGCTGGATACGCTCGCCGGCCGCCTCGACGCGGGCGACAATGGCTTCATCGGTTTGGGTGAGTGTGCTCATGACCCTGAACTATATACGCTCCACCGCTGGTTTTCACGAAACAGTGTCGGCAATGATGGTCACAATATGGACAGGCTGGCTAGAGTGCTGAAAACGATAGCAATCCGCCGCATGATAACGCAAAGATCGCGCAACAATAGTAAAGTCGAGGGAATGTGATCATGAGCGCCGAGCGCCTGGGCCCGCTTGCACCTGCAGGTCTCACCGAGGAGCAGCGGAAGGCCGCCGAGGAGTTCCAGCAGGGCCGCGGCTACGCGGCGCACGGGCCGTTCGCGGTGATGCTGCGGTCGCCCGAGGTCATGCTGCGGGCCAAGGCCATGGGCGACTACCTGCGCTTCCGCAACGCGCTGCCCAAGCGGGTGAGCGAGATGGTGATCCTCATCACGGCGCGCGAGTGGACCCAGCAATTCGAATGGACCTACCACTATCGCCATGCAACGGAAGCGGGGCTGGCGCGAGAAATCGCCGACGCCATTGGCGAGGGCCGGCGCCCGCCCAAGATGGCCGAGGACGAGATCGCGGCCTACGAGTTCGCCATCGAGCTGCACAATCGCCGGAGCGTGAGCGACGCCACCTACGCGCGGGCGCTGGCCTTGTTCGGCGAGCGCGGCGTCATCGACCTGACGGGGATCTGCGGCTACTACAGCTTCCTCGCCATGATGATGAATGTGGCGCGCACGCCGGCTCCGGCCGATTCGGGTGACGCGAAGCCTCTGGCGAAGTTTCCGAGTTGAGGGGTGTCAGACCCTCTGGGTCTGGCACCGTTGAATCGGTCGACCCGCAAATGCCGTCCGACGTTGGCACCAATCGCATCGGCGGGCTGGAGGCCCTGATTCGGGCGCAGGCCACGAGAGAGCCGGCGCCCGTCGAGCAGTGGGACCCGCCCTGCTGCGGCGACATCGGCCTCAGCATCCGGGCCGACGGCGTCTGGCTGTATCGGGACAGCCCCATCGCGCGGCCGGCGCTCGTCAAGCTGTTCGCCGGCGTGCTGCGCAAGGATGCGGACGGGCGGCATTACCTGGTGACGCCGGCCGAGAAGATCGATGTGGCGGTGGACGACGCACCGTTCCTGGCGGTCGAGATGGAGGTGCGCGGCGCCGGCGCGTCGCAGAGCCTCATCTTCCGCACCAATGTCGACGACATCGTCGCGGCCGGCCCGGAGCATCCGTTACGCTTCGCCGTCGAGCCCGATAACAGCGGCCTCAAGCCTTATCTGCGGGTGCGCGGCCGCCTGGAGGCGCTCGTCACCCGCGCGCTCGTGCACGATCTGGTCGAGATCGCCGTCGAGGAGGGGTGCGGTCTCGGTGTGTGGAGTGGCAGCGCGTTCTTCCCGATGCCGGATGGAATGCCGGGCGACAGCGGCACCTGACCGGCATCGCCGTCCCGTAGTCGAGCTGATCTTCCGCATCATCCGGGGAAGCTCTAAGCTGCCGCTCAAGCCGGCGCCGACTCACAATCGCCGGCGGAGAGGACGCGCTCAACAGCGCCTTGGGAGGATTTCACGATGCGATGCATATGGAACGGCACATTCGTCTTGGGCCTGGGCTTGACGGTTGCGGTGGTCGTCGCCGGCCTCGCGCCCCCGAGCGCCGGGCAGGCCGGCCCAGGTTGGACCATCCTGGTGGACGACAAGACCATGGGCGAGTGGAACAAGGTGGGCGAGACCAACTGGCGAATGGAGGACGGCGCGCTCGTCGCCGACAAGCGCACCAGCCAGGACCCCGCCTATCTCGTCAGCAAGGAGAAGTACAAGGACTTCCAGATCTACGCCGAGTTCTGGGCCAGCGACGACGTCAACAGTGGTATTTTCCTCCGCTGTCAGGACCCCGCCAAGATCGGTGACACGAGCTGCTACGAGGTCAACATCTTCGACCAGCGCAAGGACCCGACCTACGGCACCGGCGCCATCGTCAAGTTCGCCGAGGTGAGCCCGATGCCCAAGGCCGGCGGCAAATGGAACACCTACGAGATCACCGCCAAGGGACGCCTCATCACTGTCCTGCTCAACGGCCAGAAAACCGTGGAGCTGCACAACGGGTTCTTCACCGACGGGCCCATCGCTCTCCAGCACGGCTCCGGTCTGCTCAAGTGGCGCAAGGTCGCGATCAAGCCGCTATAGGTCGGGTCAGTCAGCGCAAAGCGCGCAGCCCGACAGCAGCGGGCGAATAGCGAATGGGGAGTGGCGAATGGACTTCGCCACTCTTTCGCGATTGGCCATTCGCCGTCACCAGATGCCATCTCGCTCCGCGTCGAACTCGTCGCTGCAGAAGGGGCCGCCCTGGAAGAAGTCGCCTACACGGTCCGGCGGCATCTTCGCCTGCGCGGCGAGCGCGGCATCGCTGTGGTCCTCGGCGCGGCCGGTGGGGCGGTAGCCGTAGGCAAAGGCGCGTGAGTTGTCCCACCAGGACCGCTCGTTGTCGGAGGCCCCGTAGAAGATCTCGTAGCGCAGGTCGGGGTGCTCCAGTCCGATCCTGACCAGCTGCACCAGGTCCCGCGGGCTCAGCCAGATCGACAGCCGGCGCCGGTCCGCCGGCGCCTCCAGCACGTGGCCGATGCGCAGGCACAGCACGCGCAGGCCATGCTTGTCGGCGTAGAGCGCGCCCAGCGCCTCGCCGAAGGCCTTGCTGACGCCGTAGCGGCTGTCGGGCCGCACCGTCACGTCGGCGCCGATGCGCCGGTGGCGCGGATAGAAGCCGACAGCGTGGTTGGAGGAGGCGAATACGATGCGCTTGACGCCCTTGCGGCGCGCTGCCTCGAACAGGTTATAGCAGCCGACGATATTGGCCTGCAGAATGGTCTCCCAGGGGCCTTCCACCGAGTGGCCGCCGAGGTGGATGATGCCCTCCATGCCATCCACCACGGCCTCGACCTCGTCGAGCGCGGCGAGGTCTGCCGCAACGAACCGCTCATCCGGAGCGAGGTCCGGCGGCGTCCTGATGTCGCTCAACCGCAGCTCCGGATAGATCGGCTTGAGCAGCGCGCGCAGCCGCTGCCCAACCCCTCCGGCGGCGCCCGTCAACAGTACACGCTTCATTCGCTTTTCTCGCAGCTCGCATCGGGATGGGATCGCGTCGTCTCGCGGACGTTCCACGAATTGCAGAGGAAAGACAAGCATCCTTCCGCACCAGATGCGTTAGTAGATATCAGCTAGCGGAGCTCCGTCTATCCTTGCCGCATATCGGGTTGCAAAGTTGCCGCTCTGCAACGACGGATCGCCCCCGCGCCGAGCGTTGGTCTTTTCCACAACCCCAGGGCTTTCGGGCCGGTACGGAATGTTGGAAAACGAGCCGCGGTTCGCGGGGTGCGACCGGAGCGGACTGTGACCGGAGCGGCGGCGATGCGGAATTTCTACTCTGTGCTGCAGGTGGCGCCGAAGGCCAGCGAGGCCGAGATCAAGGCCGCCTTCCGCACGCTCGCCAAGACCTGCCATCCCGACCTGAAGCCCGGCGACAAGGAGGCCGAGGAGACGTTCCAGGAGGCCGAGCAGGCGTACAGGTTCCTGAGCAATCCCGAGGCCCGCAAGAAGTACGATGCCTTCCTGGCGGAGCGGAGCGCCACGGAGAGGCAGCGGCGTCGCCGCTCGGCCATGACCATGTCGGCCAGCTTCGCGCTCACCGCCGCGGCGGTGATCCTGACGGTCTTGTGGTTGAACGTGGCAAGCCTTCCCTCGGCGGGTGGACGCCCGACCTCCGGGACCAGCATCGGAGCCGCGGAGCGCAGCCACGTGGAGGTGGCGCACGCCTCCCGTACGTTGCCTGCAACAGAGGACATGGAGCAGTCCGATGCGGCTCCGGCCGAGCGCACAAGCCCTCAGTAGTCCGCCAGCAGGTGCACCATCAGGTGGAGGTCGATGGCGGCGATGGCGCCGACCCCGCTGATCAGGAAGCGCGTCTCCGCGCGCAGCACGGGGAGAAGCGCCACCGCTACGGCGGCGATGAGCGACAGGGGCACCGTCACAGGCCAAGCCTGGGCGATGCCGTAGCCCCCATCCAGCAGAAAGGCCGCCACGGCGCCGAAGCCATAGCCGCACGGCAATGCGGCCAGCACCGCGGCCGTGGCGAATCGCTTCTCGCTCCAGTGCGGTGTGGGCATTCGTCCTCGCTCACTCCCAAGCTGCGCCCCCACCCGTGGGTCGGCTGAAGCCGCGAAAAGGTTCACACGCCCTTGCGCTCCCTAGGCTAACGTCCTGGCGATCCACATCCGTCTCCGACACGTAACGGCGTGCACAAGGCCGCCTAACGCCGTCGCGACTGTCTGGTTCCGGTGGCGCGGCACTTGACCGGCTTGTCAGCGATGGCCTACCCCGCCATTGTCCGTCAGCGCCGCTGAGAGACCACACACGAGGGGGTCGCTTGCCAGTCGCCGATCCCAAGACCGCAGAAGCCGCCTCCGAAGCCGCGCAAGGCCGGCGCCAGCTGCCGAGCCCGCGTCAGCTACGCTCTATCGCGTCGCTATGGCCCTACATCGGGCGCTACCCCTTCATGCTCCTGACGGCCGGCGCCGCGCTGGTCGTCTCGGCGGCGGCGATGCTGGCTGTGCCGGTGGCCGTGCGCGGCATGGTCGACCACGGCTTCTCCACTGCCGGCGGCAGCGCCATCGACGGCTATTTCATCGCGCTGATCGCCCTCGGCCTCGGTCTGGCGGTGGCGAGCGCCGCCCGCATGTACGCCGTCAACTGGCTGGGCGAGCGCGTGGTGGCCGATCTGCGCGCCCAGGTTTTCCGGCATCTCGCCACGCTGGGTCCCGCCTTCTACGAGACCACCCACTCCGGCGAGGTCATGAGCCGCCTCAGCGCCGATACAACCCAGATCAAGTCGGCGGCGGGCTCGGCGCTCAGCCAGGCGCTGCGCAACCTGATCATGCTGGTGGGCGCGTTCATCATGATGTTCGTGACGAGCCCCACCCTGTCGGCCCTGGCGCTGGCGGCGATCCCGGCCATCGTCTTTCCCCTGCTGGCCTACGGGCGGGCCGTGCAGCGGCTTTCGCGCACCGCGCAGGACCGGCTGGCGGATGCCTCGGCCTACGCCGCCGACAATCTGGGCGCGGTGCGGGCCATGGTCGCCTTCGGCCAGGAGAGGGCCGTGGCGGGCCGTTTTGCCGCCGCGGTGGAGGAGGCCTTCGCCGCGGCCCGCGCCCGCCTTCTGGCCCGCGCGGGGTTGACGGCCATCGCCATCTTCCTGGTGGTGGGGGGGATCGTGGGCGTGCTGTGGTTCGGGGCGCGGATGGTGGTCGCCGGCCAGATGAGCGGCGGCCAGCTCGGCCAGTTCATCCTGTATGCCGTGCTGGCGGGCGGGGCGCTGGCGGAGCTCTCCGAGGTGTGGGGCGAGCTGGCCACGGCCGCAGGCGCCGCCGAGCGGCTGATGGAGCTCAACGCCGCCGTCCCGCAGGTGGTGGCGCCGGCACGACCCACGCCGATGCCGCAGCCGCCGCGGGGCACGGTGGAGTTCCACGACGTGCGCTTCGCCTATCCGACGCGACCCGGCGTCTCGGCCCTCAACGGTGCCAGCTTCCGCGTCGGCCGCGGTGAGACGGTGGCGCTGGTGGGGCCGTCGGGTGCCGGCAAGAGCACCGTCTTCAACCTGATCCTGCGCTTCTACGACGCCCAGGCGGGCGCCGTGCTGGTCGATGGCCTCCCGGTGGCCGACGTGGACCCGCACGAGCTGCGGTCCCGCATCGCCCTGGTGCCTCAGGATGTGGCGCTGTTCGACGACACTGTGCTGGAGAACATCCGTTACGGGCGCCCGGATGCCGGCGACGAGGAGGTGCGACGCGCCGCTGCGGCCGCCCACGCCCAGGGCTTCGTCTCGGCGCTGCCCCAGGGCTACAGCACGCGGCTCGGCGAGCGCGGCGTCACGCTGTCGGGCGGCCAGCGCCAGCGCCTCGCTCTGGCGCGCGCGGTGCTGCGCGACGCGCCCGTCCTGTTGCTCGACGAGGCCACCAGCGCCCTCGACGCAGAGAGCGAGGCGGCGGTGCAGCAGGCGCTCGAACGCATCACCGAGGGGCGCACCACGCTCATCATCGCCCACCGGCTCGCCACCGTGCAGCGCGCCGACCGCATCCTGGTTCTGGACGAGGGCCGCATCGTCGAGGAGGGCCGCCACGCCGAGCTGGTGCGCCGGGGCGGGCTCTACGCGCGCCTGGCCGAGCTGCAGTTCGCCCTCGATGCGGCGCAATAGCGGCGGCTCGCCGCGTGTCCGGTGTGCATCACCGATCGAGGATCGGCGCGGGAAGGGCGGGTGAGGGGTTCTCACGGGTTGCTCTCTCCTGCAGCGTGCAGTTGTTTTCCGGGCAGTCGGGACGGGAAGCCGGGCAGAGGGGCACATGCGGCTGAGAGGAAGGTTCTGGAGGACGGCTCAGCTCGGGCTGGCCGGTGCCGCGGCGCTGGCGGCCCTGGCGGAGCCAAGCGCGGCCCAGAGCGCCAACAATGCCTGGATGCGGGCCCTGCAGCCCGGCTACGCGCCCGCCAGCACCAGCGAGACCACCGAGCGGGAGTTCATCCGCGACTGGGAGATGAACCCGGCCAAGGGCTTTCCCACGCTGAGCCCCAACAACGTCGGCCCCACCAAGGCCGCCATCGCCCGCTACGCGGCCATCGCCGCCAAGGGCGGCTGGCGCCGCATCCCCGACGTGAAGCTGCAGCAGGGCGACACCCACGCCGCCGTCGTCATGCTGCGCGCGCGGCTGCGCCTCTCCGGCGAGCTGAAGGACGAGGACACGTCCGACTATTTCGACTACGAGCTGGGCCAGGCCATCCGCCGCTACCAGCAGGCCAACGGGCTCGCCCCCACGGGGACCCTCGACAAGAGCACCGTTGCCGCCATGAACGTGCCGGCTGCGTCGCGGCTCAAGCAGCTTCGCGCCAGCCTCGCCCGGATCACCGAGGTCGGCAAGGCGCCGCGGAAGTACGTCGTGGTGAACATCCCGGCCGCTCAGATCGAGGCGGTGGAGAACGACGCGGTGGTGTCGCGCCACGCCGGCATCGTCGGCAAGACCGAGCGTCAGACCCCGCTGCTCAAGTCGTCGATCCAGCAGCTCAACTTCAATCCGGTCTGGCACCTGCCGCCTACTGTCATCTCGGAGGACCTGATCCCCACCGGCCAGAAGATGGCTCGCCAGGGGCAGAGCGTGCTGGTGAAGTTCAAGATCGACGCCTACGGCGGGGAGGGCCGCAAGC
>Ga0070699_100000688_pt1 | contig 31515 bp, 32 predicted proteins | sample KBSK1503metaG_FD_65473 | JGI IMG/M metagenome (GOLD analysis project Ga0070699, IMG submission 65473) | Corn, switchgrass and miscanthus rhizosphere microbial communities from Kellogg Biological Station, Michigan, USA - KBS K1-50-3 metaG | ecosystem: Host-associated > Plants > Roots >...
ATGGGATTTTGTCAGTTGTCAGTGGTCCGTAGTCAGTTGTTTGAACTTTGACCTTTTGTGCTTTGAACTTGGTACTTTGAACTTGGTACTTTGAACTTGGTACTTTGAACTTTGTAGGCACCACACTTTCAGCTGGCTTCGACGCCAGAGTCTACTTTAATCAAAGTACAAAGCTCAAAGCACAAAGTACAAAGTACAAAGCACAAAGTACAAAGCACAAAGTACAAAGCTCAAAGCACAAAGCACAAACAACTGACCACTGACTAAACCACAATCGAATTCGCAGGCTGTCTTGGATCATAGCGGACAACGATGCGCGTATCCGGAGCGTAGTCGTCGGCACGTTGCTGCTGCTCTCGATTCAGTTCCTGCGATGATTCGTATTGAACTCCGGCGAGTGTATAGGTATAGGAGACTTGGGTAACTTGGCCCTTATCGTCGGTAATCACATCCAGGATCGTGCCTTCGGCGATGCGTCCTGTTTTTGATAGACGGGTGATGCGTGAGGCTTCGTCTTCTTGTTTGTGGCGGAAGAGATTTAGAAACGACATTACGTCGCTAACGTTTCACAGTGTTGGTTGAGGCTTTTCGGCTTGCGGCTCCTCGCGCAAGATCTGCGGCCCTGACGATCACGCCATCGCGTGAGACCCAATCGTCGTCAGTTCCTAAAATCTTGTCCTCGCCTGGGAGACGGAGCTCATAGTTTGTGTACGACAGTCCCGCGCCTTGCGCATCGTCAGTAGCTGAATTCAATGAGGCCTTGCGAATAACGGCGCCACGTAAAGCTAACGACTTCTGCTTTATTGGCAGGGACGCAACATCGGCGCGCGGTGTATAGCCGTTAACATCCACGTCGCGCAAGGCTGCGGCAATTGAACCATCCGGATCCGGAAGGCTTAAGAGATCTTCCTTTAGACTGCTTTGATCGGGCAGCTTTCCAAACCGCAGTTTGTACTCAAAGCATGCCAGCTCGAATGCGAGACCTTGAGCTTGAATACCAGCCTCAATGGCCATCTGGCGCTGTCGCAAGCGCGCTGGAACGGTGACACCAACCAGGGTCCCAATGAGGAGAACCACCAGAGCCGATGCCAGCAACCCGCCTCGAGCATATTTGACGCCGCAAAAACGTTCGGGTGAGCAGAGGATTGAGCGATAGAGTGTACGTCCGATCAAGAGCAAACTAAACATCACGGGAATCGCAATCCACTTGAGACGCCAGGCAGCCGTTTCCCCCGCGGCTGCCCATGACCAGAATCCAAAGGAACGAGGTTTATGTTGGAACAGCGCAGTGATTGTCTGGGAGACGAACACCAGAACAACCAATGAGCCGCTGACTACCAGGACAAGTGAGCGCCCATAAGAAGGTAATTCATGCTGCGGTCTGGGGAGTGCTTCGCCCACAGGACAGGAGCCGCAATTCTCACAGCCCTTACTCAGATTCCCAATAAACTTAAAGCCGCAACACGGGCAGATCGTCACTTAATGTACCTCGAAGGGGAGAAAGAGAGGGATGTCATTTGAAGTAGGACTAGTTTTGGGTTAACCGGGTTTATGTACCAATCTTTGTTCAGCTCGGCGCTCGCCGCTACTGGCTTGTGAATACGAAGATTGCGCCTCGGCGCTCTCTATTTCTGCGTCCGTTTTGCTTAGTTCTCGCCACGTGTGATACATGCGGTGCGCGAAGGTCCAGTAAGAACCAACGGCAAGCACCCACAAAACAGCCGGCATCCGATTCGCAAAGAAATTGTTCGAACCCGGGTGAGTACTTAATGCTCCAATGATAAAGAGAACTACACGCTCCGGCCGGCGTAGAAAGCCTACGTCGCATTTGGGAATCAAGCTTTCCGCCCGGGCGCTTGCGTAGCTTACCATAACTGACCCCATTAATCCGGCGCCCGCGAGAAAAACGTTAAGAGTTGAGTGAGATTCAATGTTGCGCGCGTAAAACACCATTAGACCAACGAAGACGACCATGTCCGACAGCCGGTCCAATGAAGAGTCTAAAAATCCGCCGAATCTCGTAACACGGCCTGAAAGCCGCGCCACCTGACCGTCAAGCATGTCAAACAAGTTCGCAACTATCAGTGCGATTCCTGCAGCGAAGAAGTGTCCTAACCCGAAAAGCAGGCCACAACCGACATTCAGGGCAACACCGATAACCGTAAGAAAGTTCGGGTTGATGTGTCCGTGTGCAAGCCAACGGACCATCGCATCGATAATTCTCTGGCAGGCGCGCCCAATGCTGGCCCCAAACATTCTTTTACCTCACTCCTTTGCAGAGCATTATGCCCAAAACTTCTCCAACTTTACAGTCTCAGTGTGAAAGCCGCTACTCAGTGACTGGTGGTAACTCGTCGTGCAAGGTTCTTAACTGTCTAATCTCAAAATTGCGAGCTCCGGCAGGTGTTCGGACCACCGCTTCATCGCCTACCTGTTTGCCCATCAAACTCTTTCCAACCGGGGAAGTAGTGGAGATCAGTCCGGCCTGTGGATCACTTTCTTCCGGTGTTACCAGACGATAAGTGACCTCTTCATCTTTCTCTGCATCGTAGAGAACCAGCGTCGACCCATATGAGGCCTTATCTCGAGGCACCTTTCTTGGATCGATTGAGGCGATCTCGCTGATTCTCTGTCTGAGCTCTACAATTCGGGCCTTGACCATATTTTGTCGATCAAGTGCGGCGCGGTATTCCGAGTTCTCGCGAAGATCGCCAAACTCGAGCGCGCGTTTGATCTCTTTAGGCAAATGGACGCGCAGTTCGGCCTCCAGTTCGTCAAGTTCTGCCTGAAGTTTATCCTTTATTACTTGCGACAACGTTTCACCCTTTCCTGTGACCCAGCAAAAGCCTTAACACCAAGTTTACAATCTTACCCGGTACGCTACAGTCTTTTGTGATTCCTGGCCTCATCCGGAGAGCCAAAAGAGATACCTGTATCGCGCGCCGTACGCACAAGCTGTCCGTTTGGTGGCACTGTCTTAATGTTTGCGATGGCTTCTGAAATTGGAACGGTTACCACGTCTCCTGCTTGCAAAGCCACCATTACGTCTTTCTCACCGTTTGCCAGAGCCCGTACCGCGCAAGAGCCATAATTCGTCGCGAGCATTCGATCGAAAGCATTTGGTCTGCCACCGCGTTGCAGGTGGCCCAGTACAACGCAGCGCGTTTCTCTGCCGGCAACGGCTTCCAACTCACGTTGACAATATAACCCGATACCCCCCAACCGCGGGGCATGAAGCGCATCACCCGTGTCCTGGTAGATTAGGTCGTGGCCGATTTCCACCGCCCCTTCCGCCACGACAATAATGCTGAAATTTGATCCCGACACATCGCGTGAACGCACCTTCTCGGCTACTGCGCTAATGGAAAATGGAATCTCAGGAATCAGGATTACATCTGCCCCGCCTGCAATGCCTGAGTGCAACGCGATCCAGCCTGCATGCCGGCCCATGACTTCCAAAATCATGACGCGGTCATGAGATTCGGCGGTTGTGTGTAAGCGGTCGAGGGCCTCGGTCGCGATGTCCAACGCAGTGACAAAACCGAATGTGAGTTCAGTGCAAGCAAGATCGTTATCGATAGTTTTGGGGACGCCGACGACCGGGATGCCACGTTTGTCAAATTCAGTGGCAATACTCAGCGTGCCTTCGCCACCCAACACAACGAGAGCCTCAATTCCGAGGACTCTCATGTTGCTGAGTGCTTCCTGATAGACGTCTTCGGCTTTTCGGGGCACGCCATTCGCGGTGCGCTCGACAAACTTGCCCCGATTGCGCGTGCCCAGAATTGTTCCTCCGCGTGGGAGAAGACCGCGCACCTCCCCCGGTGAAAGGAGACGAGTCTTGGTGGCGCCAAGCAGTCCTTCAAACCCGTCCTCAATTCCAATTACGCGCATCCCATGCTCGCACGTTGCGGTCTTGACAACCGCCCGAATCACCGCGTTTAGGCCGGGAGCATCTCCTCCGCCAGTCAAAATCCCGATGGTACCGTACATGTGCTTTAACCTGAACGTTTCAGTTCGTTGATTACACTTTTATTCCAGAGCGAATCAGCAAATTATGTCCTCCGTCTAAAGTTTGAGACAGTCTATAACTTCAACCGCTTAACGTGAAAGGGAAAATCATCCTGACGTACGAGCTATTTCGCACCGCAGCGCATCGGAACAAGTTATTGGCGTCCTTTAGCGGCAAACTGCACCACTACACTGACCAATTGGGTGTTGACCCTCAACTGATCGCTCGCGTAGCATATCAACGACGAATACGGCAGCTGTATACTTCAATAAAAGAAGGCGTTCGCAATTGGAAATCGACGACGACGCAAAAGAGATAGTTCGAGAAATCGGAACCGCCATAAACGAATCAGTCGAGAACTCGACGAAGGTCGCTGAAGCCATCGAACGTCTGCGAGAGGCTGGATACGAAATGGAGCTAACGCTCAGGCTGGAGATTGGTCTGCGTCCCCATGCGGGAGGCGATGATGAAAGTAAAGACACCACGCTGGAACTGACTGAAGAAGATATTCAGGTGCTGCAGAGAATGAAGATTCGGATTGATTCAGAGCTCTAGAAAAACCAGGAAGCAGGGGCAGTAGGCAGGAGCAGGAACAAATGCCCGCATTGATCCTGCTCCTGCCGCCTTTTCTCCCGCCTGTTCTCTCGCCGTTTTATTCGGGCGGTTCTTCGCTTCCTGTGAGTACTTGCTGTCGTAGTGCCGCAGCGCCCATCAATCCGCCCATACCCATCGATTCTACGGCACTGCTGGGTACAAGCATCAAGGCGCCTTTCTCCTTCAATCCCTCATACAACATGTTCATTGCTCTCAAGTGCAAAGCGGTTGGGTTGTTCTGGTACGACTGCGCCGCTTTCTCAAAAGAGTGTGCGATCTCAACTTCAGCCTGACCCAGGATAATCCGGGCCTGCTTCTCTCGCGCTGCCTGCGCTTCGCGCGACATCGCGTCCTGCAAAGCTGTCGGAATAATGACGTCGCGCATTTCCACTGACTGCACCGTGACGCCCCACGGGTTCGAGCGCTCGTCAATAAGTTGCTGCAGCTCCTCTTCAATCCGTTCTCTTCCACGCAGCAGATCCGTTAAGGACGTTCTGCCGATGATGTCTCGCAAGGCAGTCTGCGCGGCCCAGCTAACCGCCTGCGGATAGTTTTGTACTTCGAGTGCTGCCTTTTCCGGATCATAGACCATCCAAAAAAGTACGGCATCGACGTTCACTGGAACCGTGTCGGAGGTCAATGTTTCTTCCGCCGCAAAGCTGGTCGTGATGACCCGCTGATCAACCCACGCCGAAATTGAATCGACAAAAGGTATGATCCAAAACAAACCGGGACCACGCAAACCTATGTAGCGACCCAGGCGCAAGACTACAGCACGGTCCCACTGGCGTGCGATCTTCGGGGATTGTGCAAGCAGTAGTCCCAGCAAGAGACCCACAATCCCGGCAAATGGTGTCAGCATTATCCAGCTTGTCAGACCTCCGAGTAGTAGCGGCACCAGGAAAGCTACCACCGCGACTATATTCACGCGCGGTGAGCTCGCCGCTGGTAAATTTCTCCTCGTTTCAACCATGCTCGTGATGCTAGACATTATTTTTCATCTCCTTACTGCGTCTGCTTTGAAGTTGATCAAGCAGATCGTCAAGTGAAAAGCCCATTGCTCCCGCTTCGGCGAGAAATCGATCAATCAGGTCGCGCAACTGTTTTTGATGATCCCGGCGACTCGTTGCTTCGAAATGACGGGAACAGACAAACGTTCCAACACCCCTGCGCGTTTCGAGCACACCTGTGCGCTCCAGCTCCGCATAGACCTTGGCTACCGTATTCGCGTTGACGCGAAGATCAACTGCCAATTGCCTGACCGTCGGCAACTGCTCTCCGGGCCGCAGTCGTCCTGTCGCAATCGCAAACTGGATTGCTCTCGTTAGCTGCGCATAGAGCGGCATCGGATGGGAAGGGCTGATTGTTGGGAACATTTGGCTCATGATACTTGTACTACGAAGATAGTACAAGTTAGGTTGCAAGAATTGTTTGAGAATCAGCAAGTACACTGCTGATGGAAACTCTCTGCGCCCCCTCAGCGTTCTCGGCGACTCCGCGTTGAACTTTCTTGTGCGGGGCAACTCACCGCAAAGACGCAGAGAGCGCTGAGGGGGCACGGAGGTAGATTTTCAAACTAGGATGCCTCTTCAGCACGCTCGTTTGGCGGGAATAAAATTCCTGTGTTATCTTGTCTGGCTTTCAATCCTGCCAGTTTTTCGCCTTCATAGGTCGAAAGAGGAGTTCAAAGACAGTATGGCTACGCCTAACGGATACGCGAATGCCGATGGTCATCATGTCGGCAAAGTCGTGCAGATAATCGGACCTGTTCTCGACGTGGAGTTCGAAGGGAAGTACCTACCCCCTATCTACCAGGCACTCAGGGTTGTTTCAGACGGTTTCGATGTGCCAACACCCATCGACGTTATCGCCGAGGTGCAACAGCATCTCGGCGAAGGTCGAGTTCGGACAGTCTCAATGTTGCCGACCGATGGAATGGTGCGCGGAATGAAGGCCATTGACACCGGTGGACCGATTACGATGCCCGTGGGTGAGGGAACTCTGGGCCGCGTGCTCAACGTGATTGGTGAGCCTGTTGATACGTTGGGCGCTGTGAAGTATGAGAAGCGCTATCCGATTCATCGTCACGCGCCGACCTTTGAGGAGCAGTCAACGGAACTGCAGATGTTTGAAACCGGCATCAAGGTCATCGATCTGATTCAACCGTTTTTGCGCGGCGGGAAGATTGGCTTATTCGGCGGTGCCGGCGTGGGCAAGACGGTCATCGTGATGGAACTAATTAACAACATCGCGAAGGCCCGGGCCGGGTTCTCCGTCTTTGCAGGCGTTGGGGAACGCACGCGTGAAGGAAACGATCTCCTGCGTGAGATGGTCGAATCCGAGGTCATCCAGTTCGGCAAAGCTTTCAACAAGCACTTCCACGAGACTGGAGAGTTTGATCTCTCCAAAGTTGACATGAGCACGATTGGAAAATCGAAGGTGGCCCTGATCTATGGCCAGATGACTGAGCCGCCCGGAGCTCGTCTGCGTGTTGCGCTTTCGGGGTTGACGGTGGCGGAATACTTTCGCGACGAGGGAATGGATGTCCTTCTCTTCATAGACAACATTTTCCGTTTCACTCAGGCCGGCTCGGAAGTGTCAGCATTGCTCGGCCGCATGCCTTCAGCGGTTGGTTATCAGCCTAACCTGGCAACGGAAATGGGTGAGATGCAAGAGCGCATCACTTCGACAAAGACCGGATCCATCACTTCAATCCAGGCAGTTTATGTTCCCGCCGACGACTACACCGATCCGGCGCCGGCAACAACGTTCGCGCACCTCGACGCGGTCACTGCTCTTTCCCGCCAGATAGTAGAACTCGGAATCTACCCGGCCGTCGATCCGCTTACTTCGTCTTCGCGCATCCTCGATCCACGCATTATCGGCAAGGAGCACTACGATACTGCCCAAGATGTGAAGCGCGTGTTGCAGCGCTATAAAGACCTGCAGGACATCATTGCCATTCTTGGTCTAGACGAGCTTTCCGATGAAGACAAGCTAATCGTTTCGCGGGCCCGCAAGATTCAGAAGTTCTTCTCGCAGCCGTTTTTTGTTGCCGCGCAGTTCACCGGACTCGAAGGAAAGTACGTCAAACTGGAAGATACGATCAAAGGCTTCCGTGAAATTGCGGATGGCAAGCACGATGATCTTCCCGAGCAGGCCTTCTACATGGTGGGAACAATTGAAGAAGCTGTTGAAAAAGGAAAGACAATAGCCCAATAGAAAAGGATGAAGGATGAATGCTGAAGGATGAAAAGACTTTTACTTCATCCTTTCGTCTTCATCCTTCCGCCTTCAAATAACTATGCCGGATAAGATTCAACTTGAGGTGGTCACACCGGAACGACGACTACTGGCCGAGCCGGTGGATATGGTTACAGTGCCTGGACTCGGTGGGGAGTTAGGTATTCTGCCTGGGCACACGCCATTAATCTCTGAGCTCCAGACCGGCGTACTCTCCTACATTCAAGACGGAAAACCTTTTCAATTACACGTGTCTGGTGGATTCGTTGAGGTGAGAGACGACCACGTCTCGGTGCTGGCGGAAGTGGCAGAACGTCCGGAAGAGATCGATGCCGCGCGAGCCCGTTTGTCGCGTGAGCGTCTCGAAAAGGAACTCAACGCTTGGAGCGGCACGGAAGAGGATTTTGAGGCGGCGAAGACGGGGCTCGATCGTTCAATGGTGCGGCTGCAACTGTCGTCGAACCGGTAGTGTCCTAGCTTGACGAAACTGTCGGGGCGTCCCTCCGTGGGCGCCCCTTTTCCGTGTGACTCCGGGCGCCCACGGAGGGACGCCCCTACATGAATTAGGACAATACCGTCGTCCCGGCCCTAAGGGGGTCGCAGGAAACTTTTTGCTAAGAGTTAAGATTTCGCGGTCGTCTGCTGCCCGCGCTAATCGCTTCGCGCATCTCACCTACAGCGCGCTCCAATCCAGTAAATACAGCCCGCGCCACGATGTTGTGACCGATGTTAAATTCGGTGACTTCGGCAATCGCCGCAACCGCCCCGACGTTCCGATAGGTAAGGCCGTGCCCGGCGGCGACGTGAAGACCGTATTGCGTTGCCAGCGTCGCAGCTTCTCGCAATCGTCTTAGTTCCTGCGCCGCTCGAGCAGCGCCTTCGCCATGGATGCCGTGTGCACCCAGCATCGTTTCCGCGTAAGCCGCAGTGCACAGTTCAACCTGTTGCGCGCCTAACTCATGTGCGACTTCAATCTGTTTCAGATCCGGATCGATAAACAAGCTCGCAAGAATCCTCCCTTCCCGCAGACGCGCGACCGCGGCGCGCACAATTGCACTATTTGCCTTGACGTCGAGACCGCCTTCAGTAGTGATCTCGTCAGGCGTCTCGGCAACCAACGTGACGGCGTCAGGTTGAGTTTCGAGGGCGACTGCCAACATTTCTTCAGTCGCCGCCATCTCCAGATTCAAATAAGTTGTTACACTTTCGCGCAGTGCGCGCAGATCATCGTCTTGAATATGGCGGCGATCCCCACGCAGGTGTACGGTGATTCCGTCCGCTCCAGCCTGTTCGCAAATCATGGCAGCGGCAATAACGCTGGGCTCCGGCGCGCGACGCGCTTGCCGCACCGTTGCCACATGGTCGATGTTGACGTTAAGTCGTGCAGTCATGATGGTCTGGTTGGAAGTATATTACGAAAGAGCAAACAGCAGACAGCGGATAACGGATAGAGCTTTGTACCTGGAGTTTTGTACTTGGAGCTTTGTACTTAGTCCTTTGTTCTTTGGTTGTGGTGAGGCCCAAGATAACCAGATAGAACAAAGTACAAAGCACAAAGTACAAAGCACAAAGCACTAAGTACAAAGTTCCTACAAACCACCCCGACGCTCGATCCTTACTTCTCCACCTGCTTCTCGTGCACGGTTCTAATGGCTTTATCATAGATTCCGCGCCGCGCTTGCTGTCGAATCAATCCCACTTCGCTGAGCATCTTGACGGCGTCGCTCATCACACTGACTTTGCTTCCCTCATTGTGGTCCCAGCGCACCGGTATCTCCTTCAAGTTCAACCCGGCACGATACGCCAAATAGAGCAGTTCAACATCAAAACCGAATCGGTCGACGGTGGCAGCTTCGACCAGCGGCCGGCAGACACTCATGCGAAAGGCCTTGAAGCCACACTGCGTGTCCCAAAAAGGAAGTCCCGTGGCTAAGCGTACCGCCAGATTAAAAACGCGCCCGCCCTGTTCCCGTCGCCACGGTTGATGCACGCCAATCAAATCTCTTTCGAGTGCCCTGGAACCGAAAGCCACATCACACTCACCGCGCATGATCGGATCCACTAACTTGGGTGTTTCAGTTATTGGTGTCGAGAGATCCGCATCGGAAAAGAGAGCCACTTCACTACGGGCAGCCAGCAGACCAAGTCTGACTGCTCTGCCCTTTCCCAAATTCGATTTGTAGCTAATGACAGAGGTTCGAAGGGTGCCACAACTTTCCAGAGTTTGACGTGCGAGGGCTGCTGTATCGTCGGTCGAACCGTCGTCAACCACTATCAACTCTGCTTCAGGCGAGTTCTCCAGCAAGTAGTCCACGACCTTGGGGAGCGTCTTTCCAAGTCGGACGCCTTCATTGTAGGCAGGAATGACTATCGAGAGGTGCGCAGACATTGGATCGCAATATAACATAGCAAAGCACCGCCAAGATCCAGCCTTATGTCCGATATGCTTTATAGCTTGTCGATGCCTATCCCAAGAGACATCATTGCCGGAAAACGACAAGCTAAAAAGCATATCGGACATAAGTGCTCTTTCGGGTTCGAGCGTCCGGCTGTGTTATATTTTAACTATGGAAGTAGCCAACCGATTCGAAGACCCCACATCAGATCCCGGTGGTGCGGGAATGAGCAGGAAATTCGCCATAGTTGCAACTTCGATCGTTCTGGCTGCGGCGCTTTTCGGGGGAACAGTAGGCAGCGCGCGAAAATTAGGTCGTCCGACCGCTCCGGCGGCGGCGAAATCGTATCGGGCCACGGATGGCATCGAGCAAGACTATAACGAGGCTATCTCTACCATCACCTCTAACTATTCCGGTGATATAGACTATGAGAAAGCCACGCAGGCAGCCATCCAGGGCATGCTGTCCACCCTCGATCCACACTCGATGTATTTTCCCTATAGTGAATTCAAAAAGCTGAAAGAAGATCAGGATTCGCGCTTCTACGGTATTGGCGTCACCATCGTGCAGCATCGGGATGGGGTCTATGTACAGTCGGCAGTTGAAGGTACCCCGGCGGCTCGTCTGGGTCTCAGATATGGTGATCGGATTCTCGAAGTAGACGGCAAAGACGCGCGTGATTGGAGCAGCGAGCAGGTTTCTAAAAACGTGCGCGGAGAACGTCGCGAGCCGGTTACGATCAAAGTGGAGCGTGCTGGTGCGGAAGCACCGATGAATTTCACTATCGTGCGCGACGCGGTACCACTGCCTACAATTCGCAACGCATACATGATTCGTCCCGGCACTGGCTATGTTGGTTTGACAGGAGGTTTTCAGCGCTCCAGCGATGACGAACTGCGAGAAGCTCTGAAGAAACTGCACGAACAGGGAATGCGACAGGTTGTGCTCGATCTGCGTGGAAACCCGGGCGGGCTGTTGGATCAGGCCATTGAGGTCGCCGGCGAATTCCTCCCGCGTGGAAAAGTTGTGGTATCAGTGAAGGGTCGAACGGAATACAGCGAACCTATTGTTTATAAGTCGAGCGACTCAGATCCGGAAAACCTGCCGCTGGTCGTGCTAATAAATCGAAACACTGCTTCAGCTTCGGAGATAGTCGCCGGCGCGATTCAGGATCATGGTCGCGGACTGATCGTTGGTGAGACAAGTTTTGGCAAAGGTCTGGTACAGCGAATTTTTCAGTTGCCATTTAATACCGGCCTAACACTCACAACGGCACGCTACTACACTCCCTACGGCCGTTCCCTGCAACGTGATTATTCGAGTGGGTCACTCTACGACTACTACACCCGTCATGATGCCAATGACGCGCAGCCTCAACCTTCTCCGGGAACACGTAATCTCGAATCGCCGTTGGCCCTGGCTTCGCCCACGCCACATCCCCAAACCGGACCGGCAGTTAAGACAGCGGCCGGCCGCGTCTTCTATGGCGGTGGAGGGATCACGCCAGACATTGAAACGAAGGAGCCGACAAACACCCCGGCGCGGTTGCGAATAGCCGAAGCGGCCTTTTACTTTACGCGCCAGCTCGCCGGCGGACTCGTTACCGGTCTCGAGTCCTACAAAGTCGAGAAGGTCCAATACGGAAAGACTGCCAGGGCAGCTGACTTTCCGATTACTGACCGCGTCGTTGAGGCGTTTCGAAATTTCGTCCGTAGTGACGCCCTGTTTCAACTCACTCCAGCGCAGATTGATGAGGAACTGGATTTTGCCAAGCTGCGTTTGCGCGAAGAGATAGTAACGGCTGCCTTTTCGAACGATACAGGCGCGCGCGTCCTGTTGGATAGCGACACACAAGTGCTGCGTGCTCTCGATGCACTGCCCGATGCGAAGCGGCTAGCGGAAAGCGTAACTAACAGTTCTTCTCAGGGTTAAGGTTTATAGTCGGCACTTCTAAACAGCGAAACCATTTGCGTTGCGCTGCGTAACATCGTTCTACACGCCTTTCCAGGGCAATCGGTCTTATCCCACGTAGTTTTTCGGTAACTCACTTTCGTTTGAAAGGATGCTTTCGCATGAAAGACAGGTCGCGCTCCGTTTATCACTTTGGCTTGCTCATGATAATCATAGCGGCCACGGCGTTGGCTACGGTGACGGTCTACTCACATAGTCAAGACCCGCCCCAGACTCCGGCAGCCCAAGTCTCCGCTAATCCCAGTCCCAGTCCCAGCCCCAGTCCGAGTCCAACGCCAACACCAATAAACTGGTCGAACGACCCGGTGCTGAAGCGTTTTGTTTGGCGGAGCATCGGGCCGGCGAGCATGGGCGGACGTATCGACGACATCGCGGTGGTAGACAGCAATCCTTATATAATCTACGTCGGATTCGCCACCGGCGGTGTGTGGAAATCGACGAATAACGGCACCACTTTTCAGCCGATCTTTGATACCTATTCCACCGCTTCAATCGGCGACATTGCCATTGCTCCCTCGGATCCGAATACCGTGTGGGTAGGGACTGGCGAAGCAAACAATCGACAGAGTTCCAGCTTTGGTGACGGGATTTATAAATCAATCGATGCGGGCAAAACGTTTACCCGGATGGGTCTGGAGGATTCCCAAACGATTGCCCGGATCGTAGTCGATCCTAAGAATCCAAACAGTGTCTATGTGGCGGTGCTTGGGCACCTCTTTGGACCTAATAAGGAACGCGGCATTTATAAGACGACCGATGGGGGAAAGACCTGGAACAATATCAAATTCATCGATGAAGACACCGGCTTTACAGATCTTGCGATGGATGCTGCCGATAGCAAGACGCTTTACGCAGCCTCCTATCAGCGACGGCGAACTTCCTGGGGCTTCAATGGCGGTGGTGCCGGAAGTGGTATCTGGAAGACTGTCGATGCCGGCAAGACCTGGAAAAAACTAGAAGGCAATGGCTTACCTCAGGGCCTTCTTGGGCGTATTGGAATCGACACGTCGCGCTCCAATCCAAATGTTCTTTATGCTCAGATGGAAGTGGGCGCCAGCGTCGGAACTGGTGGAGAAGAACAAGCTCCTGGTGGTCCAGCTCCAAGTCCGAGCCCGTCGCCAACGGTGTCTCCTTCGCCATCTGCCACCCCAGCGGCCAGTCCTGTTGCCTCGCCAACTCCCGCGCCACCCGATCCGAAGAAATCAGGGGTTTGGCGCTCGGATGACAAGGGCAAAACATGGCGAATCGTTAGCAACGAAAACAATCGGCCGATGTATTACAGCCAGATTCGGGTCGATCCGAAAAACCCGGAAAATGTTTTCGTCGGCGGACTCAATTTCAGTAAGTCGACTGACGGTGGCAAGACCTTCAAATCACTGCAACCGGGAATCGCGCACAGCGATCATCACGCAATCTGGATCGATCCTAATAATGGTGACCATATACTGATCGGTAACGATGGTGGTCTGGATGTAAGTTATGATCAGGGCTCAACCTGGGAATACATCAATACAATTCCAGCGGCGCAGTTCTATGCGATCGCCGTCGATATGCGAAAGCCTTATTACGTTTATGGCGGTCTGCAAGACAATGGATCGTGGGGTGGGCCCAGCCAAACACGCACTCAGGCTGGCATTACCAACGCAGATTGGTATCGAGTCGGTGGCGGCGATGGGTTCTACGCTCAAACTGATCCGACGGACCCCTACACGGTTTATTCAGAGTCGCAGAACGGCTCGATGAGCCGGCTTGATTTGCGCACTGGACGCATCGTCAGCATACGTCCGCGTACGACGCCGCAACGGCGCGGTGGCGGTGGCCGACAAGGAGGCGCGGCGCCAACAGCCAGTCCTTCCCCCGGCGGATCACCGGAATCTGCTCCAGATCCCGCAGCCACGCTGGCTGCATTTGCGGCCGCACAAGGCTTTGGGTTCGGCGGTGGGGCAAACCTCACCTCCAACGTTGTGCCGACACCGCCCACAGGCGAGCAATATCGCTTCTACTGGAACACACCGCTCGTCATGTCGCCTCACAATTCGCGCATCCTCTATGTCGGTGGCGATCGGTTATTCAAATCTTTGGACCGTGGCGACTCGTGGACGGCAACAGCTGACCTGACGAAGCATATCGATCGCAACACACTCCCGATCATGGGCGTGCCGGGTAAAGACCCCATGGCGTCTAAGCACGATGGTTACACAAGCTATGGTTACATCGTGACCGTTGCCGAGTCGCCCAAGTTGCCCGGTGTACTTTGGGTCGGTACAGATGATGGCAACGTGCAGGTCAGTCGTGATGGCGGCTCAACCTGGACCAACGTATCGAAAAATGTTTCGGGCATTGGCGAGACTTACCATATCTCCCGAGTGGAACCTTCACATTTTGATGCAGGTACCTGCTATCTCGCCGTGGATGGTCACCGGTTTGATGACCTCAAACCTTATCTGTTTGTTACTCGCGACTATGGCGCCACATGGAGTTCTGTAGTCGGCAATCTTCCCGCGGTTGGGACGGTAAACGTGATCCGGGAAGACCCAAAGAACAAAGATCTGCTCTTTGCCGGCACTGAATTTGGTCTTTTCGTCTCGCTCAACGCGGGCGGTGAATGGAAACGATTTATGTCGGGCATGCCTAGCGTGCGTATCGACGACATTCTGATTCATCCGCGCGATGGCGATCTAATCGCAGGCACACACGGACGCGGCATATACATCCTCGATGACATCACGGCTTTGCAACAGCTTTCGACAAACAAGATTCTTGATTCTGATGTGCATCTTTTCGATGTCAGGCCAGGGACTATATGGCTCAACGATCCAAGGCTTGGTCGTTCTATGGGTGGTGCGAAGCTATTCAGGGGCGCAAATCCGGCGCCCGGCACGGCGATTAGCTACTACCTGAAATCGATTCCGTCCGGCGATTTGAAAATTACTATCCTGGATTACTCGGGGAAAGTTGTCCGCAACCTCACGGGAACAAAAGAGGCTGGCCTGAATCGGGTCCAATGGAATCTACGCGGTGAACCGCTTCCGCGTCCTGCCGGTGGTTTTGGTGGCGGTTTCGGTGTCGGCGGAGGCGGAGGTGGAGGCGGGGGAGGTGGCGGTCAGGGCGGAGGCGGTGGCCAGGGTGGCGGTGGCTTTGGGAACTTTTTTAATCTTGGCGCGCCGCTGGAGGCTGGAGTTTACAACTTGAAGCTCTCGGTTGGTGGTAAGGACTACACGACTAAAGTGGTGATTGAGAACGATCCGGGTGCGAATTGATCAATAAGAATAATTGCGCTCATTCGCCGCAGGTTTAGATTTTGGTTTCGATCTCCCCATGAGCGACTTACGAATACTTCGCTGCAATCTTCCTGACTGTAGTTGAGTTTCGGAAGGTCGCCTGCATCCCGAAGGACCTCTCAAGCCGCGCTCCTGAAAACACCGATTCGCCGATCAACGTCCGGCGTAACCAGTAGACTTCGCGTCCGGAGACATGGAAATCATCAACCTCAGTGACGAACGATATCAGTTTTTGTTTAGCTTCGTCACTCGGTTTGTCGGCCAGAAAACCGATGTATAGAATGTTTCCTGCTCCATTCAGATCTGCTTCATTGAAGGCCCGGTAATCGGCAATTGAAGCAAGTTCGACGGTTGACCTGATAAACGTCGTCACCTCGTATCCGAGCGCTTCTTGCAAACAACCTTCAATCTTTTTTTCAAGCGTCTTTGTGCTTTTAACTTTCGAAGCAAAGATGACATTACCGCTAGCGATAAATGTCTCTACGTCGGAGAATCCCAAAGTCTCAAACAGAACGCGGAGGTAATCCATCTTGATGGAATGACCGCCAACGTTGATGGCTCGCAGGAAGGCGATATATTTTGGCATCATTAATGAAGCTTTTCTTTTCTTTCCAGCATCTCGATGAACTGCTCAATCTTTCTGGCTCGAGTCTCAGCTTTCTTCGCAGTTTGTATCCTAAACAGAATCGCGTATCGGTTTGCGCTATTGAGTGTGGCAAAGAAGGCTTTTGCCTTAGCACTTTTATTCAATCGCGCCTGGAAATCGGCGGGTACGGTAGAAGCACTCGGCGAATCATACGCCGCATCCCAACGTCCATCTTGCTTCGCCCGCTCAACCGCATTTAGTCCGGCAGGTTTCATGCGCCCGCTCTTGATAAGCTCTCCCGCCTTTGCCTTGTTGATTTTGGACCAGATACTCTTCGCGCCGCGTGGTGTAAACTTCTGCAACCAAAACGATTCGTCATAAGGTTTCTTCTGACCGTCGATCCACCCATAGCAGAGAGCAATTTCGAGCGCCTGGGCGTAGGACACAGACTGGCTCGCAGACGCCTTTTTTGCGAGCTTGAGCCAAACACCAGATGATTGAGCATGATTCATTCGTAGCCAATCAAGCCAGTCTTTTTGCTTGGCAAAGAGTAACGTCGGGAATTCGTTATCTTTAGATTTGTTAGCTTTCATCCAGGTTGCGCTTGTCTGACATGAGACAGGATGATCGGCGCAGCTCGCTTCAGAAGTCGCACGGTGATGCTAGGGCGGGCACCGGGGCCGGCACAGTATCCCGGAACTTGATAGATCGCCGGCGCAGCGAAGCAACTTTCGCTTCCACTTCTTCAGGTGTCAGCGCGACCCCGGCCTCGTGGAATACCCAATCGATGTCTTCATTGTAACGGCGAACGGCCTGTTCTTTGGTGAGTCCGTCTCTGATGAACCAAAGATTAAAATTGATCGACATTAGCGACTCCGGATAAAAACGGTCGCCGTGCTCAGCCAGGAGTTTGCCATCGACGAAATACTTTACCTTGCCATCAGCAACCTGTGTGACTAATGTATGCCATCCTGCCTGGCTGCCGCTGCTGATATTAAATATGTTGTCCTTTTTCCAATTAGGTTCCGGACTAAAAGTCTCCCAGGTAGTTCCATAAAGCGTCGGTCCACTAATGCCCCAGCCGCCATTGGGGAGATATTCGAAATCCAATTCGCTGTAGTCCGGATCCATCGGCGCCTTGAGCGGGCTGATTGTGTAGAAGCTTTCTACGACTTGATCGCCTCCTGGACCCGATAGGGGATTATCAGCAAAGCGAACACGAGCGGCATAGGTGCCTTCGAGGTATTTGCGCTGATGGCAGATCTGTGTTTGGTTGGCACTCGCACCTATACCGTCTGTCGAAGAAACCATTCGCAGTATCCGGTTGCGTGGCTGGTCGGGGTCCTTTAGAAACGACACTCCTTCCTTCCGCCACGTTGCGCCCGGCAAACCTGGCCAACCTGCGGCCGTACGAACGATCCAGCCGTGCTTTGTAAGTTCCTTGTGGTTGTTATAGCTAAAATCGTCAAACAAAACTCGGGACTGTGAGCCATTACTCGAGCGGGCCTTTTTTCGAGGATTCTGCAGGTTGCCACTGATCGGTCGGGGCAAGGCTGAAATACTGTGGGCACTTTGTGCCGGCGGGGGAAAAGCCAACGAGCGCCATGCGGTAAAGATAATCACCATTAAGACGACGCACAGGAATCGAACCGATGTCGTATCAACGCAGGTCATATCAAACATTCTCCTATCAAACTATTGAGCCACTGTCGTTGTGCGACCTCGATTGGCTTGCAACAGCTTCAGACCCTCAACCAAGGCTGGGAAATCGAGGAGCGCATCTTTCTTCACACCCCAGGTTGTAAACATGTAGCCGAGTAGTTTTGGTCCGTCGTGCTGCCGTGTGTACTCAATCAAGGCCGTCGTCGCGTCGACCTTGTTCCAACCGGTGGGTAGAACGCGGAATCCTTTATCGAGAAACATCGGGATCGACGGATAAGCATCGCGTGGCTCGTAATGCCAGGGGCAGACGATGATGTCCTTCGGAATCATGTCGATCGCACTGGCAGTTCCATTCTCAGATGCTTCCCACTCACCAAGGGCATCCTTCTGTCCGTCGATCAAACGATCACCCCACATCAGCATCTCGACGTGACGTTGGCGCACAACGTGCCGGTAAATGTCGTTGACCGCTTTCGCAAAGAGCGTTGCCGGATCTTTCCCGCGTGTCGATGGGGAAAGGTCGGAGCCAAGGAGGAAAACCTCGTCCATGCCAACGTGGAGAGCGTCAGCATGGAAGGCATCGATGATCTCGTCCATCAACTGAAAAACTATTCCTGTGACGTTTGGATTCAGCGGATCCCACTCACGGCAGTAGACGCCCTGATTGCCAGGGAATGCCTCCGGCGTGCTGTCGAACGATGGATAGACAGTCAGGAGTGGGAACGTCTCACCCTTCCATGACTGGTGGCCCAGGGATTGAAACTCCGGGATGAGTCGAATGCCGAGTTTGCGGCAGGCCGCGGCAAACTTGCGCGCTCCTTCTCGCGTGATGGGATTGGATCCGCGGCGCAGCTTCGGGTGGGATTTGAACTCGAAGTTGTAGTCAACTTCGAGTATCAGTACGTTGATTCCCATATCGGCGAGTTTTTCAAGATTCTGCCCCAACGCTTCGAGGTCGCTGTCAGTGTTGTACTCGAGGAGGTGGACGGCGCGCCACGGCTTTGTGACCTTTGGCTTGACGCGTACGCTGGTCACCGCGGGCCACGCACAAGTCATCGTCATCAAAACGCTGCATAGAAGTTGAGTCGCTGTAATTTTCACGTCTTCTTATCTTTTCCTGTCCAGATTCGCCAGAGGCAGCCAGCCGCTTTGACCACTACGGTTGGTACACAGCGCCCAGCCACCCTTCTCGTTGGTTACGACCAACTCTTCTCCCACAGTCGCGGCTAGCTCGGTCGCCGCATAATCGTACCGGGCTGTTGCGCTCTCTCCCACGAGTTCAATGCAATCGTCAGGAACCCAGCCGCCTTTGCCGTTTCTATTAACGCACCAAACCCAGCCAGGATAGTCTGGGTCTTCCTTGCCAACATTCAGTACATCCCCGGCACGAACGACGAGAGGATCAGGGTAGGCAACTTCGTAATCGGCGACTACGCGACGGATCATCGTGTTTGTAGTTTCAATCATGCAATATACTCTCCACGAGCTTGTCGTAAGCCTTCATTGTTAGGTGCCGACTGATGACCGGTGTTGGCCGGAAGATTGATCCAACGCACCCTCTTGTCTCCATGCATTCTGACCACGGAACCAGAATCGTCGCTGCAACCATCGCCGATGACGAGGACCTCGAAATCGGAAAACGTTTGCCGGAGTGCGCTGCTGATTGAATACGGAAGAACAGTGCTCCAGTTATAAGTTGGAATGATGATGGTCAGCAGCGGGGGCCTTGTCATCACGCGTAATTTTCTCCGCCAACTATGACTCAACTTCAAATTCGCGCGATCAGTATTCACACCCTATTTCGAAGTTCCTGATAACAGCCCTCCCAAAGATCTAATTCTTGCGTAGGCTTTCGGCCCAGGAGCTTCATTTACTCATCTGCGTTGCCGGATGTCCAAACGCCGCGTCGTGTTCTCAGTGACGCCAGGCGGAATCTGTCCAGGCTCATGCTCTTTCAATTCGCCGGTATCTACCGCGGAAGGCAGTCGACCATCTCGGGCGTTGTGAGATCGGCTGCGTTTGTAGGCCAACATGTCCCACATGCTTACTATCAACATGATCAGCGCTCCGACAAACATGAAGACAGCAGGGAGCCAGGCTCCCGGATTCGAGGCCAATTGCCAGATCCCACTTACCAGAAGAAATACGCCGGAGAACCCGGTAAGGATGCTGTCCCGCCGCATTCGTTCATTCTTTCGCTCTACATACTCATCTAACTTGCTGACGAGCATCACTGGTAAGTGCCGCGACATGGCTTGTGCGATGATGGTTAAGTCCTCACCGCAAACCCGGCAAAACTTGACGTCTTCACTATTTGGTTCTGCACATTTGGGACAGTACATAGAGGAACTCTAATTGGGATCATTTCAACCTTCCGTCTTTCGCAAAAGGTTCGTCGTATTCTCAGTAATGCTGACCGGTTGAATCATCTCTGCGGTGTTAATGCGCACCGCACCCAATTCTCCGACGGCTGCTGATGGCGAATTTAGTGACAGGATATTCACACTCATCTCAGAAAAAGCGGCTTGCGCTTTTTGTTTCGAGGGCAAGATATCTTCACCAAAAATAGCGGCATAGAGTGCGCAGGTGAGGCCAATCAGGAAGCTGAGTGCCGGAAACCAGAGAGGGATAGGCGAGTCGAAGGTAAACGATAGGGCAAAGAATAGCGGCAGTAAGATGACGCTGAAAAAGATCAGCTTGACTCCAAGTCGGGCTCCCTTCCGGCTGGGCAACCAACGCCTCGCTTTGGAATCTATAATGCGTGCCGGGAGTGCTCCGTCAGTGGCTAGCAAGGCTTTCACTCCGCTCAACTGAAAGCCACACCGAGTACAAAAGATAACTTCATCAGAAACTTGTTGTTGACTGCATCTAGGGCAATACATAATCAGTTCCGTTCTAAGTCCAAGCAGAATACGCGCAAGACCTCCAATATGTTCGGTCGGGCTCGACCGACTCGTTAGCCGGCGCGCTTGCGCAGCCACTCTTCGCGCAGAATAGCGAACGAATACTCATCTCCCCATTTCCCCTTGAACCAGATATTTTGGATATGGTGTCCTTCCTGCCGCAGTCCCAATCTTCTCAGCAACGCCACAGAACGCTCATTCTCGCAATCTGTAATCGCGATTACCCGGTGCAAACTTAACTTGGTAAACGCGTAGTCCAGCACATGAGTAGTGGCTTCAAAGGCCAAACCTTTTCCCTGATAATCACGGGAGAAGGTGAAGCCAATTTCTGCCTGCTGATGATCCTGCATCTTCAGAGCAATATGTCCGATGAGTGAGCATTCCTGTTTTAATTCGACAGCAAACGTAAACCACTTACCAGCCATACCCGGATCAAGATTCTCTTGCTCTTCGATAACGTCCCTGGCCTGTTGCTCTGTGTAGGATTCCCAGGTTTGATAACGGGCGACAAGGGGATCATTCAGGTATGCCAGGAAAGGAATAAGGTCAGCTTCGGTAAAGCGTCTCAGAAGCACTCTCTCAGACTCGAGGAAAGTGAAAACGGACCTCCTGGTAGGAAGGATTTGCTTGGTAGTATTCACGATCAACTCAACTCGATCAGTTTTTTCACAATGTCACGCGCAGCATTTGGACGCGCCATCCGGTACGCATTCTTTTGCATTGTGGCAAAGCGTTCCGGGTCACTGAGCAGTCGATCAAGTTTATAAGCAAGTATCGGCAGGTTGTTGCAACGGATCGCGACTGCTCCCTCGAGTAAGTGGTCCGAATTGCGCTCCTCCTGTCCCGGAATCGGGTTGACAATGACGAAGGCCAAACCTTTGGAGAGCGCTTCTGAAGTTGTTAGACCACCTGGCTTCCCCAGCACGAGATCAGACGCAGCCATCAGTTCATCCATCTCCTGCGTGTAGCCGAAAGGTTTCAGAATCACTGTAGCCTGCCTGTTGATGCTGGCTGCCAGTTTGGTCAGACGTTCTTTCAATTCCTGATTGCGACCGCAGATGGCAACTATCTGTGCTGAATGTTGCAAGCGCAATAACGAAGCGATGAGAGCGTCTACAGAGCCAACGCCGAATCCGCCCGAGGAAAGTAGTATTGTCGTGCGGTCAAGCGCCAGCCCGTGTTTTGATCGCATTTCCCTTCTATCTTTTTGCAATGTGAAGACTGGATCAATTGGGATGCCGCTGACGGTGATCTTGTCGGGTGGTATACGCAGGGCTTCGAGGTAGGCGCGTGCTTCATCAATCGCGACGAAATACTGCTCGTAGTGATGGCAGAGCCACATCGCATGAACATCGAAATCGGTGACGATTATCGCCTGTCGACTGGCTAGGCGCTCTTTGGCTTTGAGCCACGAGACAATCTCAGCTGGCAGGAAGTGTGTGCAGACGATCATGTCAGGCCGGTATTCGCGCAGCAGTTTGACGAGCGGCCGCGTGTTGAGCTTGTCGAGTGCGAGCCGGCGTCGTTCGTTCTTCCACGGCGTGTCGAGCTTGTCGTAAATCCAACCAGGTACTTCAGGCATTTTGTTGACGAGGTCGATGTAAGCTTTGGAATACAGGTGACGGAAGACTTTGTTGGTGAATTGCAGAACATCTAAGTGACGAACTTCCTCTACTCCATCTTTGTCTTCACCCTTTTCTTTGAGAGCTTTCTCGATCGCTTCCGCAGCCCGGACGTGGCCCGCACCGGCGGAGGCTGACAGCAAAAGGACTTTCTTGAGCATCTACTAACTCTTCACCGAACCAAACACCAGCGCAATGACCAGGGCCACGAATAACAGAGCTATCACGAAGAGAGCAATCTTCCAGAAGCTGTACGGTCTGTCTCCCTGTATCTCGCCCGTGCGACCGTTGACGATGATTTGAAAGACCCGTTGGTTGAAACGATAGGCGCCGGCGTAAACCGGTAGCAATAGATGTTTGAAGGTGATGCCGGAATAATGTGTCGAGACGTTTTGAATCCTTTGCTCGTCCCCGCCGATGTCGCGCCTAACATCGCTTTGAATCACATCTGCAGCGATCTGTTTCACTCGCTCAAAACCGTGTGCAAGATCCACCTGATAACGCTGCGCCTTATATCCCGACAGATAGGCTGGATCATACGGCTTTAACTCTGCCAGATCCCAGGGCTCTAATGCTTCAAGACGTTTCTGCGCAAGCGACACTGTGGCGGGCACAAGAATATCGTCGAACCAGCGTGACACCGTACCGGAAACGGAGTACCAGCGAGTATGCTGAACTTGTCTTGTGCGGGCGATCTGATTGCCCTGCGAGTCTCGTTCGTAATAAGTTTCGTTTACGTAGTAATGTTCGCCGCGCTCGCCACTGTAATAGCTCGTCGTGTTTGTATCGTACGTCCAGAACGGAAGATACACACCACTGATCGCATCGGGTTGAGCGAAACTCTTGAGCGCATTGGGTGCAAACCATCTTGACGAGAGCCACTGGCGCAAACCCGTGTTGGCCTGTGGTTGCGTGACGCGAAAAGGCAGGACTCCTGCTGGCGCCAGAATCGGGTCAGCGGATTTCGCCTGAGCCACGATGTGTGCACCGCAGAAGTCGCACTCGCGCGCAACTTCCGGCGGAGTGAAGGTGATTAACGCACCGCAGCTCTGACACTGCACTTCGAGCGCGTTGGCGGCCAGCCGCTTCATCTGCTCCGGGCGGATTTGCAGGTATTGTTCGAATGATTGCTCCTCCACTTGGTCCGCGCTCGTCGGAATAGGCTCCTTGTGGCGGCAGTAAGGACAAGACAGGAAACCATCCGTCGGCTCATAGAGGAGATCGGCTCCGCACGCTGGGCAAGGATATCGATGAATTTTCTCCGCGGGTGCTACTGGCGGGGGAGGTGTCTGCATGTTCTGTTTGCCTGACGAAAGTGTGCTAATAGTAGATCACCTTTGAAGATGATTGACAGTAACCTCAATGATCACATGACCAGCGCTCTTCAAATTCGAATCGCTGAGCTGGAGGATGCGGAAAGAATCACCAGAGTGATCAACTCTGCCTTTCGGCGTGCTGAAGAGTTCTTCATCGACGGAGATCGTATCGACGTAGAAAGCGTCCGGAACTTTCTCACTACCGGACACTTTCTCCTGGCTGAAAGAAAAGACGTCCTCATGGGTTGTGTTTACGTGGAACCGCGCGGCAACAGGGCTTATCTCGGGCTACTGGCGGTCGATCCTGCAGGCCAGAACCTCGGCCTGGGATCGCTGCTCATGAACGCGGCCGAAGACTACTGCCGTGGGTTGTCTTGCCGCTTTATAGACATCTACGTCGTCAATCTCCGTGAGGATCTGCCCGGCTTCTACCAGAGACGAGGATACGTCAAGACCGGGACTGCTCCCTTTCCGGCCGACCTGAAGACAAAGCTGCCTGTGAATTTCATCGAGATGACGAAACCCTTGCGCGAAAACAACGAATAATAGCGCTAAGGGCAAGGAAAATATTGGCGGGCGGAAATATGACGCATCATCAGGGGTCTGTCGGAACAAGACTCTGCGCCTCCTTTGTGTGTTCTTGAGAAAGAAAGGCCGATCGCCTGGAGAGGTACTTCGAGGCGATGAGGTCATCAGTACCACCCCGCGGGTACCGGGGGGTCCGTGTCCCTAGAGATCGCGCAACGCTTGCTTACCCGCTACCAGCGGATGGGTAGAAATTTGGCGATTGAGCATGAATTATTCGGTTGGTGTCGCCACCCAATACAGTACCGCGAGCGAAGCGACCGGAGGCCGGCAGTCGATAATCACAAGAACTCTTAAAACGCTGGTTGAGTGCTGGCATCCGGTCGCTTCGCTCGCGGTACTGTATTGGGTGGCGATCATGTTGGTGTCCTTCCTCACTCGACTACTTTCACACAGTCTCTACCGCGAGGTGGTACCTCATTGCCTCGAACTGTCCTTTCTTAGCAACACGTTAATGGAACACCAGCCGCCTCCATCCAAGGTCTTGCCCCAACGCTTTCGTTTGTGATAGCGTGACGCCTACAAACGAGGGTTTTGCTCTCTCACGATTCCCCGGCTACCTGATAATAAATGCCATTGGCTTTTCTCTGATGTACGGGGCGACCCTCCGTTTCATGTTGTCTACTTCGGTTTTTAGCTAATTCGGTCTTTAGCTAACTTGGAGGACTAGAATGAAGATGCGACCAAGAACGATCGTCGTGCTCACAGCAATTCTGCTACTGACCTTGATAGTGCTTCTTCCCCGAATTACCGAGGCCGGGCGCTTCAAGTGGATTGCTGAAGAGAAGAACGCAGCGGCAAACGCGGCACGAGCCAGCAATGTCGGTCGAGATCTCCAAGATCAAAAGCCCGATATCACGTCCGGCGCCTCGATTCAGAACGATACCTCACCGAACTTGCGCGACATGGCGCCCGCCCCCTATCTAGGAAAGGGTGAGGAGCGCGAGGCTGCAGAAAATCCAAAAATTCCCCACTTCCATAAAGATAGGCCTGATATGGTCGTTCAGGACCGCACAGCGTCTTTAATGGCCCTTATAGCACCAAGTATACCGAATACAACTTTGAACTTTGACGGCATCCCGTTCCCAGGTGTTGGCTGCAACTGCGCGCCGCCCGACACGAACGGTGAGGTGGGCACCACGCAGTACGTCCAAATCGTCAACGAAGGTTTCCAGGTCTTTAACAAGTCCACAGGGGCTTCGATACTTGGACCCGTGGGTATCGCCACGATCTGGGGTGGCTTTGGCGGCGTTTGCCAAAGTAACGGCAATGGCGACCCGGTCGTGCTCTACGACCAACTCGCCAACCGCTGGGTCATCAGCCAGTTCGCAGGCGTAAGTGTTCCCACTGACGAGTGTGTTGCTGTGTCCACCACGAGTGATGCCACTGGCTCATACAACCGCTATGACTTCCATCTTGGCTCCAACTTTTTCGACTATCCGCACTTGAGTGTCTGGCCCGACGGCTATTACATGAGCATGAACGTGTTCAATTCGTCGGGCACCGCCTTCCTCGGTCCGCAGGCCTTTGCTTTTGACCGCTCGCGGATGCTGGCTGGCCTCTCGGCTACCTTCGTTACTCCAGGGATCACGGGAGGACCAAGCGAGGATTCCTTCCTGCCTGCCGACCTCGACGGTTCGACGTTGCCGCCAGCGGGCGCCCCGGCATCGTTCGTGGAAATGCCATTCAGCGGCACCTACAGGGTCTTCCACTTCCACTCGGATTTCGGCATCCCGGCCAATTCGACCTTTACCCTCTTCGCCAACCCGCCGGCGGCGGGTTTTACGGAGCTCTGCCCGACCACCCGCGCTTGCGTGCCCCAGTTGCCTCCACAAACCAACGTGGATGGAATTGGCGACCGGTTAATGTTCCGCGCTGCTGATCGCTTCCTACCGGGCCACGAATCGCTCGTAGCGAATTTCACCGTGAGTTCAGGCGGAGTGGCGGGTGTGCGTTGGTTTGAGTTGCGCAACGTCACATCCGGACCGGTGACGGTTTTTCAGGAGAGCACCTACCAGCCTGACACGACTTGGCGCTGGATGGGCAGTACGGCGATGGACCAGGCGGGCAATATGGCCCTCGGGTTTAGCGCCTCCAGTGCCAGCATCAATCCACAGATCCGCTATGCGGGACGACTGGTAACCGATCCAATAAACACCCTTGCTCAGGGTGAAGCCCATCTGTTTGATGGTACGGGTAGTCAGTCCGGTACCAGCAATCGTTGGGGCGATTACAGCGCATTGACTATCGATCCAGTGGACGACTGCACCTTCTGGTACACGCAGGAGTATTATGCCACTAATAGCTCTTTCAACTGGCGGACGCGTATCGGCAACTTCAAGTTTCCAGGGTGTGGAGGATCGCCGACGCCAACGCCAACACCCACGCCAACACCCACACCGACCCCGACTCCGACGCCAACGCCAACACCTACGCCGACTCCTACGCCGGCGCCAAACGCTCCGAGCAACCTGACAGCGACGGGTGTTTCCTCAACTCAGATAAACCTATCGTGGACTGACAACTCAACAAACGAAGACGGTTTCAGCATCGAGAGTTGCCAGGGTAGTGGCTGTCAAAACTTTGGACCGATTGCTCAAGTGGGACCGAATACCACAAGCTATTCAAACACCGGGCTTTCGCCCGGCACGCGCTATCGATATCGTGTGCGTGCCTTCAATGCGGGGGGAAATTCAGGCTACTCGAACATCGCCCAGGACCGAACGCTGAGGTGATGAGAATTATCGGAAGGAAACGCGTCAATGGGCAATGATAAATGAAAAATGCCCCCTCCTTCCAGCTACTAGTCCAAACTTGAGGAAACTGTAGGGGCGTCCCTCCGTGGGCGCCCCTTTTCCGCGCGACTCGGGGCGCCCACGGAGGGACGCCCCTACAGAAATTCTGACACAACCAACTACTCGAGCTTGAGTGGCTGATTCGCGTGCCGGTGAAATGACCCAAGCTACGCTTCCTGCTCTCCACTAACACTTGCCGCTTCCCGCGCCGCAGCAGGTACTTCCTCCCGCCTCGCATATTGGTCCAGCCCGAAACCGAGAAAGATCGTCGCTACAATGAAAGCGGAAGAGAAGAAGTATGGCGACGATACGCCAAGCGAATCGAAGGCCCAGCCAAAGAAGAGCGGGGCGATGATGCGAGCTACACCGCCATACGTCTGCTGCATTCCCATATAGAGACCGCGTTCTCTGGGGGCAATGACGCGCGACAGAAGCGCCGTCACGCAGGGAAAGGTGAATGCCGTGCCTAACGGGATCAGCGCCACAGCCACCGCCAGCATCCAGAGGTTTCGCGACAACGGCATCCCCAAGACACCACTCGCCAGAAGCAATAGTCCCAGACGCGACAGCTTCGCTTCGCCGAGCCAATCGACCATGCGTCCGAGCAGCAGCACGCGGGCGAAGACGGAGATCGAGCCGATGTACATAAAGAAATAACCGATCGTCTGTTCGGTCACCTGGAAGCGCGCATTCAGGAAGAGCGCGAGGACCGAAAAGCTTCCCTGAAAAGCGCCGATGGCGATCGCGTAGATCCAAATCAGCCGCGACGAAGGCTCGCCCGAATGCGAGATAACACGCCAGATAGCTTGACTCGATGTGCGACGTACCTCGCCCGTCGGTGCCTGTTCATTCAAATCACGAGACTCGGTCAGGTAGCGCGCCGCGAAGACCATGTTCGCCAGGCAGAGCGCCGCCGCCATAATCCCCGGCGCCGCGTGGCCCAGCTGAAGCGTTCCTGGTCCTGGCATCAGGTCGCGCTTGCCTAACGCTATCGCGAATGAACCAAGGACTGGCCCAAGCGCCACGCCGAGGTTGGTTGTTGCGGAGAGCCAACCGAGCGCGCGGGCACGATCCTGCGGAGGGGTTGAGTCGGCTACATAAGCCTGAATGACCCCCACGGTCCCTCCGCCGGCGCCTTGCACGATGCGCGAGAGAAACAGCAGGAACAGCGAGTGGGCGAAGCCAAAAATCAGATACGCGATCGCCGACGCGCCCAACGCAATGAGCAACGTGGGCTTCCGTCCCACTCGATCGGAAAATCGCCCCCACATCGGCGCGCTCAACAGTTGCGCCACAGTGAAGGCAGCGATGATAGATCCGGAGATGATCCCGATTCCAAAGTGCAATCCAAAGAACTGGATTCCCGAGCCGCCGAGCGTCTTCACATAAAACGGCAGCAGCGGGATGATCATAAGCAAGCCCACCATGTCCACGAACGCCGTAGCCATCAGTGTGAACAATTTTGCCGGGATCTTCCGCACTTCCCGCCAGAGCACGTAGAGCAGCCCAATCGCAATTCCGATGAGCATGACGCGCACGATTGGCGAATGGAACGACTGAGCAATGTTCTGCTGGATCATCATTTCAACTTTCGCGTTGAGTAGAAGTTCTAACCAGCATCTTCGATTGTGAACTTAATGTCGTCACTGCTTTCTGACAGTTTTTGATCTGCGCCGTTATAGGCTTCAACTTGCCAACGATAAGTACCTTTCTGGAGGGGCTTGTCGATACGTAACGAGGTTCCTTCGATGCGTTCGTTGATGTAGGGAGATGTCAGACTCGAATCTTCGGGATAAATACTGAATTTGTAGTAGGCCGCCTCCGGATACGAATCCCATTTCAGCTCCAGATTGTGCGCGCTCACCTTTGCTCCCGCTTTAGGGTTGACCACCTTCAGATCACCTTTGAAAAGATGGGTGGGGGATACAAACAGAGTCTTATCAGCGGTCACGTCGTATTTTGTTGCGCTAAGCCCTGCGATTCCGGCAGTAGCAAAGATATATGAATCGGTATCAAACACACGCACTGTCAACCCCTCGTATACTTTTGGTTCGACGTTTGTGATCACATAGTCACCGGCTTTATCGGTTTGTGCCGTATAGATTTTCCCGCCGCAACCGCTGACGAATCGACTAAAGGTTTCGCATAATTTGACTTGAATATTCTCCACCGGCTTGCCGTTATAAAGAACCTTTCCCTGAACGTTGCCAGTTCCGGGCGCAGGCTTGATCTTCTCAACGCCTTGATTTGCGGATGATTGATTAGTTGGTTCCGTTGCAGACTGCGAGGTCTTCGTTTTTGTGCACGCCACAAAAAGGAATGACGCCATGGCGCACATGCAAGCAACTGACAATCTATTGAGCATCGTAATTTGGACCTTTCTTTGGTTTGCTATGCGAGCTATCGGCATTTAGCAGCAATCGGTATGGCCGCGAAGCGATTGTATCACTGCCCCGGTTAGCCACGGCTCGGCAAGTTTTTGTTTAATGCTCCGGTAAATCTGTGTAATCTGTGGATGAATGGTTGAGGAGGCATCATGGAAGAAGCCGGACGGTCACCACTTATAGCATGGGAAAGCTTTTACGTCATCGTTGGTTCTTCGGGCGCGGCACTAACGGGATTGCAGTTTGTGGTTATTGCCCTTATCGCAGAAGCAAGGACACAAAGTGCTGCTCGACCGCGAGAAAGTAATGATCAATCAATAGCTGCGTTCGGCACTCCGACGATCGTGCATTTCTGTTCTGTGCTACTAGTGTCGGCAATTCTGAGTGCACCCTGGCACGGGCTCACGAGTGTGGGCCTCATCCTGGGAGTATGCGGACTTGTCGGTGTCGTGTACGGCGTAATCGTCGTGAGGCGAGCGCGAAGCCAAACCGGGTACCGTCCGGTGTGGGAAGACTGGCTCTGGCATGCGGTGCTACCACTTATTGCGTATGCGTTGATCCTGATCTCCGCAATCGTGCTTCGAAGCTATCCTCAGCGAGCTCTTTTCGTGATCGGTACGATGGCCCTCCTCCTCCTTTTCGTCGGGATTCACAATGCATGGGATACGGTTACCTACATCGCCGTCGGAGGATTACAACCACCAAACGAATCTCCAGTGTCCGAAGTGCCCGATAAACTTTAGCGGATTCCGAACTGCGGATGGATTACAGCAGCGAGCGAATCCAGCCGCCGTCTACTTGAATTGAAGTTCCTGTGATATAGCTGGCGCGTTCTGAAACCAGGAACGCGGCGAGAGCGGCAAACTCGCGCGGCTCCCCGAGTCGCTTCATCGGTATCTCATGTTCCCACCGCGCCTTGAATTCTGCGGCACTGATGCCTTCTTTTGCAGCCATCATGGAAGCTAGTTCTTCGACGCGCTCCGTGCGCGTGTACCCGGGCAGGATATTGTTGACGGTTATTCCCAGCGGCGCTACCTCGTTGGCCAACGTGCGCGCAAACCCTGTAACGCCGGCGCGCAAGCTATTCGACAGGATCAAGTTTTCTACCGGTTGCTTCACGGCGATGGAAGTGATGTTTAAGATTCGGCCCCACTGTCGCTCTTTCATGCCTGGCAACACCTGACGTGCGAATTCAATAGTGCTGTAAAGCGTGAGGCGCGCAGCCTGTTCCCACTGCTCGCGCGCTATGTGTTCAAAGTTGCCCGCAGGTGGACCACCGGCGTTAGTGACCAGGATATCAATGCGTCCAAATCTTTCGATACCGGAAGCAACAACCCGCAAAACATCGCTTAGAACGGCGACATCGGCAGGCACGGCAAGCACGTCTGCGCCACTACTGCGTGAGATAGCTTCGCTTGTTTCCGTCAACGTCTGCGGGTTGCGCGCGCAAAGGACCAGCAAAGCTCCTTCCTGGGCGAGTTCTTCCGCGACCGCTCGGCCAAGTCCACGACTGGCGGCAGCGACTAGTGCAACTTTGTTTTTGAGTCCGAGGTCCATTGGACCATCAAGGCCTATGTCTGCCTAAGATAATCGTCGGTCTTATCAAGCCAATCCTGGCGGGGTGGACTGAAGACGTCAACGTCGAGCGTATCACTGAGCGCTTCCGCTTTGTGTTTGACTAGCGAGGGAATGTGCAGGACGTCCCCCGCATGCAGGTCGATTACCTCCGACTCATCTTCGCCTATCCAGAATCGCAGACCGCCCTCGAGGATATAAGTGATTTGTTCATTTTCATGCGAATGCTGTGGCACAACTGCGCCCTTCTTCAGGTAAACATGCGTCAGCATGATGCGCTCGCCTGTTATCAGCCGGCGATCCAGCATGTCGGTTACCTTCTCTTTCGGCATGTCTTCCCAGCAATAAAACGTAACACCTGGTTGGTCCATTGTTGTCTCCTGGTATCAAGCCTGAGGCCCAAAGCGCTGGCGGTATTCGTCTGATAGAAGGTACGCACAATTGTTTCATTTTTTCCAATAAGGCCAGATTTTGTAATGACCGGCGGAGCATCTCGGAAACAACCCGGTCGCTACCGCTCCCGGTTCTGACTTTGTGTAGCCACGCACAATTGTTTCATTTTTTCCAATAAGGCCAGATTTTGTAATGAC
>Ga0070699_100000689_pt1 | contig 31502 bp, 30 predicted proteins | sample KBSK1503metaG_FD_65473 | JGI IMG/M metagenome (GOLD analysis project Ga0070699, IMG submission 65473) | Corn, switchgrass and miscanthus rhizosphere microbial communities from Kellogg Biological Station, Michigan, USA - KBS K1-50-3 metaG | ecosystem: Host-associated > Plants > Roots >...
AGCAGCATCGGCAAGGGGCTGGTGGCTGGCCTGGCCGGAACCGCGGCCATGACGGCCTCGAGCACGCTTGAGGCGCGGCTCCGCCACCGCACGCCGAGCTCCGCGCCAGCGCGCGCGACAGCGAAGGTGCTGGGGATTGCCTCTTTCGAAAATGAGATCGCCGAGGCGCGATTTAATGACCTTTCGCACTGGGGCTATGGCACCGGCTGGGGGGTAGTGCGGGGGTTGCTTAGCGCCGCCGGCCTGCCGCCACGCGTCGCGACCCTAGCCCACGGCGCCGCCGTTTGGGGGAGTGCGCAGGTGGCACTGCCCGCCTTGGACATTGCGCCGCCGGCCATCTTCTGGGCACCACGGGAGATCGCGATCGACGCCTTCCACCACACGGTGTATGCCGTGGCGACGGGCATAGCCTACGAGCTGCTCAGCAGCGCGCGTGGCGAACGCACCGGTATCAGCGGGCGCAGCAGGGCGCGTTACTCAGACGACCACGTGGTCTCGAACGATGGGTAGAGGGTCAGGCCACCGTCGACGAAGAGGGTTTGCCCGGTGATGTAGGCTGCCTCGTCTGAGCATAGAAAGGCAGTCGCCGCAGCCATCTCCTCGGCGGCGCCCGCCCTTTGCATGGGGATGTGGGTTTCCACCATTCGCCGCTTGACCGGATCGTCGATCCACGACCGGTTGATTGGGGTGACGGTCGCGCCGGGGCCGATGCCGTTCACCCGGATGCCGCGCGAGGCGTACTCGAGCGCTAGCGATCGGGTGAGGTTCTGCATCCCTCCTTTGGACACCGAGTAGCCTAGGAACCGCGGCTTGGGGATCAGCTGATGCACGCTGGACACGTTGACGATTACCCCTGGACGGTTCTCGGCAAGGAAGTGCTGCACGGCCCGGCGGGCGCAAAGGAAAGCGCCCCGCACGTTGACCGCGAGGACTTTATCGAAATCCGCGGCGGGCAGCTCGTGCGAGTCTGCGGCGATCTGGATGCCGGCGTTGTTGATCAGGATATCCAGCCGCCCGTACTCGCTAATTACCTGGTCGAACATGTGCTCGACCGCGCCCTCATCAGACACGTCCGCGTCGACCAAGATTGGCCGGCCGCCGACCTCAGAAAGCTGCTTCATGCAGACGCTGATGCCGTGTTCGATCGCCTCTCTGGTCTCGATCGCGCCTTCCGGCCGGCCCACATAGTTGATGGCGATGTATGCGCCCTCTTCGCCAAGTCGGATGGCGATCGCCTGGCCAATGCCAGAGCTGGCCCCAGTGACGAGGGCAACCTTTTCCTGCAATCCTTTCATGGTTTCCTCCTGCTTGACTTGAGTGTGGTGAGGCTGCCTTGCTTTGTCTTGCTTGCCGCTCAGACGTTACGGCCGCGGGCGCAGCCGGCCATTTACTCGGACGGCGCTATGCTGCCCGCCACGCGGCGCGTGCCCCGGCACTTGTCGGATCAAAGTCGTGCTTGGTGCGACGCAGCAGATCCTGGAGGTCCTCCCAGAGCTGGAAAGGCGACGGACGGCCCCAGAACCAGTAACCGACGTACACCTTGTCAATCACAAGTCTGGGCGCGAGTACGAGCGTGTGCGGCACGGTGGCGTGATGATGCGGGTCGGTGTACTCCTCGATTTCGTGTGTGCGCTGTACCTCGAGGTCCACATCGGCCAGATAGGGCCAGTAAGCACCGGTCGAGATCCGCATTTTGTAGGTCTCGTGCAGGTCGTTCGGGAGAATGGTCACGAGTTGCGTGAAGGCCACGGCGCACCACTGATGGAACACGACCATCTCGCGCTGGTGCTGGCGCTCACGCGGGCAATGCTCGCCTCGGCCCAGCATCAAGACCATGGGGTTGTCGCCCTGAAGCTCCGACAGGCGCCGCATGGTTCCCGTCTCGTCGGGGAGGGTGAAGTCCGGGAGCATGGCTCCCGGGGTGAGGCCCTTGCTCATTGCTTTCTCCTTGCCGCACGCGGCTCACCGGGGACGCACGCCGGGGATCGCGAGCCGGATTCGGTAGACGCTGGTCGGTGCCGTGACGTAGAGAGTGCGGCCGTCCTCGTCCCCCCACGCGAGGTTGTGGCAGTGCTCCGGCAGCCGCAGGATGCCCAGATATTCACCGCGGGACGAGAGCAGCCAAATGCCGGACGGACCGCACACATACACGTTGCCGGCTGCATCGACCTTGATCCCTCCGATCGAGTCCTCGCCCTCCACGTCAGTCATGTCAAAGAAGACGGTGCCTCCGGTCGCGCACCCCGTGTCGCCGAGGGTGTACCGCATCACGGCCCTGCGCGCCGGGTCCCCGTTGCCGACGTAGAGGTAATGCTCATCGGGAGACAGTGCGATCCCGCTGGGCCCGGATAGGTCCGCGGTGACCACGGACACAGCGCTGTCGCGGACCCGGAAGACGCCACTGAACGGCAGTTCCCTGCTAGCATCGCCGAACCCCCCAGGCAGGCCGAACGGCGGGTCGGTGAAGAACAACGTCCCGTCCGAGCGGTATACGAGGTCATTAGGGCTGTTCAGCCGCTTTCCTCCGTAGCGATCGGCGAGCACGGTGATGTTGCCATGCGACTCGACGCGGATGACGCGCCGGTTCCCGTGCTGGCAAATGGCGAGGTGCCCGTCCGGGTCGAACGTGAGTCCGTTGGATCCGGGCTGGAGGTATTTCCCGATGTCTGCTCCGGCGTAGCCGCTCTTAGGGCGGAAAACCGTGATCACGCCGACCGGGTTCCAGCGGTAGATGACATTGGTGTTGGGCGAGCTGAAAAGCAGCGCGCCGTCGCGTGCCCATACCGGGCCCGCTGTGAACTCGAAGCCATAAGCGACTCGTTCGAGGCAAGCTGAGGAGGGCACGATCGCCTTTAGCGAGCTTGGGGTCGTGACCGCAGGCATAATCTCTGCGGGGACCTCCTGGACGGTGCGCGCGCGACGCGGTGCGTAGAAATCCAGCGTGGCGCTCCGCATCCAGATGTAGTTGGCAGGCGAGGCTGAGATCGGGCCGTTGATGCCGAACACAGCGATAACGAATGATTGACCGGGGCGCGCGGAGCGGGTGAGCACGACCCGGTTGGGCGTGTTGAAGCCGCCGACGACCTGTCCCCCGGTGTCACCCAGCGCGATAGGCTGCGCACCGTTGACCCAGACCTCGGCGTAGTCGTCAACGACAACCTCGAAGATCACCGTCGAACCGGTTGGGTCGAAGTCGCCGAGCCGCCGGGGAACCGTCACCGTGATCCGGTACCAGTTGAAGCAAACTCGTCCGGTGGACAGGCGCCGCTGGGTGTCCGGAGGAGCAAGAACAAGCCAAGCAGAGTCGTCGAAGTCGGCTGATTGTGCGTGCGGGACCACCTCATAGCTGCGGTTCGGCGGGCCGCTCGGACCCAAATCCGGCCCAACAGCAACGAAGTCGATCTCCCGTACCTTTGTATCGCTGTACCGCCACTCGCCGCTGACCAGGGCCACGCCCTCATGAGTCTGCAAGTCCACGATCGCGTCCGGGCAAGAGGGGAGGAATTCCCGCGGGGATGGAACGCTCACGGCTACCACCGTCACCTGGCTCAGACGATCGCCAGTGGCGCAACCCACGCGCCGGTAGCGCCACGGAGCTTGGCGTGGGAAATGACCAGCATGAACTCGTGCACGCCCTCGCGCGCGATCTCCTCGAGACGCAGATTCTCTACAACAACCACGCCGTGGCGAACGTTGAGCGTCTGCGGGACGACGAACGGCTCGTCCGGATCTTCGGGTGGGTAAGGGCCGAAACTCCAGGTGTCACACCCAGTCAGCGCCACTCGGTGATCAGCCAGCCACTCGCCGAGCGCCATGCCGGGGCCCGGCTCGCCTGCCGCGTACCGTTCGTTGTCGGTGCCCCACAGACCACCCCAGCCCGTGTGGAAGAACACCGCGTCACCGGGCCTGACTTCCAGGCCTGCGCCGGTTAGCGCGGCCTCTGCGTCCGCCACCGTGATCACCTCGCCCTGTTCGAGGTACTCACAGCTGCGCGCTCCCGCGACGTCGACAAGCAGACCGCGGGTGACCACCTGAGGGAGGGTGTCGATACCGAGCCGGTTTGTGCCGTAGTCTTCTACGATCTCGCGCAGACCGAACCCGTTATAGGTCCGATCCCCACGTTGTAGGTGGTTGAGACCGTCCATATGCGTCCCGATCTGCTGCGTCGCCATCACCTGCTCGACGATCCAGTTGACGCTGTTGCGACCCAGGCCTGCGGGGCCTGCGCGCTCGCCTCGTCGGTTGATTTCGTGGTAGTTGGTGGTCAGGTACTGCCGGAAGGTTCGGCCGGGAAACGTCGGGATTTCGGCGTGCAGCACGTGCGCAAGGTCGTAAACCCGGCCTTCCCGCACCAAACCGACCGCCTCCAGGACCTTGCCTGGCGAAATCTCATTCAGGGCGCCGGCTTCGTCGTCCTGGCCATACCTGGACGGCCACCAGCTGGCCGCCTCGCGCTGCCTGTTTGCGGCCTGTGTGTGCGTCACCATGCCGTTTTTGTCTCTCCAGGGGGGCGGAACGTTTCACGATTCCTTGGTGTTCGCGCTGAGGTCGAGCAGAATCCGGTGGCTGGTACCAGGGACTAGTGGCCGTCAACCCCGTTAAGCACCATGATGCCGATGTTCTTAGCCATGCAGCTCGGCGTAGAGCATCGTTCCGGAGAAGTCCACCCACCCTGGCTGCGCGCGGTCGGGGAAGGCAGCCTTCAGGGCGCTGGCGTAGGACGGCCCGTCCTTCGACGCGGCGTGGATATCTTTCGCCCGTTCCAGGTACGCGATGGTCGCATCGAACGCGGATCGATCTGTCGGAACGTCATGGCCGATGACGATGGTGTCGTAACCCCGCATTGCTTTCAGGGTCTCGAGGATGGTGACCCAGTTGTCGAAGTTCGGCACCAGCGTGAACGCGTGGTCTCGGGGCGCGAACACCAGGTCGAACGCAAACATGACCTGTTGCTCGGGCAAGAGGGCCACGAGCTGAACGTTGGACTCTGCGACAAGGTACTCCCTGAACTCCAGCCGCGCGCCGTCGAAGGTCTGTGCGCCGACGGCGATGGCGCGTGAGGGTACTGTGACGCGCGTTGCAACCTTGTCCCCCAAGACCTGCTGGAACTTGCCGAGCGCGAACTCGCCGAAGGCGCGGAGGAATTCTGTCACGCCGGGCAAGGCGTGCACCTCAGCCTGCGGGAAGCGAGCGGTCAGCACCTCGAGGCCCGACCAGTGATCGGGGTGTCCGTGCGAGACGATGATCCGATCCGCCGGCTTGCCGAGGCGGCTCGCGTAAGCGGCCACCTCGTCGGCGTAGGCCTTCATCAGCTGACCGTCGAAGATGATGAGCTTCGTTGGCCCTTCGAGGATGTGCGTGTTGACGAGCCACCCCTCCGGCGGGCTCGTATATGTGTGGATCGTGACACTGCCGCCGTGAGTGATAGTGATGGAGCCGTTCATGAGATCGTGACCTCCTCGATGTCGATCGTGCTTGCGGCCAGGCTGTTGTCAGCGATTGCGCCCGGACTGCGCCCGAGGATGGGCGGCGGGTCGGGAACTCGACGCGGTCCCAACGTCTTGCGCCCGTCGCTGTAGCGGGTGGTCGGGTCAGCTCCCGTGCTCCTGCGCCTCCTGGGGACCGGCCGGTGCTGCCGGGCCAGGGCGGGCGGCGCGCTGCTGGGCCTGGGTGATGGCCCAGGCGGCGTTTATCAGGCCGATATGGCTGAACGCCTGCGGGAAGTTACCGATCATCTCGCCGCTGGGCACGTCGACCTCCTCGGCCAGCAGGCCCACGTCGTTGATCGCTGCCACGGCCCGCTCGAAAGTCGCGGTGGCCTGGTCAACCTCCCCGGCCAGCGCCTGCGCCTGTGCCAGCCAGAACGTGCACAGCAGGAAGGTGCCTTCCTCGCCCGCCAGGCCGTCGTGGGCGAGGTAGCGGTAGACCAGGCCCCGCTGGTCGGTCAGGCGGGCGGCGGTCGCGTCGATGGTCGCTTTCATGCGCGGGTCGTCGCCGCGGAGGAAGCCAGTGATGGCCAGCATCAGGTTGGACGCGTCAAGGCTGTCACCGCCGAGGGCCTGCGTGAAGGCGCCGGCCTTCTCACTCCACCCGCGGTCGAGGATGGCTGCGCGGATCTCATCTCGGGCGGCCGTCCAGCCTTCAACCCGGTGCTCGGCGCTGAGCTCGGGGGCCAGAGCGATCGCGCGGTCCAGCGCCACCCAGCACATCAGCTTGGAGTACAGGAAGTCACGTGGCTCGCCGCGGATCTCCCAGATGCCCTGGTCTTTTTCCGTCCACCGGTTGGCGGCAGTGTCGGCCGCCGCGGTCAGGAACTGGCGGGTGATGGGGTCGAGCTCACCGAGCTGTTCGACCAGCCGCTGGGCGGCGCCGAGCAGCTCGCCGTACACATCCAGCTGCCGCTGGTTCCAGGCGCCGTTGCCGACCCGGACCGGGCGGCTGTCGCGCCAGCCCGCCAGGTGCGACAGCTCCCGCTCTGACAGGTCGCGTTCGCCGCCGATCCCGAACATGATCTGCAGGTCCAGCCCCCTGCGGAGCTGGGACGCCGCCGCGTCGGCCAGGAAGGTGAAGAACTTGTTTGCCTCGTCGGGGCAGGCCGCCACCCACAGTGCATCCATCGTCAAACTGGCGTCCCGCACCCAGGTGTAGCGGTAATCCCAGTTCCGCTCACCGCCGACCGTCTCCGGCAGCGAGGTTGTCGGCGCTGCGACGATCGCTCCGGTCGGCGCGAACGTCAGCGCCTGCAGCACCCGGCCAGAGTGATGTACCAGGTCCCGCCAGGGACCTTCATAGGTTTGGTGGATCGCCGACCAGGACCGCCATCCCTTAAGCGTGTCCTCCAGCCGTCCGTCGATGTGACCTGCACCCCAGGCCGCCAGCGGCGGTTCCCACATCTGCGCGTACTGGAGTGCGAACATCACCGCCTGGCCGGCGGCCAGGTGCAGGTGCGCGGTCGCGGTCGCCTCCTCGACCTGGAAGGTGGCAGGCGCCGAGAGCAACAGCCGACCCGCACCGCCCCGGGCGGCCAGGCCGCCGGGGACCGCTTCGAGAATCGGGTGAATTAGGCCATATTCGGGGCGCGGCGCGTAGCTGACCTCGACCTCCATCTCCCCGTCCGTGCAGACCAGTCGGCGCAGCAACACCCCTGGAGACTCGGCTCCCAGGTCATGACCCCGTTCGTTACGGCCAACCGCCATCGCGTCGGTCAGCACCGCGGTGCCGGACGCCGTCACAAACATGGTTTCCAGCACCATGGTCTGGTCTACGTACGCGCGGCTGGCCTCGAACTCGCCGTCCGGCCGGATTGCAAAGTGCCCGCCACCGGGGTCGAGGATGCGGGCGAACACGGCTGGGGAGTCGAAACGCGGCAAGCACAGCCAATCCACCGAGCCGGCCCGGCTGACCAGCGCCGCCGAGCGGCAGTTCGACAGCAGTGCGTAATCGCCGATCGGCAAGCCATCCATGACGGGTTCCTTTCGTTAACGTCAGAGGCCGTACGCCTCGAGCAGATGGAGCCAGACCTCGCTGACGGTCGGGAAGGACGGCACCGCATGCCACAGGCGGTCAACGGTCACGCCACCGCAGATCGCGACCGTCGCCGAGTGGAGCAGCTCCTGAAGTCCCGGCCCGGTGAAAGTGGCGCCAGCCACCACCCTGCGATCGTCGTCGATCACCAGCTGGCTGGTGCCGCGGATGCCGTTGCCCTGGGTGTAGGCGCCGGGAACCGCGCCGGTCGGGGTGCTGACCACGGTGATGTTCAGCCCGGCGGCCTGCGCCTGGGCGGCGGTGTGACCGACTGCGCACACCTGCGGGTCGGTGAAAGTCACCCGCGGCACGATGCCGTCCGAGGCCATATCGTCTACCACTTTGCCGAGAATCGCCGAGGCGGCCACACGCCCGTGGTATTTCCCCATATGGGTGAAAGGTGCGAGCCCGTTGCAGTCACCGATCGCATACAGCCATCCCCCCTCGACGCCGATCGCCCGCATCCGCCCGTCCACCGGGACCGGCCGCCCCGGCTCGAGCCCGGCGTTTTCCAGGCCGATCCCGGCCGTGGCGGGCCTGCGGCCCACCGACACGAGGATCTCGTCGCCGGCGAACTCGCGCCCGTCCGCCAGTTGCGCCACCACCGGGCCGTCCCTGCCCACGCGGCGGGCAGCGGTCACCCGAACGCTGGTCACCACCGTGATGCCCTCGGCCTCGAAAGCGTCCCGCAGTTCCTCTCCGGCGAACGGCTCCTCGCGAGGCAGCAGCCGCTCGGCGCCCTCAAGCACCATGACGTCCTTGCAGCCGAGGCGCTTGAACGCCTGCGCCATCTCCACACCGATCGCTCCGCCACCTAGCACCAGCAGCCGCCTGGGCAGCTCCTTCGCACTGGTGATCGTCCGGTTATCCCACGGGCCGGCCTCGCGCAGGCCCGGGATCGGCGGAATGAGCGGGCTGGTCCCAGTCGCCAAGACCACCGCACGGGCCGCGGTGAGCTGCCGGGTGGTGCCGTCGGCGGCCTCGACCTCGACAACCCTCTCCCCCGCGAGGCGCCCCGTTCCGCGAACCAACTCGATGCCCTTGCCCGCAAGCCAGGACACCTGCCCGTCGTCCCGCCAGTTAGAGGTCATGTAGTCGCGCTGGGCGAAGGCGGCTGCCGGGGCAAGCCGGCCCGTGATGGCCTCCGCGGCACCCGGCGCACGCCGCGCCGCCGCCAGCACATCACCCGGCCGGATCAGCGTCTTGCTGGGGATGCAGCCCCAGTAGGAGCACTCCCCACCGATCAGCTCTCGTTCCACGATGGCAACACCTAGACCGCCATCAGCCAGTCGGCCAGCAGCATGTTCACCAGCTGGTCCAGCGCCGATCACCACCACGTCCCTTGTCCCAGCCACCCGGCAACCCTCCGCACCCCGGTCACTATCAGCACCGCCAGTGAAGAAGTCTCAGCAGCCGCGAATTTGTTACGGCCGGGGCAGGCAATCGACTTGCTGGACCGCATAAGTAGGCACCGGCGCGGCCGCCCGGCGCCCGCCGGTGTCGACACCGCCAGATGTTTCGCCCCGCAGCACGACGGCCCCCTTGAACGCCGCGAGTTGCCGTGCGGGCGCTTTTGGGCGCCGCACGTCAACCGCTGTAGCGTCGCTCGTCATCGGTCTCCGTTGCGGGCCGGGAGGTGCTCAGTGGACCTGCGGTGACTCCGAACCTAGACTGCGGCGCGCCCGTTACTCCAATAAGGGTCCGTCGAGCGGCGATAAGCAGGAGTTATCGTTGCACACCATGTCGCATGACTTAGGAAGGAGCTCGATGGGCACTGGTCCGCTGGAGACGGCAGAGCCGGGTACCCTCGAGCACCGTGTGCTGAGTCCGTCGGACGCCGAGGCAGATCACCGGCGGGCCGGGATCGAGTTCCGGCACTTGCGTTACTTTGCCGTGGTGGCCGAGGAGCGACATTTCGGGCGAGCGGCGGCACGCCTATTCATCACCCAGCCGGGCCTGTCGCAGGCCATCGCGCGGCTCGAACGCGAGCTTGAGGTGCAGCTCTTCACCCGGACGCGCAGCAACGTCGAGCTCACCGAAGCGGGGACAGAGCTGCTGGACCGCGCGCGGGGTTTGCTCGCGAGCCTTGACGAGGCAGTGACCTGGGTCCGCACGGCTGGGCGCGGCGAAGCCGGGCTGGTTCGGGTCGGCGTGGCCCTGCTCGCAGAGCCGGCGGTCGCTTCGGCGCTCAAGGCGTTCCAGGAGGACCACGAGGCAATCGTGGTGGACCGCTCGGCGATGGTGAGCGAGCGGCTTCTCGCTCACCTGGCAGAAGGACGCTTGCACGCTGCGGTGATCCACCAGATTCCCGCTCTGGCCACCGCGGAGACCCTGGCGTGGGAACCGCTGCGGCGCGGCCGCCTGGCCGTTCTGGCCAGTCCAGGCGGCAACCTCGCACATCGGGAGGCCGTGACGCTCAGCGAACTCAGCGGTGAGACGTTCCTGGTGAACCCGCGCTCGTTTGCGCCAGGCGCCTTCGAAGGCCTCAAGCTCATGTGCCGCGAGTTCGGCGGGTTCGACGCCATCGTCCTGGAGTCCGCCCTCGCCTCGACGGCTGCACTCGACGCCGACTGGCGCCTCATCCAGGACGGCACCGCCATCGCGATAATGGCCGAATCTACCGCCCGCGCGGTATGTCCTGCCGAACTCGTCCTCGTGCCTATCCGGCCGCCGCCACAGTATGTGCTCGCACTGGCCTGGCGACGCGATGAGGACGGTGCGGCCGTCCACCGATTCCTCAGCTACCTTCGGACCTACCGCGATCAGCACGGGTGGACTGCCAGTCCTGGGCCCGCATCAGATTACGGCAAGTCGGCGCTGCGCTGACGGGCTCGGCCTGCGTGGCCTTGCTGGCCGGCGGCTTGTAGAGTCGGGGCGTGGCCAGTGCAGGGGCTGGGGTCGGCGAGGTCCGTCTGGCGGATGTGTTCGCGTCGTTGTCGCTGGCCACCGATCTGGGTAACGGCTTCCCGCTCGAGAAGGCGTTGCGCAATAGCCTGCTGGCGACGCGCCTGGCAGCGATGGCGGGCATGGACGAGCGCCTGGTGCACGACGCCTACTTCGTGGCCATGCTGCGGTATATCGGGTGCACCGCGCTGGACTATGAGATGGGCTCCAGCTTTGGCGATGCTGTCGCTGCGCGCGCACTGTTCGCGTCGTTGGATATGGGCCGGCCTGGTCAGGCGGTGCCGCAGGTGCTTGCCCATCTGGGTGAGGGTGAGGCGCCCGCTCGCCGGGCGGCGATCCTTGCCCGCTTCATCGGCTCGGGTAAGCGCGGCCGGGAACGCCTGCAGGCGACCGAATGCGAGGTGGTCGCCAGATTCTCGGTCCGGCTGCGGCTGGGTGAAGGCGTGGCGGCTCCGCTTGGCCAGATGTTCGAGCGCTGGGATGGCAAGGGGGTCCCGGCGGGGCTGTCGGGCGATGCGATCGAGCCGGTGGCGCGGGTGGTGCATGTGGCGCACGCGGCCGAGATCTACTACCGGCTCGGCGGGGCGGATGAGGCGTGCCAGTTCCTGCAGGCCGGTTCTGGCGGCTGGTTCGATCCCGCACTGGTCACGGTATTTGCGGGCCATGCCGGGGAGCTCCTTGGTGCGCTTGGGCCGGATTCGGTGTGGGATGCGGCGCTGGCGGCGGAGCCCGCGCCGCATCTGACGGTTCCTGCCGAGCGGCTGGAGGATCTGACAGCTGCGTTCGCCGATTTCGTCGACTTGAAGTCTCCGTTCCTGCTGGGCCATTCCTCCAGGGTGGGCCGGGTGGCAGCGGCTGCGGCGGAGGCCGCGGCTCTTGCGGCGGCCGAGGTGGATGTCCTGCGCCAGGCGGGCCGCCTGCATGACCTGGGGCGGTTGAGCGTGGCCAACAGCGTCTGGGACAAGGCGGGGCCGTTGAGCGCGGCGCAGTGGGAGCGGGTGCGCCTGCACCCCTACTATTCCGAGCGGGTGCTGAGCGCCTCGCCGGTGCTGGCCCGACTGGGCCGGTTGGTCGGTGCCCACCATGAGCGTCTCGACGGCAGCGGCTACTACCGCGGCTCGTCCGGGTCGGCGCTGCCACTGGCGGCTCGGTTCCTGGCAGCGGCTGACGCGCTGGCGGCGATGACCGAGCCGCGCGGGCACCGCCCCGCCCGCCCCATGCAGGAGGCGGCGGCCGAGCTGGCGGCCGGGGCGAACGCTGGCCTGTTCGACCGCGATGCGGTTGCGGCAGTATGTCAGGTCGCAGGGGTCCCGGTGGTGGTCCGGTCGAATTGGCCGGCCGGGCTCACCGACCGGGAGGTCGAGGTGCTGCGGTTGCTGGCACGAGGAGCGCAGAGGAAGCAGGTGGCGAGACGGCTGGGAATCGGGGTGGGCACGGTGCACACCCATGTCTCCCATATCTACGAGAAGATCGGCGTCAACAGCCGGGCCGCTGCCGCCCTGTTCGCGATGGAGCACCAGCTGCTCGAGCCCTGACATCTACCGAACGACGGATGGTCCTGGCGCCGCAGGACTCCTTACCGTGCTGGTATGAGCAGCGATGCCTACAACTACCAGCGGTTCGGCTGGGACTTTGAGAGCGGCGCCGGCGAGCGCTGGCTGACCGAGGCGCCAGCTCGAATCGCGGGTGCATCCAGCGCGACCGAGATCATCCTGACGGGCCGTCAGGTCAGTGCCAGGGAGGCACTCGCGCTTCGCCTCGTTAATCGGGTTGTCGCCAACTCTGATGTCCTGTCCACCGCAGTCGAGTTGGCCGAGACGATTGTAAGCAAGCGAACGGTCAGCATCGGGGCGACTATGGCGGCGATCGGGCAGCGGTGGCACCCGGGCCTGTTGGAAGGGCTCGCCGTGGAGCTGTCCCAATTCGGTCGAGTGTTCTCTCCCGATCACCTCGCGCCAGGACTCGAGGCGTTTCTGGCCAGTTCACCCGTCGACTGCACAAGCGAATGACGAGCGGTCTGTCCCTGGCGGTGGATGCGGTCTTTATGACGTCCCAATCTCAGCGCCGCCAGGTCCAATGGTCACCTGACAACCCCTTGGATGAACTGCTGTTGAGGACCTTGCGTCCTTACCTCAACCAACGAAAGCCGCGTCGTGGCGGGTGCACAGCCATTGCTTGCACACAATCCAGCGAGCCATGGCTCGGTGCAGAGCCGGGAGGTCGTCAGTGACGTCCCGTTCCACGGACCGGACCACGGGCACGCCAGGCGTCGTTCTCATGCCAGGCTCGGAACCCGGTGAATGAGCCCGATGTGGAGTTCCGGCACCTGCGTTACTTCGTCTGCGTGGCGGAGGAACTGCATTTCGGGCGGGCGGCGGCCCGGCTGTTCATCACCCAGCCGGGGTTGTCGCAAGCGATTGCCAAGCTGGAACGGGCGCTGCAGGTGCAGCTGCTGCGGCGGTCCCGCCAGGGGGTGGCGCTCACCAACGCCGGCGTTGAGTTCCTGCACTATGCCCGGTACCTGCTGGCGGACATGGACCGGGCCCGGGAGCGGGTGCGCTGCGTCGGCGGGGGCCAGGCCGAGGTACTGCGCGCCGGGGTGGCGCTGCTGGCCGGGCAGGTGATCGCGCCCGCGCTGGCCGCCTTCCACGCCGACTACCCCGGCGTGGTGCTGGACCGCACCGCGGCGGTGAGCGAGCGGCTGCTGGCCCAGGTGAGCGACGGCAGCCTGCACGTGGCGTTCGTGCACCAGGTGCCCGCCCTGGCCACGCTCCCCCGGGTGGACTCGGAGGTCGTCCGGCGGGGCCGGCTGGCGGTCCTGGTCAGCCGCCGGCACCCGCTGGCCGGCCGCGCCAGCGTTACGCTGGGCCAGCTCCGCGCGGAAACGTTCCTGGCCAACCCGCGGGAACTGGCCCCCGCCGCGCTCCAGGGGCTGAAGCTGATGTGCGCCGAGTTCGGCGGCTTCGACCCCCACGTGCTGGAAACCGAGGCCGCGTCCACGGCCACCCTCGACGCCGACTGGCACCCCATCCGGCACGGCACCGCCATCGCCATCATGGCCGAACAGACCGCGCGCGGGATCTGCCCGGAGGACGTCGTGGTGGTCCCGGTCCAGCCGCCGCCCCGGTTCGCCGTCGCCGTCGTCTGGCGGCGCGGCGATCACTCCGCGCTGCTCGACCGGTTCCTCGGGTTCGTCCGCGGCTACCGGGACACCCACGCCTGGTGCGCAGACACCCAGCGCTGATCACCTGTGGGGTGCCAGAAGTCTGCGTGGCCTGTGAGCTGCAGCGATGACTAGAGCAGTTGTACGGCATCATGATCATCCGTGTCCTTGCGCCTGCTCTATCTCATCTTCGTCCGGCTCTGCGGCTGGCTGGTCCTGCTCCGCCGGTCATCGGCCTCCAAGGACGCCGAGCTGCTCGACGATGCTCGCCACGGACTTCTTCCACGTGGATTGCGCGGTGAGCCTGCAGCGCCTGTACTGCCTGTTCGTGATGGAGGTGGGCAGCCGTTACGTGCACATCCTCGGGATCACCGCGAACCCCGGACGGGGCCTGGACTGTCCAGCAGATCCGCAACCTGCTGATGGATCTGGATGATCGCGTCGCCGACTTCCGGTTCCTGGTCCGTGATCGGGCCGGGCAGTTCACCGCGTCGTTTGACGCCGTCCTGGCCGATGCCGGCATCGAGATCGTGAAGATCCCGCCCCGCAGCCCGCGCGCGAACGCTTACGCGGAAAGGTTCGTGCTCACCGCCCGGACCGAGGTCACCGACCAGATGCTCATCTTCGGCGAACGGCATATGCGGACGATCCTGGCCCAGTACGAGGGCCATTTCAATGGGAGGCGGCCCCATCGCAGCCGCCAGCTCCGCCCGCCCCGGCCCGACCACCCTGTCGCGGACCTCTCCGGAAGCGGATCAAGCGCCGACCCGTCCTCGGCGGCCTCATCAACGAATACGAGCGAGCCGCATAGAAGCCCAGGTCAGGACCAGTGGCCGAGTTCTGGAACCCCACAGGGTCCTGACCGGATCTGTCCCGTGCCCCGAGAACAAGATCCCGGACGATAGCAAGTCACCGTCGGCGGGATTAAGTCCACTGGACGGAGCCGAGCCGCAGGTCCGGTTTGAGCACCCATGACCAAGGTGACCAACCCGGAGGGGGCAGTTCTGCCGACGGCACGCCTGCCAGCGGTCTCACGCTGCGTGACGTCATCGGAAAGGGTCGCCCGGGCCGCATTCACGGCGGGTTTAGACCAATCGGGCCAAGTTTGACAAGCCCCGAATGACTAGGTCCGGACTGACGAGCAAACGTGGAGCAAACGTGGCCAAGAAACGGCCTCCATGAGGGGACCCCGAACGGGTAAAACCCCAGGTCAGAACGGGCGGGTGCGCCGCCAGGGACTCGAACCCCGAACCCGCGGATTAAGAGTCCGCTGCTCTGTTCGATTCACTGACGCTACTAGCTGTGACTTCATGCCTATGCCTGCGGAGATATGTGACGGCCGACGTAGTTCTGGTACCACGTGGTGCCGGCTGCTGCCGGGTTAGAACGCGACATCCGAGCAAACATGGAGCAAACATCGGTGCGGACCGGCGGTACGAGCTCGCCAGAGGGGTAGTCACGGTCCGTAATTCCATCTGGTGCCCCTAGCCGCGGGATGCGGGACGGGGGTCGTCGCCGCGACGGTGGTGCGTGGCCGGCCGCGGGACGGTGATGCACGCGCCGGGCGCATTCGTTGCCCGGGCGGGGAGCGGCTGGTGGCCGGGCTTGACGGTGGCCCGTGGCCGCACCGTGTACCCGGCAGGTACCTCGCCGTCCCGTACCCCACAGGTCGGAGGTCGGCTGCTGTACCTGAGTGATGGACCCCTGGTATACCTGCGAAATACCTCGCACGGCCTGCGAGGCGCCGGGATGGACCCGGCTGACCGTAGCCCCTGGTGTCGTCGGATCATCCGTGCGTACCACTGCCATACATCGCCGAAACCGCATGGAGTTGTCGTCTGCTCTCACCGAGAATACGAGAGAGCGGAAGCACGTGAACGGAGGCTAACCGGCCCCTGCGGTAAATGCGGCCGCGACCTGGTCGGCGCTGCCGACCTCGATCCCGGGGTGAGCGATGGCGTGCTCGAGCACCTGACGCAGCGCCTTCATCCGTGTGCGGTCGACGCCACTGACGAACGGGTGGACGATCAGCGTGACCAGCCCGCCTCGGTCGGCAGCGGCGTCGATCAGTCCAATCCAGTGCGCGGCGACGGCGGCCGGATTCCGAGGTCCCTGGGGCGGAGACACGTAGTGCCAGTGGTCGATCATGTCGAAGGTCCAGGGGATCGACACGATCCCGCCCGGCAGCGCCGCGAGTTCCGGCGTCTCGCCCTCCGCACCCCTGCCCGCGTCGATGCTGCTGTCGATACGGTAACCGAGTTCGCCGAGCGCTTCGAGAGTCCGGTTACCGCGGTACCCGCCCGGCGCGCGGAACGCTACCGGATTCAGCCCGGCCAGCCGCAACGCTGCGGTCCCGTCCCACAACAACTGCTCGCGGGTGCGGTCGTCGAGGTCCTCGGCCCAGTATTCGTGCAGCCAGCCGTGCAGGCCGATCTCGTGGCCGGCCGCGGCGATTCGCTTGATCACGTTGGCGTGGTGCAGCGCGTTCCACCCCTCGACGAAGAATGTCGACCGCAGCTGGAGGTCGGCGAAGAGGTCGAGGAACGCCGGCACGCCCATACGAATGCTCTGGTCCTCTGGATCAGGGCGGGCGGCACGCCCACGACCCACGGCGAGCGCTTCGCCGAGGTTGTCGACCGTGAGGCAGAATGTTCCCTTCTGTCCTGCCGCAGCCATGCCCGTCATGCGCAAGGGTTTTCTGATTCGTCGAAGAGCGGGTAGCCGGGCAGCCAGACGACGTCGAAAAGCTTCTCGGTCTCGCGTAGCTTCTCAAGGGAAGTTGGCCCGCAGGGGTCAAGGAATTGAAGGGTTCCTTCGAAGCCGCCGGGGGCGTATATGGCGAGGAAGCGAGTCTTGGATGCGGCAAACGCCCACGCGTGGGTCCAGCCAACCGGGAGCAGGCCGAACTCGCCGGATCGGAGGTCTCTAACGATCCGGGTGCCCTTCTGGTCGTCCTGCCAGACGCGGACGACGCCGTCCAGGACGTAGACCGCCTCGGTTGTATTGTTATGATAATGGGGATTGGTGGCGGGACCGACATCACCAAAGCATTCTGTCATCCCGAAGTGGCCATTGGTGTCCTCTTTGCGTGTGAGCAGGGACCGGATACCGCCGTTGACGGCGACGTGCTGGCCGTGCCTGGCTTCGAGCACGTAGGGCGCGCCGTTCCCGACCTGGTCGAGCGAAACAAATCCCGGAATATTCTGGCCAGTATTCATAACCCTCGCTCCTTTACTGATTCGGGCCCGCTTGTGCCAAGCAGTGGTGCGATCTTGTCCGCGTACTCTCTTACGGTCTCGCGTACCAGATGCGGCGCCGGGTTGAGCATCACTCCGCGCAGTCCTGCCCCCTCGAGTTCTCGCAGTACCTGCACGATCTCGGCTGCCGTGCCCGTCAGAGTGGTCGCCCGGATAACCTCGTCGGTCAGTACCTCGGCCTCGCCGGGGAGAAGATGTGAGAGGTGCCCGCGGTGGACCTCCTGGTACAGGCGGTCACGGGGGACGTTGAAGCGCGCGAGCACGTTTTTCTCGTAGATATCGAGACGGTCCCGCACCGGGGGAGGGAGGTATCCGGCGATCTCCGGGTTGTCCGCATACGCGTGAAAGGGCAGCATCGCAACCGGCCCGACGCGCTCGAGCACACGAGGCGATGTCAGCGGTTCGCCGTCCTCGAGTACGCACAGTCCCACTGAGGCCATTGTGTAGAAGTTATCCAGCTCTCGGCGCGATCTGGTGGCTGCTTCCTTAACGGCCCGCAGGGACGCTCTGAACATGGTCGGCGAATCGGCTATCAGATCCGAGCCGCGCAGGCTCATGATCCAGCCGTCACCGCGCTCACCAGCCGCACAGAGCGCCCGCGGCCCGTCTGCTGCGACGTAAACCGGAATACCGCTGCGGTCGATGTAACGGTCTTCGAAGGGGTGCCGTAGCCTGACATACGTCGTCTTGCCGCCCTCGCGATGGATAACTTCCCCGCCATCGAGCAGAGCCCGGCAGGACGCGACGTAATCGGCAAAGCGGTCGACAGGTATCGCCTTGTGGCCGAATACCGCCCGCCCCGTGTTGCCGGTGCCGAGTCCGAGGAATGTCCGGCCCGGAGCGATCCGGTTAATGGTGGCGACGGCGGTGACGCAAGCGGCGGCGTTGCGGTTGCTGGGTATGGCGAGCATAGTCCCCACCCGGAGGGCCGAGGTGCGCTCAGCGGCCAGTGCCATCGCCACGAACGGATCGCCGGCGATGAGCGGCGTGTCGACGAAGCCGACGCTCGCAAATCCGTTTTCCTCGGCGTAGGCCGCGTCATCCCATGAACGGTGGTAACTCAACAGCACGAGACCGACGTCCACGACCTCACCGCCCGTCTTCTGAGCGTGCGTCCCTGGCTCCGATGAGCACGGCCAGCAGAGTCGCCGGCCTGTCGCTCCTGTTGCGCCATGCGTGACGCGTGCCGTGCTGGACCACCACATCACCCGCGGTCAGGCGAACCTCGCCGTCGGTCAGTTCAAGCCACAATTCACCCTCGAGCACGACGTCGTAATCGACGGTCGACGTGGTGTGCATGCCTGGGTTGTCTGATTCGAACAGTTCGGCGAGTCCGGGACTATGCTTCGCCGATTCGGCCGCGGCGACGACTGGATCGAACGAGGGATCGGCGAATGCGCTGTCCGGCGGGATGGTGAGGACGATGAGAGACGTACCGCCCGGTTGCGGTAGCACTGAACGCGTCGCCGTGGTCGGGTCGGTTCCGTAGTAGTTCAGCGACGGAACCGGTTCCGTGCGCCAGACGAGACTCTGCGCGAGTCCCTCGGGTGCTGTGAACACGGCCGAGCGGGGAGGCTCGCCCTCTTCCACGACACGGCTTGTTCCGTATGTGTTCGCGACCACCACTCTGCGGATTGTCAAGTTCATCGCCTCCACGGTGATTACCGGTTTCGTGCCGTTCTCCGAAGCCGACCGGATCGCGGCTGAATTGCCGGACGTCATGCGGCAGCTTTGTCAGGTGCCGGGAACGGGTTCGTCGGCGAGTTCGAGCACGAGGGTGACCCTCGTCGCATCGTCCGCGGCCCGCGTGATGTGGCCCTTGCCAGTGACGTCATCGACCATCAGGACTTGCCCTGGGACGACCGTGCGCTGTTCTCCCGTGCTGACCTCGATCTCTACCGCCCCCGACAGAGGTACGATCAGCTGCCGCCGCGGTGCTGTGTGCGGGACGGTGGGCGGTGCTTCTTTTTCGACCCGGCGCCACGCAAGGCTGCGCACGGGCACCTTTTCCGACCACCAGGCGACCGACGCCGACACGTCGGACCGGCGGGTTTCGCCGGGCAGCCGGATCTCCTCGAAATGCGACTCGCCTGCAGCGTCACTGAATACGCGGATAATGACCGGCTCGGCCACCTTGTACTCGACGGGGGATTTGCCGTGACGGTACGGCGGACTGGACATCGGCTACCTCCTTGGGGACAGTCGCCGGCGTGGGCAGCTCTTGCCGGGGACGAAAGGTCCCAAGCGCCCGGACTTCGCTGATGACGAAGCCTGACGCCACTATCAGTTGTGCTAACGATAGCATCTGGAAGGTATCCGTCAAGAGAGGTGGTCGCTGCCTTCCGCGACGGCTGGATTCCGTGGTGAGCCGTTCCGTCGACAGCAGTTCGGACGATCCGCGTGAGTGTCTCCGCGCTCGACAATGCGCTAACGATAGCATGAGTCTATGCTGTGTGCCTGCCGTGGCGCGTGGCCGCCAGCTAATCGAGTGATACCTCGGTCCAGGAGCCCAGGACATCTGGGTCTGCGGGCAAGTCGTGCGTGGCCATGATGAGTACCGCCTGTGGCAGCCGGTGGCGAATGGCTGCCAGCACGAGGGTGGCTGTGGGGGCGTCCAGGCCGGTCGTCGGTTCGTCGAGGAGCAGCACGTCGGGCCCGGTGGCCAGGGCGCGGGCGATGTGCAGGCGGCGCTGCTCGCCGCCGGACAGGACCCGCCCGCCGCTGCCGGTCAAGGTGGCGGGGCCAAGCCCGCCTCGGTCCAGGAACGTCACGGTGAGCAGCTCTTCGATGTCCTCGTCGCGTGCCGCTGGGCTCGCCAGCCGTATATTGCTAGCGATCGTGCCGGTGAAGACGTAGTCATCGGCCAGGACGGCGGTCACCACGCCCGGGGCGGGCTGGTTTGCCGGCTCCCGCAGCGCCGCCTCGAGGGCGTTAAGCAGCGTGGTCTTCCCAGTCCCGGATGCGCCGGTCACGAACAGCGTCTGGCCGGCCTGAACCGCGAATCCGATCTGGCGTCCCGCCCGCGCCGGGGTGCCGGGCAGCCAGTAGCCCGACGCGGTCAGGCCGCGGGAGGTGTAAGCCGCCCGGAAAGCAGGGCTCGGTGCGGGCCGGAGCGGCCGCTCGCGGCCGTCCCGCTTGAGCCGCTCGCTGGCCTGGCTGGCGAGAGCCCGCGCCTCGGCGGTGGCGGCGAGGCGTTCGGCGTTGCCCATCACGCCGACGCAGAGTAGGGCAACGAACACCAGCGTGGCGACGCCGGCGCCGCGTCCCGCTGCCAGCGCCACGGTGAGCAGCAACGCGGCGGCCGTAACGGCGCGGGCCGCGCCCGCCGTCCGTGCCCGGGATGCGGCCTGGTGAAATCGGTGACCCTCGAAGGCGGTGATACGCCGCAGCGTACGCCGCGCGAGCTGGTCCGCGGTGCCCAGGGACGCCATTTCGGGCCAGGCTTCGACTGCGGTGACCAACTCGGCGCGCAGGGCACTGCGGGCCCGGTCTGCGCGGCCGAATGCTGTCCGACGCGGCTTGCGTAGTTCGCGACGATCCTGGCCAAGGCGAAGGCCCGTACCCCGCCGCTGGGGTTGAGGATCGAGAAAAGGCTGTACGCACCGGCCTCCGCGGCAGCCGAGCTGGCGATGAACCATCCCGACAGGCCGAGCAGCCCCACCGAGCAGGCCTCGGCGACCACGGCCAGGCTCAGCCCGGCAAGCGATACCAGCGTGGTGCGGCTGAGCGGGCTGCTGGCTGGTGCGGGCCCTGGGGGACGGCCTTCCCGGGCCGCCGCGCCCCGCCCCGCGGTCCCGGTCATGCGGAGATCACCTCCCGGGCCGGGCGGACGGTCCCGCCGACGATGGTAAGCACGGTATCGGCCGAACGTGCCAGAGCGACCGAATGCGTGGCCATGATGACCGTCCGGCCTTGCGTGGCCGCTCGCAGCGCGTCGATGACCTGCGCCTCGGCATCGTGATCCAGATGCGCGGTCGGCTCGTCGAGCACCCACAGATCAGCGTCGCGCAAGAACGCACGGGCGATCGCGATCCGGCGGGCCTCCCCGGCCGACAGGCCCCATCCGCCCTCACCCAGCTCGGTGTCTAGCCCGTCGGGCAGCCCGGCCACGACATCGGCCAGCCCGGCCGCGGCCACGGCATACTCAACTGCGGCCCGGCTAGCAGCCGGCTGCCCGATGCGGATGTTGTCGGTGATGGACCCGGGCAGGATCACCGTCTGCTGCCCGATCCAGGCACAGCTACCCAGGTGCGGCGGCACGGCCCTAACGGGCGTGACCCACCGCACGGTCCCGCTGGCCGGCTGGCGCACGCCAGCGATCAGGGACAGCAGGGTCGTCTTGCCGGCGCCCGATGGTCCGGTGACGGCGGTCCAGCGGCCGGCCCGGGCCGTCAGGGCCACCCCGTGCAGGACCGGCCCGTGCGAGCCAGGAAAACCGAACGTGACGTCGTCGAGCGCGACCGCGACGGAACCGGCAGGTACCGGCGTCGGCTGTTCGCTGACCTGCGGCCCTGGCTCCGTCTGAGCCAGCAGCCCGGTGATGGCCGGCGCGGCGGCCGCCGCCCGCTCCCGGCTGTGGTAGGCGGCCGCGGTGGCGCGCAGCGGCGCGAAGTACATCGGGCACAACAGCAGCGCCAGCAGGCCGCCGAACAGCGTCATGTGCGGTGCGGCGCCGAGGTGGACGTACCCGAGCAGGGACAGCCCGATGTAGGTGGCATCGAGGGCGATCGCGAAGGTGATCACCATATCCATCACCGACCCGGACAAGAATGCGCGCCGCGCAACCGCCATGGTGGCGGCGTTCAGCCCGGCGTCGGCGGCGGCCAGTTCGCTGCGCCGGCGAGTCAGCGCCCCGATGGCCTGCAGCGTGCGCATGCCGCGGAAGCTGTCCAGCACGACGGCGGTCAGCCGCGCGCTGGCCGCCATCTGCTCGTCGGCGCCTTCGGCGGCGAACAGGCCCGCCAGGCGCATGTTCAGCGGGACGATCAGGCTCCCCGCCAGCAGGATCACCGCCGCCGGCCACTGCACCGCCGCGGTGACGGCGAAGACGACGGCCATCGACGCCGGGGCGGACCAGCGCAGGGGAAGGGCCTGGGCGTGATGGTCGGCCACGTCATCGGCCAGCTCGACCGCCGCCAGGGCTGCCACGGCCGGGTCCGGTGAACCCGCCCCGGCCAGCCTGCCGGGCCGCGGCGCGGACGGCAGCAGCCCGGCCACCAGGTGCCGCCGGATGCAGCCGCCGATCCGCTGACGTCCCGCGGCCGCACACCGTGTCGCCGCCCATCCCGCCGCCGCAGCGAGCAGGCCGCCGCCGGACAGGACAGTCAGCTCGGGCCAGCCGGGCCACGCGCGCCGGCTGAGCACGCCCTGAGCGATCCAGGCGAGCCCCGTCCACTGAACGATGGCGAACACCGTCTCCAGCACCTGGCATGTGGCGGCCAGCCGCAGAAACGCGCGTCCGGGCGCCGCAGCCGCCATGAGCCAGGTACGCGCCTGCTCAGTCATCGGCGTCGATGTCATCGGAGCCGATACGGCGGTGGTCGATGATCCAGGCGATACCCCCGACAGCCATGATGAGAATCAGGCCGATCCCGCTGAGGACGCCGGTGCCGTACCGGGGGTAGCCGGAGAACATGCCCTGGCAGACGAAGTAGCAGACCAGGCCGCCGATGATCCCGGCGAAGGTCAGCAGCACGCGGATCACGAGCCGGACGAGGGTCAGTGAGGCCCGAACGGTCTGGGTTTCAGTGGTCATCGGCTGTGTCCTGCCTGCCCCGGAAGGCGTAGTGGGCGTACCAGGTGTAGAAGAGGATCAGCGGGACGTCGAGCCCGATCCCGATGGCGAGGAACTCCATGGTGCGGCCGGGCGAGGCCGCGTCGCCGACGGTGAGCCCGGGCGGGGCCAGCACCGGGTAGCGGGCCACGACCACGGCGAGGAATACCGCCACGCTGGCGGTCACAAGCCCGGCGGTGGGCAGGGCGTCGTACCGCGACCCGGGTCGTAGCGTGACCAGAGCCAGGACAGCACCGCCCGCCGCGAAGGCCAGAAGCCAGCCGAAGCCGAACGCGCGTCCGGGACTGAGGTCCAGCGTGGCGGCGGTGGCGTTAACGGCGCACAGGCAGGCCGCGGTCAGCACCACCGCCGCGGCCGCGGTCAGAGTGCCGCGGCGCCCGGCGGCCGCCCGCAAGCCGCCGGTGGCCTTCCACTTGGAGTAGGCATAGCCCAGGGCCAGGTAACCACAGGCGACGGTGACCGCGGTCAGCGCGGAGAACCAGCCGAGCGCGCCGAAGGCCGGGCCGTGGAACGCGCCGCTGGTCAAGGTGAGCCTGGCGGCCAGGGTGCCGGCCGCGGCGCCCTGCGCCAGTGCGGCGGTCAGCGAAGCGGCGCCGAACGCCCTCTCCCACCCCGGGGCGGGAGGTTTCTGCGACGCCATCTCCACGCTGACCCCGCGGACGATCAGCGAGAACAGCATCACGATAAGCGGCAGGTAGGCGTGCGGCAGGATCGAGCCGAACGCCAGCGGAAACCCGGCCCACAGTGCCACCCCGAGCAGCACCAGCCAGGTCTCGTTTCCGTCCCAGGCCACCGCCACCAGTTCCAGCATCTGGCGCCGGCGCCTGCCGTCCCCCTCCAACAAGGTGGCGATGCCGATGCCTAGGTCGTAGCCGTCGAGGGTCACGTACATCAGCAGGCACAGCAGGATGAGGGTAAACCAGGTGAAGGTCATCGCGCACTCACCTCCCCGCGGGCCAGGCCGGGGGTGACCACGCCGGGCCAGGGCTGACCGGGATGGTCCCGCTCCGGGCCGATCCGCATCGTGCGCACGACGTAGCCGACGTCGGGGAGCGCGAAGAGCACGTAACCGGTGTTCCCGCTAGCCCAGTTACCCTCGATCGCCTCCAGCTTGGGCAGCTGTCCCGGAAGCACGTGCGTGGCCAGATGGTCGCGATGATCCAGGTCGACGACAGGATCGTGCCGAGCGAGACCATCACGGCAGCGGCGAACATCGTGGGCGGCCGGACCCGGCCGTCGCCGTAGAGCAGGATGCCGATGAACCCCGCCTCGACGAAGAACGCGGTCACGACCTCCATGCCGAGAATCGGGCCCATGATCGGCCCGGTCTTCGCGGCGAAGACACCCCAGTCGAGCCCGAACTCGAAGGTGATCACGATGCCCGCGACCACGCCGATGGCGAACCCGACCGCGAAGATCCGCCGCCAGAACCGGAACATCTGCAGGTAAACGGGTTTCTGGGTCTTCCAGTACATCCCGTAGAGGACGCACAGCAGGATCGACGTCCCGACCGTGATCGCGGGGAAGGTCATATGGAACATCACGGTGACCGCGAATTGCCACCGGGAGAGAGTGAGCAGGCTCACCGCTGCCTCCGGATCAGCGCGGCGTCCCCGCTGGTCTTGGTGAAGCGCGGCAGGGCCGCCGCGCCGATGGCGAGGATCGCGACGATCCCCATCTGGATGTACTCGACTCCTGCGAAGGCGCGCGGGTAGCTGTGCGGCTGCAGCACCAGGTAGAGGGTGCCCAGCGTGGCCACGCCGAGGGCCAGGCCGGCCTGCTGCAGGGTGATCAGGGCGCCACCGCCGATGCCGCCCAGGTGGGCGGGCACGTCGGCGAGCACGGCCCGGAACATTCCGGCGAACAGCATCGACTGCCCGGCGCCGACCAGGGCCAGTGGCCCGGCCATGGCCCACAGGCCGACGTGCGGCCAGCTCGTCACGAGCACCGTGACCAGCCAGGCCAGCCCGGCCAGTTGCACGATGGCGCCGGCGGACATCGCGGCCCGGCCGAACCGGGTGATCACGCGCGCCGCGACCAGCGAGCCTGCGAGGAACGCCACGGCCATCGGCAGGATCGACAGGCCGCCGCGCAGCGCGTCGGCGTGCAGTCCGTCCTGCACGGTCAGCGCGAAGACGAACATGAACGAGCCGAAGCCCATGCTGAAGATCAGCACCATGACCAGGCCGCGGGACATCGACCGCAGCTTCAGCAGCGATGGCGGCAGCAGCGGCACCTCACCGCGGGCCTCGGCCCGCTTCTCCACCAGGCAGGTGAGCCCGCCCAGGGCGACCGCGGCCGCGATCAGCAGCCAGGTCCACCAGGGCCAGCCCAGCGCGTGCCCTTCGGTCAGCGGCACCAGCAGCGCGGTCAGCGTGGCGGCGAACAGCACGGTACCGGGCAGGTCGGCCCCGAGCGGGTGCGCGGACCGGGTGGCGGGTACGATGCGGGAGGCGACCAGCAGGACGATGATCCCGACCGGCACGTTGACCAGGAAGATCGGCCGCCAGGAGCTGTCGGCGATGTTCGCGCTGACCAGCAGGCCGCCGACGATCTGGCCGACGACCGCGGCGATGCCGGAGGTGGCGCCGTACAGAGCCAGGGCGCGTGCCTTGCGCTCGCCCTCCAGGGTGTGGTGGAAGGTCGCCAGCACCTGCGGGATGAGGATGGCTGCGGCGGCGCCCTGCACGACCCGCGCCCCGATCAGCACCCCCACGTTTGGCGCCAGCCCGCAGGCCGCCGAGGCCAGCACGAAGCCGACGAGCGCGCCGAGGAAGACGCGGTGGCGGCCGTAGCGGTCGCCCAGCCGGCCGCCCAGGACCAGCAGGGCCGCGTACGCGACGCCGTACCCGGCGATGACGAGCTCCAGCGAGGCCGGTGAGGCGTGCAGCGACCTGTCGATGCTGGGCAGGGCGACGTTGGTGATGAAAAAGTCCATGATCGGCATGAATGCGCCGGCCAGCAGGATGAACACCCCGAACGGGTGCAGCCCGCCGGCTAGCGCCGTGGCCCGGGCCGAGGGCAATCCTGAGCCGGCCCGGGCCGGGCCGAGGGTGGTCGTCATGGGACCTCCTGAGGTGCTGAAGTAGTTATGCATACATCACTATGTCAGCATTATAGTTATGTGTCAATAACTATGTCTGGCGAATGATCTACTCTGGAGGCATGGCAGTGACGCAACCCGAGCGCGGGCATCCGGTGCCGCCGGACGGTGACGGGCGGTGGGCGGACCTGGCCGACCTGGTGCTCATCATCGCCCGCGAGATCCAGTTCCGCGGCTACACCGACGAGCAGGCCATCCCGCTATCCCAGTCCGAAGGCATGGTCATGCGCTACCTGCAGACCGATCCGGACGCGCCGCCCAGCCGCATCGCCGCCGCCACCGGCCTGCAGCGCACCAACCTGTCCGCCGTCCTGCGCGGGCTGGAGGGTAACGGCCTCATCGAGCGCCACGCCTCCTCCGAAGACGGCCGCGGTGTGACCGTCCGTCCCACCGAGCACGGCAAGAGCAACTACGCCCTCGTCCGGCAGGAATGGGCCCGCGCCGTGTCCGGTGCCGCGGGCGGCGACAGCAGTGACCTCGACCCCGCCCTCCGCCTGCTCCGCGACATCGAAGATGGCCTGACCAGCGCCCGGCCCCAGGCATCCGGCCGGCCAGCCACGCTGATGTAGTGTCCGCACTCCGGCTCAGCTTCGAGCACGGTGAAGACCCAGGCCGGACCCGAACGCTCATGTCGGCACCTTCTGCTAACGATAGCGTGCATCAGTCCAAGATGGCTCTGGCGACGGTCTGCGGAACCGGTGGCCCGTGCCCGGCTGCGCTGCCGGAGGGTACGTCCGCGTGCTCGTCTATGCAGCCGTGAGGCGGGCTGGATTGGGTTGCGGGAAGTTATTGACAGGACGTCCAGGTGCACCTAGCGTGATGCTATCGATAGCACAAGAGCGGCGAACCGTGCCAGATGCGAAGGAGTGACAATGCCCAACGGTCGACACATCGGCAGACGCGGTGCCAACCTGGCGGTGACGCTGGCGGCCGCGGGCGTGCTGAGGCGGGGAGGCTCTTCATGACCCGTTTGAACGTGAACGATGCACGGTCCGTGGCCTTGTTCGCGTCAGGGCTGCAGCGATCGGATGCCCCGGCCGCCGAGGCGCTAGCCGAGGCTATCAGGCACACCGTGCGACGGTTCGGTATCGCGGGCTGCGCCAGCCGGATGGCCCAGGAGTTCGGCGACCATCCTGAGGCCGCCGCGAGCCGGATGCGATGGATCCGGAAGCTCACTGACAAAAAACCCGCTCCGGCCGGCTTGCGACCCGCGGGGTCCGGCGGCGGGCCCGCCAACCTGGGTTCCGGCCCGTGCGCCCCGCGGCCAGCAGCTGGCAGCGCCCGCCGCGCAGCCTGACCCTGCTGACGAAGGAGCCGGATAAGCAGCGCCGCTCGCCCCAGGTCAGGCGCAGCCGATCGGCCCGGATCATCAGCGCCGTTCGTGCAGGCATCCGCCGCGTCGCCTCCAGTCCTCGCCAATGACCGAGGCCGTGCCGACGCCGCTTAGGCGCGGGGCGAGCAGAGGTTGCTCGCTCAATCCCGTCGGCCGGTCGTGGCTGGTGACCCGCCGGGGCCGGCGGTGCTGCCGCGCAGCACGAGAGCGCCAGGCGACACCGAGGCGAAAGGTGACGCTGCAGCGTCGTGATCGGCTTGAGCGTCGAGGCGGTACAGCAGCCATACGCCGCATGCAGTGGCCAGGTCGTGCATCGGCAAGGCCATAGTGGTCAGCCCCGGCCCCCACCACGAGAACCCGGGTTCGTCACCGAACCCCACGACCGATAGCTGGCGCGGCACGCGAACACCGTCGTGATGAAGGGCATCCAGGACGCCGCGCGTGATCTGGACCGAGCCGGTCACTATCGCAGTCGGCGCGTCAGGCGCCGCGCGCAACGCCCGCACTGCATCGGCGCCGAAGCTCGCCGAAGACGGAGGGCCCAGTCTGACGAGGCCGGACTCAGGCGGAAGACCGGCGGCGGCGATCGCGTCGTGGAGTCCCGCGAGGCGGGCCGAGGCGGTGGGAATGTCGCGGGTGCCGCCGATGTAACCGACGCGCTCATGGCCGAGGTCGAGCAGGTGACACGTGGCGGTGCGGATGACCGCGTGGTCGTCGATGCCGAACCAGTGCGGGCCCAGCGACGGCACGCGCCGCAGCAGCTGAACGTGGGGCATCGTCTTGAGCAGCCGCGCGACTTCGGCGTGCGGCTTGGGCGTGGGAACGATGACCACCCCGGCCACCTGCGCCGCGGCGAGGTCGCGGACGTGCCGGAGCTCGGCCTGGCGGTCGTCGCCGGTCTCGCACAGCATGACCTGGCGCTCGTGGCTGTTCATGGTCTCTGCGAGTGCGTGCGCGACGGTGGAGTAGAAGCTGTTGCCGACGTCGGGGACGATGAGCCCGATGACCGTGCTGCGCGCGCCGCGCATCATGCGTGCCGCCCGGTTACCGACGTAGCCGAGTTCCTCGGCTACCTGGTTGACCCGGAACTTCGTCTCAGCACTGATCCGGTGGTCATCGGCCAGGGCTCGCCCGACCGTGGAGACGGACAGGTTCAGCCGTGCCGCGATATCCTTCGTGGTCGTCACCGGCGGCCTCCTCCGCGGCCCGGCCATGGCAAGCTGGACCCTCGCGTTCAACCTCTTCGCTGCTAACGATAGCGCATATCAGCCCAGGAAGGTTCCGGCTGCGGGCCGGTGAAACGGATAACGCCCGACCGCCTACACCGCCGAAGGCGTGGAAACTGTAGGGCCTGTGCAGGCGTGATCGGGAGCGCGAGGTTATTGACACCACGTCTGAGCGGACTTAGCGTGTTGTGCTAACGATAGCACTAAACGCGGTTCATGACCGCCCCTGAGGCACAGCGAACTGCAACGACGCCAAGGAGTGACAATGCCCAACGGCCGACACATCGGCAGACGCGGTGCCCGCCTGGCGGTGCCGCTCGTTGCCGCGGGCCTGCTCGCGGCCTGCAGCTCAAGCGGGCCCGCCGCGCAGCGGCCCGCTAACCCTGCGGCCGCCGGATCCGCGCCGGCGGCCGGGACCCTGTCCGTCGCCGTGCCCGCCAGCTACGACGGCACCGACCGCGGCAACTTCACCCTGCTCCCCACGCCGGAGGTCAAGGTCGGCACCTCCTTCAAGGTCGGGTTCCTGAACACCAACGCCGGCCAGCCGTTCTTGCTGGCTATGCAGAACGCGGCCCAAGCCGAGACGGAAAAGCTCGGCGGATCCTTCATCGCGCTGGATGCAGCGTCGGACCCGCAGAAGCAGGCAAGCCAGCTACAGCAATTGATCGCCCAGCACGTCAACGTCATCATCGGTGACCCGGTTGTCGCGGCAGCGCTGGGACCGGGCATCGCGCAGGCGCGTAAGGCCGGCATCCCGTTCGTCGCCATCGGCGATCCGCCGGACGAGGCCAACGCGCCGCTGCCCGGCGCGGTCACGGCCGTCTCGCAGGGCTTCGACTACAGCGTCTACCGGACGATGAAGGCGCTCGCCGCCGAGCATCCCGGTGCGTCGTTCGCCACGATGGGCTTCGCCCTGCCCGTCGACCAGCTCGTCTTCATGGCCAACCGGATGAAGTACTGGGGCGGGCAGCTCGGGCTGAAGTTCCTCGGCCAGGTGGACACCACCAGTGACAACCCGACCGGCTTCGGCCCGGCCGCCTCGGCCATTCTGACCAAGTACCCCAGCGTCCAGATCATCGTCACGTTCAACGACGAGTCAGCCATCGCCGCGGCCACGGTCGTCGCGACCTCAGGTAAGAGAGTATTCGTCGCGACGCCGAACGCCGCCGAATCGGCAACCAGCCAGGCGCTGGCGGCACACCGGCTCGACCTCGTCTACCGCACGCCATGGGAACAGCAGGGCGCGCAGAGCGCGATTGCCGCTTATGACACGGTCACGAGCCAGAACCTGCCGCTGCCGAAGTTCATCAACGTCCCCGGTTACATCGTGACGCCGCAGACCGCTGCGGAGGCGCGGTGGGTGTCGTGACCGCCGGCGCCGGGCCGCCGCTGGAACTTCTCGGCATCGAGAAGTCCTACGCCGGCGTCCCCGCCCTGCGCGGCGCCAGCCTGACGATCGGTCGGCCGGGGACCGTTCACACGCTGATCGGCCAGAACGGATGCGGCAAGTCCTCGCTGCTGGCCGTCCTCTCCGGTCAGCTACAGCCAGACCGCGGCGAGATCCGGATCAAAGGCCGGCCGACGCGTTTCGGTACCGCGTCCGACGCGGTCCGGCAGGGGATCGCAATGGTTGCCCAGGAGACCGCCGTCGCGGAAGGCCTGTCCGTCACGGAGAACGTGCTGATGGGGCGGATGGTGCGCGGACCGGGCGGCATCGACTGGAAAGCCAGCCGCGCCCGGACCCGGCAGATCCTCGGCCGTCTCGGCCTGGACTACGACCCGCGCTGGATTGTCGGCCGGCTGCGACCGGACCAGAAGCAGATGATCGAGATCGCCCGGGCCATCTCGCTCGACACGAAGATCCTGATCCTCGATGAGCCGACCAGCTCGCTGACCGAGGACGAGGTCACCGGCCTGTTCGCGGTGATCCGCGAGCTGACGCAGCACGGGGTCGCCGTTCTGTTCGTGTCGCACCGGCTCGCCGAGGTGTTCCAGATCAGTGACGACATCACGGTCATGCGCGACGGGCGCACGGTCGATGCCGGTCCGGTCGGCGCGTTCACGATGCAGTCGCTGGTCGACGCGATGGTCGGAGGGGTAGACCTGCACGGCGGGCCGGTCGCCGCCACGGCGTCACCGGCAGACCCCGACGGTGCGCAGCCCCTGCTCGAAGTGCGCCAGCTGAGCTCCTCCGGCGCGGTTCGCGGCGTCGACCTGCAGCTACGACCGGGCAAGCTCGTCGGCGTGGCCGGCCTGGTCGGCTCCGGCCGCAGCGAGCTACTCGAGGTGATCTTCGGCGTTCGCCCGATCACCGATGGCACGATCATCGTGGACGGGAACCCGCTGCGGCGTACGTCGCCGCGAACGTGCATCGCGGCCGGCATCGGCTACGTTCCGCCCGACCGGAAGCTGCAAGGGCTGGTGCTTCCCATGTCGGTGGCGAGCAACCTCACGATGGTCGCCACGCACGCCAAGAGCCGGCTGCGAAAGCCTGGTGGCCGCGGCGAGCACGGCATGGCCCGGCGGGTGGCCGACGGAGTCAAGATGCGCGCCGCCTCCATGTCCCTGGCCGTGCGCGCACTCAGCGGCGGCAACCAGCAGAAGGTCGTGTTCTGCAAGTGGATGGCCACGCGCCCGCGCGTCCTGCTGCTCGACGACCCCACGCGAGGCGTGGACGTGGCCGCCAAAGCCGACATCCACACCCAGTTGCGCCAGGCCGCGGCCGATGGCCTCGCCCTGCTGGTGACGTCATCAGAAATACCGGAGCTGATCGACTTGTGCGACGAGGTGCTGGTAATGCACCGCGGTGCCATCACCCACCGGTTCGCCAAAGACCAGCTCAGCGAAGCCAAGATCGCCGCCGTCGCTGCGGGAGGTCAGCTATGAACCACGTCCTGCCGTCCACGGAAGACGGCATTGCCGTCGGCCGTCCGCCGGCCCGCACCGACCCGTCGCCGGTCAGGGCCGTGTGGAACCGCACTCGCTCCTTCCGGCCCGTGCTGGTACTGCTGATCGGCCTGATCGTCGTCCTGAGCTTGCGCGAGCCGTCGTTCTTCACCCTGGTAAACCTGCAGGACATCGCGACGTCGGTCTCGGTGCTATGGATCGTCGCGCTCGGTGCGACGTTCGTTCAGCTCAGCGGCGGCATCGACCTGTCCTCCGGCGCCGTCGCCGCGCTTGGCCAGGCAGATGCCGGCC